>Ga0075434_100000423_pt1 | contig 31288 bp, 26 predicted proteins | sample RhiMethybrSRZTD3_FD_75298 | JGI IMG/M metagenome (GOLD analysis project Ga0075434, IMG submission 75298) | Populus rhizosphere microbial communities from Tennessee, USA - Rhizosphere MetaG P. TD hybrid SRZTD3 | ecosystem: Host-associated > Plants > Roots > Rhizosphere > Soil | place: USA...
GAGAGACCCCCCATGCCCGCTTCTGATATTGCAGACGTACGCAGAAGTTTGAAGTCGATTTAGATTCCGCTCCCCTCTCCCGGAGCACTGTGAGAAAGCAATGAAGGCTCTGACCCTGGCCTTACTATTGTCGCTGCCCGTCCCGAAGTTTGCGTCGCCGGCGAACCACAAGCCGGTGGAGACTGCCACACGGCACCCGCGCAAAGGGAAGTGGTACTTCGCGGCGACTGGACACGCGGTGTACTGCTACGGCCCGGTGATGTACGTGACGGAAGCCCAGGGCGGAATCAAGCGCGTCGCGACGTTCTGTCAGAATGATCAGCCCATGGTGCCGCTGAAAGACTAAGCGACGTCGCCGACATTTCAAACCTCAAGCTACAGAAAGTTTAGTGCAGGATTTGATTTTCCTTCGTGCTCCCTTTGTGCCCTTTGTGGTTTAAGCCTTTCAGCTGTAATCAGCAAAAGTCTAACTCGCTTCGAATCCTGTAAATTGTTTTCATGCCCAAGTTTGAGAAGCATCTGTTTATCTGCTGCAATCAGCGGGAGCCGGGACATCCGCGTGGTTGTTGCGATCCGGCCGGGCAGGCGCAATTGCAGTTCCTCTTCAAACAGAAGTTGGCTCTGCGAGGTTTCAAGAAGCGGGTGCGGGCCAATATGTCGGGGTGCCTAGACCAATGCGAACATGGCCCCACTGTGGTGGTGTATCCCGATGCTGTGTGGTACGGACGGGTGACGGCGGATGACGTGGAAGAGATCATTGAATCACATATTGTGAACGGAAAGCCTGTCGAGCGCCTGATGTTGCCAGAAGAGTGCATCAACGCTTCGAGCTGTCCCCACCGCGCTCCGAAGCCCTGACTGTTTATTACTCCAGGTTCCGATTCGAAATTTTCTTCCCGCAGTGTCCAGTTTCTTGCTTGACCTCTGCGCTGGCGATTCGGGCTTTCGGGAATTGTCCTTCGTGTTCGTGTATCACAGCCAACTGTGATATGGACCACTGCGTCCAAATTTTTGTCATGCGTAAATGTCGCCACGGCTTGGGACTGGGTTGCGCGCAAAACACGTGATCCAGAGCCGCACACGCCGACTAGAGCCCATTCTGGTCGTCCTCTGCGTGCGGGAGTGCTCGATCGTTCTACTGAAGGTGGCGCGCTGCTTCGTCTGTAGCGTTTCCGCAGTGGGTCGATGACTTGCCTCCGTCCGACGGCCTTAATCCCGATAAGCTAAGCGATCACTCCTGGCTCAGGATGCCGGTTCAAAGTGACGCACATGTCAGCCGGGATTATGCCGCGGATTTTCCAAATGAGCTTTGCATTCAGACGCCACCGCGAACACAGATATGGTTGTCCGAATAGGTTCAACCGTGGCAACACGGCTCATGGAAGCGAAGCGAGTATCCCTTCACTTGGAACCCCAGGGCCTTGTGACGAATATCACGGGTCCACGTAGCCAGAATCACTGCGGCTCAGGTCAAACATTTGTACAAGGTGGTCAGCGTTGCAGCATTCCCCCCAAGGCCCATTTGATGCAGCCACGCAGGTTCCCAGGGCCCAGTGAGAGATACCCCCGGTCTTTTGCGATAACAAACGCAGGGAGCAGCTCGCTTTTATTCCTGCCAAGTAGGAACGCACGGCACAAGCGGTCTCTGGCAAGAGAAGTTCTGCTTGATCCGTGCCAGCGAAAAACTAAGCAGCGCGGAGCGCCAGTTCGTTTCGCCCTCCTGGCTGCACTGATCTGACTGCCTCAACCGACACGGTCCTCGCGCATGCGCGGCGATGGGAGAGGCCTATGCGTTCAACGTGAACGCGTAATTCGGAGGCTTCATGGCTACCAATCGACGAGATTTCTTGAAGAAGGCCGCGTTCGCCGCGGCTGGAGCTGCCCTTTGTCAGACTCTCGGAAAGGGACGAGCCTGGGCATTTGCTCAGAGTCCTACCAATCTCCGCAAGTTCGCAGTTTCGCTGCCGGGTCTTGGACCATCCGCGAAGAATGAGATTGGGCAGTACATTCCGCTGGCGACCAAGCACACCATCAAGTTCGCGGGAAGAGCGACCGATCTCTACAGCGTTGCGGTGACCCAGTTCAGCCAGCGCATGCATCCTGACTTGCCGGGGAGAACCAACTTCTTCGGGTACACGGACTTATTTACCTTTGATCGCAAGTATCTGGGGGGAGCGATCGTGGCCAAACGGGGTACGCCCGTGCTTTTGACAGTAGCGAACCTTTTGCCCAATCGCCACATTCTACCCGTTGATCCAACCATCATGGCGGGTCCGAATGGATTGACGGTGGGAGACCTGCCGACAAACCGTATCGCAACCCACCTGCATGGCGGCCTAACGCCCTGGTTCAGTGATGGCACACCATTCCAGTGGTTCACACCCCTCGGGAGGCAGGGCAGCAGTTTCATGAACGTACCCGGCTTCCCAACTCTCCCCGGCACTGGGAGTTATTACTATCCGAACGACCAGAGTGCCCGTCTTGTGTGGTACCACGATCACGCGATCGGGATAACACGGTTGAATGCCTATGCTGGCATCGCCTCGGCTTATATCCTCATTGATGACTTTGAAGTAGGTCTGGTGAATTCGGGATTGTTGCCGGACCTGGTGGGCATCCCGCTTGTGATCCAGGACAAGGGCTTCGTGTCTACGAACATCCTGTCGCAGGACCCGACCTGGCGTTGGGGACGGCCGGGCGACCTGTTCTATCCGCACGAGTATGAACCCAACACCTTTCAGACGGCACCCCGAATCCGAAGGGCAGATTCGATTTGGGTTCGGTAGACGGTCAACCTCCGGCGCAAGGGACGATGCCTCTGCCGCCGGCCTCCATCGTGCCCGAGGGCTTCATGGATACCATCCTCGTCAACGGAGGCGTGTATCCCAAAGTAAGCGTGCCTCCCCAGCGCGTCCGCTTCCGCATGCTGAACGGCTCGCAGGCGCGTTTCTATCACCTCAACCTCTATCAGGAAGACTCCTCGCAACCCGGAGAGGCAAACTTGAACGTGCCCGGGCCGACGATGTACCAGCTCGGCACCGAGGGCGGATTCCTGCCCGCCCTGGCTGTGCATACTAACGGCATTCCCTGTCCGCCGGATGCGAACGATCCGACCTGCGCCAATCCCAATGGTCCGTTCAATTTGTTACTGGCGCCGGCAGAGCGTGCTGATGTGGTCATTGACTTTAATGGCGTACCAGCCAACTCCAGCTTCATTCTCTACGCGGACGCGCCCGCGCCATTCCCGTGTGGCGATTCGCGCAACGACTACTTCACCGGTGACCCAGACCAGACCGCCATCGGCGGAGCGCCAACAACCTCGGCCGGTTTTGGACCAAACACCCGGACGCTGATGAAGATCACGGTGACTGCAGGGGCTGGTGACACTCTTCCAACGACAAACTGGCTTGACAGCGTGAACGCCCAGCTACAAGGCAGTTTCGCCAGTGGCAATCAACCCGCCTTGCTGTACAACAGCGGCGTTCCTTGGGAGCCTGCGTTTCCATTTGCCGGCGTTGTGCATCGCATGCTGACTCTGAATGAGGACTTCGACGAATTTGGTCGGCTCATCCAGACCTTGGGGACCTCCGTCCAGAATGGTGTCAACAACCAGGGGCTGCCGACCTGGGGACGACCCTACCTGGACGCCTCCACGGAAACTCCCGCGGCCGGTTCTACCGAGGTCTGGCAGATCATGAATCTCACCGCGGACGTTCATCCCATTCACTTCCACCTGGTCAACGTGCAGTTGATCCAGCGGCAGAAGTTCAGCGGAGACCCCAGCAACTTGTCTTTTACCGATGCGCCCACTCCACCCGATCCCAACGAGATTGGATGGAAGGAAACGGTTCGTATGAACCCGGGAGAAGTCACGACAGTCATCATGAAGTTCGACCTTCCGCAATTGCCCACAGCCGCGATGCGGAATGCCGTGAGTCCGAGGACGGGTGGCAAAGAGTACGTCTGGCACTGTCACATCCTGGAACACGAAGAACACGACATGATGAGACCATTGATTGTTACATAAAAACAAGATCGCGCCCCGCTCGGATATTCGGACGGGGCCTTCTTTCAAGGAGGTCGCAATGTTCGCTGGAAAAATTGGTATTCCGGAACTCCTCATCGTGTTTGCGGTGGCGATGCTCATCTTTGGTCCCACCAAATTGGCGGGTCTCGGTAAGAGCCCGGGCGAGGGAATCCGCGGGTTCAAGTCAGCACTCGAGGGTACCCATTCGTCGATTTGCAAGAGCTAGGAAAACTCTCCATATCTCCGATCGCTCACCACTGGCGACACGCATCCGATGCACTTCCGCCTTGTGAATGTGCAGGGTGCTGTCCATGCAACCGTTTAATGTCGCGGGATACAACGGGAACGCCCGAGTTCACCGGGCCGGCTCGCTTGCCCGATGCGAACGAACTGGGATGGAAGGAGACCGTACGCATGAATCCTGGTGAGTGCACGACCGTCATCATGCGCTTCGACGTGCCGAGCGTTCCATATCCTGTGCCGGTGAGCCCACGTACCGGAGGTTATGAGTACGTGTGGCACTGCCACATCCTGGAGCACGAAGAACACGACATGATGCGGCCGTTGATCGTCATGCCGTGATTGACAAAACGATTCGTGGCTGATTTTGAGCGGCAGCGATTGAGTGTTGTACTAACCACCGACCACGAGACTGATAACTACAGTAACGAAAAGGCCACCCGGCAACTGGGAGGCCTTTTCCTTTCAAGGGAGAATAGTTCTAACGGAAGGCAAAGTCCGCCAAAACTTTCTGGCGAAATCTTATGAGTCGAAAACTCGGGGTGTCAAGGGATTTCTCCATAATAAATGCCTTTGTTTTCATTCGTTTACAAAGTAAGGCAACAGACGTCGATTTTGTAGCATTTTGAGACAAACCGGGCCGGCCGACGTTTTAAAGCGCCTCAATTGAGGTACTTACCGTATGTCTGTGGCAGTTTTATGGATCCGTCAGGACTTGGCGGGACCGGGCGATACGTGCACGGCATGGGAACGGTCGAGCGCTTCATCCAGATGCAACGAGATGAAATCCGTTTCGTCTTTCGCGGCCCGGTGCGGGAGCAAACGCTGAAAAAGTACGCGCACGCCTCCGAAAGCAAAACCGGCGATGATCGTAATTGCCATCAGAACACCGCACAGAATGATGATGTTCCATAGCAAGTTTGCCAGATTGTTCTTCTTGTCGAAGTACGTGTTTTCGTTCCACGTCACGTCGGCATCGTAGTGAACGGAGGCCAGCAACGATTTTGCTTCGCTCTGCGAAAACGGCCCGGCGGCGATCGCCACCAGCGGACCGCTGCGTTTGTCGGAGAACGTACCGACATCGACGACGGGCGGAGTTCCCGGCGCAGTCTGCGCGTTTGGTGCATGCGCTGCATCGATGCGACGCAGGTGATCGGCTGCGATCTGCGGCGTGGGATAGGAAATCAGAACCAATGTTGCTCGTCCGCCGGAACTGTCATACGTCCCCTGAATCACTTCGGCACCCGCGCCGAAATCCACGAGTTCGGCAGAGACCGGAGATCCAATCTTATCGAGCGCCAACGGACCGAGGATGTATTTCGCGGTGTTCTTGACGTACGCCTGCTTAGGCAAGTAGGTGGGAAGCGACGGCAGGTTGCGGGCGCCGCCCTGAGGCAAAGGGATATTGTCAGACAGTTCTCGAAGCTCTGCAGCTGACATGACGGTCAGTTTGTCGAAGAGCGCATCGACCAGCACGTTGCCACGATAAAACAGCACGCGATTGTTGAGCGAGGAGGCCTGGTCGCCGATTTTCTCGTTCAACATTTCGGGCGTTTTGTAGAACGTGAAGGCACCGTAAGCGCCACTGGCATCGGCAAAACGTGCGGCTCTTAGTGTCAGTTTGGGACCGTCTTCTCGGGTGTAGGTGCCCGAAGCGACGTCGGTGAAGCCGTACTCCTTCAAGATCGTCGGAATGGTCGGATCAGCTGCGGCCGGATCCGTGCTCGTCGCGACCGAGTTCTTAATCTGCCATCCACCAAACGTGTTCGGAAGGATTGGAAGCGATGCGGCCTTCGGCACCGGTGGCTCCGCCGCAAACGTCGAGGCGGCCAGAAGGAGTGAAAAACCGAGGGCGAGAGTTCTACGGAGGATCATAAAAAGGCGTCGGGAAACGGAGCGTCTCCGATTATTAGACTACAAGGCCGACCAGAAAGTTTCCAGGTGAGTGGGCAAGTAATCCGAGGGCAGGTTGCCCTCGGGGCAGCCGGCGAGGACGCCGGCGCTACAGGTAACCGGAAAGGCTGCGTTGGAATCTCTTCGCTCACTGCGCCAGTCGTCGAACTACTGCCCTTCGTTCTTGGCGACGCGGCTGGCAACCTTCACGCCGCTGAGGCCGCTGGCATACTTGGCGATGCCGCGGTATAGGGATTCGGCAATCCGTTGGCGGTATTCGGCCGTCTGAAGCTTGCGTTCGTCAGTAGGATTGCTGACAAAGGAGATCTCCGCGAGGATGGATGGCATGTTTGCGCCAATCAGCACGATGAACGGAGCTTTCTTCACGCCCCGGTCCCGGATTCCGGAGTTTTTCACGGCCAACCCGCTGTGCAAGGCCTGCTGCACGTCGCTCGCGAACTCGTGAGACTCTTCGATCTTTTCTTTCAGGGCGATCTTCTTCACGAGATCGCCGAGTTCATAAATCGACTTTTCCGAAACTGCATTCTCGCGTGCCGCCACTTCCAGTGCATCCGGGGAGGACGTGAAATTCAGGTAGTAGGTCTCTACCCCCCGCGCGTTCGAATCGCGGCTGGAGTTCGCGTGGATCGACACGAATAAGTCCGCTTTTTCCTGGTTGGCGATGGCTGTGCGCGTTTCCAGCGGGATGAAGCTATCGTCCTTGCGTGTATAGACAACCTCTGCGCCCATGCGAGTGTCGAGCAACTTGCCGAGACGGCGCCCCACATCCACGACCAGATCCTTTTCCAGTAAACCGCCAGGGCCGATAGTGCCAGTGTCGTGCCCGCCATGACCGGGATCGATCACGATCTTGCCGATTTTCAGCCCCAAGGCTCGAATGAGCGAGCGGTCTCCCGCGGCTGTTGGACGTGCTTCGCGTGCATCAATCTCGGGGGGAACGCTTGTTGCTTTGCGCTTGGTTTTTGCGCGAGTGAGAGTGGACTTCTTTGGCGGAGCCACCTCATCGGCACTGTCCTCCCTCGCTCCCTCCGCAAGGGGCTTGTCCGGTGCCACTTCAGGCCTCAGATCTTCGACGGAACGCGGCGCAGGCGGACGTACTGGCGCTGGCGGATCCGCCTCGGCCTCGATAATCTTCTTCACCGCCCGATTGCCGACTGTCACCGTCTTAACCGTCGGCTTGCTGTTCTTAATCTGCGGCACTGGCTCCGGCGGAGCGGCAGCGTCGTCATCCGCGGGCAGATCGTCCGCTTCGGCCTTTGCTACTAATGCGTTGCGAACTGCCGGTCCAACGGATTGCTCGCCACCCGTCTTAAGCGGATTGTTCCTGACGGATTTGCCTGACTCCTTGCCATGAATGTCGATGATCAGGCGCGAAGGGTTGGGCAGCAGAAAAGCGTCGTAATCCGAGAGGTCGTCGACTTCGAGCACCACCCGCGTTTTGCCAGGTTTGAACTGGGCGACGCGAATCTTGTTCAGGAATCCGTCATCGACATCGAAGCTTTTGCCAACAAGCGTCGAGGCAAGCTGCGTGTTGTAGAGGTCGAAGAAAATCCGGTCCGGATTGTCGATGCGGCTCGAGGCAAACTTAACGTCCTGCTCGAGATCGATCGCCACTCGGGTGTAGTCGGGAGTGGACCAGTGTCGGATGCTGGTCACACGGGGCAGTTTGTCCGAACCGGTATCTGCGTCGGAAGCAGAAGCTTCGGTCGTCTTTTCGCTCGTCTCGGTCGTTTCGTCTTGGGCTTTTGCATCATCGGGCTTGGCGGGTGGCTTGACATCGGTCTTCGAATGCGCGGCGTCCGCAGCCCGCTGATATTTTTCCGCTTCGCGCTGGGCCGCTTCTTTCCGCGGATCGAGTTTCTGCGTACCGGCCGAATCCTGCTTCAATTCGGCGATGGCGTGACGCGCGTCGTCGGCCAAGTGATGGCGCGGATAGCGCCGCAGGAATTCCTGGAATGCGCTGCGAGCCTGCTCTGAATCGTCAAGGTCATCCTTGTAGATCTCAGCGATCGTGAACAAGGCGTCGAAACGATAACGGCTGCCGGGATACTCGCGGCGCAGGAACTGGTAAGTTTTGATTGCGGACTGTAGGACCTTGTCGTCGTCGAAACGCCGCCCCATTTCGACCTGCAACTCCGCAACAGCCACTACGCTGGGATCGGCCTTGGAAGAACTGGGAGCCCCGAGGTAAATGTGTCGATAGGCTTCGATAGCACGCTGGTAATCGCGACGATTGCGCTCCTGGGAGGGACGTCCGGTAAGCGCTTCGCGCATGCGCTCGGCCCGGGCAAACTGATCGCGCGCCCAAGCGTCTCCGTGCCGGACACGCGCATAGCCTGGCAGCGACGGAAGCAGCCACAAGAGGAGAGCCGCACCCAAACGCAACCCACGCTGGCTTCGATGTAGGGTCTTCAACGTTTCCAGCCGTTTCCGCGTGTTTGAAACAACTACCGAAAAGCGCTCACCTGAGAGATGCCAAAACCGCTAGTCAGTGTTGCTGATGTAAAGTACGCCGCGCGCATCCCGTTGAACCACAACGGGGTTGCGCACAACGTTCCCGATGATGCGAGTATTCGAGTCAAAACCGCCGTAGTACAAGCTGGTAATGCGCTTCACGTAATTCTGCGTCTCGGAATAACGCGGGATTCCGGCACTGCGCGCCACAGCGCCCGTCCCTGCATTGTAGGCTGCCAAACTTAACTTGACGTTGCCGCCGTAGCTTTCCAGTAACTGCTTCAAATGCCGAACCCCGGCATCGACGTTTTGTTGCGGGTCGAAGGGGTTTTTTACGTGCAAGGACCGGGCGGTGCTGGGCATTAATTGCATGAGCCCCATCGCGCCCTTGCGGGACACGGCATTGGGATTAAAATTCGACTCCACCTTAATCACCGAACGCACCAGGTTCGGATCCACGTTGTGCCGTGCGGCTGCCTGCTCGATGGCAGCGTCCACGTCCTGCTGGGTAAATGTCCGGTTATTTCGAATAAAGCTGGTGGTGTCCGACTGCGCCGCTTCGGAGTTCGTTTCCTGATGTAGGTACTGATTCACTTCCGCCGCCGCCGACCGTGCCCTGCCGACTTTCGCCGAGGGAACGGGCTTCCATCGGCCCTCCTTCGAGCTCCAGTAGGCAAGCCGGCTGGATTGCGGCACTTGCGCTTCGGATGCCGTTTTTTTCTTGGACGCGGAAGGCATCGTGATGTACTCGTTTTCGTAAATCGTGCGCCCGTTTTCGTCGGTGGTGGCTACCAGATGGGTGGTGGAACCCTCTGGACCCGATGCCGCTTGCGCCCGTGGCATGGTGAGGGAAAGAGAGGCCGCGACTGTGGAACCCGCCATCAGAGCGATTTGCAGGTGTTTCCGCATATCCGGGATTCAATCCTCGCTGGCGAAGACACCAAATCCTCGCCCATTGCTACCCGGAACCTGACGGAGAACCCTCTACCAGAGTAGGTTGATTATAGGGTGGTTAGCAGGTGGGGGCAATCTTCCGGAAGGGAATTGAACCACCGAAGGTAATCGAGGTAAGTTACTGAAAATGGAGGCTGAATTAAATGCTAGGATCTTTTGCGATTTCCCCGTGCGCTCCCAAACCCCTCAACCGCAGAGGTCGCTAAGAACAGCCGCAGAGTGCAAGGAGAACTGCTTTGGACTATTGTAGTTAGAAGATTGGTGGATTCCTGGCCGCTGTCTTTCGTCAGAATCTCTGCCTGTAGTACTCTCGCCACGTCCCCATGTTCGAGGAATCCCCACAGCGCCAAACTCCTGACTCGCGGATGCTGCACGGCTTCTGGTACCGGGCGCTGCCCAGCGATCGGCTAAGGCGAAACCGCCTCGAGAAAGCCATGCTGCTGGAAATTCCCCTGGTCCTGGGTCGGGATGCGCGAGGCCTACCGTTTGCCCTGCAGGATGCCTGCCCCCACCGGGGTATGCCGCTTTCTTGCGGACGATTCGAGAACGACCAAGTGGAATGCAGCTACCACGGCTGGCGCTTCGAGGCGCATAGCGGCCAGTGCCAACTGATCCCGTCGCTGACGGCTGATCAAAAATTGAAGGTGGACCGCATCTACGCCGGCAACTACGCCTGCCAGGAGCGTGATGATTTTGTTTGGGTCTTCATCCCGGAGCCCGGACCCACAGGCGCCGGATTTACCAAACGTGCCGATCCTACGGCCGAGGCCCCGCAAGTTCCAAAGTTCGGTGACAAGTACAAGCTTGCCTACCTGATCTCCGATCTGCCCTGCAGCGTCGATCACGGCATCATCGGATTGATGGACCCGGCGCACGGACCATTTGTCCATCAGGCGTGGTGGTGGCGCAGCCGCCGCTCGATTCATGAAAAGCAAAAAGTGTTCGAGCCGATCCTCATGGGCTTCCGAATGAGTGCCCATACGCCCAGCTCCAACAGCGCGCCCTACCAACTTCTGAAGCTCTACGCCGACGCCGATTCGATCACCACGACGATCGATTTCACACTGCCCAATCGCCGTTGGGAGACGATCCGGGCTGGGAAGTACTGGTTCTCGAGTCTGACGACGGTCACGCCGATAACGCGAAACCAATGCCGCATCGATGTGGTCGCCGCCTGGAACCTCTTCCGCTGGGTGCCGCTGGCTCCCGAGTTGCTGAAGTTCGTCTTCGCGAAATTCGTCGAGCAGGACCGGAGGACCATGGAGCTGCAGTCCGAAGGCCTGAAGCACAATCCGCATTTGATGTTGATCGACGACGCGGATCGTCCGGCGAAGTGGTACTTCCAATTAAAGCAGGCGTATCTCGAGTCGCGAGGAACGGCTGGGGAGATGAAGCATCCGATGGAAGGACCGGTGACATTGAGGTGGAGAAGTTGAAAACTATCTTGATCGCGATAGCTGCTCTGGTCATTCTTGGCTAAGGCGTCTGCTTTGGGACAGAAGCAAGCTGAAACGAACAGAAAAGCTGCGTCACTGGTTTCTTGTTCAATCCGTCTGGAGCGTAACCAGTGGACCCCCAAGCGGCCCGCCCACGGTGTATGTCACCGTTGAGAGCCTTTACGATACGCCGTTTGAAATACCCTTGTGGTCAGCGCTCTACCTTGAGTCCGACTCGCCGGCAGCAGCTTCGGACATCGGAAGGACCTCAAACAGAATTTTGGCCGCGGTTGATCCCGCGGTCCTTGACCCGTTTAACAAGGTTGGACTCGTCAACAAACAAGGGGAGAAGGCCGATTCCACTCTCGTACGGCTTGCCCACAGCGAGATTTGATTTGGGACTACGAAGTTGTTAATAGGAGTCCGGCCTTCAAGCTTTTCGCGATCACAAAACCCGGCACTTATCGGCTTCAATTCCAAATGTCGAGCGGTCCGTGTGAGTCCGCAAAGATGCCTTTGACCGTTGCCGCGGAGAAATAGTGAGCTAGCCGCTAGTGGCCAGCAGCCAGTAGCTATTCTTTCACCAGCCAATCCATCGCCTCCTCACGGGTCTTGAACGTCGGAAAGCTGCGTTGCGTAAAGCTCTTGATATTGTCGTAGTACACCTTCGGCAGGCTTTCCACGCCCACAATGGCGGAGCGCTTTACGAACGGTCGGTCGAGCACCATCACTTCCTTCAGGCGCGTGGCGGCCGCGCGGTCGATATGGGCGCCCGTGAAATCACCCAAGGTCAGTAAAGAGTTTCGTGGATGCTGAGCCACTGTGCGCTGCACCTCTTCGAGCAACAACAGGATTTCTTTTACCGAGCACCCGCTCAAGTCGATCAGCAGGATCTCGTTGCCACGGTGCGTTATGAATGAAACGCGCTCATCCATGAGAACTCCGGTCGTAATGGAGCGACGGGCGTCCCACCCGTCGGCGCCGCAGGCGCTACATCCGCCGAAGTGGCATCCTGCCCACGGGCAATGGGCAACTGCTCCTAGAGCATTGCTTCCACAACCTTGTAGACCTCACCCAGCGCCGCATCCAGCGCCTCGGGCTTATCGCCACCCGCCTCGGCTATGTCGGGACGGCCGCCGCCTTTGCCCCCGACTTTCTGTGCAACCTGCCCGATGACCTTCCCAGCCTGAATCCGGTTCGTAAGATCCTTCGTGACTCCGGCAATCAGCGCAACCTTGCCATCGTTCGCAGATCCCAGCACGACGACCCCCGAGCCCATCTTGTCGCGCAATTGATCGATCAAGGTGCGCATCTGCGGTCGCTCGAGATTGTCGACACGATGCGCCAGCACCTTCACGCCCTTCACGTCCTTGATCTTGTCGTCGACCGAGGCCACCGACCAGGATGCCGATTTCATCCGTAGTTGATCGATCTCGCGCTGCAGGCGCTTGAGTTGTTCTTCTCTCTTCTCAAGATCTAATTTCAGCGCATCAGACAGTGAGATGGTGACTTCCGCCAGTGTCCCATCCGAGGCCGTGGGTGCCCCATCCTTGCGCGTTTTTTGCGCAAGGATGGGCTGGGCAAGGGTGGGACTGACGAAACTCGCAACAAAGTTCTCCAGTTGATGATCCTTCCGAAAATGCTGCAACGACCCTTCGCCCGTGACCGCTTCTAGGCGTCGAACCCCAGATGACACACTTCCTTCCTTCAGAACCTTGATCAGCCCGATCTCGCCCGTCGCCGCGGTGTGTGTGCCGCCGCACAACTCAGTCGAGAAGTCGCCAATCCGGATCACGCGCACCTTGGCGCCATACTTTTCGCCGAACAGCGCCATCGCGTGATACTCGTTGATGGCTACATCGATGGGTACGTTCTCGAGGACTTCAATTTTGCGATTGCGCAGCACTTCCTTGTTGACGAGGTCTTCGATGTCTTGTAATTCCTCGTCTTCCACAGCGGTGAAGTGCGAAAAGTCGAAGCGCAGGTGATTCGGCGCAACCAGCGATCCCGCCTGCTTTACGTGCTTGCCCAGCACCTCGCGCAGTCCGGCGTGCAGAAGATGCGTGGCTGTATGATTGCGCATCGTTGCTTCGCGAAAGTCAGTATGGACGACAGCATCGACCCGATCGCCGACTCGAATCCCGAAACTGCTCCTCGAAGCTTCTGGAGAAGGAGCCTGGGTACCCCAGCCTACCGCGCTTTTTGCGGAGGCTGGGTTCCGGACCACGACTTTATGCGCGCGCACACCCTGTATGGGGTAGTAACAGCCGACAACTTCCGCGACGACAGTGTTGTGATCGCCCGAATAGAGCCATCCCCGGTCTCCCACCTGTCCGCCGGACTCAGCATAGAAAGGCGTGTGATTGAGAATGACCTCGCCCTCCTCACCGGGCCTCAGTTCCTGCACGCCGTGACCGTCTTTTAAAAGGGCAAGCACCTCGGCGCCGTCGGAACGTGTCCGATGGTAGCCCTCGAAATCCGACGCCGGTAGCTTCTGATATTCGGGATTGGCAGTCTGCTTGGCGGCGCCTTTCCAAGAAGCGCGGGCTCTTTGCCGCTGCTCCTCCATCGCAGCATTGAAGCCCGGCTGATCGAACTCGATTCCTTGATCTCGCGCAGCATCCTGCATGAAATCGAGCGGCATGCCGAAGGTGTCGTAGAGCTTGAATGCTTTTTCTCCTGAATAGACGGGGCGAGCGCCAGCTTTCTTACGATTTTCCTCGATTAGGGGCTGCAGGTCGTCTTCCAGTTTTTTCAACCCTACTTCCATGGTGTGCGCAAACCGCGTCTCTTCCGCGAGCACCGCTTTCGACACCCGCTCTGCCCTTTCATTCAACTCCGGATACGCGTCCTGCATCAGATCCCGCACCGCAAACACCATCTGATGTAAGAACGGCTTCGTCTGCCCGAGCAGTCGGCCATGAGTGATCGCGCGGCGGATAATTTTGCGCAGTACATAACCACGGCCTTCGTTCGAGGGGATCACGCCATCGGAGATCAGGAACGTTGCCGCCCGCGAGTGATCCGCAATCACCCGTAGCGAGGCTGCCGATTTTGCACCTGCCTCTTTCTCTAGTTCCTTGTTCAGGGCGGATCCCGTTAGTTCCGCGGCTCGCCGAATCAGCGGTGTGAACAAATCCGTCTCGTAGTTCGAAATCACACCCTGCAGCACGGCAGTGACGCGTTCCAACCCCGCACCGGTATCGATCGACGGCTTGGGTAGCGACGTCAGCTTGCCACTGGCATCGCGGTCGAACTGCATGAACACGAGGTTCCAAATCTCCACGTACCTTCCGCAATCGCAACCGAACTGACAGTTCGAATGTCCCTGGTCGCTCGCAATCGCACCCATGTCGTAGTGAATCTCGCTGCAGGGACCGCACGGACCGGTATCGCCCATCTGCCAGAAATTGTCTTTGGCGCCAAACTCGTAGACACGCTCTTTCGCTACACCCTGCGCCGCCCACAAGTCGTAGGCCTCTGCATCGCGTGGCACGCCGCCTTCGCCCTTGAAGATGGTGACGTAAAGCTTCTCCCTCGGAATCCCAAACCACTTGGGCGAGGTCACCAGTTCCCACGCATAGGCGATCGCGTCCTTCTTGAAGTAGTCGCCAAAACTGAAGTTACCCAACATCTCGAAAAATGTGTGATGCCGATTCGTGAATCCCACATTCTCCAGATCGTTGTGCTTGCCGCCCGCGCGCACACACTTCTGTGACGTCGTCGCCCGCGTGTAATCGCGCTTCTCCAGCCCAAGAAACACGTCCTTGAACTGGTTCATACCAGCATTCGTGAACAGCAATGTCGGATCGTTCTGCGGGACGAGAGATGACGAGTGCACCTCACGGTGTCCCTTTTGAACGAAAAAGTCCAGGAATAAGCGGCGAACTTGTGAGCCAGTCAGCATGTGGTCGTAGGAAGCCTCGCGGAACGATTAACAATCGCGTAGACCGTAAATTCTGATTCTAAACCACAGAGGACACAAAGGCTCACGGAGGAAAGGCATTGACCACAAAGGACACGAAGGAACACGAAGGAAAACAAGAATGAGCGACTCATATTCTCGCAGTGTGGTTCTGGCTGTGTTCCTTTGCGGCTGACGCTACGACAAAACAAGCGACCGCAGGAGTTCCTCTGTGTCCCTTAGTGTCGTTGGTGGTTTAAAGCCTTTCGCCGGGATGCCCCAGAGCATATCGCGCACGGTACTCGGTACTCGCTACTCCGTACTTTCTTTACTCTCTTCCAGCGCCGTAAGAGTCTCCTCGTTCACGTCCCACTTCTTCAAGATTGTGAAAATCGTCTTCGACCGGAACCCGGCCCTCAGCAGCTGCCGGAAGATCCGTGCCGCCTGCTTCGGATCCTTCGGTTTCACCAATCGCTTGCGGGAAAGATACGCGCGCGCCTGCTTCTCCTCGTTTACATCGTCGAAGGCCGAGGAGACCGCCTCATCGATTACGGCACCATGCACGCCCTTTGCCTTGAGATCAGTGCTCACCCTTAGGCTCCCAAACTTCTCGTTGTCGCGGCGGAAGGACGAATACGATGCCGCATACTTCGCGTCATTCAGATACCCCTGATCTTTTAAACGGCGGATGATCAACTCCACAAGCGTCTGTCCGAACTCGGTCTCCGCCTCTACTTTCTGCCGCAGTAACCGCTTCAGTTCCGCCACCGTGCGCATCCGCCGCGCTAGTGCGCCGACTGCGTACTCATAGAGTTCGTCCTCGGTGTAGACCTTCTTCCTGGCACGGGAGAACGACATGACAAGTTCACATTAACGCACTCGAAGGGGGAAAGACAGCAGTCAGCGCTCAGCAGTCAGCATTCAATATTTAGCGCTTAGAGTTGGATCAGCCCCGCTCGTACTCGCCAGCAGGAAACAAATCCACGCGAAAGTTCGGTCGAAAGAAAAGCAGGTCCTTCGCTGGCGCTCAGGATGACAAATTCGTTGGAGGGACACTTTCGTTGCAGGGTTATCCATGATTTCCCTTGGCGGGCCGAATGGTAAGTGCCAAATGGCAAATGCCAGTGCTAAATGCTGAATGCTGAGCTACTGAATGCTGACTGCTGAGTGCAAAAAAATGGGCGCGCCTGGCGGCACGCCCGAAGGACAACTCCTGAGGAAACTTGAAACTACCGTCCGCCGAATCCGGCCGACTGCATCGCCTGCCGCGAAATATCGGCCGTTGACGCAATCCCCTGCATGCGCAGCTTGAAGTCGTCGGCATTCGAGGCGTTTTCGAGAGCTGTTTCATAGCCGATCAATCCCGCTTGGAAAAGGTCCCATAAAGATTGATCGAACGTCTGCATGCCGTACTGCGAAGTTCCGGCCGCGATTGCATCACGGATCGACCGCGTCTTTTCAGGCACAAGGATACATTCCCGGATGAACGCGGTGTTGATCATGACTTCGACAGCAGGCACGCGCCCCTCGGCGTCGGCCCTCCGCACCAGGCGCTGGCTGATGATGGCGCGCAGAATCGCCGCCAGCTGCAACCGTACCTGTTTCTGCTCGGGCGGCGGGAAGACTGCGATAATTCGGTTGATGGTTTCCACCGCATCCAACGTGTGCAACGTCGAGAACACCATGTGGCCAGTTTCGGCTGCGTGGATCGCAGTGCCGATCGTTTCCAGGTCGCGCATTTCGCCCACCAGGATCACGTCCGGATCCTGACGGAGAGAAGCACGCAGCGCCGCCGAGAACGAAGGCGTGTCGACTTCAATCTCGCGCTGGTTGACGTAGCCTTTCTTGTCGCGATGCAGAAATTCGATCGGGTCTTCAATGGTGATGATATGTTCCGCGCGGGTGGCGTTCACCCGATCGACCATCGCGGCCAGAGTGGTGGACTTACCGGAACCGGTCACGCCCGTCACGAGCACCAGCCCGCGGGGCATGTCGCAGACCTGTTCGACTACCTTCGGCAGATAGAGTTCGTCCAAAGCGCGAATCTTGGTGGGAATGACGCGGAGCACCAGTCCTACGTTGCCTCGCTGTTGGAAGACGTTCACACGGAAGCGGCCCAGTCCGGCCACGCCGTACGCCATATCGATTTCCGTGGTCTCTTTGAATTTCTGTTTCTGGCGTGCCGACATCATGCTGAAGGCCATCGTCAGCATATCCTCGGCCGTGACGCGGGGCTGGTCGGTTAGCGGCGAAAGTTCGCCGTCGATGCGCAGGTGCGGATAGTTCCCGACCTTCAAGTGCAAGTCGGAGGCACGCCGCTCCATTGCAATTCGCAGGAGATCATCAATATTCATTCGACACCCAGGGCAGTGGTCAGTGCGCCGTGTTCGGTGGTCAGGAAACACACCACGAACTGCCGGGCTGACCGGCTACTCCACTATGATCACGCGAATCGTCACCTTCCCCAAGATGACCTAAGTAATGAGAGGCAGCTGCTGGCTATTGGCGGTTAGCTTCTAGCTGTTAGGGGTCTAGAATTTATGGGATGTGGCCCCGGACATTCGCAGATCGAACTGCTTGGTTTTTTCGCCGTGTCATCCTGAGCAAACAAAGACCCAGCCGAACGAGTCGAAGGACCTTGCGTTTTCCGAATACGCCCGGCAAGGCGTATTCGCCAACGACCAACGACGAACGACCAAGGACTGGCTTCCAACACAAAGAAAGCCGCCCCGCAGGGCGGCTTGATTGCGAGCGCCGACGTTTATGCTGCCTGGCTTCCGGCGGGTTGGAACGGCTCGTCGTAACTGCCACCATAAATCGACGGGCACTTCGAGCCCATCGGTCGCAGGTATGTCGCCAGCTCCCCCCGATGATGGATCGAGTGGTTGTTGAGAAACGACAGATAAATCGCTGCCGGATAATTAAACACTCCGAAGAATTCAATCGGCCGCGTGAGTTGCTCCGGGGTCATCGCCCGAACCCGCTCAGCAGCGCGTGCCATGTTCTGGTCATACCACTTCACCAGGTGGGCAATGTTTTTTGGCTTGTCTTCCTCAGAGGGATTCTCCATCTTGAACTCTCCATCTGCGATCCCGTCCAGGAATTGCACATCGGTGTTTGCCAGGTGCCAAGCCAGTTCCCAGGCACTGCGCGCATGCGGGTCCGGCCGATAATCCTGCTTCTCGCCCGGGACGGCCCCCAGAACTTTCTTGGTAATTTGCACTTCATTGGCCAGGCTCTGGAGCATCATCTCGCGGTAAGTCATCACAAAATCCGTGGTCAGTCCTTGTTCTGCAGTAGCCATGCTGCTAACTCCTTATGTGAGGGTTATGTTATTTGCCACCCAAAAACTGAAGGGGCGCCTCCAAGCGCCCCACAGTCTATAGAATTTGGCGGTATTTTACACGGTAACCGGCTGCTTCGCCCTGACCTTCACGGCCGTGAACCATCCATGCCGATCCGGCTTTTGCCCGTTCACGATGGCGTAGAACTCCTCGCGAATCGCTCGCGTGACCGGCCCAGTCACGCCCTTACCGACACTAATCTTGTCGACCGAACGGATCGGCGTGACTTCCGCCGCGGTGCCGGTGAAGAACGCCTCGTCCGCCAGATACAGCAACTCGCGCGGAATCACCTGCTCGTTGATGGGAATGTTCAGATCCCCCGCAATCTGCAGTACCGAATCGCGCGTGATTCCTGGCAATACTGAGTTGCCCAGTGGCGCCGTCTGCAGCACGCCATTGCGCACGATGAACACGTTCTCGCCCGAGCCTTCGCTGACATAGCCATTCGAGTCGAGCGCGATGCCCTCGGCGTAGCCGTTGACGATAGCCTCCATCTTGATGAGCTGCGAGTTCATGTAATTCGCGCCCGCCTTCGCCATTGCCGGCAGGGTATTGGGTGCAAGCCGCGTCCAAGACGAAACGCACACGTCGCAACCCTCGGCGTCCGAGGTCAGATACTTTCCCCACGGATAATTGACCACGTAGACCTCGGTCGGCGAGTTAAATGGATTCACGCCTGCCTCGCCGTATCCGCGCAGCACGATCGGCCGCAGATAGCAGGGCCACACGCCGTTGTGCGCGACCACGTCGCACATGGCAGCGACGATCTCTTCGCGCGTGTAATCCACGTCGATGCGATAGACCTTGGCAGAATCGAGCAGCCGCTGCGCGTGTTCCTGCGCGCGGAAAATGGCCGGGCCGCTAGGCAGTGAGTAGCAACGTACACCCTCAAACACCGACGAGCCGTAGTGAATCACGTGCGACATCACATGGATCTTGGCGTCGTCCCACGGAATCATTTTGCCGTTGTGCCAGATCTTCTCGGTCTTCTGAATCGCCATGAACACTCCTTCGCAGATCAAATATGCAGTGTAGCTGCTGCCCCAGGTTCGCGCCGTTCTGTGGCGCTAGCCTGGGTGCGGGCGGCACGGCGCGAATGCGCGCATGCAAAATTACGCTCAATTATAACCGAGCTTTCGAAGCGTTCTGGCGGACGTTCGCGGAGATTTTACGATCGGGAGACATAACGAAAGTGTGATCTGTGCGTGACTTCCGGACGGTCGGTTGGGAATCACACGTGTCGTCGCGAGTCGTTCGGTCCGTAGTTCCGAGCCATAGGACTAGCCGTGATATTGTCGGTAAATAGCCGTGAAGGATTGAATAGGATAGCAAAGAATTTCATCGTCAATCGTTGCGACCGCCCGGGTTCTAGTTATCGAATGCATAGCCTCTGCCCCTATTGCGGTGTTCGCCAAACCAATTCCGACGACCATGTATTTCCGGAGTTCCTTGGAGGGAGGGCAACGATCCGCGCGTGGAAGCCCTGCAATGACGTTTTTGGCCACTCGATTGGAGGCGCAGTATCCATAGACCTGCTCCATTGGTCATCACCCTACGAAGAGCCGGTGTGCATTCCCCAAGGCTCGTGGTCTGGAAGAGAGCGTTTAAGCATGTTGATGGCATCGAATATGACTTAGACAGTAATCTTCAGGCGCGACAGTCGACTCCTCTCGTTGAAAGGGACGAGGCGGGGAAGGTTAAAGGTGCCTTTTTCACAACGAAGACATGAAGAGGAATTCATCGCAGCCGCCAAAAGAAAGGGGAGGCAGGTGAATATCGTCGATCGTCCGGAAGAGAAAATTCACGTCCCGAACCTCGAATTCCAATTAACGACGAGTCCAGACCTGTGTCGGCTTGCGGTGAAGATGGTGGTGGGGGCAGCGACGTATGTCAACAGCGGACTGGGCGTGTGGGGTACGGGACCACGGGAATTCTTGCTAGGCGAGAGCAAAGAAGATTCCTGGACACTGCAGGATGCTACCGTTCATGCCGGCCTTGAAAAACTGCGATCGCCACTCTCCCATGCCATCTATGTCGAAGGAAATCGATCGAGTCATTGCTTCTATGGGCTCGTTCAGTTTTATGGTCTCCTCCAGATTTACGTAGTCATGAATGATGGAAGGTATTCGGGAGATGACTTTGCAGCAATTGGGCTGTTGAGTCCCGCACAAGAATAGGCAGAGACATTCAAGACTGTTCCTCGATTGGGTCTCCCTCGCCCTTCCGCTTATTACTTCTCACAGACTGCCGCGAAGGTCTGGGAAAGAAAGTTTTCCGACGAATTGAGAATTGCTTTAGGCGAGGAAAATACCTTCAGGATTAATCCCGTTCCACCTGTCCAGTCAACGTGGGTGTCGCGGTCTGGCACGGTGGCACACGTTTCTTGGCCTTTTCAGGGCAGCAAGAGCAACAAACCTGAAAACCAGTAACACCAAAGTGATTAGGGTAATTTACTCGAGAGGTAGCTCTACGTCACCCACGCCGTCCGGACCAGCGCGTACTGCCACACATCGCCGTCCTTCTCCAGCACAACCAGATATCCCCGCCCGCACGACTTCCCGCACGAATACGAAACTTCCACGAGCATTTTCGTATCCGTGCTGTTGCGCGCCAGCACATTGACTTTGCTATGCTTTCGTTGCTCGCGTGACAGGAAAAACGCCGAGCGGCGTACCGACTCTTCCACGCGGTCCGGTCCAATCTTCAAATCGTGTCCCACCTGCTTCGCTTCGCGCACCAGCTCCGGCGCTCGTTCCAGGGTCTCGCGTTCAATGGTGACGTATTCCCCGCAGGTCTTTTGTAGCGCCAGCGAACGGTTCAGCGTGGCTAGCGCGCGCGGCGAACCGTCAAGGATCAGCGCATACACCAGCGCGTCATCGATGCGCCAGCCCTCTTCCTTCCCGCAGCGATAACCCTTTCGCGTCCGATAGCCCGACCACCAGCGATCGATCCGTTGAAAGCCGGCCTCTCCCAGATGCGGCGCACAGGCCAGCAGAGGCCCGCCATGTTTCTGGGAAAACGAGTCGGCGCATGGCTGGCACTCCGACGAACCGAGCAGCTGCAGCGTCATGAACGCGCTATTCGCGGTCTCGTCGCTTTCTGTGCGACAGGCATTCAACAGGTCCGACGAGCGCGCGTCGCCATACGCGAATAACGGCACAAGCCGGCTGTTGCCGTCGCTGCGCAACCAATCCTTCAGCATTCCAACCGTCTCATCGTAGGAATGGGAGCGCGGCGGAGCCGATATCCGCGGCGGTAAGGGATCGAGAGCAGGGCGGTCCACTCGGGCAGGGGGAACGTAGCCAATCGCAGAGAGCAGCAGAAGCGGCGCAAACATCGACAACTTCATAACAGAAAAATCCATCAGGAACGGGTCCGGTGGAAAGTAGCGCGCTTGATCACCGGATTGAACTGACAGAAATCACAGTCCCACGGATGTCCACCGATCGGTGCTGTACTCAAGCCCGTGGGTGCCCCACCCAAATCGCGCCCTTTGCGATTGGGTGGGTTGGTGGTCACACGCCGCGGACTCGTGTCCCAGGTTAGCGTCCAAAAAACGGACGCGAACCTGGGGCACCGACTGGTGAAGACGATCCCAACGAGCGACCACACGGTTACCCAACGACCGAAAGCCAACGACCAAGGACCGACGACCGACGACCACTTACTGCCCCGACCTTACACTCGCCGTCGTCGACGACGCGACTCCCGGAAGTTCATCCCCGCGGAAGTATTTCTCTTTGTCTTTGGCCGCCCGCATTGCCGGCATGGCCGCATACGGCTTGGAATAGTCGTTTCCGGCATTCCAGAACAGGAATCCGATTCCGCCCTTCTCCTTCGCCACGCGCACCTGCACCTGGATGTACTCCGGGGAATAGGTCTTTGTCCTCCAGCGGAACGCCTGCAGCCACGGACGCAACACCACGCCGCTGTCTTTTGTGATCAGCTTGAAGCGCTCCATTGACTCGCCGATGAAGTGCTCGGGCGCATCGCCCGGGCGAGCGTAGCCATCCATGCCGAAGAAGTGCGACGGATAAATCATGGGCGAGAGCACGTCGCAGTATTTCGCCATCGCCACAATGTCCTGCCCCGTGTGCGACAAGTCGATCGGGCGCTGCCACGCCATCACGCCAAACACGTCCAGCGAGAGCAGCACGCCCTTCGGGTGAAGTTCGCCGTAGGCGTGCTTCAGGAAATCGGCCAGTACGTCCGAGCGATGCCACGCCGGGTGCTCGGTCTGAAAATGGAAGGTGGCGTCGGCCTGGTCGCCCTCGGCAGGGAAGCGCACGTAATCGAACTGGATCTCGTCCACACCCGAGTCGGCCACGTACTTCGCCAAGTCGATGTTGTACTGCTGAACCTTTGGGTTCGAAGTATCCGTCCATACCAGCTTGCCGTTCTCGCGCCACGGGTTCCCGCTGCGCTTGGACTTCACAGCGAGCTCCGGATGAGTCTCAACCAGCCGTTGATCGCGAAAGATAGCGATGCGCGCGATCGCATGCATGCCCTGCGAATGCAGGAAGCGGGTGAACTTGGCCAGGTCGGGGATGTAGGCATGCTGCTTGCCCGCAAGCGGGTGGTCGAAATGAATGTTCACGCTGCCGTCGCTGTCCTTGATGTCGAACACCACGGCGTTGCCGCCCACTTCGCGCCAGTGCTTGATGATCCGGATGCCGTGGTCGCTGCCCGCCATCACGCCCGTCAGGTAGATGGCGCGGACTTCAAAATCCTTCGCCACTGGGATCGACTTCTCGACGATCGGCGCCGGCAGAATCCCCGGAATGAGGATCTGTTCGCCCGCTTTCAGGTTGTTCGAGGTGCGATTGCCGTTGGTCTTGCGAATCGCTTCTCCCAACTCGCTCGAAGTGAGGTAGGATGTCCGCATCAAATTGTGACGGGCCACCCCCGGGATGCTGTCGCCGCGAGTGGCGGTGTAGTACTCGGTGCCCGGAGGTGCGACGGCTGGGGTCAAAGCCGCTTCCGCCAGCGTGGCAGGGCGGGTCTTGGTGCTGGTTCGTACAACCTGCACTGGCCCTTGGGCCGCCGCGATGCTGATTTTGGAAACAGACAGCCAGGTAACCACCGCAAGTACAGTCGTGACCCCAAAGATGAGTGAAAAGGTTCTCAGACGACGCAAGATTTTCTCCTATGTAAAGCGTCTTACCTGAGCTGCGGGAACGACAGCCTGGGAAGGGCACGGCTTCCGTCGTGCCGCATCGGAGGGTTGACGTCCTGCGGCTTCAGCCGCTGAGGGAGAAACTGGTGAGCTGGCTGGAAGCCCCGTGTGAAGCGCGTTCGGGTGCTTCTGCCCGGATAGTACCCCGCGTTTTTTGGGTCAGAAAGTTACCTAGGACCAGCGCCAGCCAGTGATGGGCGTGACAGTAGGAACGCGAAGAAACGTTCCCGGATGCGCAAAGAATTTCGCTTTAGCTAACGCTCACATTCTGCAATTCCAGTTGCCGAATGCGTGTAAGCAGCATCTAACACATCACAAAACGGGGTGCGGATAAGTTACTTTGGGGATGGCTAACCGCTTGCAGGATTAAGGCAGCAGCGAATGAGTGACAAATTTTGTCGCTCTTCGCGCAAAGGGCAAAACAACCACGTCCTCTCAGGTTTCGCAAACCGCCCCCGGAAAGGCTAGAAGGGCTCTACGACCCTATGAGAACGCACCTCGCCACAGTGCTCGATCCCAATCGACGGAGTAGCGATGCCCGTGAGTTTGACGCCGCGCTGCGGCGGAAGATTGTTGGTCAGGACCAGGCCGTCGACAAGGTAGTCGAGATCTACCAGATGTTCCTGGCCGGCCTGAACCCTCCCGGCCGCCCCGTTGGAAATCTGCTGTTCCTGGGACCGACCGGTTCCGGAAAGACTCGCGTCGTCGAGGCTCTGGCCGAGTCTCTCTTCGGTGACGCCCGCGCCTGCATCAAGATCGACTGCGCGGAGTTCCAGCACTCGCACGAAATCGCCAAGCTGATCGGGTCCCCTCCGGGCTATCTCGGTCACCGCGAGACCCATCCGCTATTGACGCAGGAAGCCCTGAACCAGTGGCATACCGACAAGCTGAAGCTCTCGATCCTGCTCTTCGACGAGATCGAGAAGGCCAGCGACTCGCTCTGGCAGTTGCTGCTCGGCATTCTGGACAAGGCCACGCTGACTTTGGGCGACAACCGGCGCGTCGATCTCTCGCAGTGCATCATCATTATGACGTCGAACTTGGGCGCCGGAGAAATGACCGGACTGGTGGACGGCGGTATGGGCTTCGCCACCCAAAAGACCGAAGTCGATGCCAAGCTCGATGAAAAGATTTCCCGTACGGCGGTGGAAGCCGCGCGCCGGAAATTTACCCCTGAGTTCATGAACCGCATCGATCGCGCGGTTGTCTTCAAGACGCTGCGGCCCGAACACCTCAGCCAGATTCTGGAAATTGAACTGGGAATGGTTCAGCAGAGGGTCCTGCAAGCAGCCGGCGCGAATCAGTTCGTTTTCAATTGCACTTCGAAGGTGAAGGAGTATTTGCTAAAGGAAGGCACCGATCCGCGCTATGGTGCACGTCATCTGAAGCGTGCCATCGAACGAAACATCGTTTTCCCGCTGGCGAACCTGGTGGCCACCGGACAGGTGAAGCTGGGCGACTTCGTCCGCATCGACCTTACGGGCGAGAGCCTCCTGACGTTCGTGAAAGAAGCGGAAGGCGCGATGGTGCCGGTGCTGCTCGAGCGTTACGGCGCTGCAGCAAGTGCGCCTCCGACTGCCGCGCGTGCTGTCAAGACGGTGAACGGCCGCCGCGACTTCGGGGCCAGCCCGGGGCTGGCGGAAACGAAGTAAGACTGTCGATATCTTAGTGGGCCAAGGGCGCCGAACCTGGCGCCCTTTTTCCTTTGTGCGGGAAGCCAGCGGCTGGAACCGTCACTAACGCGAGCGCCTCTTTGTAGCGCCGGTGTCCCGCCGGTTGTCCGGCGCGTGTCCTCGCCCGCCGCACGGGAACGCTCGGCAGCATCGCGATCCCAGCTCTGTGCTAGTCTGAGCCAAACTCATGTCTGACGTCGTTGCACATCCGAAACATTTCCTGAGCGATAAAGTCTCCCACTTCACCGAATCGGTGATCCGCGAGATGACGCGCCAGGCCATGGTGCATGGTGCCATCAACCTCGCTCAGGGGTTTCCCGACTTTCCCGCTCCCGCAGAAATCAAGCGAGCCGCACAGGAAGCCATCGCCGCCGACGTCAATCAATACGCCATCACCTGGGGAGCGAAGCGATTGCGCAACGCGATCGCCCGTCAGATGCACGCCTGGCAAGGCGTTCCTGTGGATCCGGAAACACAAGTCACGGTCTGTTGCGGATCGACCGAGGCAATGATTTCTACTCTTCTCGCCATCTGTAATGCGAGCGACGAGGTCGTGGTCTTCGAACCCTATTACGAGAACTATGGTCCCGATTCGATTCTGAGCGGAGCGGCACCACGCTTCGTGAAACTGCGTCCGCCGACCGTCGACGGCGGCGAGTGGACCTTCGACGAGCGCGAACTCCGCGCTGCCTTCCATAAGCACACCAAAGCCATTATCGTGAACACCCCGAACAATCCAACTGGAAAAGTGTTCACGCGCCCAGAACTGGAAATCATCCGCGATCTTTGTATCGAATTCGACGTGCTCGCCATCACTGACGAAATCTACGAGCACATCCTGTACGACGGCACAAAGCACATCTCGATCGCCGGCCTCGACGGCATGCAGGATCGCACCATCACAATCAACGGCATGTCGAAGACTTACAGTGTGACGGGCTGGCGAGTGGGTTGGACGATCGCTCCGCCTCGCGTTACCGATGCAATTCGCAAAGTCCACGATTTCTTGACGGTCGGTGCGCCCGCGCCGCTGCAAGAAGCGGGTGCCGCTGCACTGAGCCTTCCGGAAAGCTACTACCGCAATCTGGCCGAGGGTTACCGCAAACGCCGCGATCGCCTTGTTCCCGCACTCACCGAAGCCGGCTTCCAATGTTTTCTGCCGCGCGGTGCGTATTACGTGATGACGGATATCCGCCGCTTCGGTTTTGCGGACGATCTCGCCTTCACACAACATCTCGTGCGCGAGATCGGCGTAGCCGCCGTGCCGGGCTCGAGCTTCTATCGCGATCCGCGAGATGGCGCACAGCAGGTGCGCTTCGCCTTCTGCAAGCGTGACGAGACGTTGGATGAGGCGGCACGGCGGCTGAAGAAACTCAGCAAGTAATTCACCACAGAGACACAGAGGGACAGAGAATCACCGAAGCGAGCTCACAAGGGCAACTGCCTGTGATAGAGCTCGGAGCTCGTGGCTCATAGCCCACAGCTCGTCGCTCGCTACCCCCACTTCCGTGCCTTATTCCCTGCATCGCTTCCACAGCATTCTGGGGTATACTGCGCTCAAGTTCATAATTCTTCCAGGGGACGAAGTACACCATGGTTCTCAAAGCTGTAGAAGAGGTACCTGCCGAGGTTCCCGCCGACGATTTCCAGGCACTCGAAGAGAAGGTTTATCGCACTATTGAGCTGTACAAGGCTGCGCGCGAAGCCAAGGCTGCAGCCGAACGCGACGTGCAACGGCTGCGGCAGCAACTCGAGGAGCGCGAGGAAGAAGTCGAGTCCCTGCGCCGCGAAGCTGTCCAGTTGCGCAAGGATCGCGAAGAAGTGCGCGGGCGTGTAGAGAAGATGCTGCGCCAGATCGATACGATCGGCGAGCAGGTCGCCAGCTGAACAGACCGCACGTCGAACGCGCACGAGCGAGAAACGAGGAGCCCATATGGCAACGGCGACGCGGCAAAATCCTGTGAAGGACGCGAACAACAGTAGCGTGCGCGTGGAAATTTTCGATCAGGCCTACAATCTCCGCGGCTCTGATCCGGACTACATTCTCAAACTAGCAGAATACGTCGACGGCAAGATGCGCGCCGTCGCCGAGCAAACCAACACGATCGATACCGTCCGCTTAGCCGTGCTGGCGGCCTTGAACATCGCTGACGAATTTCATCTCCTGAAGCGGCGAGCGGAGGGTGGCGCAACCAACTATCAGCAGCGCGCCAACAAACTGGTCGACGCTCTGGACGAAGTGCTCGCCGACCCCCGCGCGGGATAGTTCTCTCAGACGCAATTCACGAAACTCCTCATTCTGCAGTAGCACATCGGCATTTCGCTCGCATTACAAAAATGTTTCTCTCTTCTAAAGAAACCTGACACGAAAGTCTCTGGCAACTCGATTGCCATCTTTTTACGCCTTCCCTCTTGCGCATCGCGCCAACTTTCCCTAGCATCCAATCCTGAAAGCCGGCCTGCGACGTTGGTGATGGTGGTAACCGATTTTTGAACCAACACCGAATGAACGGGGACTCGACTCGAAAATATGATCCGGTGTGCGATGCTCCGCCATGCGGAGATGCCTAAAGGGTCTCGGCGGGTTCCCACCGTCTACGACGGGTTCATTCTCGGCCTGCCACACGGCGCAGCGGGTCGGCTTTTATTAGCTCATGGCTGGTAGCTACTCGCTGTTGGCTGTTAGCGAACCCTTCGGATATTCCTCTCCGATTTCCTTTACTCTTTCCACCTCTGTCATCCCGAGCGAAGATGGAGGCGCGGCACGCGCCGAAGCGAGTCGAGAGCCTACCCTGAGCGAAGTCGAAAAGCACCTCGCGTTCGTCCGCGATTGCACAGGCCGATGGACCTTCTCCACCACTCCGTTGCGCAACGACTTCATGAGCTCCCTGCTAAAATCATTCCAATAGTATTTTTCGCATCCAATAATCGTGTACCCTCAACTTCTTCATTTCGGCCGCTTCTTTTTGCCAACCTATGGCCTTCTGGTCGCCACCGGCGTCCTCCTTGGACTCTGGATCAGCGTACGCAACTCGGCCAAGCAGGGCATCGATCCCGACAAGGCGTGGAACTTCGGCATCCTCATCGTACTGTGCGGCATTGTGGGGGCGAAGGTTCTCTACATCATCAACGATTGGAGCCAGTACGCCGACCATCCGGCGGAGATTTTCACCATCGATACGCTGCAAGCGGGCGGCGTCTTTTCCGGTGGATTGATCGCGGCGCTGATCGCCGCTGTGTGGTATATCCGCAGACATCATCTGCCCGCACTCGCCATCTGCGACGCCTTTGCCCCCGGTCTCGCGCTTGGACATGCGATCGGTCGTGTCGGATGTTTCGCTGCGGGGTGCTGTTTCGGCAAGCCCACCTCGCACTGGTGGGGCGTGACCTTCCACAGCGAGACAGCGCATCGCATCTCCGACACGCCGCTGAACGTGCCGCTCCAGCCCACGCAACTTTTTGAGTCGGCCGTCGAGTTGGCCAACTTCTTCCTGCTGATGTGGATGTTCAAACGCAAGAAATTTGACGGCCAGGTCTTTGGCGCGTACTTAATCCTCTACGGCGTTGCCCGCTTCTTCCTGGAATTCCTGCGCGGCGATCCCGGACGCGGCATCGTGTTCGGCGGCCTGATGACGGGCACGCAGCTTATCTCGATTGGCCTTGTCATCCTGGGCGGAGTGATCTGGTGGTTGCGCGCGGGAATCCCCAAGACCGTGCCAGTCGAAGCCACTCGTTAACGCATAGGCTCAGACGCTTCGGCAACCTGCCCTGAGCGAAGTCGGAAGGGGGCGGGCGGCCGGGCGAAGCTCGGCAGATGAAGATCGAACTGGAGTTCCTGTCATCCCGAGCGACGTGAGGCGAACGCCGAACGAGTCGAGGGACCTTGCGTTCCACTTGATCACACCGCACCCCGTCTTTGTCGAACCCATCCGGTTCGTGCCACGTGTCATTCCCTGCGTTAAACTTCACTCGATCCATGTCAGGTCGATTCCCCACAAGCTACACCGTAACCCCCGACGACAGCGGCAAACGCCTGGACCAATTCCTCGCCGCGAAAATTCCCGACATCAGCCGCGCGCGAGTGCAGCAACTCATCGAACAGCATCAGGTGCTGGTCAACGATATCGAAGCCAAGCCTTCTCTACGTCTGCGCGGCAACGAAACTATCCGGTTGCTCGGCCCGCCCCAACTCGAACCCCTGCGGGCCATCCCTGAAGACATTCCGCTCGATGTAGTTTACGAAGACGCCGATCTAGCAATCATCAACAAGCCTGCGGGCATGATGGTGCACGCGGGCGCAGGCGCCGCCGAAGACGTGCGTAACCGTGGCACGCTGGTCAACGCGTTGCTGCATCGCTTCAAAACACTCTCGCAAGTGGGGGGCGAGTTACGTCCCGGCATTGTGCATCGGCTCGACAAGGAAACCAGCGGGCTCATCGTCGTCGCCAAGAATGACGAAATGCATCGCAAGCTGGCTGCCCAATTTTCCCGGCGACAGGTTAAGAAAACCTATATTGCCCTTGTGCATGGCGCGCTGAAAGCCGAACGGGGAACCATTAACGCGACTATCAGCCGCGACGCCGTGCGCCGCACCCGCATGACCACCCGCCGCTTCGGCGGGCGCGAGGCCATCACGCACTACCAGGTCCGCCGCAGAATCGACTCTCCCTACGGCAAGTTCACGCTGCTGGAACTCAAGATCGACACCGGGCGCACTCACCAGATCCGGGTACACCTGGCCTCGCTCGGCCATCCCGTTGTGGGCGATGTTTTGTATGGCGCGCCACGCGAGATCAAACCGCTTTTGGCCGGGAAAAGCCGGAACGATGACGTTAGAGCAGTCGAAAATCAGTCGCTTCCCCGAAACTTCCTGCACGCGGCCGCGTTGGAATTTCATCATCCGCGCAATGGGGAAGTGGTTTCCCATTCCGCCCCGCTGCCGCCCGAACTGGAAGCTTTTCTGGCAAGCCTGTAGAGAATCCGGCTCTTCAGAGCGGCTATAATGAGGGCTGGATGAACCTGCGTAGTATTTTTCTGGCTGCATTCGTGACCTGCTGGGGATTGTCTTTCGCGCAGAACGCGCAGACCCCTCCGCCCAGTCAACAACCGGCACCACCTCCGGCAGCGCAAGCCGCAAGCTCGAACGGACAACCGGCGTCTTCTAACTCGGCTGACCAACCGGGCGCGCCACGCGACGACGAATTCATTTACCGCGTCCCCGTCAACGAAGTGAATGTGGTCTTCACCGTGACCGACAAGCACGGCCGCTATGTGAAGGACCTCAAGAAAGAGGACTTCAAGGTCATCGACGACGCGAAGCCGGCCGACGAAATCAAAGACTTCCGCAACCAAACAGATCTCCCGCTCCAGGTCGGGTTGCTGGTCGACGCGAGCAACTCGGTGCGCGACCGCTTCAAGTTCGAGCAGGAATCGGCCATCGAATTTCTGAACCAGACCATTCGCCCGAAATATGACCGTGCTTTTATCGTCGGTTTCGATGTGACCCCCGAGGTTACGCAGGATTTCACCGACAATACCGAGTCCCTTTCCCGTGGTGTGCGTGCCTTGCGGCCAGGCGGTGGCACTGCGATGTTTGATGCGCTCTACTTCTCGTGCCGCGACAAGCTCATGAAATCTCCACGCTCTGGGCCCGTGCGTCGCGCGATCATTCTGCTGAGCGACGGCGACGACAACCAGAGCCACGTGACCCGCGAAGAAGCGATCGAGATGGCGCAGCGTGCCGAGGTGATCGTTTACACCATCAGCACGAACATTTCCGGCACGAAAGGTAAGGGCGATAAGGTGCTGGAGCGCATTGCTGACGCGACGGGTGGACACGCCTTCTTCCCGTTCCAGATCCGCGAAGTGGCCGACGCTTTCGCCGAAATTCAGGACGAACTGCGCAGCCAATACGCCCTCTCCTACAAGCCCGCGGATTTCAAGCAGGACGGCCGGTATCGCACTATCGAGATTCTGGCCATGGACCGTAAGAACCTGCACGTCCGCTCGCGCCGCGGATACTTTGCTCCGTCAGCCCGGTAGCCCTCCATGGCTGGCTATTCTGGAACCCCACTTCCGAAGAAGCTCGGCATCAAAGAACAGTTTCGAATTGCGTTCGTCGATCTGCCCGTGGAGGTCAAGCAGGAGCTCGCCGTCTCGATTTCTA
>Ga0075434_100000425_pt1 | contig 31205 bp, 26 predicted proteins | sample RhiMethybrSRZTD3_FD_75298 | JGI IMG/M metagenome (GOLD analysis project Ga0075434, IMG submission 75298) | Populus rhizosphere microbial communities from Tennessee, USA - Rhizosphere MetaG P. TD hybrid SRZTD3 | ecosystem: Host-associated > Plants > Roots > Rhizosphere > Soil | place: USA...
ACGCCCTCGCCGCAGGAAGGACAGAAACGCGCTCCTTCCGGAACTGCGGCGGCGCAGCTCGGGCACGGAGTCAAGGCTTGCGATTCTAGCGCGGTAGAAAAGAGAAGGGCGGCCCGCAGGCCGCCCGGATTCGAATCGAGCGCGGGATCCCTCGGACTGCGTCCTCGGGATGACCGCTACGCCGCGTGCCGCGGCTACGCGGTCATTTCTTCGTCGACTTCCCTTCCATCAGCGTCGTCCAGGTCTTGCCGTCTTCCGAAGTCTCCCACTTGAACGTCTGCGTGGTGGGCGTCGGCTTGACGATGGTGTAGCGGGAGTGGATGAGCTTGCCGCCCATCTTGTCCTGACCCGTCCAGGTCCAGGTGTTGCCGTCGACCTTGCCGGTCGCCGTCATCATCATCCCCATGCTGTCGAAGCCCTGGTACTTGTAGACCTTCTCTTCATTGCTCCAGGCCAGAACGCCTTCGCCCTTGGTCGGGCCCATGGGACCGTTGCCGCTCGAGCGACAGACGAGCTGCCATCCGCCCTCGAACCAGGTGCAGTCATCCTCGTTGGTGACCTTCCCGCCCGGGCCGAAGGGACCCGGTTTCATCTCCGACTCCCCGACCCACTTTCCGGCGAAGACGTCCAGCTTCTTCGTCTCGGGTCCGGGTTTGGGCGGCGCGGGGGCCTGGGCGAGCATGCCCGCCGCGACACCACACGCGAGCAGCGCGAGCGCGATTCTCGATCTCATCGAAACTCCTCCTCTATTTGGCGGCGACTTTGGTGGACTTGCCCTCCATCGCCGTCGTCCAGTTCTTCCCGTCCTCGGACATTTCGAGCTTGTAGGTGTAGGCGTCGGGCCCCTGCTCGGTCATCGTGTAGCGGCCCTTGTAGGTCTTGCCGCCCATCACGTTCTCGTTCGTGTACGTCCAGGTCTTCCCGTCCACGGTCCCGCTGGCCGATTCGTTCTCTCCCATGCTGTTGAAACCGTTCCAGGTGTAGGCCTTCTTGGCGCCGTCGTAGCCCATGACGCCGATACCCGAAATCTTCCCCATCGAACCCGAGCCGTTCGTGTTGCAGGTGACGAAGAACTCTCCAAGCCACTTGCAGTCGTCGGTTCCGAAGAACTTTCCGCCCGGACCCATCGGGCCGGGCTTCATGTCTCCCTCGGTCTTCCAGTGACCCACGAAATAGGCCAGCTTCTGGTGCTCGGGGCCGGGCTTGGGCATCGGTGGCGGCTGCTGCCCCATTGCAGGGATCGCCGCGGCGGCAAAAGCCGCGGCCAGGATTCCATGGACGAAGCGTTTCATCGCAAACCTCCTCCTCAGTCCTCTAATTCAACACCCGTCGCCATTCCTTTAACGAGATAAGCTGACGGAAGTTATGCGACGGCACCGGGCGAAAGCGGCCGGCCTCCTGCTGCTCGCGGCCGCGGCCGCCTTGGCGACCGAGCAGTCGGCGGGAGGCCTGCGCTGGACGGTGCCGGCGAGCTGGACCGTCCAGGCTCCCCGGCCGATGCGCGCCGCGACGTACGCGCTTCCCGCAGCTCCGGGAGCCGAAGCCGGGGAGTGCGGGGTCTTCTTCTTCGGCAAGGGCCAGGGCGGTACCGTCTCCGAAAACCTGGACCGCTGGACCGCCCAGTTCGAGAATGGGACCACGCCGAAGAAGGCCGTTCAGGACCATGCGGGCCTGCGCGTTCACACGATCGAGCTCTCCGGAACCTACCTCGCGCCCGGCGGTCCGATGATGCAGTCGCAGGGCAAGAAGCCCAACTGGCGCCTTTCCGGCGCCATCGTCGAGGCTCCCGACGGTCTCGTCTTCTTCAAGTGCGTCGGCCCGATCCCGACGATCGAGAAGGCGCAGAAGGACTTCGAGCGGATGCTCGCCTCCTTGACGAGGGCGCAGAGCACCTAATCGGGTCACCAGGACTTCAAGAACTCCCGCACGCTCGCTTCCTGAGCCGCCCGGGCGGCGACGCAGAGGTCGATCGTCTCGAGCACATGAGCGAGGTTGCGCGGACCGCCCGGGAGCTTCTCGACGCGGCCTTTGAAGAACTCCTCGACCTCCCGCCGCCCGGCCGCGTCGCAGAAGCCGATGCCGAGGTAGGGGGTGAAACCCGTGGACTCGCGGGGCGAGCTCGCGATGAGGGCGTCATAGTTCGCCGTCAGGAACTTCCATCCCGCGAGGCTGGATTCGTCGTCGTCGAGCGCGGCCAGGAACATCGCGTCCGCCTCGCGCGGGTCCGTCTGCGAGGACAGGCGGAGCGCGAAGGCTTCGCCGAGAAGCTGCGGGTCCGAGAAGGACGCGAGCGCCGAATACAGGCGCTTGCGGTCGCGGCGCTCTTTGGCCGCCAGAAGCGCAGCCTTGTAGCGGTCGAAAAGCGCCCGATCCCCGTGAGCCGCGGCGGCCTCGAGAACGTCGGTCGCCATCGACGCGTCGATCGCCGACCGGTCGTCGAGCCATGCGAGCGCCAGGCGGCGCGCCTCGGCCTGGAGCGCCGGATCCGAGCCCTCGCGCGCGATGTAGGGCACGAGACCTTCCCGCAGCAGGCGCGTCTCCTCGTCCTCTCCCGGCCTGGAGACGAAACCGAGCTCGTGCGCCTTCGCGCCGTATGTCTTTGTGAGGAAGCGGGCGTAATTGGGCTTCAGATCCGGGGGCAGCAGGTGCTTGTCCTTCACGTCGGCGGCGATGCGGATTGTGGCCTGGACGATCGCGCGCGACGGGCTCCCCGCAAAACGCGGCACGAGCGCCAGCGCCTCCGACATCGGCATCGCGCCGCCGACCGCCAGGGCGTCCACGTCGCGAAGTAGTCCCACGCGCTCCGCGACCGAGAGCTCGCGGTCCGCCACGTCGAGGAGCTTCGAAAGCAGATCCCCCTTGTAGAGCGCGCGATAGTAGCCGCGCTCCCCTTCGTTGGCGAGAAGCCACGCCGGGCACGATTGGGTCGGCGCGGGAAGCGTCCCCGAGGCTTCCGACAGCAGGCCGCAGGCGCGCGACGGCGCCGCGCCGGATCCGCCGCGCGAGCAGACGGGAACCTTCCAGGTCTCCTTCTCGGAGCCCGGCGTGCCGACCGGAAGGAAACGCTTCTGCGAGAGGGCGAGGAGAGGCTTGTCTCCGGAGCACGCCGTCGCGACCTCGAGCAGCGGAACGCCCGCCTGGTCGAGAAAGGTCGAGAAGGCCGCCGCGACGCCCGGAAAGCTGGCCGCCTCGATCGCGCGAAGGAAATCCTGCGATGTGGCGTTTCCGTAGGGGTGCGCCGCGAGGTACTTGCGCACGCCGTCGCGGAACTTCTCCTTCCCGATCCACGACTCGAACATCGTCAGGACCGCCGCGCCCTTCTGGTACGAGATCGGGTCGAACGCGTTGACGATGTCGTCGGGGGTCTTGATTTCCTGACGGATCTTGCGCGCCGAGACCAGCGAGTCGTCGTTCATCACGTTGGAGCGGGCCTCGACCCGCGCGACGTCCATGTTCCACTCCGGCTTCCACTCGGTGAGCGTGCGGTCGGACATCCAGGTCGCGAAGGATTCGTTCAACCAGACGTCGTCCCACCAGGCCAGCGTCACGAGGTCGCCGAACCACTGGTGCGCCATCTCGTGGGCGTTCCAGTCGGACTGCTGGCGGCGGAGCTTGATCGTTTCCTCGGCCGGATCCGCGAGCAGAACGGACTCGGACCACGTGATGATGCCCGCGTTTTCCATCGCGCCGAAGCTGACGGTCTGCGGGATCGCGACCTGGTCGAGCTTCTCGAACGGGAACGGCATGCCGAAGTAGGCCTCGAGAGCCTCGAGCAGCGGGCCCGTCGTGGCCGCCGCGTACTTCGCCTGCGACGTTTTCCCGCGGGGCGTCACGATTCGGATCGGCGTCTTGTTGCGGCCCGCGCGGCCCGCGTCCACGTACTCGAACGGGCCGACGGCGAGCGCCACGAGATACGACGGCAACGGCTTTGTCTTCTGGAAGCGGACGATGCGCGTTCCCCCGGCGCCGTCCTTCTGGGACTCGATGGGTGTGTTGGACACAGCCGTCGTTGCCTTCGGAATCGTGAGTGTCAACTGCCAGGGCGTCTTGAAGGAGGGCTCGTCGAAACACGGAAACGCGCGGCGCGCGTCGGCCGACTCGAGCTGGCTGAAGGCGTACCAGTCGTCGCCGCTCTTCTGCCGGAAGAGGCCCTGGGTGGAGGTTTCGTCGAGGGTTCCGCTGTATTCGAAATGCAACGCGACTTCGCCGGGCCCGACCGGGCGGTCGAACGCGACACCCAGGAATCCCTGGTCGCCGCGCGGGGTCGCGGTGACGCCGATCGCGGCGCCCCCGGCCTTGGCCGATGCGCGCTCGATCTTCAGCGCCTCCGCGTGCATCCAGAGATACGAGGTCTTCTCGTCCAGCTGAACCGCGACGTCCACCGTGCCCCGGAACGACGGCTGAGACGGGTCGATCGTCAGCTCCACCACGTACCCCGTCGGCCGGGCCGTCTTCGGGAGACGCAGGGCCGGGGGTTCGGGCTCGGCTCCAAAGATCCGGACAGCCCCGAAAACGACCAGGAGTCCGGCGGCCGCGGATCGAGAGGTCAGAAAACGCATGAAAGCTCCTTTTCGTGTCGCACGGGGATTCTTGACTGATTCGCAGGCGGCGCGAAAAAGTTTCGAAGAGGCGAGGCGCCGGCCGCGGATAGACTCCCCCGCCGGGAGGTCTCATGCTCCGATTCCGGGCCCCGTTTCTGCTCGCCGCGCTCGCCGCCGGCTCCGCCGCGATCGCGACTCAGGGAGGCTCGTCCGATGCCATGAAAGAAACGATGAAGAAGCTCGAGAACGAGCTCGCCGCCAAGTACGGGGAAGCCGAGCGCCCGCGCTTCCAGCGGGGCATGGAACAGGCGGCGCGCTTCTGGCGCAAGGAGGACGGCGACGAGGCCGCGTTCGCCGGCGTGGTCCGGCAGTTCATGGCGTCGGATTCGGCGGCGCGCAACGCCCTTTTCTCGCGTATGGAGTTCGCGCTGGAATCGCTGGACGGGCACATGAACGAGATCGCGCGCGACTTCCGGCGGCAGGCCGACCTGGACCTGGGACAGATCTACCCGTTCGACGAGGTCCTCGGCGGTTATGACCCCTCGGCGCATTTCGTGGACGACTCCTTCCGCAATCGCCTCGCCTTCGCGGTGCTCCTGAACTTCCCCATCACGACGCTCGAGCAGCGGCTGGCCGAAGGAGAAGGATGGACCCGCCGCCAGTGGGCCGAGGCGCGCCTGGCCGAGCGCTTCTCCAAGCGCGTGCCGGCGCAGGTCAATCTCCAGATCACAGAGGCCGCGGCCGACGCCGACCGCTACATCTCCCAGTACAACATATGGATGCACCACCTCGTGGACCCGAAAGGCCAGCGTCTCTTTGCCCCGAAGCTGCGTCTTCTCTCGCACTGGAACCTGCGCGACGAGATCAAGGCCGACTACTCCGACAGCAAGACGGGGCTTGCCAAGCAACGGCAGATCGCGCAGGTGATGGATCGCATCGTCACGCAGACGATCCCGGGCCTCGTCGTCGACAACCCGTTCGTGGATTGGGATCCCGTCGCCAACACCGTCAAGGCGACGACCGAGCGGGACTCGGACAAGGACCTTTCCGCGGACATGAAGATCTCCAACGCCGCCGAGCCCGACACGCGCTACGCGAAGCTCCTCGGCACCTACCGGACGGTACGCCTCGCGGATCCCTACTCGCCGACGGCGCCGACCTGGATCGCGCGGCGCTTCGACGAGAATCGCCAGATCCCCGAGGCGCGCGTGAAGGCGATGCTCGAGCAGGTCCTCTCGTCGCCGCTCGTACCGAAGACTGCGGCGGTCATCGAGAACCGTCTCGGGCGCCCGCTCGAGCCCTTCGACGTCTGGTACAACGGCTTTCGCGAGCGGGGCAAGTACACCGAGGAGCAGCTCGACGAGATCGTCCGCAAGAAATACCCCACCGCGGAGGCCTACCAGGACGACATCCCCAACCTGCTCGTCGGCCTCGGCTTCTCGAAGGAACGCGCGAAGTACCTCGCCGACCACATCGTCGTCGATCCGGCGCGCGGGTCGGGCCACGCCCTGGGCGCGCAGCGCCGCGCCGACAAGGCCCACCTCCGCACGCGCGTCGAAAAAGACGGGATGAACTACAAGGGCTTCAACATCGCCATCCACGAGATGGGGCACAACGTCGAGCAGACGTTCTCGTTAAACGACATCGATTCGACGCTCCTCGCGGGCGTCCCGAACACCGCCTTCACCGAGGCCCTCGCCTTCGTGTTCCAGGCGCACGATCTGGAACTTCTGGGCCTCGCCAAGCCCGACGCCAGGAGCCGGGCGCTGAAGACCGTCAACGACTTCTGGGCGACCTACGAGATCGCGGGCGTGGCCCTCGTCGACATGGCGGTGTGGCACTGGATGTACGACCATCCCGACGCCACGCCCGCGCAGCTGAAGGAGGCGACGCTCTCCATCTGCCGGGACGTGTGGAACAAGTACTACGCGCCGGTCTTCAAGAAGAAAGACGTGGTGTACACGCTCGGGATCTACTCGCACATGATCGACGCGCTGCTCTATCTGCCGGACTACCCGATCGGCCACCTGATCGCGTTCCAGATCGATCGCCAGATCGAGAAGGCCGGCAACCTGGGCTCCGAGTTCGAGCGCATGGCGAAGGTCGGCAACGTCGCCCCCGACATCTGGATGAAGAAGGCCACCGGCTCCCCGGTGGGCGCCGAGGCCCTCCTGGCCGAGACCGAGAAGGCGCTGGTGAATGCCAAATGACCGCGCGGCGCGCTCTCCCGCGATAGCATTGCCGGCGAGGCGCCGCGATGGGATCTCGCGACCAGGACACCGACGAGCTTCCGACGATTCCGGAAACCGAGCCCCGGCCGGCGGCGGGCTCGTCCTCGCTGGTGACCGTCGAGCTCGCCGCTCTCACGGATCCGGGGAAGCTGCGGCCCAACAACGAGGACCACTACTTCGCGGGGCGCTTCCAGCGCAGCATGCGGACCCTTTCGACGAACATGCCGCGGGGAGCGATGCCCGAGACCTACGACGAGACGGTCTACGCGATGCTGGTGGCCGACGGCGTGGGCGGGTCGGCCGCCGGCGAGGTCGCCAGCCGGACGGCGATCCAGGCCCTGGTCGACCTGATCCTCGAGACGCCCGACTGGATCATGCTTCTCGACGACCATCTCGCCGACGAAGTCCTGCAGCGCATGGAGCGGCGATTCCAGAAGGTCCGCGAGACGCTGGTCGCGCGCGCCGCCGAGGACCCGAGCCTCCACGGAATGGGGACGACGATGACGGTCGCGGGCACGGTCGGTCACGAGCTCCTGACGGCGCACGTCGGAGACTCGCGCGCCTACGTGTACCGCAAGAACGGCCGGCTCGAGCGCCTGACGCGCGATCAGACGATGGCCCAGTCCCTGGCCGATTCCGGAGCGATCCGCCAGGACGAAGTCGAGACGAGCCCTTACCGAAACGTCCTGACGAGCGCGCTCGCGACGCGCGGAGCGTTCGTCCAGGTCGAGCTGAAGCGCTCCCGCCTCGAGGACGGCGACCAGCTGCTGCTGTGCTCCGACGGTCTGACCGACATGGTTCCCGACAACGTCATCGCGCGCGTGCTCAAGGAGTCCCGCACCTCTGCTCAGGCCTGCCGCCTCCTCGTGGATTACGCGCTGGAGGCCGGCGGCAAGGACAACGTCACGGTCGTTCTCGGGCGCTACAGGATCCCCGGTTGATTCGTTCTTCGTAATCTCTTTTCGAGATGGAGGCATCGATGCTGCGACGCTCCCCGTTCGCCTTCCTGCTGGTCCTGGGCCTCTGCGCTCCCCTCCTCGCCCAGGAAGGCTTCTCGCTCTTCACGACCGACTTCCCGCCGGAGGAATTCGCGGCGCGGCGCGCGAAGGTCTACGACGCGATCGGCAAGGACGCCTTCGCCGTCGTCCAGGGCGCCACGATGCCGCCGAGCTACACGCGGTTCCGCCAGACCAACGAGTTCTATTACCTCTGCGGGATCGAGACGCCCAACGCGTACCTGATCCTCGACGGAGGCACGCGAAAGGCCACGCTCTATCTCCCGCACCGCAACGCGAACCGCGAGAGGGGCGAAGGGCGGCTCCTCACGGCCGAAGACGCCGACGAGGTGATGAAGCTTTCGGGCGTCGACGCCGTGGCGGCGAACGACGTCTTCGCGGAGGGGCTGGAAAACCAGTACCAGCGCCGGGGCCGGCGCGTCCTGTACACGCCTCTGGCTCCGGCGGAGCTGGGGTCGATGAGCCGGGATCTCGCTCTTCGCTACGTCGCCGACCTGGCGGCGGATCCCTTCGACGGCCGGCCGTCGCGCGAAGGCCACTTCGTCGAGCTGATCAAGACGCGCTTTCCAGTCTTCGAGATCCGGGACCTTTCGCCCACGCTCGACGCCCTGCGCCTGATCAAGAGCGAGCGGGAGCTCGTCCTGATCCGCAACGCCACGAAGCTCGCGGGTCTGGGCATTCTCGAAGGCATGAAGTCGGTGCGCCCGGGCCAGTACGAGCGGGAGCTCGACGGTGTGGCGAAATTCGTCTTCTTCCGAAACGGCGCCCAGGGCGACGCGTACTACTCGCTCATCGGCAGCGGGCCGAATGCGTTCTGGGGCCACTACAACGCGGGCAAGCGTTTGATGCAGGACGGGGACTTTCTCCTCATGGACTACGCCCCGGATTACGGCTACTACATGAGCGACGTCACGCGGATGTTCCCGGTCAACGGCAAGTTCTCGCAGTGGCAGCGGGAGCTCTACGGCTTCTATCTCGCCTGCTATCGCGAGATCCTGAAGGCCATCGCGCCGGGGAAGACCGGCGCCCAGGTCATCCAGGAGGCGGGCGCCGCGATGGATCCGATCCTCGCCGCCGCGAAGTTCACAAAACCTTCGCATCGGAAGGCTGCCGAGGACTTCGTCGCCAAGTACAAGAAGAGCGGCCAGAGCGAGTTTCCCTACATCGGGCACTGGGTCGGCATGGCCACGCACGACGTCGGCTCCCACGAAGGGCCGCTGAAAGCCGGCATGGTCTTCACGATCGAGCCCGCTCTGACGGTCCCCGACGAGAAGATCAACGTCCGGCTCGAGGACATGGTCGTCATCACCGAGACCGGCAAGGAGGTCATCTCGAACGACGCTCCGTGGGACATCGACGCGATCGAGAAGGTGATGAAGGAAGAGGGGATGCTGAAGAGGTATCCGAGGGTGATCCCGCCGCCGGGGAAGTGACGGGGCCGAAGGCCCCGTCATCCCGAGGAGCGGAGCGACGAGGGATCCCGCCACTGAACGCCAACGCGGCTCGTTCTTGACGGGATCCCTCGCTGCGCTCGGGATGACAGCCTCAGACCCGGGATGGCAGGCTGGGTTACCCTCCGGGCGGCTTTTCCGGCTCGACCACCACGGGCTTGGGCTCGGGCGGCACCTTGGGCTTCGGCTCGCCGGCCTGCCAGTCGATCGTTCCTCCGATCTCGACGAGGCGGGCTCCGGCGCGAACGGTATCGACCGTCAGCGGGAGATCGGGCGGCATCTGGAAGAGCTTCAGGTCGCCGTAGGTCTTCGTCAGGAGCGGCGTCAAGAAGTTGACGAGCCACCCGATGACGCCCTTGCAGTGCGTCTCGATCTTCATGTCCTTCAGGACGAACGCACGCTCGGGTTTGTCCACGAAGAGATTCGCCTTGCCGACGGGCGCGCAGAACTGCGAGAAGAGCTTTTTCAGACGGTTCTGTGACCTTTTCTCGGCCGTGACTTCGATCGCCAGCGTGAAGCAAGACTCGCCGCACGGCCGGAACATCTTCGGCACGATGGCGAAGTCGATGTTCTTGATCGCCAGGTCCTGCTGCCACTTCGCTTCGAGGGCCGCGAGCGCAGCCTGCTCGATCGGATCCCACGGCGCCTTGAAGACGTAGGTGCCCGTGACTTCTCCCTCGTCTCCCCCGGCGTCCTTCAGGTCGAGCTTCGTCGCGAAGGGGCCGTGGAAGTCCAGCATCAGCTTCTTCTCGGGCAACTCCTTGATGGGGTACTTCACGACGAACGGATATTCGAGCTGGTAGACGAAGGACAGCTCCAGAGGCCCGGTCGCCTTTCCGTCGACAACCGTCAGTCCCGGCGTTTTCATCTTTATCTCGGAGGCCGAGATCGTCGCGCCTTTTCGGGACAGGTCGCCGGTCTGGCCCGCGAGGTCGAGCTTCGCTAACCCAGAGAACTTGCCGGCCGAGGTCACCTTGAGCTTGTCCACCTCGAACCTCGAGCCCGAATCCAGTGCCACGCCCATGCCGCCCGGGACGACGAAGTTGCCCGACGACAGCTCGAAGGCGAGCGTGGCGGCGGAGAGCGAGGTGGCGATCTTCCCGTCCTCCCCGGTCTTGCCCTGGAACTCGGCCTTGCGGATCTGGCCCTTTGCGATCGTGACCCGGTTCGCCTGGAACTCCATCTCGCCGTTCTCGATCTCACCGTCGAGGTGACCGGTGAGCTCGACGTAGTTCGGCGCGCCGCCGTGGCCCGGCCGGAAGATCGCCTTCTCGATGGAGACCTTCATCGCTTCGCCCGCCGCCGGATGCGCGGCGGTGTCGAAGGCGACGAACGGCCGCAGGACCATCCGCCTTCCCGCGTAGGCCGTCACGACCATGTCGTTCAAGCGGACCTCGCGCACGAGATCCATGAAGGATGGCGTCGGCGCAGGCGGAGGCGCGCCCGGCGCGGCCGCGGCCGGCGGAGGAGTCGGAGTTGGCGTGGGAGGCGGTGCCCCCGCGGCGGGCGTCGCTTTCTTCGCGCCGAGGATCTCGCCTTTCAGGACCGAGGGGATGTCGGTGCGCAGCTCGAGCTTGGCCACGGCCGATCGGGCGATGCCACCGAAGATCGCGACGATAGGCTTCCAGATCCCGAGTCCGTGGAACTTCAGGTCCGTGATCCCCTTTGGGTCCTGGAATTCGAGCGACTCGATCGCGACCTTGGGACGAAGACCGCTGCCCCGCACGACGAGCTGGCCGTTCTCGACTCCGAACTTCATGTGCGTGACCTTGCCGTCGGCGGCCTCGACGGCGACCGACGTCTTCGGCGAGCCCTGCACTTCGAGCGTGTATTTCGGAATGACGGGCATGCTTGCCTGCAGCAGGTCCGCCTCGATCGCGAGCCGGCCGTCCTTCACCAGCTTTCCGATGTTCTCGAGCATCTCGGACGAGCTCGGAAAAGCCGACATCGGAGACGCCGACGCGTTCGGGGTGTAGGACGCCGGAGCCACCGCGGGCGAAGCCGACGCGTCCGGCGTATAAGGCGCCGGTGTGGCAGGCGGCGCCTGCGCGTGCACGCGCGCGGCCACGAGGAGTCCCAGGACGAGCGGACCGGGACGCATGGGCGGATTCTTACACCGGAAAACCGCATCCGGTAGTGCGTCTATGATCCCGGCGCGTGGCGCAGATGTCCGACAGCGTCGAAGCCGTATTCATGACGGGACCCGGGCGCCCGCTCGAGAGGCGGCGCGTCCCCGGTCCTCGTCCGCAGCCCGGCGGTGCGGTTCTCGAAACCGTGGCGAGCGAAGTCTGCGGGACCGACGTCCACCTCTGGCACGGGCATCTCTCCGGTGTTCCGTATCCGATCATTCCCGGCCACGTCAGCGTCGGACGCGTCCTCGAAACCGGCGGTTCACTTCTGGACGTCGAGGGCCGCGAGATCCGCGAAGGCGCGCTCGTGACGTTTTACGACGTCTACAGGGCGTGCGGCGAGTGCTGGCACTGCCTCGTCGCGCGTGCGGCGACGCGCTGCCCGCACCGCCGCGTCTACGGAATCACCGCGCCGGCGAGCGAGGGTCTGCTGGGAGGCTGGACCGAGCGGATCGAGATTCTGCCAGGCGTGCGCCTGCTCTCGCTGCCCGAGACGCTCGCCGCCGAGGATTTCCTGGGAGGAGGCTGCGGACTGCCGACCGGGTTCCACGCGGTCGAGCGCGCGGGCATCGCGATGGGCGACACGGTCGTCGTGCAGGGCTCGGGGCCTGTCGGCTTGAACGCCGCGATCTTCGCGCAGCTCTCCGGTGCGTTACGCGTCCTGGTCGTCGGCGCCCCGAAAGCGCGCCTGGACGCCGCGCGCAGGCTCGGCGCCGAAGACACTCTCGACATTTCCGACGTCGTGAATCCCGCGGACCGGACGGAATGGGTCCGGCAGCGCACGTCGGGTCGGGGGGCCGACGTCGTCATCGAGGCCTCGGGCAATCCGGCCGCGGTCCCCGAAGGGCTCGAGATGCTCCGCGATGCCGGCCGCTACGTCGTCGTAGGCCAGTACACCGACTCCGGGGATGCCACGCTCAACCCGCATCGCCACATCAACCGCCGTCACGCGACGATCCTGGGCTGCTGGGGCTACGAGTTCTCGCACCTCCATCGCGCCCTCGCGATGATGGCGAAGCACGACGCACGTTTTCACTGGCGCGACCTCGTCACGCGCGAGTACCCGCTCGAGAAGGCCCAGGAAGCCCTCGAAGACATGGAGCGGCTCCGTGTGGTGAAAGCGCTGATTCGACCGCGGACCGGCAGCTGACGAGCCCGAACCTCCTATTTCCGCTTGCGGGTCCGCGCCGCCTTCTGCGCCGCCCGCGACCGTTCGGCGTGTGAGCGTTTGCGGGCGCCCATGCGTGAGGATCGGGATCGTGCGGCTTGCGAGCCCCGGCGAGCCGCTCGTCTGGCCTGACGGGCGAGGGCGGTCCGAGACGCGGCACGGCGCCGCTCTCGGCGCAAGGCCTTCGAGATCGCGCGCGATCTGGTCCGAGACGTCGAGCGGCCTCTCTTCGCTCCTCTCGCGTAGGCGCGCCGGGCGCTCGCACGGGTCTTCGCGGAAGCGGCTCCCTTCTGAGGCGGCCGAAGCCGAACGCCGGATCGACGCGCCTTGGAAAGGCCGATGGCGATGGCCTGTTTCGCGGAACGTGCTCCATGCTTGCTGCGCCGGATGTGCTTCATCTCTTCATGGACGAACTCCCCGGCCTGTGTCGTCGGAGCCATCCCCCGCCGTTTGTCACGTCGCGCACGTTTGATCGTCGATTTCTCAGGCATCTTTACCTCCTGGGGCTTTCACGCGCGCGTCCCGGAGCAGAGGCCTCGAGATGGCGCGAACCGACCCGACGAGGATGGCCGCAACATCCATGCCAGACGCGAGGTGCGGCACTTCGCTTGCACGTCTACGCGCGAGAGGCGATCACGATGGCGGGCCGCAGCCGAAATGCCAGACCCAGGAAGAGACGCTGGTCCCGCCGCGTGACCGAGACGAGCAACGCGCTCACGCTCGAGCAGCGAGTCTTCGCGCAGAAGGATCCCCACAGAATCGCAGTCTCCCTGAAACGGTCCGCCGATCGCAGCCGGCGCCGCAAGTCCAGCTCTTTCCGGTCCGCCATGTCGATGCTGAATTTCTACGTCAACCGGGCCGGCCGGAAGCTGCCGGTCCGGCAGCGGGCCCGCCTCGAGAGAGCGAAGGTCGAGCTGCGAGAGGTGTACGGGAGATCTCCGCGCAAGAGGCGATCGGAGTGGTGACGTCTCGTCAGAACTTCGAACCTTCCTCGTGTTTCCGGATCCACAGAGGATCCGGCACCCGCACGCCGTAGCGCACGGAGACCATGCGCAGAACCACGACTGTCAAGAAACCGAGCGTGGCCCCCAGCACCGGCGGCAGCGAAAGATACGTCGAGCCGAGATACACCCAGGCCCCTGCGAATGAGGAGACGGCGTAGAGCTCGCCCGGCCGGAAGACCACCGGAATCTCGGTGGAGACGACGTCGCGCATCACGCCGCCGAAGGTTCCCGTGATCACCCCGACGAGCGAGGCAACGAACGGCGGCATTCCCTTGTGCAGCGCGAAGGAAACTCCAGTCAGCGTGAAGAGCGCCAGACCCATCGCGTCGATCAGAACCGCCTGTCCGTGCCACCGGGAAATGTGCGCGTGAAAGGAACGGCTGTAGACGAAGGGAACGACGAGCACGCCGATGATGAGCAGGTACTCCTCGTGAACGACCCAGTAGAACGGACGCCGGTCGATGAGCAGATCGCGCAGCGTTCCGCCGCCGAAGGCGGTCGCGACCGCGAGACAGTACGTCCCCACGATGTCCATTCCCTTTCGCGAGGCCGTGATCATTCCCGAGAGCGCGGAAACCAGGACGGCCGCGGCCTCGAGCGCCGCCCCGATCGACGCGGTCACTGACGGTGCGGAGCGGCGATCGGAGGCAGCGGCGCGATGATCGGAAATCCGTTCGCGCCGATCGGCGGCGGAACGGAGCCCGGCGTTCCCGGCGGAGCGAGGATCGGGAACCCGTTGGGACCGATGCGCGACGGAACTTGCGGTGCGGGCGGCTGCGGCGGCACGTATCCGCCGCCCCAGTAGCCGTACCCGTAGTCGTAGCCGTAGCCGTAGCCGTAGTCATAGCTCGGGGCCGAGACGACCGCGTCCGGACCCGTCGAAGGCGGCGCCTGGAATGCGGGACCGGAGAGGGCGGGCCCGACGTAGACCATCTGGCCCGGAGCGAGCTCCCCCGGGGCCGGAGGCGGAGCCGCCTCGAGAGAGACGACCTTATCGACTTCCGCGGCCGAGAGGCTCATGTACGTCCCGTCCGGGTACCGATGGAACAGGAGGACGCGGCCCTTCTTGACGGGCGGGTCCATCGAAAAAATCCGCGAACCCCCGCGAACCTCGAGTGCGTAGTACTTCAGCGGGCCCGCAAGAGCGGCGACGGCGACCCCCGAGGCGGCCAGGACACACAAAAAGATGCGTTTCACGATCGGACCCCCTGTTCTTGGGTACAGGAACGTTAATGGTATAGACTCATGAGTCTGGGCGAAACAGGGCCGGTTCCGGCAGGGGTGGTGGGGATCCCGCCCAGTTCGCAAAACCTGAAGACATCGAGGGTGGAAGAGCATGTCCGTCCGAAACGATTCGGGCCTGGGGCCTGAAAGCGTCCCAGGCCAGACGCGCCGCGTCTCGGTCCACAATGCGGTCGAGGCCGCGCAGCGCTATCTCCTTTCGATTCAGGCGCCCGACGGGCACTGGTGCGGGGAGCTCGAGGGCGACACCATCCTGGAGTCCGAGTACATCCTGACCATGCACTTCCTCGGCCGGGCGGATGAGCCGAAGATTCGCAAGGCGGCCGAACATCTCCGGCGCAAGCAGCTCCCGGGCGGGGGCTGGGCGATCTACGAAGGGGGCCCGGCCGAGGTCAGCTCTTCGGTCAAGGCCTACTTCGTCTTGAAGCTGATGGGGGACCACCCCAATGCGCCGCACATGGTCCGCGCGCGCACCAAGATCCTGGAGCTCGGCGGCGTCGAGGCCTGCAACTCGTTCACGCGGATCTACCTCGCGATCTTCGGGCAGTGCTCCTGGGACGACTGCCCGGCCGTGCCTCCGGAGATCGTGCTTCTTCCGGACTCGTTCGTCTTCAACATCTACAAGATGTCGTCCTGGTCGCGCGGCATCGTCGTCCCCCTCTCGGTGATCTGGGCGTCCAAACCGTTCTGCCCGGTGCCCGAATACGCCGCGATCCGGGAGCTGCACATCCGCCACCCCAAGGCGCCGCACGTGCCGCGGACGCGCAAGGAGCGCTACTGGCGGCGGTTCTTCACCCGCGTGGACAATCTGTTGAAGCGGATGGAGTCCGGCGGCTTCACGCCCTATCGCAAGAAGGCGCTGGCGGCGTGCGAAACCTGGATCCACGAGCGGCTGCAGCTCTCCGACGGCCTCGGCGCGATCTTCCCGCCGATCATCAACACGATCATCGCGTTCCGGTGCCTGGGCTACGCGCTGGACGATCCGCGTCTCCTCGCTCAGGTCCACGAGCTCGAGAAACTGGAGCTCGAAGACGAGGAAACGCTCCACCTCCAGCCCTGCTTCTCGCCGGTCTGGGACACGGCGCTCGCGATGGAGGCGCTCTCCGACGGCGGGACTCCGGCCGACGATCCGGCGATGCTGAAGGCAGCCCGCTGGCTGCTGGATAAAGAGGTCAAGAAGATCGGAGACTGGGAGAAGGCGTGTCCTGGCGCCGAGCCGGGCGGCTGGTATTTCGAGTACGCCAACGAGTGGTATCCCGACACCGACGACACCGCCGAGGTGCTCACGGCGCTCTCCCGCGCGAAGTTCCCGGGCGAGGCCGATGACCTCTCCCGGCAGGGCGCGATCGCGCGTGGCCAGGCGTGGCTCCTCGCGATGCAGAACAAGGACGGCGGCTGGGGCGCGTTCGACAAGGACTGCGACAACGAAGTCCTGACGTACATCCCGTTCGCGGACCACAACGCGATGATCGATCCCAGCTGCGAGGACATCACGGGCCGCGCGCTCGAAGCTCTGCATGCGATCGGCGTGGCGGCGAACCATCCGGCGGTCAAGCGCGCGGCGGAATTCGTGGAGACCAAGCAGCTCACCGACGGGACCTGGTACGGACGCTGGGGCTGCAACTACATCTACGGCTCGTTCCTCGCCCTGCGCGGTTTGCTCCATGCCGGCGCCGACCTGCGCGAGCACCGGTTCCAGAAGACGGCGGATTGGATCCGCGCACATCAGAACGCCGACGGTGGCTGGGGCGAGCTGCCCCACTCCTACGACGACCCCACGACCAAGGGCCAGGGCCCTTCGACGCCTTCGCAAACGGCGTGGGCGCTCGTGGCGCTCTTTGCGACCGGCGACCGCGACTCCGAGGCCGTCCGCCGCGGCGTGGAATACCTGCTGGCCAATCAGCTCTACGACGGTTCCTGGAAGGACGATCACTGGACGGCGACGGGCTTTCCCAAGGTCTTCTACTTGCGTTATCACCTCTATGCGACGTACTTTCCCCTTCGCGCCCTGGCGCTCTACGCGCGAGAGGGCACGACGGGAGTTTCCCGCAGGGCCGGGGACGGCGAGAGCGTGGTCCCCGTTTCCCCGCGCCAGGATCACGGAGTGAACTGACGATGCGTTTCCCCGTTCACATCATGACCGATACGATTCAGCACTCGGTCCGCAACGCGATCCGCGGCAACAAGCGGTATCCCTTCGTGCTGATGCTCGAGCCCCTCTACACCTGCAACCTCGCCTGCATCGGCTGCGCGATCGAGCGCCACACCGGGAAGCTGAAGGACCGGCTGCCGATCGGTAAGTGCATCGACGCCGTGGAGCGCTCGGGAGCGCCCGTGGTCTCGATCTGCGGCGGCGAGCCCACGATCTACCCCGAGCTGCCGGAGCTGGTCGAGGAGATCATCAAGCGCAAGCGCCACATCTACCTCTGCACCAACGGGCTGCTCCTCGACGAGAACGTCTACGGCACGATCCCACCGCACAAGCGCCTCATGATCAACGTGCACCTCGACGGCATGCGCGACACCCACGACTACGTCTGCGCGCGCGAGGGCGTGTTCGACAAGGCCATCGCCATGATCGAGAAGGGCGTCGGCCTGGGCCACCACATGATGGCGAACACGACCGTCTTCAAGGAAACCAACGTCGAGGAAGTCGAAGAGCTCTGCGAGCTGCTGACGAAAATGGGCGTCGAGGGGATGCTCGTCTCCCCCGGCTACCACTACGAGTCCGTCGGAGCCGACATCTTCCTGACGAAGTCGGAGATCCACAAAAAGTTCAAGCGCGTGCTCGAGATCTCCAAGAAGTACAAGCTGACCTCCACGCCGATGTTCCTCGAGTTCGCCGCGGGCCTGCGCGATTACAAGTGCTCGCCGTGGTCGACCGTGACCTACACGCCCAACGGATGGAAGGGACCCTGCTACCTGATCGGCAAGACCTGGTCCCCGACGTTCGACGAGTTCTGGAACGGCACCGACTGGGCCTATTGGGAATCCCGCAAGGACCCGCTGTGCCAGAACTGCCTGATGCACTCGGGCTTCGAGGCGTCGGTCGTCATGGAGCTGCCCAAGCACCCCGGCGACATGGTCCGCATGATCGCGTGGAATTTGGCGGCGTAGCCCTTCTCGACGCATCCCTCCGACACGTGTCATCCCGAGGGCCGGCAGGCCCAAGGGATTCCGTAATTCACGGAGAGGCAATCGATTCCGGGATCCCTCGCTGCGCTCGGGATGACAGACTAAAGACGTGGACCTCGTCACCGGAGGCACCGGGTTCGTCGGGACGCACGTCGTGCGCGCGCTTCTGGCGCGAGGGCGCGCCGTGCGGTGCCTGGCTCGGCGTGGCAGCCGACGGGACAATCTCGCGGGGCTCGACGTCGAGGTCGTCGAAGGGGATCTGACCGATTCCGCCTCGCTCTCGCGGGCCGCGAAGGGCGCCTCGACGCTCTACCACGTGGCCGCCGACTACCGGCTCTGGACCCGGCATCGCGGCGATCTCCACCGTTCCAACGTCGAGGGCACCGAGAACGTCCTTCGCGCCGCCGCCGACGCGGGAGTGGAGAAGGTCGTCTACACCAGCTCGGTCGCGGCCTTGGGTCTGGTGGACGGCGGCTCCGCCGACGAGACGACTCCGGTCGTCCGGGACCGCATCATCGGCGAATACAAGAAGTCCAAGTACGACGCCGAGCGCGTGGCGGACGCCTGGGCCGGCAAAGGCCTGGCCGTCGTCATCGTGAACCCCTCCACCCCGATTGGAGAGCGCGACATCAAGCCCACGCCGACCGGGCAGATGATCGTGGACTTCCTCAATCGCAAGATGCCGGCCTACGTGGACACGGGATTGAACCTCGTCGACGTACGCGACGTCGCGGAGGGTCACCTCCTCGCGGCGGAAAAGGGGAAGGTCGGCGAGCGCTACATCCTCGGGAACCGCAACATGACGCTGAAGGAGATCCTCGACGCGCTCTCCGCGCTGACGGGGATCCCCTCGCCCACGGTGAAGCTTCCGCACTGGATCCCGTTCGCGGCGGCGGCCATCGACACGGCTTTCGCCCGCGTGTCCTGGCGCGCGCCGCACGTCTCCCTCGACAGCGTGCGGATGTCCACGCACCGCATGTACTTCGATGCGTCCAAGGCCGTGCGCGAGCTGGGCCTTCCCCAGACGCCGGTCGAGGACGCGCTCGGGCGCGCGGTGTCGTGGTTCCGCGAGAGCGGCTACGTCCGTGGCTGAAGACCGTCCGGTCGCCATCCTGACGGCGCTCGAAGAGGAGCGCGCGGGGATTCGCCGCGCTCTGCCGGACTCGCCCGGGATCGTCCTGACCGCGACGGGCGACGGGCCCAGACGCGCGGCCTCGGGCGCCGCGAGGTTTCTGGAGCGGCACCGTCCGTCGGCGGTAATCGGGGCCGGACTCGGCGGCGCGCTCACACCGGGGCTGAAGGCCGGCGACCTGGTCGCGTCGCGGCGCGTGCGCTTCTCCGTCGGCGACGCCGCGACTCCGGACGCGCGTCTTCTCGCACGGGCACAAGCGGCGGGAGCGAAGCCCGCCATCCTGATCACCGTCGACCGCCCGATCGTCTCGGCGGCCGACAAGGCGGCGCTCGCGGCAACGGCGGGCGGATCGAGCGCCGATCCGATCGTCGCGGACATGGAGTCGGCGGCCTGGGCCAAGGAAGCCGCCGCCCGCGGCATTCCCTACCTCATATTGCGGGCCGTCAGCGACGCCGCCGGCGAGGAGCTTCCGGAGTTCCTGCCCGACAGCGTCGGGCCGGACGGGAGCATCCGGAGGGCCGAAGTCGCACGGCGGGCACTCGTCCGTCCGTCCTCGTGGGGTACGCTGCTGCGGATGCGCCGCCGCCTCCACGACTACTCCGACGCCCTGGGCGCCTTGCTGGCGAGAATGCTCGCGCCGTGAAGACCGCGTCGCTCGACGATCTCCTCGAAAAGACCAGCCGCACGTTCGCGCTGTCGATCCCGGTCCTCCCCGAGCCCACGCGCCGCGAGGTGATGATCGCGTACCTGCTCTTCCGCATCGCGGACACTTTCGAGGACGCGGCGCACTGGCCGCCCGACGCACGCATCGCCGCCCTCGCCGACTTCAACGCGCTGCTGCGCTCCTATTCCCGCGACAAGGCGGAGACGCTGTCGCGCGACTGGGTGCGCCGCGAGGTCGCGCGTCATCCCGGCTACCAGGAGCTGATGGCCGAGGTTCCGTTCGTCCTGGACTCCTTCTTCGCGCTCTCACCCGGGGCCGTCGATCCGATTCGCATCCACGTAATCCGTTCCGCCGACGGCATGGCTTCGATCGTTTCCCGCACCCGCGACGGCCATCTGACGCTGCACTCGATCCCGCAGCTCAAGGATTACTGCTACATCGTGGCCGGCATCGTGGGCGAGATGCTGACCGAGCTCTTCCTGCTCGACCGCCCGGGGATCGCCTCGCTCGCTCCGTTCCTGCGCGAGCGCGCCGCGACGTTCGGAGAAGCCCTGCAGCTCGTCAACATCCTGAAGGACTCGGCCGTGGACGCCGAAGAGGGACGGCGCTACCTTCCGGCGGAGGTGCCGAAGGCCGAGGTCTTCGCCCTCGCCCGGCGGGACCTCGGAGTCGCCGGCGACTACATTCGCGCGCTCCAGCAGACCGGCGCTCCCCGCGGCCTCGTCGAGTTCACCGCGCTGCCCGTCCTGCTCGCCTGGGCCGCGCTCGAGCGCGTCGAGAAGCACGGACCCGGTTCCAAGGTCTCGCGTCCCGAGGTCTTCCTCATCACGCAGCGCTTGAAGCGCGCCCTCGATCGCGGCGAGCCCGCGGTTTAAGACGCCGCGGCTACGGTTCGCGACGGATTCCTTGCCGACGCCGCCGCGCTTGGAGATAATGCGGCCTCCCTCAGAACCCGAAGCATGAACTCACGCGCGATGAAGGTCTGGGCTCGACTGCTCAAAAGGCGGCGCCTTCGCGCCTCGTTTCTCGCCGCGGTGTTGCTCGTGCTCGCATCCTCGGCCGCGGCCCACGAGTTCCATCTTTTTCCGGAGACGTCCGCCCTGCCGGCCGACTCGTGGAGGATCGACTGGAGCGACGAGCCGACGCCCCGAATCGCCGAATTCGCGGAGGCGTATCCCTGGGCTGGCGCGACGGTTCCGGAGCTCTCCGCCGACGCTGCCCTGAGGTCCGCGGTGGACTTCCAGGAATCGGCGTCTGCGAGTCCCCACGTCATCGCTCCCGCGCCCAAGCTCTTCACGACGCCGACGACGCTGGTGACCGCCGGGGCGCTTCTCGGCGGAGCGCTCGACGCGTTGAGTGCTCCGCTACAGTACGGCTGGATCAGCTTTCGCACCACCAACGAGCACTGGTTCGGACGCAGCACCTACGCCGGCGGCGCGGACAAGGCTTCGCACTTCACCGTATCGAGCGGCATCTCCCGGAACCTTTACGACATCTACGTGCGACAGGGCCACGGGCCCGACGAATCCGCGGCCCTGGCGTTTGCGACGACATTCATGATGGGCCATTTCGTGGAGATCCTCGACGGCGTGTCCGTCTATGGATACTCACTCCAGGACCTCACCGCCGATGCCGTCGGTTCGGCCGCCGGGGTACTGATCCACCGATTCTGCGTCCAGGACCTGATCGGATTCCGGCTGGGTCCGGCCGACACCCCCGACCTCCCGGAGTCCGTGATCGGGTCGAGCCAGGAGTATCTCGGCACGAGCTATATCAACGAGATCTACGTCGCGGACCTGAGGCTCGGCGGACTCATCACGCGCCTGGGAGGGAAACCAGGCTTTGCCCGTTTTTTCCTGACGTCGTTCGCCTTCTTCACGAAAGGCTTTGGCTACGTCCCGCCGCTGCCGACGCGCTACCAGGAGATCGGTTTCGAATTCGGGCTGAACTTCGTCGAGATCATCAAGGCGGTGGGCGTCACGGACCAGACGTGGTGGGGAGCGGGACTGATCGCCTTCTTCGATTTCTTCCGCATCCCGTTCACCCAGGTCGGCGTCTACTACAACCTGTTCAACCACAAGTGGTACGGTCCGGGCGCGCCGTACCACTACTACTGATTCGCGGGGAGAGGGCTCCTACTTTCCGCAGGCCCGCAGATCTCCTCGATCCGAGAAGACCTGGTCGGCATCCGGGTTGCGGCAGGGCTTCTCGCTCGCTTTGACGGCTCCGCGCAGCGAGGCATAGTCGGTCCCGTCGGGCTTTCCGTCGCGGCCCAAGCTGACGAGGAGAAAGCCGTCCCGATCGCGGCGGTAGAGGACCGGATGTCCCCAGAGATCGGTGCCGTTGGCGGTCGCCGGCGGTCCGACCGCGGGACGCTCGCGCAGCGCCGCCGTCAGCGCTTCCGGATACTCGCCGTGCCGCTGTTTGTAGCTCGTCACCGACTCGACGTAGCCCCGCATCAGGCTCACGTTCGCGATCTGTGTCGTCGCGAGCTTCGCCGGGCGCACGATGAAGCCGTACGCGCCGCCCAGAAGCATGGCCAGCGCCGCGGCGACCACGAGGATCCGCGCGATGAGAACCCGTCCCCGCGCGGCGCCCTCCTCGACGCCCCGTTCGCGGGCGTTGAGCGCCATGAGGACCAGTGCGAGGAAAAACCCCAGCGTCCCCACCGACGCGGGCGCCACGAACCAGTACGCCTTCCCGAAGAGGGCGAGGACCATCACGAAGTAGATGAAGTCGCGGCGTGCGAGAGCGTCGAGGACTTCCGAAAGGCGCGACCTCTTCGAGGGCGAGACCGAGGTCAGGACGGGGCCGCCACCCGAACGGGGCCGCATGGCGTACATGTATATGAACCCGGCGCACAGGAGCGTTCCCGCAACGGCCATCGCGCCGAGAACCAGCGGCCACGATCGTCCGACCGCGGTGCTCCACGCGACCGCGAACGCCGAGAAGACCGCGACGTGAACGACATTGTCGGCCCAGAAGTCGAGGATGCCGCCGAGTCGGGACTCCTGGAACTTCAGCCGCGCCAGCTCGCCGTCGCAGCCGTCGAGAATCGAATGGAGAAGAAAGAGGATCCCCCCCGCAATCTGCCATGGACGCGCGGGAGAGGTAAAGCACGCCGCGGCCACCAGGCCCAGCGCCAGGCAGACGATCGTCATCGCGTTGGGCGTGATGCCCGTGCGCGCCAGCCGCCGGGTCGCGGCGAGCGAGATCTTCCGGCTGATGAGCCTGGTGAGCAGCCCGTCTTCCTTCTTGACCAGACCCTTGAGGAGATGCGACTCCGCCTTCGGAAGATCCGCGTCGGCCCTCACCTCGAGGGGAGGCGACACCGGAGCGTCCGAGACGCTGGCGGGCAGAGTCTCGGCCCATCCGGACACCACGGAGGAGAGGTCCGACGCGCGGGCGAGCGTGCGGGCCAGAGGAGCGGGCTCGCTGGTCTCGACGATGGCTCCGGCCCCGAGCCGGTAGAGGCGTCCCGCCTCTGCCGGGGCCTCCCGCAGACTGCGCAACCACCGTGGGCTCGCAACGACACGGTCCGGCAGAAGCACGATCCGCCCGGGAGGCAGCGACGACTCGGGGGCGTCGCGCGGGAACAGGCGGGCGCACGTCCCGGCCAGGGCGCCGCTCGTGGCTCCGGCCCGTCCGTCGAGCACGTAGACGCGGTCGAATCCGGCGCGCGCCGCGGCCAGCGCGGTCCGGCGCACCAGAGGCAGCCCCAGGAGCACGGTCTCCGCCGACGGCGACTCCGGAGCCGCGGTCCCGGAGCCTGCGAGAACGAGCGTGGAAGTCTGCGTCATGCCGTCACCCGGGCCAGCCGCCGGACGCGCGCGGCCAGGTTCGCGGCGATGTGGTCCGCGGCCTCTTCCCGAAAGAGAGCGAAGCTCGGCCATGCGTTGACGTCGATGACGAATATCTGTCCGGCTCGGTTGACGATGGCGTCGCCGCCCCAGACCTCGAGACCGAGCGCGGCCGTAGCGCGGCACGCGATGTCGCGAAGGGCCCCCGCGGCGAAGGCGTGTCCCGCCACGGGATGCTCCCTGGGGTAGAACCACCGAAACCACGCCGGGATCGACGTCTCCTCGTCCGGCGCCGTCGCGGCGGTGACGCCGTAGAACTTCACGAGGTCTCCGTCCACGTGCCGCTGCGCCACGGCGCGCGACAGGCCGCGGTCCTGGAGGCGTTCGAGAGCGTCCCGGACCGAGGACGGGTCGGTCGCGAAGACGACGTCGCCCTCGCGCGTCTTGTGCTCGGTGGCCTGCTTGATCCAGCACGCCGAGAAGATCCCTTCCGCGTTCGTGCCGGAGGGAAGTGGATCCGCAAAATCGAGCAGCAGACTGTCGGGCATCGGGACTCGTCCGCGCAGGAACAACGGAATCATCCGCTCGCGGTGCGTGTTGGCCACGGCGCGCGCGCTGTTGACGACGCAAACGCCCTGGCTCTCCCAGCGGCCCAGGCCCTCCAGCGCCGTGCGGCCTTCGCACATCGCGAAGGCGAGGCCGGGCAGCACGCGCTCGCGGCCGTTGACCTCCGCCGGCGGGCGGTAGCCGACGACGAATCCCTCTCTCTCTTCGAGCCGCCGGCCGGTGGCATTCAGGATCGCGGCGTCGTCGGCTTCGCGCCCCGGCGAGTGCTCGACTTCGCGAAAGACGCCGCAGCAGATGGGGGTTTCCCCCGTCTTTCGCTTGTTCACAGCGAAAGCTCCAGCAACCCCGAGAGCCGCGTAATCACGGGATCCCGCGGGCAGCAGGGCCCGCCGTTGACCGCCGCGCCTTCCGGGCGGAGCCAGACGTGCCGCATGCCCATCGCGCGCGCCCCCCCCATGTCGCGTTTCAACGAGTCTCCGATGAAGACCGCATCCGACGGCGCGGCTCCGAGCACGTCGAGCGCCGCCTGAAAGATCTTCGGGTCCGGTTTCTTGCAGCCGATCAGCGTCGAGTCGATCGCGACGCCGATCGAGGGCGACAGACCCGTTTCGTCGCAGACGGCCTGGAGGTTCCCGTAGAAATTCGACACGATCCCGATCGCGTGACGCTCGCGGAGACGCGCCAGCAGTTTCGCGCTTTCGAGGAGCTGCCGCCAGGAGTCCGCCGCGAACCGGTCGCCAACCTTCCTCAACCGCGTATTCTCGCGCGCCAGCCGGGCCGCGAGACCCTCCACCACGCCCTCGACGGTTTCGCGAAACCCGGCGCTCCGGGAGATCGTGCCTTCGAGGGAGTCCGTCGCTCCGTAAAACGCGGCGTCGAATTCCTCCTGGGGCAGGTCCAGCCCCTCCTCGCAGGCGATCCGGTAGAAGCGCTCCTTCCAGGGCACGCCCTCCGCGTCGAGAGTACCTCCGAAGTCGAAGAGCAGAACGCGCGGCCGGCCGCCCGTCGCCGTCATCGAGCTTGCCCGGATCCGACCGCCTTGGCCTCTTCCTCGATCTCCTCTCGCGGCGAGCTCTCGCTCGCGTGATGGCCGAGGAGCGCGAGGCCGGGACCGACCCAGAGGAGCTCCCGGCCTCGGCGCACGAGTCCCCAGGCCACGCCGATCGAGGCCGGAAGCCCGAGCAGGGCCAGGACGCCGGTGCGAATGCTCTCCGCCGTGCCGACGCGCGCCGGGACGAAGAGGAAGAGATTGTTCAGAAGCATGGCGAGCGCCTCGGCGGCCCACGCCGTCTCGAGTCCTCGGCCCGTGTGAAGGACGCGAAGGATGAGGTAGGTCTCCAGCAGTCCGCCGCACCAGCCGAGAAAGCACCAGCCGGCGGCGGCGAAGAAGTGAGGCCGACTGTGCACGTAGAACCGCCGGATGTGCTCGTCGAGCTCCCGCGCATCGTCGCGATAATGGGCGAGCCGCTTCGCGAGGGGTTTGAAGCGGCACAGCCACGCGACGATCGGCTCGAAGGAACCCTTCTGGAGTCCCCACGTCACGAGGATCAGGAGCCCGGAGAGGAGCGCGAGGCTCGCGACCGCGGCATAGCGCACGCCGCTGGGCAGATCGAAGAACACGACCGCGGTGCCCAGGCCGATCGCGACGAAGAAGGACTGCGACAGCATGTGCGCGTGCTTGAAGATCCACATCGCGGCGATCGCACGCTGCATCCCCATCCGCTCCCGGAGCAGGTTCACGCGCACGGGCTCCCCCGCGACGCTGCCGGGATAGAGGTAGTTCAAAGTATTTCCCACGAGATAGATGCGCAGCAGGTATGGCAGGCTCGAGAGCGGCGGGCGGGGATCCATCACCGATCTCCACCCCAGGGCGAACGCGATCTCGGCCAGCAGGTAGAGGGCGACGAATCCGAAGAATCGCCAGCCGATCAGTGAGAGGTTGGCCTGGACGTCGTCCCACCCGGTCCTCCAGACGAGGACGACCGCGAGGGCGACCCCGAGAAGAAAGAGGACAGCCCGAGTGTACCTGGCGCGCGATGCGCGCCCCTGTTTGGGGGACATCTCGATCCGCAAAGAATACCAGCCGGGAGGACCCCGATTCCCGCGTCCGGAGCGGTCGGAGGCCCTTCTTAGGCTGCTTTTTCCTCGGGGCTCGGCCGGGAGGGCGCCCGGCGGGGAAGCACCTTCACGACCTGACGCACGACCGACGGCACGAGCGTGGGGCGCAGAAGCCTCGGGTCGTAAGGAGAAAGCCGCTTGTCGTTCTCCTCCAGGCACAGCTCCAGGAAAGAACGCAGCGAGAAGTCTCCGAACACCGAGTGAGACTTCAGCGTGAAGCCGGTCTGCGCCTTGTCCTGATCGGGGGCGATGTCCTTCGGATTCTTTTTCTTTCCATCTCCGCCAGCCATCCGCATCGCGCCCGTCAGGCGATCGAAGGCCTGCGCCCCGATGTTCCACCCGCGCCAGACGTCGAAGCCAGGGCGAAGCAGGATTGGACGCTGCGCGCGGAGGTACGCCGCCCAGTTGACGATGAAGAGGATGTGCCGGGCCTCCTCCTGCATGATCGTTTCGAAGATGGAGATGAACGGCTTGGGAAACACCTCCGCCCGCTCGCCCAGCCGAAAGAGACCGAACGCGAAGAAGGAGTCCAGGCACTCCCCGTAGCCCGTCCGGAGGAACGCCAGGGTCGGGTCCTTCGGCACCTCGGGAGGAGGAAACGGAGCGACCTCGATCCGGTAGTGCCGGGTCAGGAGGCGCAGGACCTCCGCGTGACGACCCTCCTCGTACCCCTGCAGGCTGATGGCCTCGGCCAGAAGAGGGTCCTTCTCGGTGTCACCCAGAGACTGCACCTTGACGGCTGTGGCCGCCTCGGTCCGGGTGGCCTCGTTCCAGATCGGCATCGACTTGAGCCTCTCGAGGCTCTCGGGGTCTAAGTCCGGCCACCGGATGTCGGCCGGCCGGAAGGGGTCGTGCGTGTCGATAAACGTCCGGCAGAGAAGCTCTTTGTGCTCCTGGCTGCCCTTTTTCAGTGAATTAGACATACGAAGTTGTAGAGTATCATTCGCGTTTCTTTTCGCCTTCGGAGGGGTAGGCAATCCTATGTCCATTTTGAGTCGGATCGAGAGGCCCAAGGACCTCAAGGGGCTCTCTCACGAGCAATTAGCCCAATTGGCGCAGGAGTGCCGCGACGTGATCGTGCAGACGATCACGAAGACCGGCGGTCACCTCGCCTCCAATCTCGGCGTCGTGGAGCTGACCCTCGCGCTCCACCGCGCCTTCGAAAGCCCGAAGGACCGTCTGGTCTGGGACACGTCCAACCAGTGCTACACCCACAAGCTCGTCACCGGACGGCGCGACCAGTTCCCATCGATCCGAACCCCCGGAGGCCTGTCGGGATTCGCGGAGCCCTCCGAGAGTCCGCACGACACGCTGGCCGCGGGTCACGCCGGGACCGGGCTCTCCTACGGGCTCGGCGTCTCGATGGCGGTCCAGGGCGAGAAGAAGGATCCTTACGTGGTCGTCATCGTGGGCGACGGAGCGCTGACCTCGGGTCCGTCGTACGAAGCGCTCAACAACATCGTTCACGTCAAGCCCAAGCGCCTCATCATCGTCTTGAACGACAACGGCTGGTCGATCTCCGAGAACGTGGGCTGGCTCGCTCACTGGAGAAACCGTTTCGAGCTCCACCCGACGTACCAGAAATTCATCGGCGCGGGACACAGCTTCTTCAAGCGTCTCCCCCACGGCGACAAGGCGTGGGAGCTGGCGCGGAAGCTCAAGAGCTCGGTCGAGGGTCTCTTCTTCCCCAACCTGATCTGGGACGAGCTGGGGTTCCACTACGTCGGTCCCGTCAACGGCCACGACTTCCGGGAGCTCGAGGAAGCCCTCGCGCGCGCCAAGGACGTCTCCTCCGACGGCACCCCGGTCGTCATCCACGCCCTGACCCACAAGGGTCGCGGATTCCAGCAGGCCGAGAAAAACCCTTCCAAGTTCCACCAGCCGGGTACGCCGACGGGTGCCCCCGGCTCCGGCGCCCGCTTCACGTACTCGCAGGTCTTCGCCAAGACGCTGATGACCATGATGGAGAAGGATCCCAAGATCGTGGCCTTCTCCGCCGCGATGCTCGAAGGCACCGGTCTGATCGAGGTCAAGAAGCGCTTTCCCGACCGTGTCTTCGACGTCGGCATCGCCGAGGAGCACGCGGTGATCTGCGCCGGCGGCATGGCCAAAGAGGGCTGGAAGCCGGTCGTCGCGATCTACTCGACGTTCCTCCAGCGCTCCTTCGACCAGCTCATCCACGACGTCGCCCTCCAGAACCTGCCGGTGACGATCTGCATCGACCGGGCGGGACTCGTCGGCGACGACGGAAAGACGCACCAGGGCGTCTTCGACATCTCCTACAGCCGCGTCATTCCGAACATGACGGTCGCCGCGCCCAAGGACGAGAACGAGCTGCAGCACGTTCTGTACACCGCCATCCAGTCGGGCAGACCCTTCGTGGTCCGCTACCCGCGCGGCATCGCGCTGGGCGTCGAGCTGGACGAGACTCTGAAGACCGTTCCGATCGGCAAGGGCGAGATCCTGCGGGAGGGACGGGACCTGACGCTGCTGGCGTACGGTTCGATGGTGTCGGTCGCGCTCGCGGCGGCCGACGAGCTGTCCCGCCGCGGCATCTCCTGCGGTGTGGCCAACGCCCGATTCGCCAAGCCGCTCGACATGGAGTTGCTGGCGCGGATCTCCTCCTCCTGCCCGCGCATTCTGACGCTCGAAGAGCATCTCGCGATCGGCGGCTTCGGCGCCGGCGTGGTCGAGGCCTTCCATTCGGCGGGCCTGCCCACCCAGGGCCTGAAGGTCCACGCGATCGGCGATCAATTCATCGATCACAGCCCGCAGGCGCAGCAGCGCCATAACCTGAAGCTCGACGTCGAAGGCGTCGTCGAGACGGTCTACGCGAAGTTCCCCGACCTGGCTCGCTCCTTCCCGACCGCCGCACCGGACCCGGAGCTTCGCAAGAAGGAGAAGTTCGCGGAAACGGTGAACTGGTGACGCCGGCCGCTCCGGACTTCTCGGGCATTCGCGTCGAGAAGCTCCTGGTGGCCGGACTGCGCGGGTTCTGCGCGGGCGTCGTGCGGGCGATCGACGTCGTCGAGAAGGCGCTCGAGGTGGTCGACGGCCCGGTCTACGTCCGCAAGGAAATCATCCACAACCGCTACGTCGTCGACGAGCTGCGCGATAAGGGAGCGCGGTTCGTGGAAGAGGTCGACGAAGTCCCCGACAACGCCTCGCTGATCTTCTCGGCGCACGGCATCGCGCCCCAGGTCCGCCAGCTCGCCCAGCGGAAGAAGCTCCAGACGATCGACGCGACCTGCCCGCTCGTCACGAAAGTGCACCTGGAGGCGATTCACTACGCCAAGCAGGGTTACACGATCATTCTCGTCGGCCACCATGACCACGACGAGACCGTCGGCACTCTCGGCGAGGCTCCCGACGCGATCCGCCTCGTGGAAACGAAGGAAGACGCGGAGAGGGTCCAGGTCCCGGATCCCGACCGCGTCGCGTACCTGACGCAGACGACCCTCTCGATCGACGACACGCGGGAGATCCTGGCGGTCCTGAAACGGCGCTTCCCCAACCTGAGGGCCCCGTCCAAGCAGGACATCTGCTACGCCACGCAGAATCGCCAGGACGCGGTCAAGGCGATGGCGCCGCACGTGGACATGCTGCTGGTCCTGGGAGCGCCCAACTCGTCCAACTCGCTGCGGATGTGCGAGGTGGCGCGGGCCAACGGCGTGGCGTCGCACTTGATCGAGAGGGCGCGCGACATCCGGCCCGAGTGGCTGGCGGGCGTGAAGGTCCTGGGCCTGACGGCCAGCGCGTCCGCTCCGGAGATCCTGGTCCAGGAGGTCGTGTCGTTCGCGCGCGAGCGGCTGGGCGTCGTCGAGGTCGAAGAGTTCGAGACCGTGAAGGAAGACGTCTCGTTCCCGTTGCCCCAGGAGCTGAAAGCTCTCCTGCCCGTTCGGGCCTGACGTCGGGAGCGTCCCGGGGTGTTTTCTTGAGCGCGATCGTCTCGGGTGGTGTAATCGCGGCGGGCGAAGGTTCCCGTCTGAAGTCGCTCGGAGTGGCCAAACCTTTGATCTCCGTCGGCGGCGTGACGCTCATCGAGCACGTCCTCGGCAACTTCGAGGCCGCGGGCATCTCCTCGGCGGCGGTCATCTTCAACGAGGTCGAGCGCGACTGCGAGACCCTCGTGCGGGAACGCTTCGGGCGGCTCGTTTCCACGATCCTCGTGAAGACCACAAAGTCCTCCCTCGAAAGCTTCCGCGCCGTTCTGGACGCGGCGCCCGCCGGGAGGCTCCTCGTGTCGACGGTGGACGCGTACTGTCCGCGAGAGGATTTCGTCAGCTTCGTCCGCCAGGCCGAACGCGCCGACGCCGGCGCGACGGTCCTGGGCGTGACCCGATATGTGGACGACGAGAAGCCGCTGTGGGTCACGACGACCCGGCACGGACGCGTCTCGGTCGTCGGTGGCGCCTCCGGCGACGCCGTGACCGCCGGGATCTACGTGTTCCCGGAGAAGGTTCGTCGACTCGGGATTCCCTCAGGCCTCGGCCGCCTGCGTGACTTCTTGGCCTGGCTGGCCGAGTCGGGCGAGCCGATCGAGGCCGTCGAGATCGAGAAGGTCGTGGACGTGGACCGGCCGGAGGATTTGGAAGCGGCGGAGGAACTCGCCGCCGCGTCGGCAGTGAGAGGGCGTCGATGAGCGGTGAGGATCGGACCTGCTGGGGCGTCTACCGGGAGCTGGCGCACTCACCCGGGCGCGAGACCGACGACGCCGAGATCCTGCGAGCCACCGCCGAGGAGGTGCGTTCGCGCGGATACGACGTCTCGCTCAAGGCGCCGGACGAGCTTCCCGAGACGCCGGCCGACGGAGAGATCCCTCCGTTTCTCTTCGTCATGTGCGAGCAGATCCCGATCGTCGAGAGACTCGCGGCATGGGAGAGGGCCGGCGCGCGCATCGTCAACCGGCCCTCCGGGATTCGCAACACCGACCGCGAGCGCACGATCGCCCTCTTCTCGCGCCACGGCGTTCCGTTCCCCGAGAGCGCTCTGGTCGAAACGGCCCGG
>Ga0075434_100000427_pt1 | contig 31131 bp, 26 predicted proteins | sample RhiMethybrSRZTD3_FD_75298 | JGI IMG/M metagenome (GOLD analysis project Ga0075434, IMG submission 75298) | Populus rhizosphere microbial communities from Tennessee, USA - Rhizosphere MetaG P. TD hybrid SRZTD3 | ecosystem: Host-associated > Plants > Roots > Rhizosphere > Soil | place: USA...
CCGGAAGGAGGAACGATGCCGACGTTCTCGATCCAGATCGCCGCCCCGCCCGAGCCGATCTTCGAGGAGATCTCGCACGTCGAACGGCACCCGTCGTGGGCCAACCCGAAGGCGAACATGCAGATGGAGCAGACCGCGGGAGACGGGCCCGGCCCCGCCTCGCACTACGTCTCGCACGCGACCTTCGTCGGCAAGCCGGTCAGCGCCGACATCGACATCACGCGGTACGAACCGCCGCGCGTCTTCGCCCTGAAGGCGACGCAGCACCAGGACGGGAAGAAGGACTCGTGGATCGAGCACACCTTCACGCTGACCCCGGTCGACGGCGGCACCAAGCTCACGAAGCACATGATCGGCGAGGTGAGCCTCGGCGGCATGATCCTCGGCTTCGTGGCGTATCCGGCGATCAAGAAGGACGCGATGACCTCCCTGGGGAACCTGAAGCGGATGATGGAGTCGAAGGCCACCGCCGGAGGTACCGTCTGACGGATGATCGGCGCCCTCGACCGGATCGACCTCGCGAACCCCGACAACTACGTCGAGCGGGTCCCGTTCGAGTGGTTCGACGAGCTGCGGCGCGAGCACCCCGTCGTCTGGCACCCGGAGCGTCCCCCGAACCACGGCTTCTGGGCGGTCACGCGCCACGACGACCTCACGACGATCCACATGGACTGGGAGACGTTCTCCTCCGAGGTTGGAGCGGTCGGCCTGGAGGAGCTCGATCCCGATCAGCTCGAGATCCGGAACTCGATGCTCGAGACCGACCCGCCGCGGCACACGGCGATGCGGAAGGTCTGCTCCAAGCGCTTCAGCGCGCGAGGCGTCGGCGCGTACGAGGATTGGATCAGGGAGGTCGCGAACGGCGTCCTCGACCGGGCGCTCGCCTCGGCTGAGCCGTTCGACTTCGTCCGCGAGATCAGCCGCGAGCTCCCGATCCGGTTCCTCTGCTCGATCTTCACCGTCCCCCAGGACGATGCCCCGCAGCTGATCGAGTGGGGCGACCAGATGATCGCGAACCAGGACCCGGAGCTGTCGGCGGCCGTCGTGGACCGCGTCGACACGGAGGAGTATCGGCTGCTGCCGTTCCGCTCGCCGACCGCGCGGAAGGTCTTCGAGTACGCGGACCGTCAGCGCGAGGTCCGCCAGGCCGATCCGAGCGACGACGTGATCGCCGCTCTCGTCACCGCCCAGGACGAGGGGATCCTCAGCGAACGCGACTACCACAACTACTTCGCGCTGCTGATGATCGCCGGCAATGAGACGACGAGACACACGATCAGCTCGGGGATGCTCGCGCTCGCCGAGCATCCCGAGCAGATGCGACTGCTCCAGGATGAGCCCGAGCGGATCCCCAGGGCGGTCGAGGAGATCCTGCGGTGGGCCACGCCGGTGATGCACTTCCGCCGGACGGCGACCCGGGACGTGGAGCTGCGAGGCGAGCGGATCAAGGCCGGCGACAAGGTCGTGACGTGGTACATCAGCGCGAACCGTGACGAGGAGGTTTTCCCGGACCCGTACCGCTTCGACGTCACTCGCACCCCGAACGACCACGTCACCTTCGGTCCCGGTGGGCCACACTTCTGCCTCGGCGCGCACCTCGCACGCCTCGAAACGAAGATCCTGTTCCAGGAGCTGCTGCCCCGACTGCGGTCGATCGAGTTCGTCGGTCCGATCGAGCGGATCCGCTCCGACTTCGTGAACGGCATCAAGCGGATGCCGATCAAGGTCGAAACGGCCTGATCCCGGTTCGACCCGTGACGAGTTCTGACGGTCGATGGTCCCTCAGGACCACAGCCGGTCCGCGACCGAGGCGACGAGATCGAGCTTGCGCCACTGCGCATCCTCGTCGATCTCGTTGCCGACCATCACGGACGCGAAGCCGCATTGCGGAGAGATCGCGAGTCGCTCGACGCCCCCGACCAGGCGGGCGGCGTCGTCCATCCGGAACAGGAGATCGTCCTCGCGCTCGAGCGTCGGTGTCTTCGTCGAGACGAGGCCCATGACCATCGTCGAACCTTCGCGCAGGAAGCGGATCGGGTGGATCCCCCCGTCCCGGCCCACGTCGTCCCATTCGACCAGGAAGACGTCGTAGGGCAGCGTCCCGAACACCTCGGCGGCGACGGGCTCCAGCGACCCCTCGCACATCCACGACGAACGGAAATTGCCCCGGCAGATGTGCAGCGCGGCCGTGACGTCGGACGGGAGGTCGCGGACGACCGCGCGATCCGCCGTCAGCGCCGCCCGGAGCAGGGTGCCCGTCGAATAGCCCTCCGACTCGAAACGCGACACCCACGAGGGGTCGACGAGATACGGATAGAGCGGGAAATCGAACTGCACGTATCGGGCGCCCGCCTCGATCGCCTCGACGACCAGGCGGCGTTCGAGCTCGATCGCATGATCCACGAATTCCTCGAGGGACCGGTACCCGCTCCCTCGCGGGCCGGAGACCGTGGTCAGTGGGTGGGTGAAGATCGACGCCGCGGGGAACGTCACCTTGAACGGAACCGCCGGGGCGATCTCCGAGAGGAACGTAGCTTCGCGTGCTCCGGGCGAATCCACCAGGTCGAGCCGGTCGACGATCTCGTGCACGTTCAAACGGACCGCCTCGCCGCGCTCGTTCCGGAACGTGACGGCCTTCCCCGTCCGGACGCCGCGCACCGCGTCGTAGAACGAGTTCATGAACATCCACCGCCGGAACTCGCCGTCGCTGACGACGTCCAGACCGGCGTCGATCTGTCGCCGCACCGCGGTACGGATCGCACGGTCCTCGGTCGCCCGCAACACCCCAGGATCCTTCGAGCGCTCTTCGTCCAGCACCGCGGAATGGCCCTCCGCGTAGAAGTCGGCGATCGCGCGCCGGAGCTCCGCCGGCCGCAGGAGGCTCCCGACGATCTCCGCCCGCGCGGGCGACCGGAAGGACCTCACGGGTCCCATCGGACGCACGTCGACAGCGGCGCTCGGAACTCCCAGCCTCGGAGGACCACGGGTCGCTCGGGATCGAGGCGGAGATTGGGCAGACGGTCCAGCAAGATGTCGAGCGAGACCCGAGTGAGATGTCGGCCGAACCACGCTCCGAGGCAGAAATGGCTCCCGACCGCGAACGCGAGATGGGCGCCCTGCCGGCGGTCGATGTCGAACCGATCCGGGTCGGCGAACCGCCGCGGGTCTCGGTTCGCGGAGGCGAGGACCGCTCCGATCAACGCTCCCTCAGGAAGCTCGACGTCGGACAGCATCGTGCGTCGCGTCGTCTGACGGGTCGAGGTCCCCACCGGGCCTGTCCAGCGGAGCGTCTCCTCGACCGCCGGGCGCACGAGCGAGCGATCCGACCGCACCCGCTCCAGCTGGCCGGGATGTGCACCCAGCGCCCACACGACGAGCGCGATCAGATCTCGCGGCTCCTGCAGCCCCCCGGACAGCATCAGCTTCGTGTTCGCGACGATCTCGGCGCGGGTCATGCGCTCCCCGTCCGATCCGTGATGGAGCATCCACGACAGGACCGAACCATCCGGCCGCGGCCCCAGCCGCGCCAGAACACGCTCGATCGCGTCTCCGAGCTCGGCGCTCGCCCGGTCGGCGGGCGCCTGCTTCGCGGGATCGCCCTCGAAGTTGGCGAGGCCCTGCATCATCCCCTGGTTCCAGGCGAGCAGGTCCTCCCAGGCGATCTCGTCCATCCCGAGCATCGACCGGAGCGATCGGACGGACATGGGATCGCAGAACTCGGTGAACAGGTCGGCCTCGCCTCGCTCGACGAAGCGGTCGATCAGGTCGTGCGCGAGCTCCGGGATCGAGCCGCGCATGCGGTCCTCGACCGCGTCCGGACGGAACGGCTCCTCGGTGATCTGCCGGATCCGCTCCTGATCGGGACCCTCCGACCCGAGCATGTTGACGCCCATCGTCCGGTTGAGCGTCGACGGCGTCGTCGCGGCGGTGAAGACCTCCGGCGACAGATCGACCTTGCGCACGTCCTCGTACCGGGTGACGAGCCAGAGCTGGACCGCCGGGACCCAGCTGACCGGCTCCGCGTCGCGCAGGCGTTCGTACACCGGAAAGGGATCGTCCTCGAGCTGATCGAGCGTCACCGAATCCCCGACCGTCACGGGACCTCCGTCTCCCCGTCGCTGGGGTATCGTGCGCTCGCGTCATCCGGCTCGCAACCGGAGATGCAGAAGGAGGATCGCCAAGCCGGTTCGCCGAGGAGGACAGCCAAGGAGGACAGATGGACACCCACGGCAAGCGTCTCCGGCTCCTCTATCCGGACATCCACGGACTCGAGCGTGGCAAGTACCTGTTCGGCGATTGGGCCGCGACCGGCGAGGCCGCGTTCTGCATCGGCGTCTACCCCCTGACCCACGACAAGGAGATCCTGCCGGTCCCGCGCACGCAATTCGACGTGGGGCTGCACGATGTGGACGCGACCCTGGATCGGGACTCGCTGCGCCCCGGATGGGAGCCCGACACCCTGGTCGGGATGGCCGACGTCGCGCTCCACGGTGAACCCGCACCCTGGGACACGAGGAACGCCCTGCGGCAAGCGACCGAGGCTTGGCGCGCGATGGGACTCGAGCCACAGGTTGCCTTCGAGCTCGAGTTCTACCTGATGGAGCCCGACGACGGCGGCGGCTGGCGGCCGGTGTCGATCCCCGGTCACCGCGTCTACGGGACCGGCATGTCGGTCGACCCCTCGGGGACGATCGGCGACGTGGTCGACACCGCGCTCGCCTGCGGGTTCCCCGTCGAGAGCTGGTGCAGCGAGTACGACAACGCGGCGTATGAGGTCAACATCCACTACGACGAAGCGATCCCCGCGGCGGACGAGTCGTTCCTGTTCAAGCTGCTCGTGCGAGAGATCTGCGAGCGCCACGGCAAGCTCGCGACGTTCCTGGGGCGCCCCCTCGGCGATCGAGGCGGCAGCGGGTTGCACGTGAACTTCTCGTTCCGGCGGCCGGACGGATCGAACGCGTTCCACGACCCGAACGACGCCGAGGGGCTGTCGGATCTCGCCCGGAGGTGCATCGCGGGTCTGCTCGTCCACCACGAGGGGATGGCGGCGCTGCTGGCCCCCCACGTGAACGCGTACAAGCGGCTGCAGCCGGACATGCTGAACGGCTACTGGGCGAACTGGGGCCACGACGACCGCTCCGTGACCGTCCGCGTCCCCCCGGCACGAGGCGCCGGCACGCGGCTCGAGCAGCGGACCTCCGACGCCGCCGCCAACCCCTACCTCGCCGCCGCCACGATCCTCCACGCAGCCCGGCTGGGCGTCGAGCACGAGATCGAACTGCCTCCGCCGCAGCCCGCCGGCGAGGATCCGAACACCGAGGTCCACATCCCGGCGAACCTCGACGCCGCCCTCGACGCGCTCGCCGCCGACAAGGAGCTCGTGGCCGCGGTGGGATCGGAGCTCGTCGACGCGTTCACGATCCTCAAGCGTGCCGAGTGGGAGCGGTACGTGGCGTCCGGGGTCGATCCGTCGACCACGGACGTCACCCCTTGGGAGATCGAGTACTACCTGCCGTTCCATTGAGCGAGGGCATGCGGCTCGAGGGCACCGTCGCGATCGTGAGCGGTGGCGGGACCGGGATCGGTGCCGCCACCGCGCGGCTGTTCGCGAGGGAGGGAGCTCGCGTCGTCGTGACCGGCCGGCGTCCCGGGCCGATCGAGGACGTGGCGGCGGAGATCGGCGGCGTCGCCGTTTCCGGCGACGCCGTCGATCCCGCCCATGCGAAAGCGAGCGTCGAGGCCGCCGAACGGTCGTTCGGCGGCCTCGACGTCGTCGTCGCGAACGCCGGGGTGGGCTTCGGCGGGAGCGCCGGGGAGGTCGACGACGAGCGGTGGGATCGGACGCTGGCCGTGAACCTCTCCGGGCCCTTCCGACTCGTTCGCGCCGCCCTGCCGAACCTCCAGCGACGGGGCCGAGGATCGATCGTGCTGGTCTCGAGCGTGTCCGCGCTCGTGAGCTCGGGTGCGTCCGCCGCGTACGTGTCGTCGAAGGCCGCGCTGCTCGGCTTCGTCCGGAGCCTCGCCGTGGATTACGGGCCACACGGGATCCGCTCGAACGCGGTGTGTCCCGGATGGGTGGAGACCCCGATGGCCGACGAGGACATGGACGAGCTCGCGGCTGCACGTGGGATCACCCGGGCAGAGGCGTACCTCGCCGCGACGGACCGCGTGCCGTTGCGCCGGCCCGCGACCGCGGAGGAGATCGCGGCGTGCTGCCTGTTCCTCGCGAGTGACGAAGCGTCGATCGTGAACGGGGCCGCGCTCGTCGCCGACGGCGGCGCGACGGCGGTGGACGTCGGGTCGCTCGTGTTCGACGGATGATCCTGACGCCGAGCTACGCCGGCTCCTCCCGCATGGCACGGATCGTCCCCAGGACCCCGCCGACGACCGCGAGCGCCGCGCCGGCGATCATCACGAACAACCCGAGCCAGGCCTTCTCCCCGATGTCGCCGCTCGCGTCGTCGATCCAGAGCTGGAGCATCCACGCGAGCCACACCGCGCCGGCACCCAGGTGTGTCACGCGCTCCGCCGGGCGACCGGCGTCACGCCGTGAGTGCGGCGACGCGCTCCACGATCGCCCGGCAGAGCTCTGGCACGGCCGAGGGATCGTCCGTGAACTGCGACGGCTTGATGCAGATCGTCCGGTAGCCCTCGGCGACCTGCTCGGGCACGGTGGCGAGCGCTCGATCCAGGTCCGCCACGTCGTCGGGGTCGAGGAAGGTCCCGCGCGTTCCGCCCACGAGCTCGAGCTCGTCCGGATCGCGTCCGGCCCCCACGAGCGCCTCCCTCAGGCGAACGATCACGTCCGGAGCGGGACGACCGAGCGGGTTGAACCCGCTGCCGTAGCGGACCAACCGGTCGAGCAGTCGTTCGTGCAGCGTCGCACCGCCGAACCACAGCGGTGGCCCGTCCGGTCGGAACGGCTTCGGCTCGAGGAAGACGTCCGCGAACCGGTAGGACCGCCCCTCGTACGTGGCGGGGGTGTCGCGCCACGCGAGCCGCCACGCGAGCAGGTGCTCATCGAGCAGCGCGCCCCGCTCGGCGAACGGGACGCCCAGCGCCTCGTATTCGCTGCGGTGCCAGCTGACCGTGGGCTGGACGACGAGACGCCCTCGCGACAGCAGGTCGAGCGTGGCGAGCTCCTTCGCGAGCACCAGCGGGTGCCGCAGGGGCGGGATCACCGCGCCCGCGACGAGCCGGATCCGCGTCGTCGCCGTCGCGACCGCGGCGAGCAGGAGCAGCGAGCTCGGCCACGGCGTCCGCGGATCCTGGTTCCCCGGCAGCGCGTAGTCGCGCGGGTTGGCCGGCACGCCGGCTTCGTCCGCGTCCCGACCCAGGACGACGTGCTCGCTCACCATGACCGCGTCGAAGCCGGCCGCTTCGGCCTCGACGGCGAGGGTGACGAGACCTTTGAGATCGCGGGGGTCGACGAGCGTCCAGTTCTCGCTGAGGATCAACACCAGCCGGGGGGGATCCATCCCGTCAGGTCGGCGAGGTCGCCACGTCGCCGCCCTCCGAGACCGCGCGTAGCAGGGTCCGCAGGGTGTTCGCCAGCTGTTCCTGTTGCCGCGGCGTCAGGGTGGAGGCGAGCGCGGCCTCTTCGGCGTTGAACCGCGGGAACAGCTCCTCGATCTTGGCCCGGCCGCGCGGGGTCAGCGAGACCCTGATCCCCCGGCCGTCGCTCGGGTTCGGGCGCCGCTCGGCCCATCCGCGCCCCTCCAGCGTCCGAAGGACCCCCGTCGCGGTCGGCCGGCTGATCCCTACGGCGTCGGCGAAGCCTCGCGCGTCGAGCTCTCCCCAGACCCATAGGACCCAGAGCCCGACGAAGGACGTCCATGACAGCCGGTCATCGGAGAGGACCTTCGCCTCCATGTGGCGGCGGATCGCCACGGAGCTGCGGAACACGTTCGAGATCGCCCACATCGCGCGGAAATCCAGTGGCAGATGGCCCAGCTGCTGCTGGATCCTCCGCTCGGCGGCGAGCAGCCCGTCCTCGCTCACGTCCGCTCCCCTGCCATGCCTTCGCCGAGCTCACGGGCGACCTCGAGGATCGCCAGCACGTCGTCCTCGGTCGTGCGGAAGTTCACGAAGCACGGTCGGAGCCACACGTCGCCGTCGATCAGCGCCGACGCGAGGTAGATCCTCCCGTCGCGGAGGATCGCCTCCGACAAGGCCGCGTTGTGCTCGTTCGGATCGACGCCCGGGCGGACGTGACGGATCGGCACGATCGAGAGTTGGGGCGGCTCCGCCATCACCTCGAAGTCCGGGGCATCCGCGGCCGCCCGATACAGCAGTGCCGCCTGCCGGAGGTTGCCTTCGATCGCGTCGCGGAACTGACGGGCGCCGTGGGCTCGGAACGCGAGCCACGCCTTCAGCGCCCGGAACGGCCGCGAGTACTCGAGGGTGACGTCCGCCGCGTGGAGCTCGTGCTGCTGGTGCGGCAGGTACCCCTCCTCGTGCGCGAAGGCGCTCGCGAACGCTCCTTCGTGACGGCACATCGCGACACCGCACGCCTTCGGGACGTAGAGCCACTTGTGCGCGTCGACGGAGCACGAATCGGCCCGCGCCAGACCGGCGAACGCCTCCGGCCGGGTCGCCGCCGCCGGGAGGCCGTACGCGCCGTCCACGTGCAACCACACGTCGCGTTCGGAACACACGTCGGCGATGCGGTCGATCGGGTCGATCGCCCCCGTCAGCGTGGTCCCCGCGGTGGCGACGACGGCCACCGGGTGCACCCCGGCTCCCAGGTCTGCGTCGATCGCCGAAGCGAGCAGGTCGGGGCGCATCCGCCGACCCTCGTCCAACGGGATCGCCCGCAGGTTCTCCGATCCGATCCCGAGAAGCTCCACGGCTCGCGTCACCGAGTAGTGGACCTCGGCGGAGCAGTACACCGCCGTGCGCGACCCCGCGAGCCCGCGATGACGCGATCCCGGGACGGCGCGTTCACGAGCGGCGGCAAGCGCGGTCAGGTTGCTGATCGTGCCGCCGCTCGTGAACGCGCCGACCGCCGCCGGGTACCCGATGAACTCCGCGATCCACCGCACCGCCTGGTGCTCGACCACGGTCGCGGCCCGCGCGTCCACGGCCAGGTTGATGTCGTACGTCTGGGCGAGCAGGTCGCCCACGGTGCCGATCTCCAGCCCGCTCGACCCGATGAAGGCGAAGTACCGCGGCCGAGGCTGCGCGATCGACTCGTCGAGGATGCGCGCGGCGTCGTCGAGCGCCTGGTGCACCGGTACGGGGTCTTCCGGTAAGGACGCCCGGATCAGGTCCTGGACGCGCTCGTCGAGCGGCGGTTCCTCGGGCCGGAACCGGTCGAACGACCGCCACGCCTCCGCGACGAGCTTCGCCGCGTGCTCGAGTGCCTCCTCGCGCGTCGCGTCGAGGCGCAGCGGTCGTTCGGGCTCATCCATATCGTGCTGCGGTCAGGGTGCTTCCTCGTGCGTGCGCAATTCGGGCAGCGCGCTCCGCGCCGGTTCCCGACCCTTGAACACGATCGACGCCAGCAGGCCAATCGCGAACAGAACGAGCGCGTAGATCGGTGCGAGGAGCGTCGGGCTCTTCACCTGGTAGAACGCGCCATAGACGGCGCCGGCCGTCACCGCGATCCCCAGGATTGCCGCGATCCAGAGACCCACCCGGTTCGGGTGGTCACGGAGCCCGAGGAGCGAGCCGACCGACATCATCAGGTAGACGGCCACGAGCGCGAACGCGCCGAACGTCGACATCCAGCCGAAGATCGCTGCGTAGTGGGGCGTGTCGGCAAGGGCGAACAGGTCGGTCCACGACTGGGTCGCCCAGATAAGAACCGCCTGCAACACGATGAGGAACACGATCGCACCGATCGGGGTCCCGTACCGGCCGGAGACCTTCGCGAGCGCTCCGGGCAGGCGTCGGTCGCGAGCCATCGCGAACACCCCTCGCGTCGACGCGACGGCCGCTCCGATGCCCACCGCCATCATGTCCAGCAGGACGATCAGCTCAAGAAGCCGGACCACCGACGTGGAGCTGTACTGACCGCCGAGGGCGAACACGGGCGCCAGGAAGACATCCGGGGTCGAGAACGTCTCGAGGCTGAAGCCGAACCCGGCGACCTGCGTGTACGACCCGATCAGGTAGAAGACCGAGACGATGACCACCGACAGCAAGACTGCCCTTGGGATCTGTCGCTTGGGCTCCGCCGTCTCCTCCGCCAGGTTCGCCGCGGTCTCGAACCCCACGAAGATCAACAGCCCGTAGAGCACGCCGAAAAGCACGCCGCTGAGATCACCGGTCGTCGACCCGCTCGGGTCGAAGGCCTTCCCGAGATCGTTCCCGTTGCCCACCTTCGCGATCACGTAGATGTTGAACACGAGCAGCACCAGCATGGACACGAGCGCGAGCCCGAGCTGGAGGCGGGTCGACAGCTTGACACCCAGGTAGAGGACGAGGAACAACACCGCCGCCCAGATCACGTTCCAGGCCCAGACCGGGAGCGGTTCCTTGTTGAACTCGGTCAGGATCGTGTCGTGGATGAACCCACCCATGAAGACGCCGAGTCCGATCGTCAGCGCGATCGCGCCACCGTAGTAGAGCCAACCGGCCGCGGAGCCCAACGTGCTCCCCAGCCCGTTCGAGACGTAGTCGTAGAGCGACCCTGCCGCATGGATCCGCTTCGCGTACTGCGCCACGATCCAGCCCAGGGCGAAGATGCCGATCGCCGCGATCAGGACGGCGAGCGGCGCCGCGATGCCCGCGCCCTTGCCCGACGCGGACAGCACACCCATCAGTAGGGGGAAGACGAACGCGGTCGAGAATACGGGACCGATGAACCCGACCGATTGGGCGATGCAGTCCCAGAGTGACAGCTTCGCCGCCCCGAGACGCTCGTACCCCGACCGATCCTGCGCTTCCATATGGGACCCCCTCTCCCCGCGGGCGTCGATGCGATGACGGCTTACGCCGCCGGACCGCTTCCCGTCCATCCGTCGCCGGGCCGCTCGAACCAGACATGCACCTGGCCCGTTCCGACGGACGCTTCGTACTCGCTGAACAGCTCGCCCGGCGCTTGACACCTGGCGCCGCCGATCGCCGCGATCATCATCAGGTAGTGCCCGAACTTCCCCTCGGGATGCGCCTTCCGGTACTCGTGCATGTTGTGGATCACGCTCGCGTGGTCGCCCTCCTGCATCCGCCGGAGGACCTGCATGTCCGCTTCGTAGGAAGCCAGGTCGTAGATGTTGTCCGGCGCCTTCTGGCTCTCGCGTTGCCGGAGCTCGCGGAACGAGAAGAACCGATGCGTCATCCCGCCCGAGGCGAGCAGGACCACGCGCCGGTCGAGGTCGGCGATCGCCTTGCCGATCAGCTCGCCGAACAGCAGGAAATCCTCGGTCGTACAGGTCTGGTTCACGGCGACGCTGATCCACGCCGTCTCCGGCGAGCCCAGGAACGTCCAGATGTTCACCGTCCCGTAGAAGATCGGGAGGTAGGGGTCGTCGGAGGCGAGGATCCATATGTCGTCGCGTCTCTCCGCCTGGTGGGCGATCGCCCTCGCGAGCCCGGGATCGCCTTGCATGTCGAAGGGGATCGCGGCCATCCCGCGCGGGAGCTCGTGGCTGGTGAAATGACCCTGCCGGCGCTCGTGCGAGGTCACGATGTGCTCGAACGTCGACTCCCAATGCGTGTCGAACACGACGACGGTGTCGGGCGCCAGCCGGTCGATCACCTCGTCCTTCAGGCGGCGCAGCCCGGGGACCAGGGTGATCTCCTTGCCCTCGTTGATCTCGAGCCGGACCTCCTCGGGCAGCATGATCGTGGGCACGTGGGCCACGAGTCCCGCCCCGACGACCTCCCCCATCTCAGCCTCCTTGTCCCGCCGGTGCCACCACCGTGTTCTTCACGTCGGCGTAGAAATCGAAGCTCCATACGCCGCCCTCCCGACCGATCCCTGAGTTCCGGGACCCCCCGAACGGCGCATCGAGGTCGCGCACGAAGAAGCAGTTCACCCAGACCGTCCCGGCGACGAGCCGTTCTGAGACCCGGCGCGCGCGCTCCGGATCGCCCGTGTAGACCGTGGCGGCGAGACCGAAGTCGGTCGCGTTCGCCAGCTCGACGGCCTCGTCCTCGTCGGCGAACGGCTGCACGGTCAGGACCGGACCGAAGACCTCTTGCGTGAGGATCTCCGACCCGGCCGGTGCATCGACGAAGGCGGTGGGGCGGTAGTACAGACCGCCGAGGTCGGGATGGACGCCGCCCCCGAACAGGAGCCGAGCCCCGTCGGCCTCGGCCCGCCGAACGAATCCGTCGACACGCTCGAGGTGCTGCCGCGTGATCAACGGTCCCAGGTCCGTCGTCTCGTCCCGTGGGTCGCCCTGACGGATCGCCTGTGCCGACACGCTGAAACGCTGGAGGAAGTCGTCGTAGATCGACGCCTCCACCAGCAGCCGGGTCCCCGCGAGGCACACCTGCCCGGCGTTGTCGAACTGGTTGATCGCCTGCGCGAGCGCGGCGTCGGCATCGCCGTCGGCGAAGATCAGGAACGGAGACTTCCCGCCGAGCTCGAGCGAGACCGGCGTCAGGTTCGCGGCCGCCGCCTCCGCGACGAGCCTGCCCGTCTCGACCGACCCCGTGAACGCGATCCGCGCGACGCCGGGGCCGCGCGTGAGCGCGGCGCCGGCCTCCTCGCCGATCCCCTGCACCACGTTGAAGGCGCCGTCGGGGAGGCCGGCGCCGCGCGCGACGTCGGCGAAGAGCGAGGCGGTGAGCGGCGCCCACTCCGGAGGCTTCTGCACGACGGTGTTCCCGGCCGCGAGCGCCGGGGCGATCCGCCACGTCGCCAGCATCAGCGGCGCGTTCCACGGGCTGATCACGACCGTGACGCCGGCCGGATCCCAGGCGACGTGCTCGGTGTAGTCGTCGTACCTCGAGTCGGCCCTCCCCTCGAGCTCGAGGAGGCGGTCCGCGAAGAAGCGGAAGTTGCGCGCGACCCGCGGCATCACCGATCGGACGTGGGAGCGCAGGAGCGAGCCGTTGTCGCGGGTCTCGACCGCCGCGAGCTCGGGGATCCGGCCCTCGACGCCGTCGGCGATCCGGTGGAGGACCTCGGCGCGCTCCTTCGGGGAGGTTCGGCCCCAGACCTCGAAGGCGTCGCGCGCGGCGGCGACCGCGTCGCGGGCCTCGGCGTCGCCGCCGCGCGCGACGGCCGCGATCACCCGTTCGTCGATCGGCGAGACGTCGTCGAAGCGCTCGGCCGAGGCGACGCGCTTCCCGCCGATCCAGTGATCGGTGGAGACCTCAACGCCCTCGATCACCGCGTGCTCGCCCGTGTCCGCTCCTCCCCGCCGACGTTCGTTCGTATACGAACGGTATGGCGGGCCTCGCGCCGCAGTCAAACCCCGGGATGGACCTCGGCCGCCGCACATGGTTGCATCACGCCCCGATGGGCACCCTGTCTCCGGGCGAGCAGCCGCTGGACGTGACGCGGTTCGACGTCGAGAGCGCGAGCGACCTGCTGGGGACGTGGGTGCGGCGCACGCCGGTCGTCGAGCTGGAACGGAACGCCTTCGGCGTCGCGGGACGGCTCTCCCTGAAGCTGGAGCTCCTGCAGCACACCGGCTCGTTCAAGCCGCGCGGCGCCTTCAACCGCATGCTCACCGCGGACATCGACGAGAGCGGCGTCCTGGCGGCCTCCGGCGGGAATTTCGGTCTCGGGGTGGCGTACGCGGCGAACCGGCTCGGGCACCCTGCCGAGATCTTCGTGCCCTCGACCTCGCCACCTCTGAAGGTGCAGCGGATCCGTTCCCTCGGCGCGACGGTCCACGTGATCGACGGCTACTACGCTGACGCGTTCGCCGCGTGCGAGGAGCGCGCCTTCGACACCGGGGCCGCCTTCCTCCACCCGTACGACCAGCCCGCGGTCGTCGCCGGTCAGGGGACGCTCGCACAGGAGCTGGCCGAGCAGCAGCCCCGGCTCGACACCGTGATCGCCGCGGTCGGCGGCGGCGGGCTGATCGGCGGGATCGCCGCGTGGTTCGCGAGCGACGTCCGCGTGATCGGGGTGGAGACGGAGCGCTGCCCCACGATGACCGCCGCGCTCGCCGCGAACGAGCCCGTCGACGTGGAGGTCGGCGGCATCGCGGCCGACTCGCTCGGCGCGGGACGGGCCGGGATGATCGGCCTCGCGATCGTCCGCCGTCACGTTGAGCGGGTCGTCCTGGTTCCTGACGACGCGGCGGCGCGCGCCCGGCGGCTCCTATGGGAGGAGTGCCGCGTGCCGGCCGAACCCGGCGCCGCCACGCCGCTCGCCGCGCTCCTGTCCGGCGCGTACACGCCGCAGCCCGACGAGCGCGTCGCGCTGGTGATCTCGGGCGGGAACGCCGACCCCGCGGACCTCTCGCCGCGCGTCGATCTGCCCGACCTGGACGGGTGAGGCCGGGACTCAGCCGGCGAAGCGGGCCGCGAGATCCGGCGCGGCGCGCTGCCGGAGCGCCGCGAACACCCGCTGGCGCTCGAGCGCCTGCTGCAGCATCAGGTGGTTCTGGGGGATGTCATGCTCGGCGAAGAATCGCTGGACGTCCTCCACGTCGTCAGGCTCCGTCAGCGTCCTGATCCCGGCCGACAGCGCGATCACGTTCGAGGGCGCGATCCGCCCCAGGATCTCGTCCCAGCGATCACGGATGAACCGCCATGCGACCGGCCCCAGCTCGCGGTGGAACTCCGCACGCGCCAGCACGAACGGCGCGTCCTGTGCGCGGATCTCGTCGGACGAGGTCGCACGGAGCGTCCGATCGAACAGGGACGGGTCGCGGAACCGAGCGAGCGCGTAGAGGTACCGATCCTGCTCCTGCGGCGTCGGGGCATCCTTCGCCCTCGCGCGGAAGCGCTCGTAGTCGTCCGGGCCGCCGACGAAGGCGACGACGTCGACGGCGGCGGCGGCGACCGACGGCTCCACCTCGACCCCGACGCGCGATTCGGACTCCGCCTCGCGGGCGGCCGCCTGCGTCTCCGGGTCGTCCCCGAGGATGCCGAGCGTCCGGATCAGGTCGCCTCGGAGCTCGCGATCCAGGTCGTCGTCCCCGTCACGTCGCTCCCACCCGAGCCGTTCGAGCGCCGGGCGGATCAGGTCGCGAACGAAGTCGCGGAACCGTTCCCGGGCCTCGCCGTCGATGAACCGATCGCACCACACCAAGCCGGCGACGATCGCCTGCCACACGGACGGGTCCGTGTCGTCGCGGAGTCCGCCCACGAGATCGAGGAACGACGATGCCGGCGCGTCACCGGCCACGACCGACGCCCAGGCGTCGTCGACGAGGCACTGCCGTTCGGCCGGCGTCAACTGCTGGAGCGCGCCTGCCGTGAGCCGGGCGCGGAGCTCGTCGTCGTAGAAGACCCGGACGAAGCTCGCGCCGCCCGCGTTCCCCACGACGACCGCATCCGGTGACGCGAGCGGCAGCGCCAGCCCATCGGCCTCGACCAGGACGCGGTCGACGCGCTCGTCCCCCGCCCAGACCTGCCGGACCGTCAGCGGGACGGGCCACGTCGCCTCGGAGGTCGGATCCGAAGGGCTGTACCGCCGCTGCGTGAAGCGCAGCTCGTCCCCGTCGCGGCGGACCGTGATCGCCGGGTAGCCGGGCTGGAAGATCCAGGCGTCCATGATGCGGCGAACAGGCTCGCCGGTCTCCTCACCGATCGCATCCCACAGGTCGTGCGTCTCGGTGTTCGCGTACGCGTGCGTCCGCAGGTACCGGCGGATCCCGTCCCGGAACCGCTCCCGGCCCAGCCACTGCTCGAGCATGCGAAGGACCGCGCCGCCCTTCGTGTACGTGAGCGTGTCGAACATCCCGCTCGCGTCGTTCGGTGAGTGCACCGGGTACTCGATCGGTCGCGTCGTCTCGAGGGCGTCGATCTCGAACGCGTTCGCGCGGATCCGCTGGAACACGTCGAAGACCTTCCACTCGGGCTCCATGTCGTCGACGCACAGGTAGGACATGAACGTCGCGAAGGCCTCGTTCAGCCAGATCCCGTTCCACCAGCGCATCGTCACGAGGTCGCCGAACCACATGTGCGCCAGCTCGTGGGCGATCGTCTCGGCCACGTCGACCCGTTCGGCGTACGTCGCGAGTGCCTCGTCCATCAGCAGGAGCGTCTCCCGGTACGTCACGAGGCCGGTGTTCTCCATCGCTCCCTGGGCGAAGTCCGGGATGCCCGCCTGGTCGAGCTTCGCCTCCGGGTACGGGATCCCGTAGTAGTCCCCGAACCAGTCGAGCGCGAACACGCCGACCCGGTTCGCGAACGCAGCCAGGTGCTCCTTGCCGGGACGGCAGACGACGCGCACAGGGGTGCCGGTCGCGTCGGACGGCTCGGTGACGACGAGCCGGCCGACGATCATGCACACGAGGTACGTGGACATCACCATCGTGTCGGCGAAGCGCACGCGGACGCGCCCGAGCTCGAGCGCTTCGCGCTCGACCTCGGGCGCGTTCGAGAGCGCGGTCAGGCCATCGTCCACCACGAGCGTGACGCCGAACACCGCCTTCAGATCCGGTTCGTCCCAGCACGGGAAGCACATCCGCGCGTCGGTCGCCTCGAAGTGCGTCGAGGCGATCACGTGGCGGGCGCCGCCGTCCTCGTACGTCGACCGGTAGAACCCGACCATCCGATCGTTCAGCCTGCCGCGGAACGACAGGCGGAGGCTCCACTCGCCGGGGGACGCCGTGTCGGCGAGACCCAGGGTGACGCGCTCGGAGCCGGGGTCGAGCACGATCTTCTCGAGGTCGATCGTGGCGCCGTCCGGCGCCACGAGCGACCCCTCGAGCACCTCGAGCTCCTTCGCGTTCAGCACGATCTCCGTGAGGGGCTCGTGGACCGTCACGGTGACGGCCTCCTCACCCCGGAAGGTCGCGGCGTCGAGCGCCGGTTCGAACGTCAGGTCGTACCGCGACGGCGTGACCGTTCGAGGGAGGCGGTACGTCGCCTCGGAGTCCGTCGCTGGCTGTTGATCCACTCGGCGCTCAGTCGTCGACGTAGGTCAGCCAGCCGGTGTGCGTCGGATCCTCGCCCTTCGTCGCGGCGAAGAACGCGTCCTGGAGCTCCTTCGTGACCGGTCCCCGGTGGCCGGCCCCGACGCGGCGGTCGTCGACCTCGCGGATCGGCGTCAGTTCCGCGGCGGTGCCGGTGAAGAAGACCTCGTCGGCGTTGTAGAGATCCGTGCGCACGAGGTTCTCCTGCCGCACGGTGTACCCGCGCTCCTCCGCGAGCGTGATCACCACCCCGCGAGTGATCCCGTCCAGGCAGCCGGCCTGGGTCGGCGGCGTGAACAGGACGCCGTCGCGGACGACGAAGACGTTCTCGCCCGAGCCGTCGGTGATGTACCCGGCCTCGTTCAGCATGATCGCCTCGTCATACCCGGCCTTCAGCGATTCCACCTTCGCGAGGACGCTGTTGATGTACTGCCCGTCGGCCTTCGCCGCGGCGGGGAGCGCGTTCTGCGAGTTGCGCCGCCAGCTGCTGATCTTGATGCGCACTCCCTGTTCGAGCGCCTCCTCGCCTAGGTACGCGCCCCACGGCCAGACGGCGATCGACACGTTGATCGGCGCGTTCAGCGGGTTCACACCCATCTCGCCGTACCCGCGGAACGCGATCGGGCGCACGTAGCAGCTGCTGAGCCCGTTCGCCCGGATCACGTCCTTCGTCGCCCCGATCAGCTGGTCGGACGTGTACGGGAGGTCCATGTGGTACAGCTTCGCGCTCCGGAAGAGCCGCTGGAGATGCTCCTCCAGGTGCCAGACCGCCGGCCCCCGCGACGTCTCGTAGGCACGGATGCCCTCGAAGACCCCGCTCCCGTAGTGCAGCGCGTGCGACAGCACGTGGATCTTGGCGTCGGCCCAGTCCACGAGCTCGCCGTCCATCCAGATCTTCTCGACCTCGGCGATCGGCACGCGGGACTCCTCTTCGTCGGCGAACCACCCCGGCTCGGGGAAGGCACCAGGATACCGACCGCCGCCCGCCCTGTGCGGGTCAGACGCGCGTGCCATGCGGCAGGTCGTACGCTCGCCAGACGCTCCGGAACCGCGGCTCCAGGACCCGGTCGAACGACCCGAATCGCTGAGCCGCCCACCGCTTCGTGTCCGCGACGGCCGCGGAGAGCCGTTGGGGGTCGATCCGCCAGGTCCACGAGAACGCGCGCGCGTCGATCTCCTCGAAGTAGCGATCGAGCGTCAGCTCGCTCTCTTGCCAGATCTCGGGCAGATCTCGATACGAGGCACCGAAGGCCGCCATCGCCTGGTCGAGCTCCTCCGTCGCGTCGAAGTCGAGCCCGACGACCCGGTGGCCCTCGCGTCCCGCCTGTTCGTCCATGTGATCGCCGATCTCCTGCCACGGACCCTCGTTGAACCCGATGTTGACGAGCAGGACGCCGCCCGGGGCCACGACGCGCACGAGCTCGGACAAGGCCGCCCGCCAGTCGGCGATCAGGTGGAGGACGTGTCGCGCGTACGCACCGCCGAACGACGCGTCGCCGAACGGCAGGTGCGTGGCGTCGCCGATCACGAGCGGGAAGGCCATACGGCCGCCGGCCTTCTCGACGATCTTGCCGAGCATCGGTCTCGAGAGATCGAGTCCGACCAGGCGAACCCCGGCGGCAGCCAACGGCAGCCCGATCAGCCCGGTGCCGACCCCGATCTCCAGAGCCGTCCCGCGATCGCCGAGCTCGGCCGTCAGGAGGTCGGTCGTCGCCGCGCTCGCCTCGGGGGTCAGACGCCGCGTCCGGTCGTAGACCTCGGCCGCGCGGTCGAACGGGATCGAAACGGGCGTGCTCACGCGGCTCCGGGGAGGTCGTACGCGCGCCACGCCAGCTCGAACCGGTGCGTCGGCGGCGCGTCGAGGTCGCCGAACCGTTCATGGGCCCACGCTCGGACCTCCGGCACCACGCGTGCCAGATCGTTCGGGTCGATACGCCAGGTCCACGAGTACCGGTTCTGATCGATGCCGTCGAGGAAGACGGACAACGGCTGGTGCTCGAGGGCAACGATCGGCGAGAGCGGGCGCACCGACGCACCGAGCTCGGCCATCGCCGCGTCGAGCGTCGCGACGTCGCCCCACATGATCCCGACCGGCTCGTTCGCGAGCCCGAGCAGCTCGTTGAACCGATCCTGGATCTGCGCACGAGGACCGGTCCCGTACGAGCCGAGGAGGAACAACAGGACGCCGCCCGGACGGACGACGCGAACGAGCTCCTCGAGTGCCGTCCGCCACGCGGCGATCAGGTGGAACACCCATCGAGCGACGCCGGCGCCGAAGGCCGCGTCGGCGAACGGCAGCCGCGTCGCATCGCCGAGGACGAGCGGCATAGAGCGCGAACGGGCCTTCTGCGTGAGGACGCGGAGCATCGGCTCCGACAGGTCGAGCCCGACGATCGGGATGCCGGCGTCCGCGAGCGGGAGCGAGACCTGACCCGTCCCCACGCCGATCTCCAGCGCACGCCCGCGACCGCGGAGCTCGTTCCGGAGCAACACCGTCTGCTCGCGCACCGCGTCGTCCGGGAGCCCTCGCGTCTCGTCGTAGTACGCGGCGGCCCGGTCGAACGAGGTCGAGCCCGTCGAGCTCACGACACGGGGACCTGCTTCGCGGGGTCGAAGAACGGCAACGCGGCGACGGTCGCCGGCACGTTCCCGGATCCCGAGCGCAGCGTCAGCGACGTTCCCTCGTCCGTGTGGCTGGCCGGCACCCAGGCGTACCCGATGTTCTTCTCGAGCCGCGGCGACCACGCCGCCGCCGTGACGCGGCCGATCCCTTCGTCTCCGTCGACGACCGGCCAGAAGTCGTTCAGCGCACCTTCGTCCGTCATCGGAGGCCCACCGATGTCGATCCCGACGAGCTTGCGGTCCACACCCGCTTCGGCGATCCGCGCCAGTGTCTGCTTCCCGATGAAGTCGTTCGCCTGCTCGAGCTCGACGTACTTCTCCAGGCCGGTGACGTGGAACGGGGTGTCGCTCGTGACCCGGAAGTCCGAGCCGTAGTTGAAGATCCCGGCCTCGATCCGCCTCGCCTCCGACGGCGCGATCGCACGGATCCCGAACGGGGCGCCTGCCTCCTCGACCCGGCGCCAAAGATCGTCGCCGCGGGTGGTGTCTCGCAGGTAGATCTCGTAGCCGACCTCGCCGGTCCATCCCGTACGAGACACGACGATGGGGATCCCGTCGACCTCTGCCTCGGCGCACCGGTAGTACCGCAGGTCGGCGATCGCGTCGCCGAAGAGCGACCGGATCACGTCCTTCGACCGCGGCCCCTGCACCTGCATCGGCGCGACGTCCGCCTCGTCGAGGTCGACCTCCAACCCGGCGAACGCGGCCACACCCTTCGCGTACAGGAGCGCGTCCGAGTCCGCGAGGGCGAGCCAGAAGTGCTGCTCCCCGAGGCGGAGCAGGACGGGGTCGTTCACGATCCCACCGCGACGCGCGGTGATGAGGACGTACTTGCACTGGCCGACCTCGCACGTGGTCAGGTCACGGCACGTCAGCAGGTTCGTGAACTCGAAGGCGTCGGGGCCGGTGATCTCGAGGCACCGCTCGACGGCGACGTCCCACATCGTGACGTCGTTCACGAGCGCCCAGTACTCGGTGATCGGGTCGTCGTAGAGCGTCGGGAGGAGCATGTGGTTGTACAGGCCCCAGCTCTTGCAGCCGGCTCGCTTCGTCGACTCGTAGTAGGGCGACTTGCGGTACCACGGCTGGACGTAGAACGTGAACGTCTCGGATGACACGCGCGCCTCCTGCGTCTGGTCCGGCGGAGCCTATCTCAGCTCGACCGGCCGCCCGCCCGGTGGGATGCTCCGTGAAAGGGCAACCCGATGCCGATACAGACATGATGCGTGCTTCCCGTGATGCCTCCGCCGAGCTCGACGCATCGATCGCCAAGCTCCCGGTCATCCCGTACGTCGCCTCCGATGGACCGCCGCCGATGATCCGGTTCGGGCCTCAGGCCGAGCCTGCCTTCGGCCACGCGCCCGACGCCTACCTCGACGATCCCGGTCTCTGGCCGAGCCTCGTCCATCCCGACGATGCGGGTGCCCTCGACCGAGAGGGAGCCTCGGACGACGGTCGGCGGGTCGTCACGTACCGGGCGCGTGTCGCCGACGGCTCGTATCACTGGTTCCGGGACGAGTCGGCGTACGACGTCGACGGAGGGCGCTGGATCGGCGTCCTCACGGACGTGACGGACGAACACGCGAACGAGGCGGCGCTCCAGGAGACGATCACGAGGTTCCGTGCTCTCGTCGAGCAGATGCCCGCGGTCGTCTACCTCCACGGCCCCGGGACCGAACCCGCGAACATCCCCGAGTTCATGAGCCGCCGCTACGAGGAGATCTTCGGGTACCCGATCGAGGAGCGGATGGCCGATCCGGACCTCTGGTCGAAGATCCTTCATCCCGAGGATCGCGAGCGAGCGATCGAGATCGCTCGTCATGCCGCCGCGACCGGCGAGCCGTTCTCGATGGACTATCGAGTCATCCGCCGGGACGGCACCGTCGCGTGGATACACGACGAAACGCTCCTGGTTCGTAACGACGACGGAGAGCCGCTGTTCTGGCAGGGCGTGGCCAGCGACATCACCGACCGGAAGTTCACGGAGCAGGCTCTGCGGGACGCGGCCGCGAAGTTCCAGACGCTCGCCGAGCAGATCCCGGCCGTCACCTACATCGAGGAGCTCGGGACGACGGCGTCGCCGTTGTACATGAGTCCCCAGTACGAGGCGATACTTGGATACACCCCGGAGGAGCGTCTGGCAACGCCGGGGTTGTGGGAATCCCGGCTGCACCCGGATGATCGCGATCGCGTCCTGGCCGAGGTGGCGCAGATGAGCGACGACGTCGGCCGCTGGTCGCTCGAGTATCGGATGCTGCACCGGGACGGCCACGCGGTGTGGCTGCGCGACGAGGCGGTCCTCGTTCGGGACACCGACGGGACGCCGCTGTTCCACCAGGGCGTCCTGTTCGACATCTCGGAGAGCAAGCTCGCCGAGCAAGAGCTCCAGCGAGCCCTCGAACAGCTCCGCCGTGCCGACGAGATCAAGGACGCCTTCCTGACCGCCGTCTCACACGACCTCCGGACGCCCCTCGCGACGATCCTCGGCAACGCGATCACGCTCGAGCACGGCGATGAACTCGGGCTCTCGAACGACGACCGCGCCGAGCTCCTCTCGACGCTCGTGGAGAAGGCACGGAGGCTCACCGACCTCATCACCGATCTCCTGGACATGGATCGGCTCAGTCGGGGGACGATCGAGCCGAGGTCCGCGCCTCATGAGATCGGTGGACTCGTCGCCCGGCTCGTCCGCGACACGGACGCGCTCGCCGGCCGGCGGGTCGAGATCGATATCCGGCCGGTCGTCGCTGTGGTCGACCGATCGATGGTCGAGCGGATCGTCGAGAACCTCCTCGCGAACGCGGCGAAACACACGCCGGCGGACGCGACCGTCTGGGTCCGCGTTCGTCCGAGAGGCACGGGCGCGGAGCTCGTCGTCGAGGACGACGGCCCCGGCATCCCGGAACACATCAGAGATGCGATGTTCCGACCCTTCGAGCGCGGCCCGAGCACGACCCCGCACGCGCCGGGCGTCGGCCTCGGTCTATCGCTCGTCGCCCGCTTCGCCGAGCTGGAGGGCGGCCGCGCGTGGGTGGAAGAGCGGGCCGGCGGCGGAGCCTCGTTCCACGTGTTGCTCGGTGGCGGTGCCGAGGATCGCGGCTAGTTGGCCGAAGGATCCAGGGGCATCGTGCGGAGGATCTCGTACCCTCGACCCAACCGAGCGAGCACCTGTCCCCAGAGCCGATCGGTGTCCTCCAGGAACATGTCTTCCGGCCGGGCCGGCGTGACGAGCCAGGCGTCCTCTTCCAGTTCGTTCTCCAGTTGCCCCGGACCCCATCCCGAATAGCCGGCGTAGACGCGGGCACGTCGCAGGACGCCGTCCTCCATCGCGTCGATCTCCTCGGCGAGGAAGCCGATCGTCCCGAACGCGATCACGCCCGCCTTCGACGGGTCGAAGAAATCGCCGACGACCACCGCGGCCTCGGGTTGGACCGGCCCGCCCTGGAAGAGCGGCTCGTCGTCGGGCACGAGGTCTGCCAGGGGCGGGACGGCGTCCCCGACCGTCACGTCGAATGGGCGGTTCAGGACGACCCCGACGGCGCCCTCCTCGTCGTGATGGCCGATCAGGACGACCGTCCGCCGGAAGTTGGGGTCGAACAGCGACGCGTTCGACAGCAGGAGCTGACCGTGCAGCGATTCCACGCCCCTATCTTCCCCCGCCGGGACGCTTACGCCTTCGGGACCGCCTTCATCGGATCCCAGAACGGGAGCGGCACCACCTCGGCGTCGATCGCGCCGTCCGGGGAGCCGACGGAGAGCCGTGTCCCCTCCCCGGCGAGCTCGATCGGGACCCAGGCGTAGCCCATGTTGATCCGCAGGCGCGGGGAGTACGCGGCGCTCGTGAGCCGGCCCACCTCGCGGCCGCCCGACGACACCGGCCAGAAGTCCTCGAGCCACATCGCGAGCGGCTCGGTCTCGATCCGCACGCCGACGAGCTTGCGGCGCACCCCCTCGGCGGCGATCCGTTCGAGCGCCGGTCGTGCGACCACCTGGTTGTCGTTGTCGAGCTCCACGAGCCGCTCGAGCCCGGTCACCTCGTACGGGTTGTTCGTGACGTCCATGTCGTTGCCGTAGTTGAAGATGCCGGCCTCCATCCGTCGCTGATCGCTCGGCGCTATCGCCCGGATCTTGAACTCCCGGCCGGCCTCCATCACCCGGTCCCAGAGGTCGACGCCTCGCGAGGCGTCCGTGAGGTACAGCTCATAGCCGACCTCGCCGGTCCACCCGGTCCTCGACACGACGAGCGGGATGCCGTCGAGCGACGCCTCTAGACAGCGGTAGTAGCGGAGATCGGCGATCGCGTCCCCGAAGAGCGCGCGCATCAGCGGCTTCGACTTCGGCCCCTGCACCTGAAGTGGCGACACGTCCGGCTCGTGCAGCATGACGTCCATCCCGGCGAAGGACTGGACCCCGAGCGCGTACAGCAGCGCATCCGAGTCCGCCAGCGAGAGCCAGAACCGGTCTTCCGCCAGCCGGAGGAGGATCGGGTCGTTGACGATGCCGCCGTCGGGCGCGCAGATCGTCACGTACTTGCACTGCCCGACCTCGCAGACCGAGAGGTCTCGCGGCGTGAGCAGCTGGGTGAACCGAGCGGCGTCCGGCCCCGCGATCTCCACCTGGCGCTCCACGGCGACGTCCCACAGCGTGACGTGCTCCAGCAAGTGCCAGTACTCCTCGACGTCGTCGTCGTACAGGGTCGGGATCAGCATGTGGTTGTAGAGGTCCCAGCTGGTGCACCCGGCCTCGACGGTGCGCTCGAAGTACGGCGACTTCTTGTACCAGCTCGCGAAGTAGAACGGGAACGAGGCGTTCCCCTGCTGCTTCGTGTCGGTCATCCTCTCGCCCTCCCGAAGCGCCGCGTGGCGGCCTTCCGGTCGCGAACGATCTCGCGGACACAGTTGTAGGCGGGGATCCCGCAGACGCCGCCACCGCCATGGGTCGCGCTCGAGCACTGGTAGAGACCGCGGATCGGCGTCCGGTAGTCGGCGAAGCCGGGAGCGGGACGCATGTGGAACAGCTGCTCCGCCGACAGCTCCCCGTGGAAGATGTTGCCGCCGATCAACCCCCACTCCTGCTCCATCTGGTGCGGCCCGATCACCTGCATGTGGAGCACCGAGTCCTTGAACCCCGGTGCCAGCTCGTCGTATCCGTCGATCACCCGGAGCGCGTACGCCTCGAGCTCCTCCGTGTGGGGCTCGTCCGCGTACTCGGCCGGACACCATTGCGTGAACAGGCTGACGACATGTTTGCCCTCGGGCGCGAGCGTCGGGTCGTGGAACGTCGGCATCACCCCGTCCGAGAACGGCGCCGTCGCCGGGCGTCCGGCCCTCGCTTCCTCGAAGGCCGTCTCGAGGTACCCGACGGAGTGCGCGAGCTCGAAGCCCCCCGTCAGGTCGCGATGATCCGGGTTCGACGTGAACACCGGCGCGCGATCGAGCGCAAGGTTGATCTTCACGGTTCCGCTCCTGGACTTCCACCCCTCGATGTCGGCGACGAAGTCAGGCGGCAGCTCGGCCGCGTCGAGCTGCCGGAGGAAGGTGATCTTCGGGTGGGTCGCGGCGACGACGATCGGCGCCGCGAGCTCCTCCCCGGACCCGAGCACGACCCCCCGGGCTGCCCCGTGGTCGGTCAGTATGTGAGCGACCGGAGCGTCGGTGCGGATCTCCGCACCGACGCTCCGGGCGCTCGACTCGATCGCGGCGGCCACCGCGCCCATCCCGCCGATCGGCGTCGCCCACGACCCGAGATGACCGTCGCCGACGTCCCCGATCGAGTGGTGCGCCATCACGTAGCCGGTCCCGGGCTCGTGCGGCCCCGCCCACGTCCCGATCAGGCCGTTCAAGGCCATGACCGTCTTCGCCTGCTCCGATCCGAAGAACCGGTCCAGGATGTCGACGATCGACATCGTCATCAGCCGGGTGATGTCCCCGACGCCCCGCACGCCGAGCCCGCGGTACCTCCACGCCAGGCCGAGCTGCTCGCGGAGATCGCCGAGCGACGTCGAGCCGACCTTCGGCGGCGTCGTCATCAGGAGCGGACCGAGGACGTCGGCGAGCCCGCCGATCCACGCCTCCCATCGCTCGAGCGCCTCCGCGTCGCGCTTCGAGAACTTCGCGAACTCCTCGTAGTCGGCGGTCGCGTCGTCCGACTGCACGATGCAGCGGCCGTCGGGGAAGGGCACGAAGTACGGCCCGACGGGGATCCCGTGATATCCGTGCTCGCCGAGCCGGAGATCCCGGACGATCGTGTCCGGCATCAGGCTCATCACGTAGCTGAGCGTCGTGACCTTGAACTCAGGCGCCTCCGGCCAGGGGGCCATCGTGTCGGCCGCGCCGCCGGTCTTGTGGCGCTTCTCGAGCACCAGGGTGCGGGCGCCGCGGCGAGCGAGGTACGCGGCTGCCACGAGCCCGTTGTGACCGCCACCGACCACGATCGCGTCGTAGCGGTTCGCCGGGGTCATGCGCGGACGATACGACTGAACAGCGGTTCAAGGCAAGCGGCGATGGCTGAACGAGGTTCAGCCATCGCCGCTGGCCAACGTCCGTGCCGGGTCCTGAACAGCGTTCAGGCCCCAGCCGGGTGCGAGCGCCGCCGTCGGTTCGCCGTCGAGCGCTTCGGCCGACGTGTATCGAGGCGCGGCCAGGACCTCCGCCGACCGGTCCGGCTGCGGCTCACGCCGCAGCCGGACCAGCGGCGTCAGCGCGACCGCCGCGAGGAGCGCGGTCAGCCCCCCGAGGCGATAGACCGGCTGTGCGCCGACCGCGCGCAGGACCGGTCCGGCGAGCAGGTACGCGATCACGAGGCCCAGCGACAGGACCGCCTCGAAGGCCGCCATCGTCCGGCTCCGAACGGCGTCGGGGGTCCGCCGCTGCATGATCCCGTTCTCCGCCACCATCGTCATGCCGTCGGCGGTCCCCATGATGAGGAGCGACACGAGCGCGATCGGGAACACCGGCGCGAAGCCGACGCCGAAGGCGGCCGCCGCGATCCCGAACGACGCCACGACGAGCCAAACGGGCTCCGTCCGCGGGTTCATGAACCGCCCGGCGCCGGCGCCGAGCACGGACCCGGTCCCCCAGCACGTGATGAGCAGCGCGAACCCGACCGGCCCGACCCCGAAGGACGCGGCGAGCGGTGCGTCCGCGACCATGCTCATGCCCATGCCGAGGACGAACACGAACCAGGCGATCGAGAGCCGCCGCAGCACGGGCTCGTGCCACAGGTAAACGAGCCCGGCGAGGATCCCGACGTGCTCGTCCTCCTCATCGGCCCGAGCGGTCCGAGACTGCTGGAAGCTCCCTCGAACCGACACCGTCAGCAGGATCGAGACGCAGAACGTGATCGCGTTCAGGGCGAACACCGTGGAGGCACCGAGCGGCACCAGCAACAGACCCCCCACCACCGGGCCGACGGCGATCCCCGCGTGCACGCTCATCGTCACGAGGCTGTTCGCCCACGAGACCTGGTCCTCCGACTCGACGAGGTTCGGGATCGCCGCGCGGCTGGCCGAGAAGAACGGCAGCTCCGCGACCGCGGACCCGAAGGCGAGCAGGATGAGCGTCCCCGGCGCGTGGGCCACGGCCATGCCGAAGAAGAAGGCGGCCGAGATCGCCTCCGACCAGATCATCACCCGCTTGCGGTCGAACCGATCCCCGAGCGCTCCGGCGAACGATCCGAGCAGACCGGCGACGCCGAACGTCAGCAGCAGCGTGAGCGCCTGCATCGTCGGGGAGTGCGTCCGCTGCCAGACCGTGAAGTTCAGCGCGGTGTACGCGGCGGCGCCGCCGGTGACGGAGATCAGCCGGCCGATCGACAGGCGGCGGATCCTGGTGCGAGCGGGTTGGAGGCATCTCATGGAACGGCTCCTCGTGGGCTGGTGCCGGAGTGGTGAGCGGTGAACGGCGAGGGTGCGCGGTCGCGCGGGGTGGACTCAGCGTCCGCCCGCATCTCCTGCCGTGATCACCGTCCGTTCCATGACCCGTGCAGGGTAACACGCGCTCGCCGGCCCGGTCGAGGACCGGAACGTTGCGATCGTTCGACGGCGCGACCGGCGGTCAGGACGCGGCGCTGAGCCACACGAGGTCGCCGCTGCCGACCCCGAGCCCTTCGGCGGCGTTGCCCGGATTGGCTCGGATCACGGTCAACCAGCCTCGCGGATCGATCATGAGGCCCCATCCGTCGACGTCGATGTCGGCGAAGGTCTCGACGCGTGACGCGACGACCGTGCCCGACAAGGTCTCGACCGACAGGCGCTCGGACCGATCGAGCCCGGCGGCTCCGAGGTCCACACCGCGGACGTTCAGCTGGACGTTCCCGAACCGGTTCAGGTCCAAGACCTCGCATCCGATCCGGCCGTGCTCGACGTTCGGCTCCGGGACATGGATCTCCGCGAGCGTCCCCGGGTCGACGAGCTCACCGAGCTCTCCGAGCGCCACCCCCGAGGCCAGATGGGCCGCCGCGGGCGCGAGGACGTCGCGCGCGTGGAACGAAGCCGAAACCGGCTGCAACATGTGCGCCTTCGAGGTCACCGAGACGGCTTCGGCCACACCGCCGAGGGTCTGCCACGCGGGATGGAGGATCCCGTTGTCGGGCCCGACGAGCAGGCGGCCGCTGCCGGTCCGGATCGCCAGATCACGGTCGCGTCCGACGCTCGGATCGACCACCGCGAGGGCGATCGCGTCGCCGCGCAAGAACCGGAGGGAATCGGCCAGAAGCAGCGCCCCACCGCGCACGTCGAGCGGCGGGACGCCGTGCGAGAGGTCGATGATCGGGCTCTCGGGCGCGATCCGGTCGATCACGGCGTGACAGATGCCGACCCACTCGTTGCGGTACCCGAAGTCCGACAGGAAGACGATCGATGGGGTCATGAGCGCCTCACCGGCGTCACGCTACGCGTGAGCCCGCCTGGCGCGCAAGCGGAGGAGCGCTGCGTCAGTCCGGCAGGGTGACGGCGCGGATCCGCTTCGCCTCGATCGTGGTCGCGACCTCGTCGAGCACGGCGAGCGGCACGTCGGAGTCCACGGTCACGCACATCAGGGCCTCCATGCCCTGCCCCTCCGGTTTGCGGCCCACGTCCATCGTCGCGATGTTGATGCCGTGGTCGCCCAGGATCGTGCCGACCTTCCCGATGATCCCGGGGCGGTCGACGTAATTGAAGAACACCATCCGCGGCGCCGGCGCGATCTCGATGTCGAAGTCGTTCACGTTCGTGATCCGGTCGGCGTTCCGGGTGACGATCGTGCCCTCGACGCTCGCGGACCCTTCGTCCGTCTCCGCGCGGATCGAGATGAGGCTCACGTAGTCCTGGCTCACGGTCGATCGCATCTCGCTGACCGTCACGCCGCGGTCGCGAGCCAGCATCGGCGCGTTCACGAACGAGACCGGTTCGTTCACGGACCGACCGAGGATGCCTTTGAGGATCGCGAGCGTGAGGACGCGGGTGTCGTGTTCGGCGATCCGGCCCAGGTACGACGCGACGACGCTCCGCACCCCGCCCGACGCGAGTCCCGCGATCAGCGCGCCGAGACGCTCGGCGAGCGGGACGAAGGGCCGGACGATCTCGGAGACCTCGGCGCCGGCCGAGACGTTCACGGCGTACGGGACGAACTCGCCGCGCAGCGCGAGCCGGACCATCTCCGCCACGGTCGTCCCGGCCTTGTCCTGTGCCTCACGGGTCGACGCGCCCAGGTGCGGCGAGACCACGACGTTGGGCCGCCCGAACAGCGGCGAGTCGGTCGTGGGCTCGGTCGCGAACACGTCCAGCGCGGCACCCGCGAGATGGCCGTCCTCGATCGCCTTCGCGAGCGCCTCCTCGTCCACGATCCCGCCGCGGGCGGTGTTCACGAGCCGCGCACCGGGCTTCATCATGCGGAGCTCCTTCTCACCGAGCAGCCCCTCGGTGTCCTGCGTGCGAGGTAGATGGATCGACACGAAGTCCGACTGCACGAGCAGCGCCTCGAGCGTCGGCATGATCTCCACGCCCATCTCCTTCGCCCGATCGGCGCTCACGTAGGGATCGAAGGCAACGACCCGCATCCCGAACGCCGCCGCGCGCGCGGCGACGAGGGACCCCACGCGCCCGAGCCCCACGAGTCCGATCGTCTTCCCGGCGAGCTCCACGCCCTCCCACCGCGAGCGCTCCCATCGACCCGCGATCAGATCCGCGTGCGCCTGCGGGACGTTCCGCGCCTGCGCGAGGAGCAGCGCGAGCGTCTGCTCGGCGGCGCTCACGACGTTCGACTGCGGCGCGTTCACGACCATCACGCCGCGCCGGGTGGCCGCGTCGACGTCCACGTTGTCGAGCCCGATCCCGGCCCTCGCGACGACCTTGAGGGAACCGGCGGCGTCGATCACGTCGGCCGTGACCTGCGTGGCGCTCCGGATGATGAGCGCGTCGTACGGACCGATCTCAGCCTCGAGCCCGCTCGAGGCGAGATCGGTCCGCACGTCCACCTGGAAATGCCGGCGGAGCAGGTCGAGGCCCTGGTCGCTCAGCGGCTCGGTGACCAGGACGCGCACGTCACCGCGCCTCCTGGAACACCTGCTCGGCGGCCGCCACGGCGGCGCCACGCTTCACCGGGTGGCCGAGCCGCTCGAGCGTCATCTCGAGCGCCGCGAGACCGCGGATGACGTCGAGCTCGTCGATGTATCCGAAGTGCCCGATCCGGAAGACGGTGCCTTTCAACGGGCCCTGCCCGGGCGCGAGCACCACGGAGAAGTCCGCGCGGATCCGGTCGCAGATCTCGTCCGCCGTGATGCCCTCCGGGGCCCGGATCGCGGTCACGGTCCAGTTGTGCTCGAGCCCCTCGCCGAACAGATCGAGACCCAAGGCCCTGGCGCCGTCCTTCACGGCCCGGCTCAGCCGCCGATGCCGCTGCATCGCACCGTCGACACCGTCCTGGAAGTACAGCTCCAGGGCGGCGTGCAGCCCTTGCATCACGCTGATCGCGGGCGTCCACGGGTTCTCCGGCTCGGCGAGCTCGGCGAAGCGCTCGTACTCACGCCAGTCGAAGTAGAACCGGGGGCCGTGCGACGCCTCTGCGACGGCCCACGCTCGCTCGGACACGGCCACGAAGGCGATCCCGGGGCTCGCGGACAACGCCTTCTGCGACCCGCCGACCGCGACGTCGATGCCCCAGCCGTCGAACTCGAAGGGGACGGCGCCGAGGCTGCTCACGACGTCCGCGATGACGAGGACCCCCGCGTCCCTCGCCACGCCGGCGAGCTCCTCCACCGGATGGATCACGCCGGTCGAGGTCTCGGAGTGCGTCAGCAGGACCGCCTTCGTGCCCGGATGCGCCGCGAGCGCCTCGGCGAGCATGGGACCCGTGAGGCGGGTGCCCCACTCGTGGTCGCTCGTGTGCACGGTCAGGCCGAACGCCTCGGCGAGGCGCCGCCATCGATCGGAGAAGAACCCGGCGAGTGGGACGAGCACCTCGTCGCCCGGCGAGCACACGTTCTGGATCGCCGATTCGAGACCGCCGGTCCCGCTCGATGTGAGGAGGAAGATGCG
>Ga0075434_100000430_pt1 | contig 31085 bp, 26 predicted proteins | sample RhiMethybrSRZTD3_FD_75298 | JGI IMG/M metagenome (GOLD analysis project Ga0075434, IMG submission 75298) | Populus rhizosphere microbial communities from Tennessee, USA - Rhizosphere MetaG P. TD hybrid SRZTD3 | ecosystem: Host-associated > Plants > Roots > Rhizosphere > Soil | place: USA...
ATCCTCGACCGGATGGACGAGGAGTACGAGGACCGCTACCACCAGCTCAATCTGTCGATGAAGCCGAGCGAGCTCTGGCGCCGCCAGGGCTACTCGACCTATCAGCACGAGCCCTCGGTGGCGGTGATGATCCCGCTCATCGGCGAGGACAACATCATGTGGGGCTCGGACTATCCGCATCCCGACGGGATCTGGCCCGACTCGCAGAAGTGGATCGCGCAGGACCTCGGGACGGTCAGCCCGGCCGTCCAGCGCAAGATCTTGTGCGAGAACGCCGGCAAGCTGTACGGGCTTCTTTGAACGCGTCGGTAGACGAGGAGGCGCGCATGACCAGGATCAAGCACATCGCGATCCGGACGCCGGACCCCGAGAAGACCGCGGCCTTCTACAAGGACGTTTTCGGCCTGAAGGAGGTTGGCCAGGCCCGCACGGGCTTTTATCTATCCGACGGCTACATCAACCTGGCGATCCTGAAATCGCGCGACCAGACCAGCGGCGAGGGGCCGCGCGACGAGGCCGACTACGCCGGCATCCACCACTTCGGATTCATGGTGGACGACGTCGACGAGACCTGCCGCAAGCTCGAAGCAGCGGGCGCCACGGCGATGACCAATCGCGCGGACACGAGCCACGCCGGCGCGGCGGGCGCCAGGTCGTACTACGAGATCAAGTTCCGCGGGCCGGACAACCAGGAGCTCGACGTCACCGAGAGCGGCTGGATCACCGGCTGAGCTGACGCGCGGCGCTGAGGATCACGTCCTCCGGCGGATTCTTTCCGATGCCGGGAATGCCTTCCCCGGCGCACTCGATGTTCGCCCAGCGCACGATGCCGTCGCGATCGATGAGGAACTGTCCCTTGAGCTGTGGCCACTGGCGCTCTTTCTCTCCCTGATCGGTCTTCGTCTCGGCGTATCCGTCGGCCCGCGCGGTCGCTGCGGCCGCTTCGATGACGGGCAGAGCTTCGGGTAGGTCGCCGAAGGGATTGACTCGTATCGTCGTGAGGGCCTCCATCAGCTCCGGTGTCACGCCGGGCCTCGGCACGCCGTAGGCGCGATGCGTCGAGAGCTCGGGGTCGGAGGCCAGCCGCATGCGGGTCGGCCGGAACTTGAAATACAACCGCGCGTTCTCGGGCTCCGTGGCGACGACCGCCAGGCTTTCGACTCCCAGCGCCTTCAGCTTGCCCTCCATGGCGCCGAGATGCGCGATCTGCCGGCGGCAGAACGGACACCAGAGGCCCACGAGCAGGGCCAGGAACAGCGGACTGCGGTCGCGGTAGTCGGCGAGCGTCACGGTCTCGTTTCGGTTGACCGCCGGGAGAGTGAAGTCGGGCGCGGTCTCTCCTGGCTCGACCGGCGGCCGCATCTCAGATGTCGTCATGCGAGGCTCCTTCACGTCGCGATGTCAGAGCGACGGATCTCAATAGAGGAACGGAAGCACCATCAGCGTGTCGGGCTCGAGCCCGGCCCGCTCGCACACGTCCTGCGCCTTGGCTAGAAACGACTCGGCGAGCGTCTGGTTGCCGGCGTCGAGGTGCAGCGTGGCCAGGCCGTCGTAACACGGAAACAGGAGCTGGGGCTCGCCGGCTTGCTCGGCCAGGTCGAGCGCCTCCTGATACGACGCGAGCGCCTCGGCATGCTCGCCGTGGCACTGGTGAATCTGGCCCAGCACGATCAGCGGCACCGCCAGGTGATCGAGCAGGCCCAGTCGGCGGTCGAGGTCGATCGCGGTCTTCGCCGCGTCGACGCCTTCGGCCTCGCAGCGGTCCGTCAGCGCGCAGTAGGCCACGGCGAGATTGGCGTACAGGCGCGACTGGAAGCCGAGATCGCCCACCTTCTTGGCGGTCTCGAGCCCTCGGAGGCATGTCTCGATACTCCGGCGCGGGTCGAGCGAGCTGTAGAGCACTCCAAGATTCGTATACCCGCGGCAGGCCGCCTGCAACAGATCGCGCGATTCGGCCAGTCCGATGCTCTGCTCGATCTGAGCGACCGCTTCCGTGAGCCGCCCGGTTCGCGCTAGCGCCACGCCCAGCGTGTTGTACGCCTGGGCACGCATGATCGCCGCCTCACGTGCGCGCTCGAGGCCGGCCGACGTCTCCGCTTCGCTCGCCGCTTCGGCCAGCGCGCGCTCGGCCCAGGCGATGGCGCCGGCGTTGTCGCCGGCGCGGAACGCCAGGCGGCCCATCTCCTGGAACAGATGCGCGCGCTCGAGCGGGTCGCCGTCGTCGCCGAGGCGCTCGAGTCCCGCGGCAAAGCAGGCGCCGGCCTTCTCGCGGTCGCCGGCATCCCAGTGCAGCGCGCCGATCTTCCGGTGCAGCCGCGCGACCGTCGTGCGATCCCTGCCCGTTTCGCTCTCCCGTCGCAGCGACTCGTAGTGCGCCAGCGCCTCGGCGCGCTGACCTATCAGCGCCCGCAGATCGGCCAGACGCTCGCGCACGGCCTGCGCCTGATCGCCGCACGAGGGGCATTCGGCGAGGGTGACGAGCGCGCGCTCGTAGTGACGGATCGCGTCGTCGTTGGCGTAGACGGCGCGCGCCCAGTCGCCGGCGGCCAGCAGATAGCGCGCGCCGCGCGGCTTGTCCGCGCTGAGGCTCCAGTGGTGGCCGAGCGCCTCGAGATCGCTCAGGCGCTCGGGATGCGCGCCGGCCGCGCGCTCGAGCGCACGGCCCGCGGTCTCGTGGAGCTCGGTCCGGCGCGAGAGCAGCAGATTCTGATAGACGACCTCGTGGACGAGCGCGTGCGTGAAGCGATAGCGGGCTCCATCGCGCCCGGCGCCGGCCGACTGGATCAGATCGGCCGCCGCGAGGTGGTCGAGCGCGGCCTGGATGGCGGCGGCATCGGTCGCGATCTCACGCAGGAGCGTTTCGTCGAACTCCGCGCCCAGCACGGCGGCCTCCTGCAAGAGGCGGCGCGCGTCCGCAGGAAGTCGATCGACGCGTGAGAGCAGCAGGCCGTGCAAGGTCAGCGGGACGTCGGCCGCCTCGTAGACCGCCGTGGACGCCCAGCGCTCGCCCTGGCGCACGAGGACGCCCCTGCCGACCAGGCTCCGCACGATCTCTTCCACGAAGAGCGGATTGCCGCCCGCCCGCGGCGTCACGAAATCCTGGAGCCGGCCGAGCTCTCCGCCGCCCGTCTCGCCGAACAGGCCGGCCACGAGCACCCGCGTCTCGTCGACCGACAGCGGATGAACGCGGATGATCGATTGGGCGGCGCGCGTCAGGATCGGCGGTCGCGCCTCCGGCCGGTGGGACAAGAGCACCATCAACGGACGGTCCGCGAGATGATCGACGACGTTGCGCAAGAGCTCCACCGAGGCGGTGTCTGCCCAGTGCAGATCGTCCACGACGATCATCAGCGGCTGGTGCTGCAGGCGCCGCTCGATCAGCGCGCGCGCCGCCAGGGCGATCTGACGGTGCAACTGCTCGGGCTCGACGTCGCCCGGCTTGGCGTGTTCCACGCCGAGCACGTAGCTCAGCATGGGCGCGATCGCTTCGGCCTCGTCGGCGCGCGCGCCGAGCGCCATCAAGCCGGTCGAGAGCTTGTGCCGCGCGACGTCGAGCGAGTCCGTCGGCTCGACCTTGTAGGCCTCGCGGAAGAGCGCCCCGAAGACGCCGTACGTCGGCTCGCCCAGGGACGAGCACGTCGCGCGGCGGACGACCATCTCGGCCAGGCGCCCCTCGGCCTCGAGCCGCGCAAAGAACTCGGCGAGCAGCCGGGATTTACCGGTTCCCGCCTCGCCGACGAGGCTCACCATCTGGGCCCGGCCGCGCCGCATGCGCTCGAACGCCATCATCAGCTGTTCGAGCTCGTCCGCGCGACCGACCAGCGGCGCCGAGAGGCCCAGCGCGGCGAGCCCGCGACTCGATCGAGGCTCGGCGAGCGCCCCGAGAAGCCGATACACCACGACGGGATCGGACTTGCCGCGCAGGGTCAGCTCCCCGCCGGGCTCGAACGAGAAGTGGTGTCGGGTCAACCCGTGGGTCGTCTCGGAAACGAGGATCGTGCCGGGTGGCGCGGCGCTCAGCAGGCGGGCCGTGGTGTTCACCGTATCGCCCGTCACCGCGTACGCGGCGCCGGCCGCGGCGCCGAGGCTGCCGGCGACGACGGGACCGCAGTGGACCCCGATGTGGAGCAGCACCCGCTGGCCGAGCCGCGACGCCCACTGCGCGGAGAGCGCGGCGCTTCGCTCGAGCATCTCCAGCGCCGCGCCCAGGGCCCGCTGGGGATCGTCCTCGTGCGCGACGGGCGCGCCGAAGACCGCCATGACGGCGTCGCCGACGAACTTCTCGACGAAGCCGTCGTAGCGCTCGATCGCCTTCGCGAGCGTCTCGAACAGCGCGTTCTGGAACGCGCGGACCTCCTCGGGATCGAGCCGCTCGGACAGCGACGTGAATCCGGAAAGATCGGCGAAGAGAACGGTCACCTGCCGCCGGTCGGCCTCGCGACCGTCCGATCGAGCGATCGGCGCGCTCGGTGCGACGCTGGCAGGGGCAGCCTTGGCGGCTCCGCCCGGCTTGTCGGCGCCGGCCGGCGTCGGGTTCCGGGGCGCGCCGCAGCGCGGGCAGAAGGCGAAGTCGGGCTCGCACGGAGCACCGCACGCGGCACACGCCGCCGGCAGCCGCCGGCCGCAGCGCGGGCAGAAGGCGAAATCGGGGGAGGTCTCGAAGCCGCAGCCGGCGCACGCCATCGTACTGAATAGTCTAAACCGGAAGGCCGTCACTTCGGCTTGACCGCCATTGTTCGCTAGGGCTACTCTCGCGAGACTCGATCTGCCGTGCCGAGCCCGGTCCAGTCTGTGATTTCGCCACCAGGGAGGCGACGCGATGAACAGACGCGCTCGACAGCTCGTAGCCGGCGCGCTCGCCCTGACGTGGGCGGCGATGACGCACGCGATCGCCGCGCCGCCCGCGCGCGCCGACGCGCCCGCCGGCCAGATGACGTGGGCGCTTCACTTTACCCTGGCGCCCACGCTCTTCGAGCCCGCCGAGACGCCCGGGCTCATCACGCCGTTCATGATCCTGTACGCGCTCCACGACGCGATGCTGAAGCCGATGCCGGGCAAGAACATGGCACCGAGCCTGGCCGAGTCGTGGAGCATGTCGCCCGACGGGCTCGTCTACGAGTTCGTGCTGCGCAAGGGCGTGCGCTTCCACAACGGCGAGCCCGTCAGCGCCGAGGACGTCAAGTTCTCGTTCGAGCGCTATCGCGGGATCTCCGCGAAGCTGCTCAAGGACCGGGTGGCCGCGATCGAGACGCCCGATCCAGGCCGCGTCCGCTTCCGACTCAAGCAGCCGTGGCCCGATTTCATGACCTTCTACGCCACGCCGGCCACCGGAGCCGCGTGGATCGTGCCGAAGAAATACGTCGAGAAGGTCGGCGAGGAAGGCTTCAAGAAGCACCCGATTGGCGCCGGGCCGTACCGCTTCGTCTCGTTCAGCCCGGGCGTCGAGCTCGTACTGGAGGCCTTCGAGGGCTACTGGCGCAAGACGCCGAGCGTGAAGCAGCTCTCGTTCAAGGTGGCCACGGACAGCACCACGCGCCTGGCCATGCTCAAGCGCGGCGAGGTCGACATTGCGTACGCGACGACCGGCCCGCTCGGCGAGGAGGTGCGCCGCACGCCGGGTCTCACCTTGCATCCCACGCCGTTCTCGAGCACGCACTGGCTCGTCTTCGCGGATCAGTGGGACGCGGCCTCGCCGTGGCACGACCGGCGCGTGCGCCTGGCCGCCACCTACGCCGTTGACCGCCAGGCGATCAACCAGGCGGAAACCCTCGGCTTCTCAAAGATCACGGGCAGCTTCATTCCCGCGAGTTTCGACTTCTACTGGCAGCCGCCAATCTATCCGTACGATCCTGCGAAGGCCAGGCAGCTGCTCGCGGAGGCTGGCTACCCGAAAGGCTTCGACGCCGGGGACTTCAACTGCGACGCGGGGACCAGCAACTACGCGGAGCCCGTGCTCAACTATCTGCAGGCCGCCGGGATCCGCACGCGGCTTCGGCCGATCGAGCGCGCGGGATTCCTCAAGGCGTACCAGGAAAAGAAGCTGAAGAACATCATTCTCGGGCTGAGCGGCGTCTCCGGCAACGCCGCGACGCGGATCGAATCATTCACGGCCTCGACCGGCCTGTATGCCTACGGAGGCTATCCCGACATCGACGGGCTCGTGCGCGAGCAGGCAGGCGAGCTCGATACGAAGAAGCGCGAGGCGATCCTGCATCGAATCCAGCAGCTGATCCACGACAAGGTCATGTACCTGCCGATCTGGCAGCTCGCCTTGCTGCAGGCCTCCGGGCCCCGGGTCGCCGATGCAGGGTTCGGCCACATCAGCGACTATCCGTGGTCGGCGCCGTACGAGGATCTGAAGCTGAAGGCGAAGTAGCGGCTAGGGATTCGCGCGGCGCGTGAGCTCGATGGGACCGCTCGGCTCCCACGTCGCGCGCGACGTTCCGACGCCAGCCATGTAGTCCTGCTCGACGCGCGTCAGCATGATCTGTTGGCCGTTCCAGGTGAGCGGGTCCAGGACCAGCGCGCGCCGGCCGTCGGCGTCGGCGAATCGACCGCGAACGTTGACCGAGACGGCTTCGTCGCGGACGCTGAAGGTGAGAATTCCCGACAGACCGAACTCGCGCCGCGCGAACGGCGGCCATGGTCCAATGTAGACGCTCGAGACCGGCGTCTCTCCTTGCTCGAGAACCAGAAGCGTCAGCGGCGTCTGAGCCCAGGTTCCGGTCCACGTGCCGCGAAGATCCGGCACCACTTGCGGTGTCGTCATCGGCGGCGGTGGGGCGGGCCGCGGCGCGGGGCTGGCCATCGCCGGGATCTGATGGCCCTTGCCGTACATGCACTGGGTGTAACCGATATCGTAGCGATGCTGCGCCGACGTGTCGGTCGTCGTGGTGCTCGCCTGTTGCGCGGCCCACTGACGGCACGCCGCGTCGTCGGCCTGGAACTGCTCGAACGATTTGCCGGCGCCCGGCAGCACCATCACGGTCGGACCGGTCGGCGCGCTCGCGCAGGCGCCGAGGAAGAGCGCGACCACCGGAGCGAGCTTCCTCATGCTCGAATTATCCCCCCGGGTGCCAGCGGGCGCCCGTACTGGTACGCGTCGAGCGGTTCCGCTAGACTGCCGACAAACACGCTCCCGGGAGGCCCAGCCATGAACGAGAACGCTCAGGATCTCGGTTGTCTCGCCGGCATCAGGGTGGTCGACTTCACCCAGTTCGAGGCCGGCACGTCGTGCACCGAGGCACTCGCCTGGCTCGGGGCCGACGTGGTCAAGATCGAGAACCCGAAGACCGGAGATCCCGGACGGCGCCTCAGGCCCGGGAAGCCCGACGACGATCCGTGGTACTTCCATATGTTCAACGCCAACAAGCGCTCGCTGGCCATCAATCTGAAATCGCCGCGAGGGCTCGAGATCGTCAAAGAGCTCCTGGAGAAGGCCGACGTCACCGTTGAGAACATGGCGCCCGGGACGATCGAGCGACTCGGGCTCGGCTATGACGAGGTGAAGAAGCTCAACCCGCGGCTCATCTTCTGCCAGATCCAGGGCTTCGGGACCGGAAGCAAGTACGAGAGCGGGCTCGCGTTCGACATGATCGCGCAGGCCGCCGGCGGCATGATCAGCGTGACCGGCGAGCCCGACCGGCCGCCCGTGAAGCCGGGCCCGAGCTTCGGCGACACCGGCACCGGCATGCTGATGGCGGTGACCATCCTCGGGGCGCTGCTCGAGCGGCAACGGACCGGCAAGGGCCGGCGTCTGCAGGTGGCGATGCAGGATGCGATGCTCCACTACATGCGCACGTGCTTCGCGTCACAGGCGCGCACGGGCAAGCCGGCGCCGCGGCGCGGCGGGAAATCCGTTGCCGGCACCAACTCGCCCTCGGGGCTCTATCAGTGCAAGCCGCTCGGCTCCAACGACTGGATCTACATCACGACCAGCCGCGGCAACCCCGAGCACTGGGGCCGCCTGATGAAGCTGGTCGGGCGCGAGGAGCTGATCGACGATCCACGCTTCGCCACCGGCGCCGCGCGCGTCCAGCACGAGGCCGAGGTCGACGCGATCATCAGCGAGTGGACGCGCCGCCACACCAAGGAAGAGGCGATGACGTTGATCAGCGGTGTCGGCGTGCCGGCCGGCGCGGTGTTCGACACGATGGAGCTGCAGAACGATCCGACCTTCGAGAAGCGCGGGATCATGCAGGTGATGGAGCACGCGAACGGGCCGTTCAAGATGCCGACCTGGCCGGTGCGCGTCGACGGCAAGACCGCCGCGATCAAGCCCTCGCCGCTCCTCGGCCAGCACGGCGCCGAGGTGCTGAGCACCTGGCTCGGTACCGGCGCCGACGAGATCGCCGAGCTCAAGCGCGAGGGTGTCATGTAGATGGACAGACTCGAGGGACGCGTGGCGGTCATCACGGGCGCGGCGAGCGGGATCGGCCTCGCGCTCGCCGAGCGGTTCGCCGCCGAAGGCATGAAGGTGGTCATGGCCGACGTCGAGCAAGCCGCGCTCGCCGCCGCCGCATCCGACATGCGAGCCAAGGCGCCGGCCGTCCGGGCGGTGCGGGTCGACGTCTCGCGCGCCGAGGACGTCGAGCGGCTCGCCGCCGAGACCTACGCTGCGTTCGGCGCCGCCCATGTCGTTTGCAACAATGCGGGTGTGGCCGTCATCGGCGCGGTCCACGAGCACTCGCTTGCCGACTGGCAGTGGGTGCTCGGCGTGAACCTCTGGGGTGTGATTCACGGCGTGCGCGCCTTCGTGCCCCGCATGCTCGCCGGCGGCGACGAGGGGCATATCGTGAACACGGCGTCGATGGCCGGCCTCACGACCGCGCCGTTCATGTCGGTCTACGACGTCACCAAGCACGGTGTCGTGGCGCTGTCGGAGGCGATGTTCAAAGAGTTCGAGCTGACCGGTGCGCCCATCGGCGTCTCGGTGGTGTGTCCGGGGCTCATCAACACGAACATCATGCGATCGTCACGCAATCGGCCGCCCGAGTTCGCCGAGACTGGCAAGGCTGGACCCGCGGCCGAGGCGTTCGGTCAGGCGCTCGGCGATCGGCTGACCCGAGGCTATCCGCCGTCGGAGGTCGCCGAGCAGGTCGTGCGCGGCATTCGCGAGAAGCGGTTCTACGTCGTGCCAGCGCAGCCGGAGGTCCGCGAGGCGGCGAGGCTCCGCGCGCAGGACATCATCGGGCTGCGTAACCCGACGCCGCGTCGATAACATCTGACGGACTGGCGGGAGCAATCACTCATGCGCGAGAACACGTTGAAGCGACAGCTCCAGGCCGGGAAGCCGGCATTTGGCGTCATGTGCACGTTTCCCTCGCCGCCGGTCGTGGAGATGCTGGGTCATTTGGGATTCGACTGGATCCTGCTGGACAACGAGCACGGCTCCATCACGGTGGACACGGCCGAGAGCTGTATCGCGGCGGCCGAGCTCACGGGCATGGCGCCGATCGTGCGGCCCGTCGGGAACAAGCCGGAGATCATCGCGCCGTTCCTCGATCGCGGCGCATGGGGCGTGCAGGTGCCCCATGTCAACACCGCCGAGGAGGCGCGCGCCGCAGTCGAAGCGGTCAAATACGCGCCCGAGGGCCGCCGCGGCATTTTCAGCGGCGGCCGCCCCGCCGACTACGGGTTCAAGGCCGCCACCGCCGACTACGCAAGAGACGCCAACCGCAACACGCTCGTGTGCCTGATGCTGGAAGAGGTCGAGGCGATCGAGAACCTGCCGGAGCTGGTCACGGTGCCAGGCGTCGACGTCTATTTCATCGGCTCAGGCGATCTCTCTCAATCGATGGGCCTGACGGGCCAGCAGGCGCATCCCGACGTCCAGGCGATGATGGAGCGCGGCGTCAAGATCATCACCGCCGCCCGCCGCATCGCCGGCTGCAGCTGCCCCGATAACCTCGTCCCGAAGTTCCTGGACCTCGGCGTGCAGTACTTCCACAGCAGCGTCGGTCGCCTCCTACAGCACGGCAGCGAGGCATACCTGAAAAAAATGCGGGAGGCCGCCGCCGCTAGAGCGGCCTGACCTGCACCTTGCGCCACTTGATGGCGCCGCCGGGCGCGTCGTTCGCGCCGTTGCCGAACTGGAGGGCGAACGGGCCCTGCGCGAGCTTACTGTCCTGAACGTCGGCGGTTTTGACGCCATTCAGGACGACCGTGAGCTGCGAGCCCTTGGCCGTGATCTCGTATGTGTTCCACTTGCCGCCCGCTTTGGGCATGGGCGAGACCTTGGCGACGTTGACGATCCCGCCGGTGCCGTAGGACGGGTCCGGGCGCTGATCGAAGATGTTCACCTCGTAGGCGTTGGTCGCGGTGATCTTGTCGGGTTCGGCGCAGCGGATGAAGATACCGCTGTTCGTGGTGTGATCGGCCCAGAACTCCGCGCGGATCTGAAAATCCTTGTACGAGGTCTTCGACACGAGAAAACCGCCCTTGCCCTTGTCGGCCACGATGGCCCCATCTTCCGCTCGCCAGTTGGCATCGCCCACGCGGTTCCAGTTGTCCAGACCGGTCGCGCCATCGATGAGCGTGACCCACCCTCCGCTCGACTGGCCGTACGACACGTAGGCGAAACCGAGGACCGTCAAACCGACGATCAGCAGCCCCATGGTGATGACGTACCGGCGATTCATGGCGATCTCCTCTCGAGGTGGCGGTGGGCCCAGGCGCCTCAGGGCGGAGTATACTCGGCCCACCTTAGCGGAGGAGAGTCTCATGCGCTGGGCGACTTTTCAGATTCCTCCCGCCACCACGGAGCGCATCGGCGTCGTGCGCGGCGACGAAATCTGTGCGATGGCTGCGGGACCGCGGCTGATCGACCTCTTGGGAGACGACGGCGAGCGGCTGGCCGTCGCGGGCGAACGGGCGCTCGCGTCCCCGGCCGAGGTCGTGCGCGTCGACCGCGTGCGCTTGCTGCCGCCCATCCCGCGGCCGCCGGCCGTGCGCGATTTCATGACGTTTCGCCAGCACATCGAGGAGATCCGCAAATCGCAGGGGCTCGAGCTGCCCAAGCAGTTCTTCGAGATCCCCGTCTTCTACTTCACGAACCCGCACGCGCTCATCGGTGCCCACGATCCGGTGCCGATGCCGCCGGGCTGTCAGAACCTCGACTTCGAGTGCGAGATCGGGGTCGTCATCGGGCGCGACGGGGCGAACCTCGATCCGAAGAACGCCGCCGATCACGTCGTCGGCTTCTGCCTGTTCAACGACTGGAGCGCCCGCGACGTGCAGCGCAACGAGATGGAGATGCGCCTGGGCCCGGCCAAGGGCAAGGACACCGCGACGACGCTTGGCCCGTGGCTCGTGACCAAGGACGAGATCGCGCCCTGGCGGCGCCAGAACGGCTACGACCTCGAGATGGTCGTCTCGGTCAACGGCCGCGAGTACGGCCGCGACAAGTGGGCCAACGCCTACTGGTCCATCGGCGAGATCATCGCCTACGCCTCGCGCGGCACGAAGGTGTGCGCGGGTGACGTACTCGGAACCGGTACCTGCGGCAACGGGTGCCTAGCCGAGCTCCGGGCGCGCGACGCCGCCAGATATCCGTGGCTGGCCGTCGGCGACGAGATCGTCTACGAGGTCGACCATCTCGGGCGCATCGCCAATCGGATCGTCGCCGGACCGCCGTTGATCCCGCTGCGCCCCTGACATGACCCGGCATTTCGGCGTTCTCATCCCGTCCACGAACACGACGGTCGAGATCGAGTGCCGGCTGCTGCCGGCGACCTACCAGGCGCACGTCGGGCGCCTCATGTCGAGCGGCGCCGGCAACTTCTCGCCCAGCCGCGACGAGGACATCGACTACCAGTCGCGCCTGCTGGGCACGGCGCGGGTCGAGATGGTGATCCTGGCCCAGACCTCGGCGAGTCTCCACGCCGACGACTACGACGACGTGGTCACCAAGCGCATGAGCGCCGGCGCCGGCGTGCCCGCGATCACGTCGGCCCAGGCGGTCGGCCGCGCGGTCCGGGCTCTCGGCGCGCGCCGCGTGGCGATCGTCTCGCCGTATTCCGACGTGGTGAACGAGCGTGCGGCCCGCTACTTCAAGACGCGGTACGGGATCGACACGCTCGTACTCGAGGGCTTTCGCGCGACCGACGCTTACGCGATCGGGCAGCTCGGCCCCGAGCGCGCGCGCGACGCCTTCGCGCGAATCGATCGACCGGAGATCGAGGCCTTCGTCGTGCCCGGCGGTAATTTCCCGACGATGCCGTCGATCGCCGCCTGGGAGCGCGAGTTCGGCAAGCCGGTGGTGACCACGAATCAGGCGTCGATCTGGGCCATGCTCCGCGCCTTCGAGAGCACCGAGCGCCTACCGGCGTTCGGCCGCCTGCTCGCGGAACTGCCGGGCGACGCGTCGCGGAGCTCCTGATGGGCGGCGTGACGCGAAATCCCGACGACGGCGAGCCGACGGTCGCGATGCCGGCTCTTGCCGTCACCGAGAGTTCGCCGCCAGAGATCTTCCGTTGGCTCGCGGCCTCGAGACGGCGGAGACGGCGCCGGCTCGCGCTCTACGGCGCCCTCGGAACCGTGTTCGTTGCGGCGATGGTCGCCGCTGTCTCGGTTTTCTTTCCCCGAGGTCACAAGCCGATCCCAGTCGCCAGCCCGACGACGCGAGAGGTCGCGGCCCAGCGGGCGCCGTCGCCGGCGCAGCGCACGCCCGACAGGACGTCCAACCCGAGACAGATGCTCAACGAGATCTTCGAAGGCCGGGATCGTAACTATTCGGTGACCGCCTCGGTCGACGGTGGCGCGGTGCGCATCAGCTCATCCAGACCGGGCTACGTCTATGTGCTGGCGGCGTCGGTCAACCAGTCCGACGGGGCGCCGCTTTTCGTCGCGGTGCTGTTCCCTCGGGCGACGGATACGAACAACCGCGTTCAGCCGGGCGGCGCGCTGAGCCTACCCGACCTGCGATGGCCGACGAACGCCGAGTTCCTCGCGATCGTGTCCGATCAGCCCCGCGACATCGACGTTCTCGGGCCCCTGGCTGGAAAGGTCATCTGCGGTTCGGCGACTGCGTGTTCGCAGTCCTATGGTGCGGTCGTCTTCGCGCACGACGGCGCTCGCGGCGCGGTGCGCCGCCCGGCGGCCGCGCCAGCCGCGGCTGCCCCGCCGGTGCCTGCGGCCGCGCCGCCGTCCCGGGCTGCGCGTCGCTGCAGCGATATTCTGGAGCGCGCGTCGCTCGGAGAGCAGCTGACGGACGACGAGCAGGCCTTTCTCAGGAAGGATTGCGGGTGATGATGCGCGCGCTATCGTTCTCCGCGATCGTGCTGTTGCTCGTCGCCGGGTGCGCCACCTCGACGCCTCCGCCGGCGCCGGCACCGACGCCGGTCGCGAGCGCCGACACCACCGAGCGGAGCTTCGACGAGGCCGTCAGCGTGGCGACCGACAGCCTGGTGGCTCAGCTGCCGAAGGCGCCCGCATCGACGGCCAAGACGGACAGTCGGCGCGGCGTGGTGATCGACCCCATGTTCGATGCGACGTCCGGCCAGCAGACCGTGACGACTCATCTGCTCGAGCAGCGCGTGACCGACAGGCTCCGGAGCAACCATCCGCAGCTCGACGTCATGCCCTTCCAGGTTTCCAAGCTCAGCACCGCGCAGTATCTGCTGACCGGAACGATGACACGCGTGGCGAGTGGCCAGACGGGCGCCAATTCGGTCTTCCAGATCGACCTGGCGCTGACGGATCTCCCGACCGGCACCGTCGTGGCCCAGGCGTCGTCACGCGCGCGCGACGAAGGGTTGGATACGAACCCTACGCCGTACTATCGCGACAGCCCGATCGTGGTGAAGGACAAAGTGATCGACGGCTACATCGCCACGTCCCAGACGCCGCCGGGTCGTGCGGCCGATCCGGTGTATTTCGAGCGCGTGGCCACCGCCACCGTGGTCAGCGAGGCCACCGTCGCTTACAACAAGGACAGCTATCAGGAGGCGCTGAACCTCTACCAGAACGCCGCGGCGAAACCCGGCGGCGAGCAGTTGCGCGTGCTCAACGGGATCTATCTCGCGTCGTGGAAGCTCGGGCGCGCGGGCGATGCCGAGGAGGCGTTCGGCAAGGTCGTGGCGTTCGGCTTGAGCAACAACAACCTCGGCGTGAAGTTCCTGTTCAATCCGGGCACGACCAATTTCTGGTCCGATCCGCAAGTCAGCGGCCCGTACAGCTTCTGGCTCCGTCAGATCGCGCGGCAGGCCGCGGTGGCCAAGGTGTGCATGAACGTGGTGGGCCACACGAGCCTGACGGGTTCGCAGGCGTACAACGACCGTCTCTCGCTGCAACGCGCGGCCTACATCAAGAGGCGCCTCGACACCGAGGCGCCCGAGCTCGTCTCGCGCACGCGTGCGTCGGGCGTGGGCTTCCGCGAGAACATCGTGGGTACAGGCACCGACGATGCCCGCGACGCGCTCGATCGGCGCGTCGAGTTCAAGCTCACCGGCTGCTGACGCGCTAGGGCTGGCGCGCTTCGGCACGCTCGACCAGTCCCTCGGCCAGACCGATCAGGAATGCCGCTCGGCGCCTTTCGGACGACGACGGAGCACGCGTCAGGACGGCGTCCACATTGCCCCGTCGCCCTTCGGCCCGGCCGAGCGCGCGCCACATATCAGGCTGGGGCGGATAGCCCTTGACGAGCCCGATCGTGCGCCACGCGCCGTCCAGGTCGCCGGCCTCGATTTGTCCTGAGGCGAGCGCGTCGTAGAGGTAATCGTCGGTCATCTCGTCGTTGGCCTTCGGCCCGCGCCGGGGGATTCGCGCAGCCGTGCGCAACGCGCCCTCGCGATCACCCGCGCGGGCCTGGCTCCTCGCGACTTCCAGCAGCGCCACGTCGCGAAGCGAGGCAGAGAGCAGCGGGGCGTCCGACTGCGTCTCCGCCGCCGCGATCGCGCGGCCAAAAGCCTGTGCCGCATGCGCCTTGTCGCCCTTGCGAAAATAGGCCTCGCCCATCTGGGCAAATGCATTGCTCCGCCGGTCGTTGGCGGCGATCGCCGCAAGCTCCAGCGCGCGATCATGCTGACCCGCCGCGGCCAGGGCGCGGGAAAGCCGCGCGACTTCCGATGTGGTCGGTGGTTCATGCGGCTCGCGGACTTCCTTCAGCACGCGCAGCGCACCGGCCACATCACCGGCCTCCGCGCGATCGGCGGCGTTGACCGCAATCGCGCAGTCGCGATAGCCGTCGGGTATCGAGCGCGCTACGGCCAGCCCCTTGTCGAAGGCCTTGAGGGCTGCGGTTCGATCGCCGACTCGCCACCAGGCTTTGCCGATGTCGTCGTAGGCCGGCGACTGCCAGATCACGGCGGCCGGCTTGGGCTGCGCCTGGCCCGCGGTCGACTCGGCGAGCGCGAGCGTGCGGCGAGCCTCCGCCGCGTCACCCGCGCGGGCCTGTGCCTCGGCCAGGGCCGCGTAGGCGCGCGCGGCCATCGGCGAAAAGCCGATCTCGCGGATCGCACGGAGCGCGCCCTTGACGTCGCGGCGCTGCGCACGCCGAACCGCGATTTCACGCAGCGTGTCCTCGCGCTCCAGATTCACTCCCGCGACCTGGTTCAGTATGTCTTTGTCGTCGACGATCTTTCCCGCGAACTCGAGCGCCGCGGCGAGGTCGCCGGCATCGGCGAAGCCCTTGGCGGCGGCTTTCCAACCCCAGGTGATGCGGAGGGCCGTCGCGGTAGCCAGCGCGGCCTGGCGGTCACCGGCGCGGGCTTGTGCGCCGGCGACCTCGGCGAACACCGCCTTGCCGGGTCCGTCGGTGTCTTTCTCGATGACGGTTCTGGCTTCCGCGAGGAGCTGTCGCGCGCGAACGACATCCGCCAGTTGAGCGGACGCCGATCCCTCGAGGAGGGAGACGCCCAGGGCGAGTCCGCGTGTGAAGGAGCGAATGCTGAACCGCATCCTACTGACCAGCGTACTGTTGACGGGCCCGACGGGAGAAGCTCTTGGACCCGCGGTCACGGCGTCGCCATGGCCACGACTTCCGGGATACAATCGCGCTGTGGACCCCCACAGATGGAGGATGCGATGAGCACCGTGACCACCGCGCCCCGGACTCTGCCGACGTCGTCCCAGCGGATCTCGCCGCAGAAGTTCGCCCACGTCGTTCTCAAAACCGCGAACTTCAACGGGGTGATCGATTGGTACGCCACCGTGCTGCAGGCGCGAGTGGCCTTCCGGAACGATTTCATCGCGTTCCTGACCTACGACGACGAGCACCATCGCGTGGCCGTCATCAACATGCCCGACAGCCCGACGCCCGAGCCGGCGGCCGCCGGCGTGCACCACATCGCCTACACGTACGACAACCTGGGAGAGCTCCTGGCGACTTACCGCCGGCTCAAGGCTGGTGGGATCGAGCCGGCGCGCTGCATCAACCACGGGCCCACGATCTCCATGTACTATCGCGATCCCGACGGCCTGCGCGTCGAGCTGCAGATCGACGTCTTCGCCACCATGGCCGAGGCGCACGCATACTTCACGGGCCCGGACTTCGCCGAGAACCCGATCGGCGTTCTGTTCGACCCTGAGCAGCTGATTCGCGAGTACGAGAGCGGTCGACCGTACGACGCGCTCGTGCGGCGCCCGCCGCTGCCGCCTGGCAAGACACCGATGGACATGCGGGCGGAAACTCCGCGCTGAGAGGGCTCGCGGTGCGGCGGCTTCTGGCGCTTCTCATACTCGTCCTCGCCGTGGCGGGGGCGCTGGGCGGCGTCAGCGCCGCCGGCGATCCCACGTTCTCTCGCGACGTCGCGCCGATCCTTCAGCGGCACTGCCAGGAGTGCCATCGCGCCGACGGGGGCGGGCCGTTCCATCTGATCACCTACGATCAGGTCTACCGGCGTCGCGAGAAGATTCGCGAGACGACGCGGGCGCGCACGATGCCTCCGTGGAAAGCGGTGGCCGGGTACGGCGACTTCGTCGGCGTGCGTGGCCTCTCGAGCGGAGAGATCGCCACGATCGCGCGCTGGGTGGAGACGGGCGCGGCCGAGGGCGACCCGGCCGACCTGCCTCCTCAGCCGATATTCGAGGCCGCCGCCGGTCGCGGCACGCCCGACCTCGTGCTGCGCTCCGAGGCCTTCACGGTTCCGGCCGGCGGTGGTGACGTCTACCGTTGCTTCAGCGTGCCGACGACGTTCGCTGAGGATCGCTACTTCACCGTGACGGAAGCGGTTCCCGGCAACCGGCGGATCGTGCATCACGTGCTCGCGATGGTGGACACCGCCGGGGGCTCGGCCCACATCAAACCCACCGACTGGTCGGCCGGCTATCCATGCTTCGGCGGGCCTCGCGTCAGGATCGACGGCTACCTCGGCGCCTGGGCGCCGGGCGCGCGCCCGTGGGTGATGCCCGAGGGCGTGGGCATCCTGCTGCCGGCCGGCGCGCGTGTCGTCATCCAGATGCACTACCACAACGCGGGACCGACGGCCGCGAGCGATCGCACCGAGATTCGCCTGCACGCGGCCCGAACATCTATCGTCAAGCAGCTCCGCTTCGCGCGCGTGGGCTCGTTCAGCTTCACGATTCCGGCGGGCGCACCGCGCCACGAGATCGAAGCGTCGATGTCCGTGCACCGGCCGATGAGCCTGATCGCGATCCATCCGCACATGCACCTGCTGGGACGCGAGATGAAGGTCTGGGCGAAGCTTCCCGACGAATCGACGCGGCCGCTGGTCCACATCGACGACTGGGACTTCAACTGGCAGGGCTTCTACTTCTACAAGATGCCGATGGCGCTGCCACTCGGGACGTGGATCGAGCTCACGGCGGCGTGGGACAACTCCGAGGGCAACCCGCGCAACCCGAACCAGCCGCCGCAGCCCGTGCGCTGGGGCGAGCGGACGGTGGACGAGATGGGCCACGCCGCGATCATCTACACCTACGACGACGAGAAGATCGACTACCGCCCACGCTGACGAAGTCTAGACGGGCAGGAGCGGCTCGGTCCTGTCCGGCGGCAGATCGGTGTCGAACGAGTTGATCACCAGCGCGAGCAAGCTGTAGTTGCCCATGACCAGGGCGAGCTCGACGACGCCCTGGCGGCCGAACTGCTCGAGCGCCGACTGAAACGCACCGCGGCTCACGCGGCGAGTGCGGAAAAACTCGCGACCGTAGTGCACCACCGCCGCCTCGTCCGGGGCCAGGGTCGGCAGCTCCTTGCGGTCACGCAGCGCGTCGACGATGTCGTTGCGCACGCCGGCCTTGCGCGCGGACGCGGCATGCGCGTTCCAGATGTGCTGGCAATCGAGCTCGCGCGCGGTGACCAGCATCGCGAGCTCCTGGATCTTCTTCGGCAGCGAGGATTCTTCGCGCAGGTAGTGGTTCAGCAGCGTGGCCCATTGATGGGCCTGCGGCACATGGATCAGGACGGAGCCAGGACCGTAGCGGGGCACGGAGCCAAGGCCTTTGACCATCTCGTCGAAGGCAACGCGCTGCGATTCGGGAACGCTGTCTCTGGTCGCGATCGGCAGTCTGGCCACAGTCGTCTCCAGGTCGTAAAGTTGGTCGCGCTCAGAACACGATCACCAGGCGTCCGCGAGTCCCGCCGGCGGCCATCTTTTGCTGCGCCTCCGCCGCGCGCTCGGGTGCAAACGTCTCCGATACGCGCAAGGAGAGACGCCCCTCGGCGACGAGACGACCCAGGCGGTCGAGCGCTTCGCCGTTGAGCACGTAGGAGCCGACCCGCACCGGTTCGATCGCGATCCCGCGTTCGGACGGGCCCGACCAGCCCCGCACGGTGGCGAGCTTGCCGCCGTCGCGGATCGCGGGCAGGACGACGGCATCGAGCACCGCCGCGTCGATCATCCCATCGACGCCTCCTGGCGCCGCGTCGCGGACGCCGCGCATCGCGGTGTCGCCGGCCGGGATGAATGTCTTTGCGCCGAGTCGCTTCACCAGCGCTTCGTCGTGTGGTCGCGCCACCGCGATAACGCGCAGGCCTTCGCTGACGCCGAGCTCGACCGCGTAGGCGCCGACGGCTCCGGCGGCGCCTGTGACTCCGAGGGTCTGCCCGGGTTGGAGCGCGAGACGGTCGAGTGCCAGGCGCACGGTGAGCCCGTTCATCGGCAACGTCGCGGCGGCCTCGAGGCTGACCCCATGAGGCACGCGGGCGACCGACGCCGACGGAACCACCACCAGCTCCGCCTGAGCACCGCCGCCGGGCCGGCGCGGGTTGACGATCGCCATCACCTGTTCGCCCCGACGCCAGCTCGCGCCCTCGCCGACCGCGTCCACCACGCCGGCCAGCTCCATGCCGGGGATGTAGGGTGGCCGCACGCCCATCTCCGCGAGCTGGGCGACGGTGAACTGCCGGCCCGACCTGAAGCTGATATCGGTCGGGTTGACCGTGGCCGCGGCGACGCGAATGCGCACCTCGCCCGGACCCGGCTGTGGCTCCGGGAGCTCCGACACCTGCAGCACTTCGGGTCCACCAAGCTGGGAAAAAGTCACCGCGCGCATGCTCACCTCCGCATCACTCCATGGTTCGAACGTTCGGGGCGACGGCGATGTCCATCTCCGTCAGCTTGATCACTTCCTCGGGCCCGAAGCCGGGCGCCACCGCGTCGAGCACGAAGCGCGCGCCGTCCCAGCGCAGGAGCGCCAGGTCGGTCACCACGTAGCTCACACACGCCTTGCCGGTGAGCGGATAGGTGCACTTGCGCCGCAGCTTCGGCCGGCCCTTGCTGTCCACGTGCTCCATCACGATGATCAGATCGCCCTTGCCGGAGAGCAGGTCCATCGCGCCGCCGATGCCGCCGCGCTTGGCGTCGGCCGTGCTCCAGTTGGCGACGCTGCCGGCCTGATCGACCTCGTACGCGCCGAGGATCACCGTGTCGATCCGGCCGCCGCGCGCCATCTCGAACGAGGCGACGCTGTCGAAGAACGACGCGCCCGGCTTCAGCGCCACGAACTGGCCGGCGGCATTATAGATATCCGGGTCGATTTCGTGCTCCTCCGTGACCATGCGGCCATAGCCGAGGACACCGTTCTCGGCGTGCAGGATCACGTCGCGGCCCTCGAGGTAGTTCGACACCATCGTCGGGATGCCGACGCCGAGGTTCACGTAGGTGCCTTCCTTGACGAGCCTGGCGGCGTTTCGCGCGATGCCTTCGCGCGTGAGCGCGGGCTTGCCGTCGTAGAGGCGCGGCTGGTCCGCGGGCCGACGCTGCGGCCGGCGCCACGCCTTGCCGTCGACGACGTGCGTGGTCTTGACCACGCGCGACACGAAGATGCCGGGCAGATCGATCAGCTCGGGCGGGATGACGCCGGGCTCGACGATCTCGTCCACCTCGACGATCGCGATGCGGGCGGCCTTGGCGAAGGCCGGGTTGAAGTTCTGGCTGCCGCCTCGGAACTGGACGTTGCCGACGGTGTCGGCGCGGTAGCCCCGCAGCAGCGCGTAGTCGACGGTGATCGCGTGCTCGAGCACGTAGGGCTTGCCGTCGAACGTGCGGACCTCGCGACCGGTCGCCAGGTCGGTGTGCACGCCGGTCGGCGAGTAGAACGCCGCGATCCCGGCGCCGCCGGCGCGGCAACGCTCGACCAGGATGCCCTGGGGCACCAGCTCGACGTCCATCTTGCCGCTCGCGATCTGCTCCTCGCTCGCGGTCGGCGTTCCGGGGCGCACGGAGAACGCGGCGATCAGCTTCTTCACCTGGTTGTTCTCCGCGAGAATCTGGCCGCGGGTGGCGCCGGCGTCACCGAGCGAGTTGCAGACGAGCGTGAGCTCTTTCGTGCCCTGGTCGCGGAGCGCGCAGATCAACGCGGTCGCGAACCGGTGCGCGACCCCGAAGCCCGCGATGGCGACGGTCGCGCCGTTGGGAATGTCCGCGACGGCCTGCTCGGGCGACTTGACGATCTTGTTCATGACGATCCTTTCTACTGCGCTCGTCTACGCTGCACGCGGGTCTACCTACTGTGCTGAGGCTCGCGCGGGCCACACCGGCTCGTTGTGCCCCAGCGGCACCGACGGCCGCGCCCAGCGTGGCGGTGTCTTGGACAACCGCAGCACCGGTCCGAGATGGCGAAGGCGGCCGACCGGCGTGTCGCTGGTGATCGACCAGCGCTCCAGCTCTTCCGGCGTGAATTCCTTCGGCACGTCCTTGAGCTGGGCGTCCGGCACCTGACCGCGGTTGACGAGCCAGCGCCCGGTCTGCGCGAGCGAGATGCGCACGAGCCAGCTGCCGCCCTCGCGAGCGCGGCGCGCCAGCGCCACCAGCGCGCCGAAGGCCATCAGGTAGCCGGTCAGATAATCGATCGCGGACACCGGATAGAACTGCGGGCCCGGCGCCGCGCCAGGGAACAGCTCGCCCTGGCGGCTGGTGATCCCGCTGACGGTTTGCACGACCGTGTCGAACCCGCGGCGCGAGGCCCACGGACCGACGTGACTGAAAGCGCACAGCGAGACGAAGACGATGCCGGGGCGCAGCTTGGCCAGCGCCTCGGGCGAGAAGCCGCGATCGCCGAGGGTGCCCGGGCGGTAGCCCTGCGAGAACACGTCGGCCTCGCGGACGAGGCCGCGCAGGATCTCGACGTCCTTCTTCTCGCGCAGATCGAGGTGCGCCGAGAGCTTGCCGTGGCCGGTGTCGTACTCCTGGTAGCCGAGGTTCGGCAGATGCGCGCCGGTGATCTTGAGGACGTCCGCGCCGTGCTCGGCCAGGGTGCGCGCGCAGGTCGGCCCGGCGAGCACGCGCGTGAGATCGAGCACGCGGATCCCCGACAGCGGCCGCTCGCCGTCGGGAAGCTTCTGCGGTGAGCTCTCGCCGATCTTGACGATCTCCATCAGCGGGAGCGACGCGATCGCCGCGGCCTGCGGATGCTTGGCCCATTCGTCCATCGTGCGTACCATGCCGCCGGCGCCCTTGGCGGCGATGATCGCCTCCTCGAGTTCGAGCGCGTCCCATTGCGCGACGGCCTGCCGCACCGCGTCGCGATCTTCCGGCACGCCAAGCACTTTGAGCGCGGCGGCGCGGTGGTTGGGGAAATTGCAATGCAGATAGCTCCAGCGCCCGTTCTTCGCCGGATACACGCCCATCACCGAGTTGCGCTCGGTCGACACCTGCGCGCCGTCCATCTTCAAATAGTGGCCGCTACGCAGCGAGGCGGTCGCCTGCCGCGTGTCGACCGCGACGTCCTGGCCGCGCCCCGTGCGAATCGCCCACAGATCGGAGACGGCGAGGCCCACCGCCGCGAGCGCGGCGGCACTGGTCTCGCCGATGCGGAACGGCGTCGGCAGGATCGGATCGGTGCCGCCGGTGATCTCGACCGCCCGGGCGCGCTCGTCGTTCCATCCGGCGATCGGGAGGATCGTGCGCAGCGCTTCGTTCATCATGGCAGGGGCTTCTCCGTCGGATGCGCCGGGGCTTCCAGCTCGTACGTGTTCATGTTGTACGCGAGCACCGCGTAGCACGCGATCAGGTTCGTCAAGGTCATCACGCCGCGCTGGCCGAAGCGCGCCGTGGCCGCGTCGAACGTCGGCCGGCTCACCTTGCGGCTCTGGAGCAGCTCACGCGTGAAGTCGACGGCGATCTGCTCCTCGGGATCGAGGTTGGTCAGCGGGCGCTTGTCGCGGATGTTGTCGACGATGTCGTCGCGGATGCCGGCCTGCCGGGCCGGGGCCGCATGCGCGTACCAGATGAACGCGCAGCCCATCTCCCGAGCGACCGAGATCATCACCAGCTCCTGGAGCTTCTGCGAGAGACTCGCCTCGGCGCGCAGGTGAGTTCGCAGCGCTTCGAGCTTCTGCGACATCTCCGGCATGTGCAGGAGCAGCGAGTACGGGCCGATGTTGGGACGATTCGCGCGGCTCGCCATGAAGGCGTCGTACGCCGGCTTGTCCTTCTCGGCGACCTGATCTCGAGTGGCGAGCGGTATCCGGGCCATGGTGCCTCCTGGTGATTCGACGGTCCGGGGATTATGAAACGGGGCGTGCACGGCTTCAAGGACTATGCGCCGGCGCACTCGCGGGACCGACAATTGTAGAATCCCGCCCATGGGGATCTCGTGGGCATCGACTTTCTGATCGCCTCGCTCATGGTTGAACCCGAGCCACGGGCGACGAGGTTGACGTGAGACACGCGCAACATCGCGTTCTGATTGCGAGCCTGCTCGGGATGGTCGTCTTGCTGATCGTGGCGACCGGCGCGCTCGCGGCCGGCGACGCCACAGGCTGGACCGCCTATGCCGATGGTCTCGATGCGATGAGCGAAGGCCGCTGGTCGGATGCGGTGTCGGCATTCACCCGAGCGCTCGAGTCGTCCGGCGACGACCCGACGATCGTGCTCGCGCGAGGCGCGGCCGAGACGCTCGCCGAAGATTTTCCGCGCGCGCTCAAAGATCTCGAACGCGCCAAGCGCCTGGGCCTGAGAGGCCGCGAGGCCGAGCTGTGGACCTACGTGGCCGAAGCGATGAGCGGGATCGTGGGCCCTGAGCACGCGCTGGGCGGATACCGTGGATCCGCGGGCCGACCCCCCGTCGTCAGCATCCCCGGCCACATCGCGCAGGGTCGAGACGATTACTCGACCGCGTACGGATCGTTCCTGGCCTACCAGCTGGCGCAGGAGTATCAGAAACATCGCCTACCGCGGGACTTTGGAGGATCTGGCAATCCAAACGGAACTCGGAGCCCCCAGATGCGGCAGACGATGCTGCAGGCCGGGCGGCTGTTCGCGGAGAAGTGGCTGAAGCGGCCCGAGCTGGCCTCGATCAACCTCGCCCGTGCGAAAGAGAGTCTCAAGACGAAGGGACAGGGGTCGTCCTTCGTGCAGGCGCAGCGCGTGCTGGCGGCGCAGCCGGGCGATCCCGACGCGCGCTACCTGGTCGCGCAGAGCTGGCTCGACGCGGGTCGGCCCGCGAAAGCGAGGACCGAGTTCACGATCGCGCTCACGAATCGAACCGCGTTCCCCGCGGCCTATCTGGGGCGAGCGATGGCGGCGGCGAAGCTCGGCGACGCCAGACGTGCCCACGCCGACCTGGAGATCGCCACGCGCCTCGACAGCGCGTCGACCGCCAAGGCGCGCGGTCTCATCGAAGCGGAGCTGGCCAGGCAGAAGGTTGACGGCTCGGCGGACAAGCTCCTCTCGGATCTGGAGCGAGCGGCAGCCGCCGGTGCGGGGTTGGAGCAGCTGATCACGGTGGCCACGAGCGTTCACAAGATCACCGGCGAAGCGCGCCTTCGGTACGACGAAATCTACCAGGACCGACTGCGAGTGCTAGAGGACGCGATTCGCGCCAATCCGCGGAATCCGGATCGGCTTGCCGATCTCGCCAGGTACATCAACGAGGAATCCGACAACCGCGGCGAGAAGGTCGAGCCGCGCCGCGCGCTCGTACCCTACCGGTGGCAGGAATCGCGGGAAAAGGAGCTCGGCCGGGCTATTCAGATCGCCGATCAGGCGCTGGCGCTCAACGGCAGCCACGTCCAGGCGCTGATGCAGAAGGCGCTGGCGCTCACCGGCCTGAAGCAGTACGACCGCGCCGAGCAGTTGGCGGACCAGGTTCTTCGGATCGCCGGCAACAATGCCGACGCCCTCCGACTTTATGCGCGATTCCGCGCCATGCGCGCCAACCAGATGTCGGCCGAAGCCGGCGGTCTTCGACAAGAGCGGTGCTCGAGCTCGACGACTCGTCAGGACCTGGGTGATCGGATCCGGGAGACGACCACCACGACCTGCTATCCACCCTCGCAGGCCGATCTGCAGCGAGCGGCGCAGCTCGAGGCACAAGCGGCGGAGCTCCGGCGCCGCGCGCGGGCGGCGATGGAAGCCGCGATCCGGATCACGAAGGGGACCGTCGACGGATTCCTGATCCAGGCGGATCTGTATCTATGGGACGGCCAGGCGGCCGCGGCGCAGGCGGCGCTCGAGCAGGCGGTCAAGCTCGATCCGCGCTCGCTCGAGGCGCACGACGCGCTGGTCCAGTTCTACGCGAGCACGGGCCAGCCGGATCGCGCGGACGAGCAACAAGCAATCGCGCGCCAGCTCATTCACACGACGGCGGCGCCGATGCTCAGGATCGCCTGGCGGCGCAGCGAGAAGACCGCGTGGCAGGGCGCGAAGGCCGCGCTCGGGTTTGCACGACGACTGGATCCCACGGACGCGCGAACGCCCGCCTATCTCGGCGTGGTGCTGGAGGGCGACGACAAGCCCGGCGAGGCGGCCGCGGCCTTCCGCACGGCGCTGGCGCTGGAGGAGGCGCGTCTCCGGCTCGACGAGCCCGCCGCCCACACCGACAGGCCGGTCGGCCACGACGCCCTCGATTTCGGGTTGGCGATGCGAGCGCGTTTCCGCCTGGCCGCGCCGATCGAGCAGAGCCGCGTCGATGACGCGCTCGCGCTGTACCGAGGTGCGGTCGACTATCGGGCGCGCATGGCGGCAGACTGGGAGCCGCGCCAGATGTTCTCGGCCATGCTGCCCGACCAGAAGCCCGAGCGGGGCGCCGTGGTGCCGGCGCCGGCGAATGCCGCGACGCTCGTGGCTGACGCACATCTGCGGTTCGGCAAGCTCCTGGGCCGGATCGGCAGGAAGGACGAAGCGCTCCAGCAATTCACCGCCGCGGCCAACCTGGGCCCGCTGCGGATGGCCGGGATCCCGCAGGTCGGTAACTCGCGAGGCGATACGAACTTCAGTGGGATCGCCGGAGCTCCCGCCGCCGAGGCGCAGCTTTATCTGGCGCAGGCCCTGGTAGCCCGAGGCGACGTCCAGGGCGCGCAGAAGGCGCTCTACGAGGCCGGACGAAATCTTCCTGATCATCTGCGCGGCGAGCTCAACGAGCTCAACATGGCCATGGCGCGCATGCGCTCGAGCCCGTCGCGCGATCCCTATCAGGGCATGCCCCCAGAGCGCCGACAGTACGCGGAAGCACAGAACCAGCGGGACCAGGAGCGCACGCGGATGGCGATGAGGCAGATGGCGTCGCAGGCGCGAGTCACGCCGGAGCTCGTGGGCATCTGGGAGCTGACGCCCGGCAACAAGTTCCTGCCGTGGAAGAAGACGCTCACCGTCGATGCGAATGCCAACTACACCATCGTCTCGACGAACGACGGCGCCACGTCGCGGGGGAAGATGAACGTGCAGATCGGCCGCGACATGGGCCGCGGGCGACCGGAGTCGTCGCGGGGCCAGATGATGCTGCTCGACGAGACATCCGGGCAGATCGGGACGATGTGGTACGAGTTCACCGATCGCGACGTGATGCAGATCACCGACCTCGATGGGACGAAGTACGACGCGCGACGAAAGCGATGACGCGACCCGGCGCCCGCGAGTCGTCGGCCTCCGGCCCGGGTGTGCGGCAGGTCAACGTCCTCGTCATCCAGCCGATCGCCGACGAGGACCTGGCGCAGATCGCGCGCGTCGACTCGCGGCTCCACGTCGTCGACGCGCGCGACTGGTTCGATGAGGAGATCCGACAAACCTGGCCGCAGTGGACCGTCGAGCGCTATCTCCCGAAGCGCTCCGGTCCTCCCAGCACACGCGAGGATCGCGACCGCGTTCTGGCGGAAGCCGAGGTGATCCTGGGCGGCTGGCCGTTCCCGCTCGATCTGCGGGCGCGGTCGCCCCGGCTCAAGTGGTTTCATCAGCGCCCGGCGGGCGCCAGCAACCTGTTGCGTGGCGATCTGTGGGGCAGCGACGTGTGCGTCACCACGTCGCGCGGCCAGGGCAACACGGGCGCGATGGCCGAGTACGTCCTGGCGTGTTTTCTTCATTTCGCCCGCGGCCTGCATCGCGCACATCGCGATCGACAGCGCCAGCAGTTCGAGCACCGTAGCTATCGCCCGGTCCTGATCGAGGGCAAGACGGTCTGCGTGGTGGGCGCCGGCGGAATCGGACAGGCCGTTGGGCGTCTGTGCGCCGGAGCCGGGATGCGCGTGGTCGGTACACGGCGACACGTCTCGGCCGGCGACGCGCTGCCGCAGGGCTTCAGTCGGCTCGAGAGCTCGGAGCACCTGCACGCGCTGCTGGCCGAGAGCCAGTTCGTGGCGATCTGCTGCCAGTGGACTCCCGAGACGACTCATCTGATCGGCCACTCGGCATTCGGGGCGATGAGGCAGGGGTCTGTGCTCGTCAATGTCGCGCGCGGTGAGATCGTCGACGAAGCGGCGCTAATCGACGCGCTCGCGTCCGGGAAGGTGCGTGGCGTGGGTCTGGACGTCTACGACGGCGAGTTCGAGCGCGCGCCCGATCCGCGTCTCTGGCAAGACGAGCGCGTGCTGATCACGCCGCACGTCTCCGGCGGCACCGACGTGGCGCAGCATCGCGGCGTCGGGGTGTTCTCCGAGAACTTGCGCGCCTACCTCGACGGGCGTCCGCTCGCGAACGTCATCGACTGGGCGCGGGGGTACTAGCGGCAGTTACCGATCGCGCGCGGAGGGGCGTGATGGCCGCGAACTACACCCGCCGATCGGGAAAGAGAAGACGATGAGTGCTCTATCCGACGCCGGGCAATCGGCCTGATGGAGAGAGAAATGGAAAAGACAACGCCCAGCATCATCGATCTCAACGCAGAACTCGCGAAGTTGACCATGTTCCGTGGCCGGACCCCGCGGTCGACGATGGCGGATCGGAAGGGGAGCGCCGCTCAATTGGCGTCGTACCGCGACGGTGCCCTGACCACCACCAAGTTCGCAGGTAAGGGTCATTGGGAAGCGCATCCCGCCGACGAGCTGATTCATATCCTCGACGGCACTGCGATCTTGGAAATCGTGTGCGATGACGGACCGCCCAAGTCTTTCGCGCTCCGCGCAGGAATGGTGATTGTCATTCCGCAGGGCGGGTGGCACCGTTTTCTCTCTTCGGAGGGCGTGACGCTGATGACCGCGACGCCCTTTCCCGGCGAGAAGATTGATCTCGATGTCGACGACCCTCGGACGTGAAAAGGAGCATCGCGGCTCTGACTTCGAAGGAGGAGACTTCATCCTGACCCTGGCCCACGGCACAGACCGGCTGGAGTCGGATCGCCTCGTGCTGCGGCGGGTCACACGGGACGACCTGCCGTTCTATACGCGCCTCCACGCACACCCACAAGTCGCGGAGCATCTGTATCCCGAAGGCCGGCCCCGCTCGCCCGAAGAGACGAAAGCATGGATGGAGTACACGCTCGCGAGCTATGAGAAGCTCGCGCTCGGCTATCTCGCGGTCGTGCGTAAGGCAGACGGAGCGCTGATCGGGCGCTGCGGCCTGATGGATATGGTGGTCGAATCCGCGCAGCCCGAGCACGGGATGCGCAGAGCATGGTTCGGGCGCGAACGGGCGCCCGCCGGCGTCGCGCTGACCTACGAGACGGAGCTCGGCTACACGTTAGACCCCGCCGCCTGGGGCCACGGTTTTGCGAGCGAAGCGGCGCGATGCGTGCGCGACTACGCGCGCGACCTGCTGCGGCTGTCGTACACGGTCTCGGCCATTCTTCCGTCGAACGCCCGCTCGCGGCGCGTCGCCGAACGGTCTGGCGCGCGAGCTGCCGGCCAGATGGAAGCGGTCGGTCTCGCGTGGGATCGGTACCTGTGGCCGCTCGACACAGGCGCCTACGCGCTTACCCGGTGACGAGCCCGTAGCCGGAACCCAAGGATCAAGAGCACAACCCCAAAGACGATCGCATACACGCCAATCATCCACAACAGAGTGAGGATTCCAGCGCCAGGCCAGACGATGGCGAAAAGGCCGAACAAGATTGACAGGACGCCATTGAGCATCAGCAACCACTCACCGTGAGCACGGTGGAGGTGAACCGCTGCCACAATCTCCAGAATGCCAGTCAGGATTGCCCACGCGGCGATCAAGTAGAGCAGGGCCAGCGCCGTGAGCGCCGGCCAGACGAAGGCCAGTACTCCCGCGACAATCCCGGCGATCCCTTTGAGGACCGGAGACCACCAACGCTGATGTCGCTCGGCGGCTCGCACGCCCGCAATGATCGCGAGCACGCCATCTACGATCGCATAGGCCCCGAAGAGGGCGACGAACACGGCCAGCGTGACACCCGGGAGGACGAACGCCGCGAGACCCAAGAGGATCGCAAAGACTCCGCGCAGTGCGATCGCCCACCAGTTTCGTGTCAACACCGTTGTCATGGGCAGACTCCTTCTAATGAAGAGCTTGTGCAGGCGACCAGGAGGCCGAGATCAACAGGGCCTGGGAGCGGGCCAGCGGCCACAGCATTGGCGGTAACCTAAAGCGGGCGGGGATTCTAGTCAACGGCTCACGTTTGGAGACTGAACACGGGGCTTGCTGCTTCTTGACCCCCATTGTGCCGGGGGGCTAACCTCGCTGGACCCATCCCTGGACATCAGTGCCGAACCATCGGAGGCGAGGAATGCAGTGTCCGCGTTGTCGGGCGGAGAACCGTGAAGGTCGCCGCTTCTGCGGCGAATGCGGGCTCTCGCTCAGCTCCGCATGTATATCGTGTGGTTTTCTCAACGAGGGCAGCGAGAAGTTTTGCGGAGGTTGCGGGAAATCGCTGGCCGCCGTCGCCACTCCTGCCGAGCCGCGGTTTAGCTCACCGCAGAGCTATACACCCAAACATCTTGCCGAGAAGATCCTCACCTCGAAAGGTTCGCTTGCCGGCGAACGCAAGCAGGTGACCGTGCTCTTCGTGGACGTCTCGGGATTCACCTCGCTGTCGGAGCGTGTCGACCCGGAGGAGGTCCACCGGCTGATGAGCCGGGCCTTCGATCTCATGCTTGCCGAAGTTCATCGCTATGAGGGCACGGTCAACCAGTTTCTCGGCGACGGGATCATGGCGCTGTTCGGCGCGCCCATCGCCCACGAGGATCACGCGCGCCGGGCCGTCCACGCTGCGCTCGGTATCGGGCGGGCCCTTGCCGAGTATCAACGAGAGCTGACGCCGCGCGGCATCAGCTTCCGCGCGCGGCAGGGGCTCAACACCGGGCTCGTCGTGGTGGGCAGCATCGGCAGCGACCTGCGCATGGACTACACTGCCGTCGGCGATACGACTAATGTGGCGGCGCGCCTGCAGCAGGTGGGCGAGCCCGGGCAAGTCACGATTTCCGACGCCACCCACCGGCTCGTCCGTGGCTACTTCGACGCCCGACCCCTCGGCGATCTTCACCTAAAGGGAAAGGCCGAGACCATCGTCGCGTGGCAGGTCGTGGCCGCACACGAGGGTCGGACACGTCTGGAGCTCGAGGCCGACCGGGGCCTGACCCCGTTGGTAGGGCGGGAGCGCGAAATCGGCCAGCTGCTCGAGGCGTTCACCCGCGCCCGGAGTGGCCAGGGTCAGGTGGTGCTCGTCGTCGGCGACGCAGGGATCGGCAAATCGCGCCTGCTGCACGAATTCCGGCGTCGAATCGCCGAAAGCGCGGACTGGCGCGAAGGCCACTGTCTGTCGTTCGGGCGCGCGATGGCGTTCCACCCGCTGGTGGACCTGGTCCGCCGGCAGTTCGCCATCGAGGAAACCGACGGCGATGCCGCCATCGCCGCCAAGATCGAGCGGGGTGTGGTGGATGTTGCCGAGGACCTCGCGTCGGCTGCACCCTATCTGCGCGCGCTCTTGTCGGTGGACCCTGGCCAGGACGACGTGCGAGCCATGAGCCCGGCGCAGCGCCGCGGCGAAACCTTTGAAGCCTTGCGACGCCTGCTGGTCCGCGCGGCGGAGCGACGGCCGCAGGTGCTCGTGATCGAGGATCTGCACTGGATCGATAGCGCGAGCGAGCAGTTCCTGGCGATGCTGGTGGACAGCGTCCCCGAGCTGCGGGCGCTGATCGTCTTCACCTACCGGCCCGAGTTCGTTCACTCGTTCGGCGAGCGCACCTACGTCTCCCGCGTCGTCCCAGCCGTGCTGTCGGCCGAGGACAGTGCGCGCATGGTAGCCGCTGTGCTGGCCACCGACGCACTACCGGATGAGCTGCGGGGATTGGTCAGCACCAAGGCGGAGGGCAATCCCTTCTACGTCGAGGAGCTGGTCAAATCGCTGGAAGAAAGCGGGGCGCTGCGACGTGTGGGCACGCGATATGAGCTGGCCCGAGCAGTCGGCGAGATCGCCATTCCCAGTACGGTCCAGGACGTCATCGCGGCGCGGATCGACCGTCTCGCCGAGGCGCCCAAACGAACGCTCCAGCTTGCGGCGGTCATCGGTCG
>Ga0075434_100000432_pt1 | contig 30983 bp, 26 predicted proteins | sample RhiMethybrSRZTD3_FD_75298 | JGI IMG/M metagenome (GOLD analysis project Ga0075434, IMG submission 75298) | Populus rhizosphere microbial communities from Tennessee, USA - Rhizosphere MetaG P. TD hybrid SRZTD3 | ecosystem: Host-associated > Plants > Roots > Rhizosphere > Soil | place: USA...
GGACGGCAGACGCATCGCACTCCATGCGGAAGAGATCGACAGCAATATGTGGGCAGTAGAGAACTTGCACTGAACTCTCGCAGTTCCGGCTAGGCTCGGTTCAGCCTCAACTGCGAGAATTTGGCCCACGCCTCACCTCAGTTCCACTGGCGTTCGAGCCTTAGAATTGGAACCTGAAATCGTACGCAAAGCTTCGCGGTGCGCCTGCACCGCCCAGGATCTTACCGCCATCCAGGCAATCCACACAAGGAACCGGATTGCCGAGATTCACTTTATTGAATAGGTTCGGGATCCACATGCGCATTTCTAGGGCGGCATTGTCGGTGATTCGAAAGGTTTTCTTGAGGTCTATATCGGTCTCCCAAAAACCAGGCCCGTAAAGCGAATTCCGGCGTATGTTGCCGAAGGTGCCTACCGCCGGGCGCTGCCATGGTCCCACGGTGTCACCGGGTGTACCGTGTGGCTGCAAGACAATTCCATTTGTTGTGGTGAAATATCGATCCCGACTTCCAATGATGTGCACCGGACCTACAAGATTTGGCCGGCAAGGCCCGGTGTCAATGTCGATGCCCCCACAATTGAGGTACGTTGGGGTAAATGGAATCCCGCTATACACGGTTGTGACGGCCGCCAACGTCCACCCACCGATGATCCAATCCTGCCAGCGACGTATGTTGCCCAAGAACCTTCGCCTACGGCCTACCGGCAAATCGATCACGTTCTCCAGTACAAACACGTGCTTGTGATTGCTATTCGAAATCCCGTAATTTACCTTAGGGTCAATGGCGAAATAATCTCCGTTGTAGTCGAGCGCCTTGGACCACGTATAATGTCCCAAAAATTGATAGCCGCTGCTGAAGCGCTTTTCGGCCTTGATTTGTAGCGAGTTGTAATTGTTCGAGGCGTTAGCGCCATAGTATGTAATTGATTGAGTCCAACCAAACTTCCTGTACAACGGCTCACGTTCGAAGCGACCGACACTACCGAACCCAATAATGCTAGGCTGATTGAGGTCGTAGCCTGGGTCATCTCCGGGGAAAACATGTGTGCCTTTATTAGCAACATATGCGGCTTCCAGCGCCAGTGTCGATGTGATGGATCTTTGCACAGACAGATTCCAGGCATCAACCGTTGCCAAGCGGATCTCGTCTGGTAAGGCGTAGGTCCAAACCTGGTCGGGAAGTTTGAACTGTCCCGAAGGTGGAACCACGACACGATTCGGCGGTGGTGGACCGTCCTTCAGGTTGAAAACACTTGCGACGGGCTCGGGAGGAAAGATGGCTTGGGTTGCTAGGACGGGCAGATTTTGTGTAACTGTGTGTCCAAATGTGCTCCCGAATACGCCAAGGTCGTAGCTTCGTCCATAGCCGGCGCGCACCACGGTCTTCGCGTCCAAGGAATAGGCGAGCCCGATTCGTGGCGCAAGATTTCTCAGGTTCCCTTTGATGTTCCCTTGCAGGTTAATGCCCGCATAGCCAGCGACCTTGATATCCCCAGTGTTCAGGTCCAGCCATCCTCCTTTACCTTTGCCTGTAACTGACTGGGGAAAATAAATCTCCCATCGCAAACCATAATTGAGCGTCAGTTTAGGAGTGAGACGCCACGTATCCTGACCATAGAAGTACCACCTGTTCTGGCGTTCGCCAGCGTCTATGGTTGTACTAACCATCCGCGAGAAGTCCGTGGCATCGCCAAGGAGGAATGTCGCGAGCCCCAATCCCTCACCAATCAGGCCGGGCCCTTGTGTGCGCGTGTGACGGAAACCTATGCTCCCAACTCGTGGCGGACGACTGGGAATACGGAGATTCTGGGCATAGCGGATGTCAGCGCCCCACTTCACGACATGGTTCTCATGTGCTTTGGTCCAATTGTTCACCCATTGAAACTGCTGTTCCGTTTGTAACAGAGGACAGTTACAGATTGTCCCAAAAGCAAAATCGTCCCCATCCTGCCCATCTATCCAAAGGGACGGCAGACCTGAGGTGAACACCTGGTCGAAGTTTAGGTTTGGAATGCCCGCGTCCTTCGCTGGAGTTGTTCCGTAACTACTGTTGAAGACATTCACGTGGTACCGAAAGAAGCCAAAGCGAAAATCAGTGAGTAGCCGCTCGTTGACGGAATAGTTGACGCCTAAGGCCAGGCTTTGATTTCGACTTAGGGAACGACCGGGAAAGCCATCCAGCATTCCAATCCCACCGGCCAGATCTCCGAAAGCGGGAGCGGCGTGCCTTCTGAAATCGGCAAAACTGTAGCGCCCAAAGTATTGCAGCTTGTCATTTAGAAGGTGGTCGATGCGTATATCAAACCGGTCGTTGTTAAAAGTGTCCAGCGAGGCATTGAAGTAATTCTGACTGAATCCAGTATTTGGGACATTCGGTGCCGGCAGCAGTTTGAGTAAGGCGACTGCCTGTGGAGAGATCCGGTCCTTGGGGAGCTTATTATTTGGAAAAGCGAACGCGTTACCCGTCGCGGGATCGAATATACGGTGGGGATATTCGCTCAAGTCGCAGACAGGATTTGATGAATCCAGGCAAGTCTGACGTACGAGCGCCGTGGGCACATTAAAGCGGTTGCCACCCGCAATTTCCATTCGGTCTCCAGCATAGTCACCAAAGAAAAATAGACGATTCTTACGTATCGGTCCGCCAAACGATCCGACAACATTCCACGTATCATCGCTCGGAACTCGAACCCCGGGGATCTGGAGGAACTTCGGAATCGGCGAAGCATGTCCCGTATGGTGGCTGGGCGCAAAGCTTCCGTGAAAACTGTTTGTGCCTGACTTTGTCTGGGTGGAAACCACTCCCGCCAAGGCCTGGCCAAACTCGGCATCATAATTCTGAGTGGTGATCTTGGTCTCTGTCACTCCGTCGAGAATAGGGTTAATAACGATTATTCCGAGAATCGGATCTCGGTTATCCGTACCGTCCAATTGATAAGAAGTCTGACTCCAGTGCTGCCCATTCACGCTGATCTGAATGCTGCCTTGTGGGTTTTCGCTAGAAGCGTGCTGCCAACCGAACAATGAGGTGCCCGGCGCGAGCAGTTCCAGACCAGTGAAGTTTCCCCCGTAGGGCACATCAAGAATGACTCGTTCACTGAAGGTAACGGCGACGTCTGCGCGGTCTGTCTTTAGAAGTGGAACGTCTTGTGCCGATACGGTGATGCTCTCTGTAATTTTTCCAACCTCCAGTTGCATGTCGACGCGGGACGCTTGATCTACATGCACCGGAACATTCGTGACCTCTGAGACCTTGAACCCTGACGCCTCTGACCAGACCCTGTACTGCCCAGGGAGTAGATGCCGGAGGTCGTAATTTCCGTTTGCATTCGTGACCGCTTCCACTGTTGTTCCGCGCTCCAAAGATGTCGCACTGAGTTTAACGCCCGGAACGGCCGCACCCGAGGAGTCTGTAATCGTGCCGAAGACGCTCCCGTAGACAGCTTGCCCAAAAGCGGAGGAAGTCAAGCTTACAGCCAGAACACAAGTCGCGCCTGTTAACAGACCCGACGGGAATAAAATTCTGAATCGGTGCTTCGCCCAGTGACCAAAACTGAGACCTCCCAAACCTTGGTCATCATTCTGAAGGCGAGAAATGATCTCCAGCGGACGACAGCAGGACTTGCAGGCAAGCCCCAACATATTACACCTATATCACCTAAGGCTAGTTGGCACAGTATTGCAAAGCCAATTTGCTAAAAACAGTTGTGAGCGACAACTACACTTCGCATAGAGCAGGCGGCAGACAAAGTACGTCTAAGCCCAGAGAATGTCAATTAGTAAGTGCCATATTTCAGCCGGGATTCTGGTGTCTGTTGCGTCAGAAAAAAGCGGGGCGAACAATCGTTACGCTTACGATTATTCTGGCGATCTGGGCCCTTCCTCAATCGACCCCGAGGAGGGATTCTCTCTCCCCAGAAGATTACGAAATTCTTGCTGCAGCTATAGAGGATGTACTTGGCAACCCCGGAGTAAATCGCGCGCGCTCGTACAAAGGTGCCGCCTGTTCGATCTCGCCCTTTGCTTGCTGCAAACGTGTCCAACAAGGCTCCAATGATCGAGACTGCGCAGTAAGATGGCACGCGAAACTGGGGTTTAAACGCCCACCGAGTGCCAACTGGTATGCCTGAACGGCATTCTGAACCGACCGCCACGCATCCCAGAAACATTGGAACGGATCAACCGATCCGACATTCTGTTGTACTCCTCCCTTGAGCGTACCTTGAGACCTGGACTGCGAGGAATACACGTCGGGCTGTTGACTAGGATTTGGCCCTCTGGCTATGACCGGAATGTTGCTGGTCGCTGCGATGAAGCCGATGCACACGATGCCATTGAGGAGCCAGTTGATGCGGCCAGTCACGTAAACTCCCTTTGCTGGGCAGCCTCACATCTAGTGTGTTGCTGCTTCTATTGTGGAGTTCTAGGAGGAGGACCTGGAGGCGCACAATTGACTCCACCGGCATCCTTGCACGCCTCGTATATTTCCTTTTTTCGCTCGTACTCTGCTCGACCAACACGAGCGGCATTCTGGGCCGCCCCGTGTTCCACCTGGGCGCCCCTGTTTTCAAGCCAAGCCAAACGTTCCGCCTCGTTGCGAAAGAGAAGACCGGCCGGGTCGCCTCGGGTCAGGTCACCATACACGAGGGATAAGCCGCTGCGGACATACAACTGGTGTTCATCATTGTTGCGGAATCCGATGTTATTGGTTGGATCGGAAAGCCATCTGGCCCAATATGCAGATTGCCCGTCCTTGGATGCTGCCGCGCGGCGATGCCATGCGATTGCGGCCTGACGATTTTGGGCAATACCAATTCCGTACTGATATGCAAAAGCGAGCTGTCTTTGCCCCGCTGGATCATTTAGATCCGCGCTTTTCTGATACCACTTGGCCGCTTCAACCCAATTCTCCGGAACCCCATCTCCTCGTTCGTAAAGCAGGCCGAGGTTCCACATCGCAGCCGAGTTTCCTTGGCCGGCGGCCTTCCTGTACCAATTCGCAGCTTCCACTGCACTCTTCGGGACCCCAACACCATTTAAGCAATACCACGCCATTGACACCTGCGCGTTGGAATTGCCAGCCTGCGCAGCCGCGAGGGTTTGCTTGGCTGCAAGCTCTTTCTGCCCGGCTTGGTACGACTTTCTCGCTTGCTCGAAAATATCCTGTGCAGGTTCGACTCGCTCTCGTCTCGTATTCAGACTCTTCAGGGAGGCAAGATTGTTTTGCGCCTTAGCGTCGCCTTGGGCAGCGGCAAGCCTAAACCACTTAGCTGCTGTTTCGTAGTCCTTTGGCACACCCCACCCGTTCATGTAGGCTGCGCCCAGATCGTTTTGTGCTCCGGCAAATCCTTGAGCCGCCGCTTTTTGCCACAAGCTCACAGCCTGTTTAAAGTCCTGCGCAACTCCATCTCCCTTTGCGTAGTGCTCCCCAAGAACCATCTGTGCAGGGGCGTAATCGCTTTTCGCGGAACTCTGCAGTAAGCTCACGGCGCGAGACTTGTCCTGTTGAAAACCCATATCACCCCGGTCGAAAGCGATCCCGACGCAATAATCTATCTGCGGTTCTCCGTGACCAGCCATCTGGACCATTCCGAAGTTCAGGCGTCGCCTGCATCGCTCGACGGGATCGCCGTCTTGGGCATTGCAATAGAGAATCAGCGTTGCCAGAGAGCCGCTTGCTGCCAGCATTGAGGCAAACCGTGATTTCATCACTCGCCGGAGGGACACGGTGCTCAAACTCTGACTCCTTCGTGCCTTCGGAATTGACATTTGATACGTCTTTCCGCTGACGAAGCATCCAATCTCGAGCGGGCACACCATCACGCCCTCCAGGATCGTTGTGGACTGTATCTCTCTTCAAGAAAACTTCTGAGAACTCAGGGGGATGGGGGAAGAAACGGTGCGGCATTTTCATCCGTACCATCTATTCTGTCAAGATGAATTAGATTGCATTGTCGTTAGCAAATGATCTGTCCGAGTGCTGCAAGGAGCCGGGTTAATCGCGCGCGGGCGCAAGCGCGGGGTGCACCGGCGGCGGCGTCCGCGGCGACCTCTGCCCATGGATGCTGCTGCACATCGACGGCAGCGAGCATCGCTGGTTTCACGACGATCGCTGGTACGGTATTTTGATCTCCGAGGCAATAGGCCGGGAGTTCGAATCTCTCGGGTCGCTCATTTCTTTCTCAGTGATGCACTTGCCAGCGGAGGCCTTCCCCAGCGTTTCGAACTGTTCCGACGTCGCGAGTACCGATTATTCTAACGGCGGTGCAGGATGCACCTGCCGCTGGATTTCAGAAAGCTTGCCCGACCGCCTGGAGACTTCCAAGTCACGGAAGTTCTGCAAAATTGAACCAGAACTCCGCGTCGGCATGGTTTGACCGGCATAGCCGTTCAGGTTGGTGCGCGCCGTGGCGCGCCCGGCAGAGAAATACAATAACTTCTACTCTAGATTTCTTATGCTCATTTGAGAAAAACGTGAGGCGCCGCGGGAGCGGCGGTGGGCTAGAGAGGCCTGATGTGCTGACGGATCCATTCGAGGATCTGGGGAAAGCGGAACTCGCTTCGGTTCATCGAACCGTCAATAAACTCGTGCCCTTCGGGGGCGCTGACATCGATGTAAAGACCATTGCGACGCAGGAAAACATCCGTTGCGGTGAAGGCTATGCGCTTGTTGCCATCGATAAATCCGTGATTGTTCCCGAGAGACTCCATCAGAGCTGCAGCCTCTTCCTCACTTGAGTTGTAAAGGCCGGTCTGGGGTCGGAAAACGGCGGCTTCAACTGCGTTCTTGTCGCGAACACCGTGGAAGCCGCCGAATCTTTCGACCAGCAGAAACTGCATGCGGTACACTTCTGCTACGGTCAGGTATTCCGCCATTTACTTGGCTAGCCGTTCGAGCAGGTCGCGGTTGCGCGCCACTGACTGCTCGAAGGTATTCATCACCTCAGGACGAACCAAGTGCTGAGACGGGACCACGTTGTGCAGGTAGTAGCGCAAGGCCTCTTCGAGAACATACCTTTGCGTGTGCCCGCTCTTCTTAGCAGTCGCAATCAGCTCGTTGTAGAGCTGGGCATCGATCTCAGGAGTGAACTTCTTAGTCATGGCTGACATAGGCCCCACCTCCCACACGCCGCTATTGTAACTCTATACCATGATAAGTCAAGATAAATCTTGATTACAAAATTAACTATAAACAAAAGACTTATCCGATATCAAAGGCAGATTCCACGGTCCGGCTATCTTTACCTGGCGATCGCGCGATACGGCTGGTCAGCACGGCGTTCCCGGCGGGTAGCCCGCAGCCAGCTTCGCGGGACGCGTCGCACATCCATCGCGGGATTTCCCAAACATCTGAACTTTTACCAAACGCGCGAAAGCGAGATTCTCATTCTGCGAGTTGTTCACGGGGCGCATGACCTTGAGAGCTTGCTTTCCGAGGGCGGGTCGTCCGGGTCATAACTGCAGCAAGGAAGCCATCGCGAATACCGCGGTTCAAAATCGTCCTCCTAAGGGCGCGCCATTGTTTTCTAGCATTTGGCTCCCCCTCGTGATCCCCGTTTCTGCCAGTTGTGACGTTATTTGTGTCGTAACCGCCGTCGAGGCCCGGTTGGGGTGACCCCCCCGAGGTGAGACAGATTTGAATGACACACGTGTCATTTGATTGAGTTTGGGTCGTGCGGTAGTGACAGCTTCGGTGATGACTGGCGTGTCGGTCGCTCACTTGTTGGAGGACTTCGGCGTTTTCGTAGGTCCCACTCTGATGAAAACCTACGGCCATCTCTTGCAGCCGCAGTGGAAGACAATCGATCTCAAATTTACGCATGTGGCTCTTTTGTCCGACGATCCGACTGCGATGCCGGGCCGTTCAACTCCGGTCTGCGGATCTTTGACGTACTCATACCACTGCGCCTTCCAACTGCGAGCCCCAGTTTCCTCCACCCAGCCAGACTGATTTCGTGCGCGCATGCTGTGAAACCTCCGGAATTTGAGGCTGGGCGCGCACTATACGCCTCCCTCCTGCACCTGAAGGTGGGCAGTTATGAATGCTTCTACATCCTGCCGACGGAAGCGTAAGATTGCCCGTTTTCCACCGAACCTCACCACGGGAATACGCGGATTGCGCCTGGTCGCATGATCTCTTACCCACCCCTTAGAAATGCCCAACATCGCGGCAACCTGATCCAGCGACAGCAATGCCGGTTGCTGAGTAACTGATCCAACGGGATATTGGTGTTCCAAATTCATTTGATTTTGGAACTAACTCAGGGCCTGAGTGAAAATGGGGATCGTTCAACAGCTAGCATATTTCGCCACGCAAGCGCCTGACCGTGCTATGCTGCCCGCGTGTCCGACCCTCCCTCGCTCCGAAATCAGGGGCCTGGCCGACATACTCTGCTCGTCCGGGTGACGCATTGGATTACAGTGATTTCTTTCATTGCTCTGTTGGTCTCGGGCGTTGAGATCCTGATCTCTCACCCGCGCTTCTACTGGGGCGAAGTGGGCAATTCGGGGACTCCTCCGCTGTTCAAGATACCGATCCCTTCTTCGCGAGCGACGGTCCCGACCGGCTACGGATACGTGCTGCCCGACCAGAATGGCTGGAGCCGTTATCTGCATTTTGAGGCGGCATGGGTGCTGGTATTGACGGGTCTCGTCTACATCATCTCCGGTTTGTGGACGCGCCACTTTCGGAAGAACCTGTTTCCAGCCCCGGCAGATAGGAAGTGGCGCGCATTCCGCAGCGTGGTCGCGAAGCACCTTCGCTTGGCAGCAGCCGAAAACGAAGCTGACTCCCGCTCATACAACGTGCTCCAGCGCGTCACCTACTTGCTGGTCATCTTTGTCCTAGTTCCGTTGGTGATCTGGACCGGCCTCGCGATGTCTCCCGGATTCAATGCCGCGGTGCCGTGGGCTGTTAACTCCCTGGGAGGACGGCAATCCGCCCGCACTCTTCATTTCTTCGTCTCTCTCTCTCTCGTGCTCTTCTTGGTCGTCCACGTCGCCATGGTTGTTCTGACGGGATTCGCAAGTCGCATGCGGGAGATGATCACCGGTGTCGCCGCTGTTCCCCAGGAGCGCACATGAGCAAAATCTCACGTCGCAAGTTTGTGACCGCCGGCCTCGCCGCAACCGCAGGGGTCTCAAGTCTGGCCGTCGCCGCCAATCTGGCGAAGCGCTACGGGCTCGTCCCGCCCGATAGCAGTGGAATCTATGGGCCGGGCGAAACGCTGACCTACGCTGCCCAGCGGCTTTTGGCCAGACACTCGCTAGCTCGCGAGTTTCCTCGCAGCATGATTTCAAAGGTTCCTTTCGCCAACTCTATTGCTCCTTTAAATGATGCCTTCAAACGCCTGCAGGCCGGGGCTTTTGCGGACTGGCGGCTTTCCATCGACGGATTGGTGGCCCGACCGGCATCGCTTTCCCTAGCCGATCTGAGGAGCTTTCCTGTCCGCCGTCAGATTACCGAAGTAGTGTGCGAGGAGGGATGGTCCTACGTCGCTGAGTGGATCGGAACACCTCTCTTTGAGGTGCTCAAGGCCTGCGGGGTTCTGCCCCATGCTCGGTATGTCGTGTACTTTTCCATCGACCCCGACTGGTGGGAGAGCATCGACATGGCCGATACCCAGCATCCCCAGACTCTGCTAGCTTGGTCCATGAACGACGGAGATCTTCCGGTCGCGTTCGGCGGCCCACTGCGGTTACGCGTGCCGCGCCAACTTGGTTACAAAAGCGTCAAATTTGTAACTCGGCTGATGGTTAGTGACTCGCCCAAGGGCTTTGTCTCGGCTCTGGATCCCAAATCTCCGAACTTTGGCTACGCGTGGTATGCGGGCATCTGAGTCGCAGGTGAGCCAAAATCAATGTGGGAAGAACAGGTGTGATCACGATTCCTAGCACTTAAGGCTATAGGTAGATTTTGTGTCCGCTACGCACATCACAAGGGTTACTTGGGCGGCTGAATCATCCAGGGATGATTCACGACCGTCGTGCCCGTAAGTGTTCCGTTTGTGGCGTGTCCACTTAGATCAGTTTCGATAACAATCGCTCCGTACATCGCGTAGTAGCCGAGCAGTTTTGTTGTCCTCACGTGGTTCCTAGGCACCCAGGCCACGAGTTCCAGCCAGGCCAGTGCAGCAAACGGCAATTCGACACAGACAGCTGATGCCACCCACGCCGCTTCAACATCAGGGGCCGGGGCAACTCAAGCCAGCTCGGCACAACCACTGGACGCCAGTCAGACCAGTTCAGCTCCTCCAAGTGCATCCCAGTACCAACCGACGGAAATACCACATCCACTGGCACCCAGAGCGGTGACACATCCAACGCTGGTTCTACCCCCGATATCGTTCTGAACCTGGGTGGTAATGTTTCAGAGATTGATTTCAAGTTGGGAAACGAGCCAGACGCAATCCCACAGCCTTGAAATAGACATTTTGGCGTGACTCTCAAGTTCAAATTAGGCACGTCCACTGGGGTAACAGGCAACCGGTTACTGACGATGGTAACTAAGGTGATCTTGTTCTGACTACGTATCCTGTTCCACTCTATTAAGGTAGTGGTGAGGGTCCTCGGGGGCATGTCTCCGGCTTATGAGCAATACCGATAGTTCTGGTGCAGGCGCAGACTGGACACAGCTGCTGTCTGATCCAGAACTAGCCAGCCACCTGGGCGAACTCCTGCAAGCTTATCGGGAAGCTCCACCTGATAAGCGCGACGAAGCTCTCCTTGCCGCCATGCGGCAGATTAAAAATGGGGCCTCGCCGTCAGCAACGGCGGAAAGCGTTCCGTGCGAGCAGGTTCAGCCGGAGACCACACCAGAACCAGCGACTCCAGCCCCAATTGAGCCGGAAGCGTCTCCACCGTTCGAACCTGGTATTTTCACGCCGTCGTTCGGCGACGACCGGCGCCGCTTTCCGCGGCTAAAGTGCTTTGTAGCGGTCGAACTCAAAGTTGGGGACTCAACTACTCCTGTCTGGGGAAACCTGTCAAACACCAGCATCGGCGGGTGCTTTGTGGAGACCGCAACACCCGTTCCGTCGGGTTCGACGGTTGAAATCGGACTATGGCTGGCGAATGGGAAGATCTGGATCAAAGGCATCATCCTGACCGGCATTGTCACGAAAAGCAGTCCAACGTTTGGAGTGCGCGTCAGATTCTCAGAGCTTGAATCTTCCGCGCGCCAGAGCTTGCGCCAGTTCCTTAGATTTGTGGAGAGCACGACCAAAGAACATCGTAGCGAGCAGGCCTATCTTACCGAGTTGAAGCGCTAAATCCTTCTGTCAATTTAGTTCCGGCGTGAATCCCAGCAGTCGTAATTTTCATCAGAAACGCTAAAGACGCCGTTCATATCCGCCGGACGTGCCGGGGCAGCAGCGTCTGGCAGAAATTGATAAACTGCCTTGAAACTCCGTTGCGCTCTGCACACGTCGTAAGCGCACGCGAAGCAGTACCTCCGAAGGGAGACCCTATGGCGGTCAGCGAGCAAACCCTGCTGAGTGGTAAGCAACTCGATCTCCTCGCCATCAATACCATTCGAACTTTGGCGATTGATGCCGTGCAGCAGGCCAACTCCGGGCATCCCGGCGCGCCGATGGGACTGGCGCCGGTCGCCTTTAGTCTCTGGCAGCAGTTTCTGCGTTATGACCCCGAAGATCCCGTTTGGCCCAACCGCGATCGTTTTGTGCTCTCGAATGGGCACGCATCCATGCTGCTTTACGCCATGCTGTATTTGTCGCAGGTGCGGGGCGTAAATCCGGAATACCAGCAACGCGGTGACTTCGCGATCACGCTGGATGATATCAAGCGCTTCCGCCAGATTCACAGCAAGACTCCTGGACATCCCGAATATCGGCTTACCGCCGGCGTTGAGACTACGACTGGGCCATTGGGCCAAGGCATCGGCAACAGCGTCGGGATGGCGATCGCGTGCCGGTGGGCGGCTCAGTACTTTAATCGACCAGGTTTTGATGTCTTCAGCTACAACGTGTACGCGTTTTGTGGGGATGGCGATCTGATGGAGGGTGTGGGCAGCGAGGCTGCGTCGCTGGCGGGACATCTGCGACTCTCGAATCTGTGCTGGATTTATGACGACAATAAGGTCACTCTCGATGGTCCGTCCGATTGGTCGTTCAGCGAAGATGTGGGCGAGCGTTTCCGCGCGTATGGGTGGAATGTAAGTCGTGTCACCGATGCGAACGATCTCGACATGCTGTCGAAGGCGTACAGCAATTTCCTTCAGACCAAAGATCGTCCCACCTTAATTATTGTGAACAGCCACATTGGCTATGGCGCGCCGCACAAGCAGGACACCAGCGCCGCCCATGGAGAAGCGCTCGGCGAGGAGGAAGTCCGGCTGGCAAAGAAGAATTACGGCTGGCCGCAGGATGCGAAGTTCCTGGTTCCTGAAGGAGTGTTAGAGCACTTCCGAGAAGGTATCGGTCGCCGTGGGCGTGAGGTTCATCAGCAATGGGAAAAAATGTTTTCCGACTATAAGAAGCAATATCCGCAGCTTGCAGAAGAACTCGGTCGCATGCTGCATCGCGAGCTCCCCGATAATTGGGACACGAACTTGCCGGTCTTCCCGGCTGACCCCAAGGGAATTGCGACTCGCGAGAGTTCCGGCAAGGTGATCAATGCTTTGGCGGCAAATGTGCCCTGGTTCGTCGGCGGCTCAGCTGATCTCGGCGGCTCGAACAAAACACGGCTCACCTCGGGGCAGGACTTTCAGGCCGGCAAATACGGTGGCCGAAACCTTTTCTTTGGTGTGCGAGAACATGCCATGGGCGCGGCCCTGAACGGCATGTGCGTATCGAAGCTGCGGCCGTTCGGCGGAACGTTTCTAACATTCAGCGACTATATGCGCCCTCCGATTCGCCTCGCGGCGCTCATGGAGATCCCTACCATTTTCGTCTTCACCCACGATTCTATTGGCTTAGGGGAAGATGGCCCCACGCATCAACCCATTGAGCACTTGGCAGCGCTCCGGGCAATTCCGAATCTAGTGGTCTTTCGGCCGGCAGACGCGAATGAAGTCACCGAAGCCTGGAAGATCATCATGCAACTCCGCGAGCACCCGGTGGTGCTGGCCTTGTCACGTCAGGCAGTCCCAACGTTTGACCGCACAAAATATGCGGCGGCTTCAGGTGCCGCCAAGGGCGCCTATACCCTGGCCGATGCTGAGGGGGGCAAGCCGGATGTAATTCTGATGGGGACAGGCAGCGAAGTTCAGTGGTGCGTGAATGCTTATGAGCAGCTCAAGGCCGAAGGGGTCAATGGTCGCGTGGTCAGCATGCCTTCGTGGGAAATCTTTGAGAAGCAGAGTCAGGAGTACAAAGATCAGGTCTTGCCCCCGGCTGTGAAAGCTCGCGTTGCGATCGAGCAGGCCACAACTTTTGGTTGGGAGCGCTATGTTGGAGACACAGGCGTCGTGATCGGAATGCACGGCTTTGGTGCGTCCGCCCCGCTGAAGGATTTGTTAAAAACGTTTGGTTTCACAACTGAGCACGTGCTCAGCGCCGCGCGCGAAGCGATGGTGCGAGCAACATAAGTGAGGTTTACATGAATCCGGTCGAAACTCTTGAAACTGCGAAAGCCACGAATCCTTTAAAAGATCTTCAAAAATATGGCCAATCTATTTGGCTGGATTACATTCGCCGCAAGCTGATCACCAGCGGTGAATTGAAACGCCTGATCGAAGAAGATGGCCTGCGCGGCATGACCTCGAATCCTTCGATTTTCGAAAAAGCGATTTCGGGAAGTACCGACTACGTGGATTTGCTTGAATCCCTGCGCTCCCGAACGGATCTCGACGCGAAAGCGCGCTACGAAATCCTTGCCATTCGAGACATTCAGGATGCTGCCGATCTTCTGCGCCCGGTGTACGAGAGCACGAACCGGCGTGACGGATATGTAAGCCTTGAAGTTTCGCCGTATCTCGCCCGCGACATCCAAGGAACTCTGCAGGAAGCGAGGGCCCTATGGAAGGACGTCGGCAGGGAAAACGTGATGATCAAGGTGCCCGGTACCGCTGAGGGCATTCCGGCGTTTCAGCAACTGATCAGCGAAGGCATCAACATCAATGTGACCCTCCTGTTCTCACAGAAGGTGTATGAAAAAGTGGCCGAAGCCTACGTTGCCGGCCTCGAGCAGCTTGCCGCTCGTGGCGGCGACATCAGCAGGATGGCCAGCGTGGCCAGCTTCTTCATTAGCCGAATCGACACGTTAGTTGACTCGAAAGTTGCCGAGCGGCTGAAGACCGCTACCAGCCAGAGCGAGCAGGAGAAACGGAAGAGTGTTTTGGGCAAAGTCGCGATTGCTAATGGCAAGCAGACCTACCAGCGATACCAGCGCATTTTCGGCAGTGACCGCTGGAAGAAGCTTGCGGCCAAGGGAGCCCAGACGCAGCGTGTCCTCTGGGCCAGCACCAGCACAAAAAATCCCAGCTACAACGACGTGATGTATATCGAGGAACTCATAGGGCCCGATACCGTGAACACCGTTCCCCCAGCCACTCTCGATGCATTTCGCCACCACGGCCGTGCGCGCCTCACCTTGACTGAAGGTCGCGATGCTGCTGAACAAACGATGAAGACTCTCGCCCAAGTCGGGATCTCGATCGATGAAGTCACAGACCAGCTGACCGACGATGGCGTGCGACTCTTTGCCGAAGCTTTCGACAAGCTGCTCCAGGCTGTGGAGAAGAGCACAAAGCGAGAGACGACTCCGCAGGTCAGCAAACAAACCCACAAGCTGCCGGAATCTCTGGCCGGCACCGTAAAAAAAAAATAGATGACTGGCGAGCCGCCGGAAGAGTCCGCCGTCTCTGGCAGCGGGACGCCTCGCTTTGGACGAATACTGATGAGTCGAACTGGCTCGGGTGGTTGGGCATCGTTGAAGAACAAATCGCCCACAGCGCGGACTTGTTGCGGATAGCGGAGGAAGTGAAAAAAGAGGGTTTCACCGACATTCTCCTGCTGGGGATGGGTGGTTCCAGCTTATGTCCCGAAGTGCTCAGAATGACTTTCGGCAAGATTGCCGGATTTCCCGAACTGTACGTGCTCGACTCCACCGACCCCGCACAGGTCAAAACCTTTGAGCAGAAGGTGAATCTCGCTAGGACTCTCTTTATCGTCTCCAGTAAGTCCGGCACCACCCTCGAACCCAATATTTTTAAACAATACTTTTACGAGCGGGTGAAGGCTGCATTGGGCGCCGAACGTGCGGGGGATCATTTCACCGCCATCACAGATCCCGGTTCGCAGCTAGAGAAAGCTGCCGAGGCCGATCGCTTCCGCCACATCTTCCACGCTGCCCCGAGTATCGGAGGACGCTATTCCGCGCTTTCCAATTTCGGCATGGCTCCTGCTGCGCTCATGGGGCTCAATGTGATCAAGTTTCTCGACCGCACTGAAGAGATGGTGGAGGCGTGCGCGTCCTGTGTCCCCGTCGAGGAGAATCCTGGGGTTGTGCTGGGCATCGTTCTTGGCGCCGCTGCCACAAGCGGCCGAGACAAAGTCACCATCGTCGCTTCGCCTAAGCTATTCGACTTGGGCGCGTGGCTGGAGCAATTGCTGGCTGAGTCGACAGGCAAGCAGGGTAAAGGAATTATCCCGGTCGATCGCGAGGCTCTCGGCACGCCCGATGTTTATGGCAATGATCGAATCTTCGTGTATGTCCGGCTCGACTCCGCTGCCGATGTGGAGCAGGACGCCAAAATCGCCATGCTGGAGCAGGCCGGGCAACCGGTGGTTCGCATCTCTGTGGCGGACGTCCACGATCTGGGCCAGGAATTCTTCCGGTGGGAAATTGCGACCGCGGTAGCCGGCTCGATCATTGGCATCAATCCATTCAACCAGCCCGATGTTGAAGCCAGCAAGGTGGAGACCCGGAAACTGACCCAGCAGTATGAACAATCCGGATCCTTGCCCCCCGAAAGTCCACTACTCGAAGAGAACGGCATCAAACTCTTCGCCGATACTAAAAACTCGGAAGAACTTGGGGAAATCGCGGGAAAAGATAAGAGCTTGCGTGGATATCTTCGAGTTCATCTGAGTCGCTTAAAACCCGCCGACTATTTTGCCGTGCTCGCATACATTCAGATGAATTCTGAAAACGAAGAACGGCTGCAGGAAATGTGTCATTCAGTACGGAACAGCAAGCGAGTGGCGACCTGCTTGGAATTTGGTCCCCGCTTCCTGCACTCCACCGGACAGGCATATAAAGGCGGGCCGAATACAGGAGTGTTCCTGCAGATCACTTGCGATGATGCTGTGGATTTGCCGGTTTCCGGACAAAAATACACTTTCGGAATCGTTAAAGCAGCGCAGGCACGCGGTGATTTCCAGGTCCTGGCAGAACGAGGCCGTCGGGCGCTGCGCATTCATCTAGGAAAAGACCTGAGAGCCGGACTTGAAAAGCTGGCGCAGACATTTCAGCAGGCGCGGTAGCAGCAAATAATGTAGGCGCGGGCGTCCTCGCCCCTGCCTTGCGTTCCAAGGAGCACACAGCATGCGATTGGGCATGGTCGGGCTGGGCAGAATGGGCGCCAACATGACTCGACGACTGATTCGCGGCGGGCACGAAGTCGTAGTCACGGACCTTAACGCAGAAAATGTCCAGCGCATCTCCGGGGAAGGCGCGCTCTCATCCTCGTCCCTTGATGACTTCGTTTCCAAGCTGGGCAAGCCGCGCGTGGCCTGGCTCATGGTGCCCGCCGGCGATGCAACTGAGAAGACGGTTCAAGCCCTGGCCCCACAAATGCAATCCGGAGACATTCTCATTGACGGTGGAAATTCCTACTTCAAAGATGATGTCCGGCGATCGAAGCAGCTAAGGCTAAAAGGCATGCACTACGTCGATGTCGGCACCAGCGGCGGCGTTTGGGGATTGGAGCGCGGTTATTGCATGATGATCGGCGGACCCAAAGAAGCCGTGGAGCAGCTCGATCCCATCTTCAAAACGCTTGCCCCCGGTCGCGGCGACGTTCCGCGAACCCCTGGCCGAGAAAAGCTTCCTGGCACCGCCGAGGAGGGCTATATCTTCTGCGGTCCGTCGGGCGCAGGGCACTTCGTCAAGATGGTTCACAACGGAATCGAGTACGGCCTGATGCAGGCCTATGCCGAAGGGTTCGACATCTTCCGCAATGCCAACAGCAAGGAATTGCCTGAGGAGTACCGCTACGATTTGAACATCGCGGATATTGCCGAGGTATGGCGTCGCGGCAGTGTTGTAAGTTCGTGGCTGCTCGACCTGATTGCGATCGCACTGGCGGAAAGCGCCACGCTCTCCGAGTACACTGGTTTCGTGCAGGATTCCGGTGAGGGCCGCTGGACGATTCAGGCAGCCATCGACGAGGCAGTGCCAGTGGACGTGCTTTCAGCAGCCCTGTTCACGCGTTTCCGCTCGCGCCAGGAGCACACGTTTGCAGAAAAGGTGCTCTCCGCGATGCGGCAGAAGTTTGGCGGGCACATCGAACCTAAAGTTTCGGCTCGAAAACTAGCGTAGTTTCTCCCACGATTATGGCTCAGGCAGCCCATACCGAAATCATCCCGATCACTCGTCAGCAACGTGTCGGAAGGTCGGCCGATCCCTGCACCATGGTGATTTTCGGCGCCGCCGGCGATCTCACCAGGCGGAAATTGATTCCCGCGCTCTACAATCTCGCCAAGAACCAGCTGCTCTCCCGCGAATTCGCCATGGTGGGCATCGCCCGGCGCTCCATTTCTACCGACGATTTTCGCAACAAAGTTTCAGAAGACATCAAGCAATTTGCTACCGACCAGGTGGAAGCTGATATTTGGGAATGGTTTCTTCGCCGCATGTATTACCTGAGCGGCGACTTTGGCGACAAGAACCTGTACCCACAGTTGAAGCAATTACTAGACAAGGTCGATAAAGACCACTCAACTCACGGCAATCATCTGTATTACATGGCCACTTCTCCCGAGTATTTCGGGTCTGTCGCGGAACAGCTGGCGTCAGTTGGCCTTATGCAGGAGAACAACGGTCAGTGGCGGCGGGTGATTGTCGAGAAGCCGTTCGGCCATGATCTGGAAACCGCCAAGGCCCTGAACAAACAGCTCCTGAATGTTGCCGGTGAACAGCAGATCTATCGCATCGATCATTACCTGGGCAAAGAGACCGTTCAGAACATTCTGGCATTCCGCTTCGCCAACGGAATCTTCGAGCCTATCTGGAACCGCCGCTACATCGATCACATTCAAATCTCGGTGGCGGAAACCGTCGGCGTGGAACAGCGCGGCGGATACTACGACCAAGCCGGGGCATTACGCGACATGGTGCCCAACCACATCATGCAGCTCATCAGCCTGACGTCGATGGAACCTCCCATTTCGTTCCGTGCCGATGCGGTGCGCGACGAGCAGGCCAAAATTCTGCACGCCATCCAGCCCATGAGCTCCGAGGAAGTCCTCACCAGAACCGTGCGAGGCCAGTACGGACCGGGCGTGATCAATGGAGAGCGCGTGCTTGGCTACCGTGAGGAACAAGATGTCCCGCCTGACTCTCGCACCGAGACCTTTGTCGCAATGAAGGTGCTGATCGATAACTGGCGCTGGGCCGATGTACCGTTTTATTTGCGAACCGGCAAGCGCCTTCCTGGCCGCAGCACACAAGTGGTCATCCAATTCCGCCGCGCCCCGTTTGTGCTCTTCCGCGATACTCCTGTCGAGAACCTGATGCCCAATCAACTGGTCCTGCACATCCAGCCGGAAGAAGGCATTTCACTGCGTTTCGCTGCCAAGGTGCCGGGGCCTGCGATGCGGCTTGGCGCGGTCGACATGAATTTCGAATACGAAGATTACTTCGGCACCCAACCTAGCACCGGTTACGAACGCCTACTGCACGACTGCATGATTGGCGATGCTACTTTGTTCCAGAGAGCCGATATGGTTGAGGCGGGCTGGTGCGTGGTAAGTCCGGTTCTCGACGTATGGAAAGCTTTACCGCCTCGTCACTTCCCTAACTATGCCGCCGGCGGCTGGGGACCGAAGGAAGCCGAGGATTTGCTGGAACGCGATGGCCGCCACTGGCGGAATTTCGAGAAGTAATGCTCTGACCAAAATATCGCAGAAGACCTGAGAATGTCCTGCCAACGTGAAGTTCGAATTCTCGACACTCCAGAACATCTCTTCAAGGCCGCTGCTGGTGAGTTTGTGGCACTGGCCTCCCAAGCCGTTCAGCGATCCGGACGGTTCACGGTTGTGCTGTCCGGCGGTTCGACTCCGCGAACTCTCTACGCCCTGCTCGCAACGCTTCCCTCGATTCCCTGGGATCGAATCTGCTTCTTCTGGGGTGATGAGCGCCATGTGCCTGCCGACCATCCCGAGAGCAACTATCGCATGGCGTATGAGGCCCTGCTGTCGAAAGTGCCAGTCCGGCCAGAGAATGTGTCCCGGATTCCTACTGAAGAACAAGACGCCCCGACTGCTGCCGCTCGTTATGAGCAACTAATCCGGGACTTCTTCGCTCTCGCTCCGGGAAAGTTTCCACGATTCGACCTGACGCTTCTAGGCATGGGCCCGGACGGACATACGGCTTCGCTCTTTCCGAATACGGCGGCTCTTAACGAAAACTCCTCCCGGTTGGTGGTCGCAAACTGGGTAGAAAAATTTAGAACTCATCGCATCACGATGACTTTCCCGGTTCTTAATCATTCCGCTTTTGTCATGTTTCTGGTTAGCGGCAAAGACAAAGGCTCTGCCCTCAGGCAGGCTTTGGTTGATCATGGGAGTGTTCCTGCTTCGAGAGTGTGTCCGATGAATGGAAGATTGCTATGGCTTGTTGATCGTGCGGCTGCAGCTTCCCTGACTGCCGATCAAAAATTTGGAACCTAAAACACGGGCACCAGGTTGTGTTTCTTCTGATAGAGTTTGCGGTCCACGGCTCGAAGGGCCTCTTCGCAATCAGTCCCGGTGACATGGGGTGCCAAAGCCCAGGTAATCGATAGCTCAAAGTTTTTCTTGCTGTTCAGGTTCCATTGCTCCACTTCCTGGTGCAGGCGCTGCATGGCATGGTCAGCCTGCACTTCGCTAGTATCGGGCATCACGACCAGGAACTCGTCGCCGCCCTGGCGAAAGATGAGGTCGCCTCCGCGGAAGACTCGCTTCAGAATTTTCCCAAACTCCATCAAAAGGGTGTCTGCTTCAATCGCGCCGAACTTCACGTTAATTTGTCGGAAGCCACTTATGTCTATCGTCAGAAACGTCAAGCTGTTGCCGAGGCGGGTGGCCCGCGCAGCCTCGCGGGGAATCAATTCATTCATCGCGCGCCGATTCGGAAGCTGAGTCAGAGGATCGATCAGCGAAAGGCTTTCCAGCCGCTCATTCAACACCAGTTCGCGGACCAGTGCGTGGCGGGTGGCATTCAGAGTATTTTTCTGCCAGAGCAGATAAATGTTGAAGAGCACGATCAGCGAGATCAGGCCAAAGAAGAGTTGCGGCAAGTATGCGTGCTCAATGCGAATGGAGCGTTGTGCCCACATCAGGTTGGGAGTAATAAAGGCCAGCAGGCCTGCAGTCAGGGTCAAAATAACCAGGATTCCAATTGACCACAGTTGCAGGTCGCGGCCAGAAAGCTGCTGAATCTGCTGCTGGATGTCGTCTGCGCGCGTCAAACTGGAATTCGATTGCGCACGCTGTTCTTTCGCCGCAGGCATCTGCCCTCCTGTTCCGCACACCTCTCCATCGGCGCGAAAACATTTGGTCATAACATTGTCGCTTTACCGCGGATGAGGAACAGTGTTTGAAAGCAGAGTTTTGTTACGTCGGTAATCCTGGGTTGGGAATTCTCCGCTCACACGGCGAGTTCACGGGTAGTTGACATTCACCAGAACGTTGTAGCCATGGGCCTTGCGGAAGGTGATCTCTACATTCTGGCCAACTGGAAGCGCGTTGCGCAAATCTCCCTCGAACACCAGCATGTTGGAAGAACTCGCGCCGTTGGAGAGGGTGACGATGGACTTGTTAGGTTGGCCGACGTTGGATTCGTAGAAGGTAACACTCTGCACCCTGCCGCGCTGGCTCAATCCGTTGGATCTCGCTGCCGGATTCGTTGCACTCTTCGTCTCGCCCCTGGACCGATGTTTCAGCTCGAGAAGCACATTCAGGCCGAGAATTCCTGACATGGCTGCAAGAATAAGGGAGGTAAACAAACCGTCGACGGTGGTAATCGACCCGTACATCAAAATCCAACCGATGCCGAGCAACGGCAGCAACGCCAAAAGTAGCGAGACGAGAAGGATCATGAGTTTACAGCGCAGGTGTAACGGTCAACAGATTAGCAAAAATCAGAGGGAGTGTTCACCTGTAAAGGGTTTTGACCTGGGTTCAGGCGCACGTGTCGCGCCAGTCGCCGATCTCTTTCAAGCCTTCGGCGCGGGTCTGCTCGAATAGCCGCACGCGATGTCTGGAGTGCTCAAATTCGTGAATATCAGCCCATACCTCAGCCTGCCAGGTTTCGTCGTGCATGGCGGTTTCACCGCAGGTCGCGCAACGGGTATGGAGCTTGCGGATAATTCGGACCGGGACGGAGGTCTGCGGCAATTCGATAAAGATGCAGCGCACCTCCTGGATTTCATCGTTCTGGCCAATCACATGTTCGTAACGCAGCAGGTATCCGAACCCCAGCTTTCGGGCTTCTGATTCGGCTTCGGCCCGGGTGTGAAACGGCCCGTATTCTGCTCGCAACTGCTCCGTCGAGTCGCAAGCCATCCAGAAGCATTCTTTGTAAGCCATATGACCTGCCCTCAGGTGGATCCTGGTCTCGGCGGGGACCGAGCGGTATAGGGGGAGCTATCACAGTGCAATTTCGATGCCGCAGGTTTGGCCGTAGGTCCATTGAAACTGCCGAGTTTGGGCCACGGTGATGCACCATGAACCGCAAGCTTTTGCAGCCGTTTTCCCGTTTTGGTCGGTGAAGTCACCCGTGCGGGAATTTTGCCGACCAGTACCTGCTCCTATCCACGAGGAATCGCCGCCACTTGGGTGCAGCCGTTGGATGAGGGGTTAGACTGTTACTTCGGCTTGAGTCGCCGTGCGCGAGGCATGCGCATCTGAATTTAGGCAACGCTCAACGGCGGCCGAGAGGTACAGATGTTGAATGGGCTTGGTCAGATAGTCTCTCGCCCCCAACGTTACGGCTCGACGCATCTTGCCAGGGTCGTCTACACCCGAGCACATAAGAACTTTCAGGTCGGGCCTCAATTTCAAAAGCGAACGTAGAGTTTGCAGGCCGTCCATGCCCGGCATCTGCAGATCCAACAGAACCAGTTCGGGAGGGGAACTGGAACGGAGCCTTTGTAACGCCTCAAAGCCATTACTGGCACTTTCCACCTGGTAGGAATCCAGTTCCAACATCGTCCGGAGATAACGAACCATTGCCGGAGAATCATCAACCACCAGAATGGTGGCTTTCGGCCTGTTCGGTGCGGCAGGAAACATGACGCAGGTGTGAGGTGTTTTACACGGCTACTTGGCCCAAATAACACCCTTCGTTAGCCACAATCCACTCTGCCAACGGAATGGTGCAAAAGAATTACGCCTGCCTGTTTACGCTCCTTGAAATGCCATGTCAACCGCCTTGAGCTACATCTAACACTTGAAGATTTAACAACATGCGCGTAGTGCACATGCTAGTGCACTAGTCTTTGTGCAGCTAGCGCGGGAACCATGCCACCACCGGCTTCTTCCTTTCGCAGAAGCGGCTTTTCCGCCTTTCGAGTCCTTTGGCGGGAGGAATTCGCCCCGCCTTTTTGTGGAAAACTTGGCCGAAACAGAAAAGACCGTCCCCGTCAATCTAGCCCCGAGCTATGGTCGCACTCGCACTCAGGGTGCGGTTTGAAGTTTAGCCTGCGCCGAGGGCTCGCCCGGCGGGGAAGCGAGTCCCTCCAATTTGCCCTCCATGCGCCGCAACCTAGAGCGCGAGCTCCAGGCGGCTCCAGAGGCGTACTGCGCAGGTGCTGCTTCACAGTTCGAGGACTGACCTTCAGTTGCGCCGCGATCTCTTTGTTGCTGCAGCCCTGAACGAATAAGGAAATGACCTGCCGATCGCCAGGTGTGATCTTGATTCGAGTGATATCCATAAACATCTTCGTCCCATGACTTCTATTCCAACTCACCGAAACCTTTCGTGAAGACAGGGCTTCGCCAAAGCTTCGCCCTGCGGCACGATGGTGTAACTTCCTATGACCCAGCCTTTTGGCGCGGAAGCCAATAAGACTCGTCGGCAACCGCAAGCTATTTGCGGGAATTTTTCCCGAAGTGGCGTTCGGCTCCGGCATTTATGAGCGCTTTGCTGTCATCTAAAGACCGGAGGTCGACTCCCGTGCGCGTGTTGATCGTCGAAGACGAACCCCGATTGGCGGAAAACATTGCCCGCGGTCTGCGCGAGGCTGCAGCATATGCCGTGGATGTGGTCCATGACGGCGAAGCAGGCCTGAGCGCGATTCAAGCGAACCCTTATGACGCCGTGATTCTGGATCTTATGTTGCCAAAACTGGACGGCATGCAGGTACTCCAGCGCATCCGCCAAGCGGGGCGGCGTACTCCCGTTCTGGTACTGACCGCGAGGGATGATAAGGAGTCAGTAATAGCGCTGCTGAACGCCGGGGCGGATGACTATCTGACCAAGCCCTTTGATCTGGGCGAGCTTCTGGCGCGCACCAAGGCCCTGGTTCGGCGCGGCAAGGGACAAGCGTCGCCAATTCTGGCCGTCGACGACCTGCAGGTTAACACTGCCGATCGCACCGTCTATCGGAACAGCCGGTCGATTACGCTTACGGCAATGGAATATCGGGTACTCGAGTACCTGGCGCATCGTCCGGGCGCAGTGGTGTCCAAGAAAGAACTGCTCGAGCACCTTTACGATTACAACTGGGAGAAGTTCAGTAACGTGATTGAGGTGTACGTTTCCGGGTTGCGGCGGAAGCTCAATGACGGTTCCTCCAGGAAACTGATCCATACTCTCCGTAACCAGGGCTACGTGCTGCGAGCGTAATGCAACGCGATTCGATCCAGCGCCGGTTGATTGCGACGGTTGTGCTCTCGCAAGCCCTCTTGACGGCGGGATTAATACTCACCGGCGTGCTCTATACCTATTGGCGCCTGCTTTCCACACTCGACACCAGCATGCAGGCTCGGGCGCTGAGCCTGGCGGCCCTGGTCCGCTACAACGACAACGCGACTGGAGATGTGTACTTCGATGACACAATGATCCCTCCTTCGATTGATCCGGCGCGCCCGGACGTGTTCGCGGTCTGGGCAAATCGTTCGGGACTGCTGGCTCGTTCGGATACCTGGCCTTCCAATGTTGAGCTCTCGCCAGGCAGCGATCAGCACTGGAACGCCATCTGGGGCAAGGTTCCGTACCACGTTCTGCGGATGTCGAAGGTGCCAATTCTGGATCGGGTGGAAGGTCCGCTCTCGAAGGGGCCGCAGACACTGAGCATCATTTACGCATCGCCGACCGTCCGTCTGCGTCAGCAGGTGAGAGCAGCAGGGATCATCATCGCCCTGGCCAGCCTGGTTTTGCTCGCGCTCATGGCGAAGTTTGCTTTGCGGGGTATTGGCAAGGGTCTGGCACCGCTGCAGACCTTAGCCGAGCAGGCCGCCCTCGTCTCCACCCAGAACTGGGAGCTGCGGGTGCCGGCGGAGGTCGAGAAAGTCTCAGAAATAGAGCCCGTAGTACGGGCGATGAGAGACACGCTGGGGCGTTTGCAGCGCTCCTTCGTTCAGCAGCGGGATTTTCTGTCCAACGCGGCTCACGAGCTCAAAACCCCAGTTGCCGTTCTGAAGTCCACCTTGCAATCATTGCTGCAACGGCCTCGCACTTCGGATGAATATCGTACAGGTCTCAATCAGTCACTTGAAGACACTGAAAGATTGGAACGCCTGTTGCAGTGGATGCTGAGATTGGCTCGAGCGGAACAGTGGGCGCACGGCGCTCTGCGCCGCAACCTTGAGCTTGTGGATCTGAATTCAACCTGCGAAGAGGCGATTGAGAGGATCAGGAATCTGGCCCATTCTCGCCGTAATGACATTAGACTCTCTACGAACGGCCCGATGCCTTTCCGCGCTGACCCGGAGGACCTGCGACTGGTCTGGACCAACCTCCTGGAGAATGCTGTCCGCTACAGCCCCGAGGGATCAACGATCGAGGTGGCTGTAACCAGGGACAAACCCGGAACAGCGCGCCTCACGTTCAAAGATTCCGGAGTGGGTATCTCGGCGGAAGAACTGCCACACATCTTTGAACGCTTCTATCGTGGCGATCCCTCAAGAACGCGAGCCACCGGCGGTTTCGGTCTAGGGCTACCTATGGCCAAGGCTCTCATCGAGGCCTATGGCGGCACCATCGCAGCGGAAAGCACTCCCGGACGGGGCACGTGCATGACCGTCCAACTGCCACTGCACACGAATTAAGTTTCCCTGTGTCCCGGTGCTTCTGTGGCTAATCCTCTGCCGCCCTCCCCCCATATTCGATACAATCCCGTTCCTATGAACTATCGTCCGCTAGGCCGTACCGGTTGGAAGGTTTCAGAGATCAGCTTCGGGGCATGGGCAATCGGAGGCGAGTGGGGCCATGTGTCTGACGAGGATGCCATGGCAGCGCTGCACAAGGCGATGGACTGTGGCATCAACTTCATCGATACGGCCGACGTTTACGGCAGTGGCCGCAGCGAGCGGCTGGTGGGCCAGCTTAGAAAGTCTCGCAAAGACGAGATCGTTGTCGCCACCAAAGCTGGCCGGCGCCTGTCCGAACAGACCGTCGAAGGCTACCGCCGCCAGAATCTCTCCTCCTGGGTTGACGATAGCCTGCGGAATCTAGCGGCCGATACGATTGATCTGCTTCAACTCCATTGCCCGCCGACAGAGCTTTATGATCGCCCGGAGGTCTTCGGGATTCTCGACGACCTGGTGAAAGCCGGCAAGATCCGCTATTACGGTGTGAGCGTCGAGAAGATTGAGGAGGCCCTGAAGGCGGTCGAGTATCCGAACATTCAGACCGTTCAGATCATCTTCAACTGCTTCCGCCAGCGGCCGACGGAGGAATTCTTTCCGAGAGCGAAGCAGAAACAAGTTGGGATTCTCGCCCGCGTGCCGCTCGCCAGCGGGCTACTTACCGGCAAGTTCAATCCCACCTCCAGCTTTGCCAAGGACGATCACCGTAACTTCAATCGCCACGGCGAAGAATTCGATGTGGGCGAGACGTTTTCAGGGGTGGATTACGAAGTGGGCTTGAAAGCCGTAGAACAGATCCGCAGGCTTCTGCCTACCGGAGTTTCCATGAGCCAGTTTGCGCTGCGCTGGATCCTGATGTTCGATGTGAGCTGTGCCATCCCCGGCGGCAAGCGGCCTGAGCAGGTCGAGGACAACTGCCGGGCTTCCGGCTTGCCGTCGCTGAGTTCGCAAACCATGGACGCGGTCCGGCGTATTTACGATCAGAAGATTCGTCCGCTGGTTCACCATCGCTGGTGATCTCGCCGCAATGTGACATCCGTCACTGAAATCGTTTTCCCGATCTAGGATTCTCGGCACATGCTCTTCGGTCACATAACCCAAGCCGCAATGCGGTGACTCGACTGGATTGCAGCGAAGATCCTTGCGCCCGAGAATGTTCCTGCCCACCCGCGCACCGGTCGCCGAGGAGAAGAGGACGCGTACTTCTATCGGCGCAGGAAGGGCTACGTCATTGTGGCGCGAAATTTTCGTTCGCCACGTCATCGCGGAGAAATCGACTTGATTGGCTGGGATAACAATGTGCTCTGTTTTATCGAGGTGACGCGCACCACGCGCGATGTGAAACCAGCGGAAGCCGCCGTCGATCGTGAAAAACAAAAGCAGATCAATTTGGTATCGCCTGATTACCTACGTCATCTACCGCTTGCCTGCCAATGGCGGTTAGATGTCCTCAGCGTATATTATTCAGACGCTACGAAGCAGCCGCGGTTCGAGTTATTTCAGAATACCCAGGCTGTGTCGTAAAATAACGTTTTCTCACCACCGCACTGAAAGGTTTAATACTTGCCCGAGCTCAGAAAGGACCCCATCGTCGGACGATGGGTCATTATTTCGACCGATCGCGCCAAGCGGCCCACCGATTTTGCCCGCGAAGCAGTCAAGATCAAGGGAGGTTTCTGCCCATTTTGTTACGGTAATGAAAGCAAGACCCCGCCTGAGATTCAGGCATACCGGCCGAACCCTAACGGTGGTCCTCCGCCGCAGCGCGATGCGCCGGGTTGGACGGTGCGCGTGGTTCCCAACAAGTTTCCTGCTCTGGGCATTGAAGGCAATCTGAATCGGCAGGCCGAGGGCATGTTCGACCGCATGAATGGCATCGGTGCACATGAGGTGATCATTGAAACCCCGGATCACAATGCGACCCTGGCGACCTTGCCGCCCAAGCGGATCGAAGACGTTCTTTGGACCTTTCGCGACCGCATTCTTGACCTCAAGAAAGACCGGCGCTTCAAGTACATTTTGATTTTCAAGAATCACGGAGAGGCGGCAGGGGCATCCCTCGAGCACGCGCACTCTCAGCTTATTGCACTGCCCATTCTTCCGATTTACGTGACAGAAGAGTTGGAGGGGGCGAAGCAATACTTCATCTACAAAGAACGCTGCGTGTTTTGCGACATCATTCGCCAGGAACTTGATTCCGGGACACGTGTTGTGTCGGAGAATGAAGATTTTCTGACGCTGGCCCCGTACGCGCCGCGCTTTCCGTTCGAGACCTGGGTTCTGCCCAAGCGTCACGAATCGGCGTTTGAGAATTCCTCGTCGCACATGTTCGAGAACCTGGCCAAGGCGCTCAAGACTCTGCTGGTCAAGGCGGACCGGGTGCTCGACAATCCGCCATACAACCTCGTGATCCACAGTTCCCCTGTGCAGGAACCCACCAACGACCACTACCACTGGCACATCGAGTTCATGCCCAAGCTCACCAAGACGGCAGGATTCGAGTGGGGGACGGGGTTCTATATCAATCCGACGCCTCCGGAAGAGGCGGCCCGCTTCCTGCGTGAGGCCAGCGTGGAAGAGCCGGTTCCGGCGACAGTGGGGTAGCCTCAGGCGTCGCCGGTCAGCAGCGCTAATCACTACAACTCCAGAGTGCGGTCCGGGCGAAGCTTCGCTTGGGCGGGAGGTGTCCGGAAATGGACGCTGTGCCGCCCGGTTCAACTCCATCAACCCGCCCACACCTTGCGCCCGATTCCGCCGTAGTCACAGGTATCCCGTTTCTCTCGAGATCCCAAAGCTGTGGCACAGCTCCCTCATCGTCTGTTCATCTCTCTCATACTCAAAGACAAACCGTAGTTTCTCTTTCCATCACGCTGCTCGCTTTCCAAGGCGTGCTGTCCTTCTACATGCCATTGTTCTTTCACGAGAGTGTCAGGAATGCTCCCGGTCTGTTCTGTCAGGGATGCTCCCGGTCTGTACCCCGACAGGGAGGGTATCCCCCTCCCCGGTGATCTTTTGGAATCAGGAGGCCTCACCTAAAAGCTCCGCTTGGGTGTGTTTAATACAATCTTCTCTGCCCTCTAACCACGACACGGCACCGATCCAGTATTTATGTCTTCATGCTAGAAGCGTGCCGCGCCTACGGAACTCAGCAACTTTGCTCCCGTCAGCCAGCGCTTACGTGCTGGGTAATCAATATCACCGTTTCGCGCTGAAATGATCAGCGTGAGCGTCCCGGCCATTAGCAAGAATCCTCTTTCGAGCCTTCGCATTACAAGCTTGCTGCGCGGGTTTCGATGAGCGTGTGAAGGCGGTGGGCGAAATCGTCGAAGGTTAGGTCTTCAGTTTTGTCTTTGCCGCGGGTGCGGACGTTGACCTTACCGGCTTCGGCTTCCTTGTCGCCAACGACCAGCATGAAGGGAACTTTCTGCAGCGCGTGCTCGCGGATTTTGGCGTTCATCTTTTCATTGCGCGCGTCCACCTGCACGCGGATGCCTGAACCCACGTCTCGCAAAACCGGCGAGACGTGGGGCGCCCTGGCCTGAGATAGAACGGAAGACCCACGCAGCATGGCCGCCACTTTGTTCGCATACTCCACGTGGCGCTCGGCGATGGGAATCACGACTACCTGCACGGGAGAGAGCCAGACGGGGAATGCGCCGGCGTAGTGCTCGATCAGCACCCCGAAGAAGCGCTCGACCGATCCATAGAGCGCGCGATGCACCATGAGCGGACGCTTGCGCGATCCGTCTTCGGCGACGTACTCCAGGCCGAAGCGCTCGGGAAGATTGAAATCAAACTGCACGGTGGTGAGCTGCCAGAGGCGGCCGATGGCGTCCACCAGCTTGATATCGATTTTGGGACCGTAGAATGCGGCCTCGCCGGGAATGATCTTGTATTCGATATTCAGCTTCTTGAGGGCGTTCTCGAGAGAGCGATTGGCGAGATTCCACTGATCTTCACTTCCGAGGAAGCTCTTGCGATCCTTTGGGTCCCAGGTGGAGAGCTCGACCTGGTATTGGTCGAAGCCAAAATCTTTGAGGACGTCGAGGGCAAATTCGGTGCAGGCGACGATTTCGTCTTCGATCTGTTGCGGAGTGCAGAAGATGTGGGCGTCGTCCTGGGTGAAGCCGCGCACGCGCAGTAGGCCGTGCATCACGCCGGAGCGTTCGTAGCGGTAGACCGTCCCCAGCTCGCCGAGGCGCACGGGCAGATCGCGATAGGACTTCAGCGAGTCCTTGTAGATGAGGATGTGGCCGGGGCAGTTCATCGGCTTGAGGCGGTACTCGGCGTCGTCGAGCTCCATAGCGTCGAACATATTGGAGGCGTAGTAGCCCTCGTGGCCTGAGGTGTGGAAGAGCTGCCGGCGCGCCACGTGCGGCGTGTAGACGAGCGAATAGCCGCGCTTGAGGTACTCGTCGCGCATCCAGTCTTCCATTTCCTTGCGGATGATGCCGCCCTTGGGATGCCAGAAGATCAGCCCCGGCCCGGCGAGTTCCTGGATGGAGAAGAGATCGAGCTGCTGGCCGAGCACGCGATGGTCGCGCTTTTTGGCTTCTTCGAGCTGATGAAGATGTTGGTCGAGATCTTTTTTGGAGAAGAAGGAAGTGCCGTAGATGCGCTGGAGCTGCGGGTTCTTCTCGTCGCCGAGCCAGTAGGCGCCGGCGATATTGAGCAGCTTGAAGGCTTTGATTTTTCCGGTCGAGGGGATGTGGGGGCCGCGACAGAAGTCGAGAAATTTGCCGGTCTTGTAGATGGAAATTTTTTCATCGGGCTGGGTGAACTGCTCGATGAAGTGGCACTTCATGAAGTCGCCTTCGCGCTTGAACTGCTGCAGGCCTTCATCTCGAGGGAGAAACTCGCGCGCGTAAGGGATGTTCTGCTGCACGAGCTCCTGCATCTTGGATTCGATCTTCTGCAGGTCTTCGGGCGTGAAGGGAGTGGGACGGTAGAAGTCGTAGAAGAATCCGCTGCCGGTTGCGGGGCCGTGTCCGAGCTTGGTCTCGGGGAAGAGTTCGAGCACAGCAGCGGCGAGCAAGTGCGCGGAGGAGTGGCGGTAGACCTCAAGCGACTCGGGATCTTTTTCAGTCAGGATGCGGAGATTGGTGTCTTTCTCCAGCGGACGCGTCAGGTCGATGAGATCGCCATTGGTTTTTGCGACGAGAGCAGCCTCGGCGAGACGCGGGCTGATGGATTTGGCGACCTCAAGAGCGCTCGTGCCCTTAGGCACCTCCTTCGTACTCCCGTCCGGGAGCTTGACCTGAATAGCTTCTGACATGGGATTGCGACCGGTATTCGGCCGAATGTTTTCAGTGTATTGAAGGGATAGGGCAGGGTCAAACCAGCGCAGGGGTAGTACACTCCGGGAAAAATTCGGCTACACCCGTGGGGCGATCTAGCGAACAAAGAGCGCAAGCTTGTGATAAGGCCTGATTTCATCAATCAAAACAAAGAACCCCCTCAGTCAATGTGCTTGTGATAATGACCGACTCTTTCGTTCCGCTTCGTCA
>Ga0075434_100000433_pt1 | contig 30969 bp, 27 predicted proteins | sample RhiMethybrSRZTD3_FD_75298 | JGI IMG/M metagenome (GOLD analysis project Ga0075434, IMG submission 75298) | Populus rhizosphere microbial communities from Tennessee, USA - Rhizosphere MetaG P. TD hybrid SRZTD3 | ecosystem: Host-associated > Plants > Roots > Rhizosphere > Soil | place: USA...
ACGCGCTCGCGCTTGGCGATCTCGCCGACTTCAGCCAGCGTGCCGAGCAGCGGCAGCCCGCGGTAGCCGATGTGATCGCCGCCGGCACGATCGTCGAGGAAGCCGATCACCTGAAAGCCCAGCTCACGATGCTGCAGCATGCGATCGGCGACGAGACGTCCCAGATCGCCTGCGCCGGCGATCAGGATGCGCTTCAAGCCGATGCCCGCGCGCCAGCGTCGTTCGAGCAGCTCGCGCACCGCCTCGCGCGAGACGTAGGTGAACAGCACGTTGAGCGCGAGGAACAACCCCCACACCAGCTGCGACACCTGATACGCGCCCTGATCGCGCGAGGTCTGCGAGGCGTAGTAGGCACCGACGTACAACGTCGAGACGACGCCGAACACCACCGACAGGATGCTGCCGATGAGCACGCCGAAGAAGTCGTCCACGCGCGAGCGGCCGCGACGCAGTCGGTACACGCCCTGGATCCAGAACGCGAACGGCGTGAGCAGCGCGACGAAGGGCAGCAGATTCAGGTACTGGGTGAGCGGCGGATAGCCGCGATACACCGGAATCAGACCGCTCTCGAAGCGAATGCCGTAGGCGAGGATGAATGCCCACGACGCGAGCAGCGCATCCGAGATCACGTAGAGCGCGGCGAGCAGCCGGTTGTAGCGTCTCACCATCGCGCACCTGCTGGCGCGGCGGTCATCTCGTCGATGACCGCGTGCATGCCTTCGACGTGACGATCGGTGGAGAACCGCTGGGCGTGCTGTCGCAGCCGATCGCCATCGAACGAGGTTGCCGCTGCGCGTTCGAGCGCCGCGGCCAGCGACTCGGCCGTCAGTTCGGGAAACAGGATGCCGGTCTCGTGATCGGTCACGGTCTCGAGCGCGCCCCCACGCGCGAGCGCCACCACCGGACAGCCACACGCCTGAGCTTCGACTGGCACGATGCCGAAATCCTCTTCTCCGGGCAGGATCACCGCGGCCGCGCGCCGATACTCCTCACGCACCTGCTCGTCGGAGAGACGTCCGAGAAACTGCACGTGTGGTCCTGCCGCGCGTTCGAGCCTGGCGCGATCTGGGCCGTCGCCGATGAGGCGTAGCGGCGCGCCGACACGTCGACAGGCCTCGATTGCGACGTCGATCCGTTTGTAAGGCACGAAGGCCGACACGATCAGAAAGTGGCGCTCTCGGGGGGACGGTGAGGGATGAAAGAAGACCGTGTCAACGGGCGGATACACGATCGTCGCTTGTCGATTATAGTATCGGCCGATTCGGCCGGCAACGTGGCGAGAGTTCGCGACGAACCGGTGCACGCGTCCCGCGGTCGATGCGTCCCATCGCGCCAGCCACGACAGCATCGGACGATAGAACCATCGGCTTGCCACCGCGCCCACACGCGCGGGTCCGAAGTACGCGTCGAACTGATCCCACCCATAGCGCATCGGCGAATGGCAGTAGCACAGATGTTTGGCGCGCCCCGAGGGAATCACCGCTTTCGCCGCGCAGTGACTGGAGCTGATCACCAGGTCGTAGCCGTCGAGATCGAACCGCTCGATCGCGAACGGATACAGCGGCAGAAGACTGCGATAGTGCGCGCTCGCCAGCGGCAGATGCTGCAGGAATGAGGTGCGCACGCGATGACGCTCGATGGTCGGTGACACTGAGCCGCGATGATGGAACAGCGTGTGGATGTCGGCGTCGGGGAACAGCGTGCACAGGACTTCGAGGACCCGTTCGCCGCCGCGCATCCCGGTGAGCCAGTCGTGAACGAGGGCCACCCTCATCGGCCAACGGTCTCGCGCACGCGCTCGGTCTCGGCGGCGGTCGACGCTTTGCCCGCGATCGTCTGATACACCGCCCACGTCTTGGCGACCGACCGCTCCCATGAGAATTCGCGCGCCCGCTCGATCCCCTTGCGGCTCATGTCGGCGGCCAGCACGGGATCGGTCAGCACTCGCCGCAGCCCGTCGACAATGGCGTCGACGTCGTACGGGTTGACGAGCACCGCGGCATCGCCGACGACTTCAGGCAGCGACGACACGTTCGAGGTCACGACTGGCGTGCCGCTCGCCATCGCCTCGAGGGGTGGGAGCCCGAAACCCTCATAGAGCGACGGAAACGCGAACACCGACGCGAGCCGATAGAGGATCGCGAGTTGATCGTCGGCGACGTATCCGAGAAACCGCACCTGCTTGTGCAGCTTGTGCCGATGGACCGCGCGCCGCAGCGCCGGCACTTTCGAGATCTGGTCGCCAATGATGAGCAGCTTGAGGTCCTCGAGCTCGCCTTGGCGGAGCTCGTGGAACGCTTCGATCAGCCGCACGAGGTTCTTGTGGGGCTTGATGTTCCCCACGTACAGCACGAACTTGTGGTCGAGCTGATACCGCTCCCGCACCCGCGCCACGGCGTCTTCCGAGGGCGTCACCGAGAAATGGTTATCGATGGCGTTGTAGACGACCACGATCTTCTCGGGCGGAACGTTGAACAGATGGAGGATGTCGCGCTTCGACGCCTCCGAGACGGTCAGAATGCAATCCGATCGGCGCGCCGCCGACCACATCTGCGCGCGCGCATAGGCGTACGCCAGGCGGTTCGGGAGGTACTGCGGAAACATCAGATGAATGCAGTCGTGAATCGTCACCACCGACGGGCAGCGCACGCCAGCTGGCAACACGTAGTGCGGCGCGTGATAGACGTCCGGCCGCTCGCGCCGAAGCACCCACGGCACGTGCACCTGCTCACGCAGCGAGTAGTTGGGTGAGGGCTCGAGCACCGCTCTGAAGTTTGGCCCCAGTTGGGCGGCCACGCCCAGATCGGCCTCACCGCAGAGCAGGACGTACTCGGTGCTGTGATCGGTGCGCGCGAGATGACGCAGCAGATTGCGGATGTAGGTGCCGATCCCGAAATCGTGCAGCTTCCGCGCGTCGATCGCGACTCGCATGCAGAGGATTCTACTCGTTCGGGGTTCGATGTTCGGCGTTCGACGTTCGGAGGCTCCAGGTTCCGCGTTCCCGGTTCGGTTGTTCCGAGTTCAGGGCGACGTCTGAACGTTGAACTCGGAACCACGAACCTCGAACCTCGAACGTCGAACCTCGATCCTCGAACCTCGAACCTCGAACGGTATGGCTCTACAGATCCCACCCGCTCCAATCCATGTGATACCGCCGCCGGACGTCGCGGAGGACGCCGGGGTAGACGCCGTTCTTCCGCGCGATTTCGCCGGCTTTGTCGACTTCGGCTTTGATTGCGGCGGCGTTGTTCTGAATCGTGTCGAGCCAGCTCTGGCAGTTGAAGGTCGAAGTGGCGGTGAGCCGGATGCCGTTCGGCTCGAAAGCGGCAAACCACGGGCGATCGCCGGCTCGTGAGGCCGATGCGACGCACGCGGCCGCGTACTTGTCCCAGTAGGCGTCGAGCTGCTGTCCGTTGCGTGCCGCCCATTCGAGGACCTGCGCGTAGGCCTGCTCACCGCGCGCCCGCTGCTGATCGGTGTCGCTGGGTCCACCCATGGCGCGGGTCAATGCGCTCAACGGCGTCTGCGACGATGCGCTCATGGCGCCGCCGCTCAGCAGGTTCGCCGCGTGGTCGATCGCTACCGCAAACGCGAGACCCTGACCCGCTTGCGCCTGGATGGCCATCGAGTTGATGCCGATCACCAGGCCCGATCGATCGACCAGCGGTCCGCCGCTGTTGCCGGGATTGATCGCGGCGTCGGTCTGAATCAGCGTCACCGGGCCGACTTGCCGCAGCGCGCTGACGATGCCGCGCGTCACCGTGTTGGAGAGCACGCCCAGCGCGGAGCCAACCGCAATCACTTCCTCACCAACGCGGGCGCTCGCGACCGAACCGAGTCGCAGCGTCGCTTGCGATGGGTTGGCGTTATTGACCTGCAGCAGCGCGAGGTCGGTGCTTTGCGAGACCCGTTCCACGCGCGCGCTGTACGTGGCGTTGCCCACCTGCAGCGTGACCGAGCTCTGGCCTTGAACGACGTGCGCGTTGGTCAGTACTTGATCGGCGCGCACGAAGAAGCCGGTGCCGCGCGCTTGACCGGCGCTGATCGAGGCGACCGCCGGCAGGACGCGGCTGACGACGTCTTCGAGCGATCCTGTTGGCGTCGGAGTAGTTTCGGTCGGCGGAGGCGTCGCGATCGTCGTGGGTGAGAGCACCACGACTGCTGGCGTGAGATCGTCCGATGGCTTGTCGGTCGGCGCCGAGTCGTTGGCCCCTGTCGACGATGCCGGCCGCGGGGTCGTGGTCAGTCGCGGAGGCTGGTTAGCGGCGGCCTCGGGTTTCTGTGATTGCGCGACGAACAGCCCGGTGCCCGTGAGCACGAGAAGGCCGAACATCATGTACGGCAATCGGCTCGAGCCCGATCGGGTCGGTCCCTCGACGGCAGGCGCTGCGGCGTCTTCGACAGGGGCGTCCGTCTGCTGGAATCCGCACCTGCACTCATTCACACGCCGCGGCACACGTCGTCCACAGGAAGGACATGTCCACAAGAACGACGATGCAGCCGATTGCTCCATAGCGGATCGAGGGACACGTACAGGTGCCCCGTTCTACCGCTTATCGGGCAGTCGTCCCCTGATCTTGAGGTAAGCCTTGAGTGCGGGAACCCAGCGCGGGCGGTGCTTTTCGTAGAAGGCTATTTGGCTGCGTCGATAGGCGATCGACGTCGGCTGTCGCGCGCTCGCGACCGATCGCCCGCGCAGGTGCTCGATCTGCGCATCCGCGAGAAAGAGGACCTTTCGTCGGCGCGCGCGCACCGACGCGCACAGGTCGACGTCTTCGGTGTACATGAAGAATCGCTCGTCGAACAGGCCGGACGCCTCCAGGTCGGCGCGACGAATCATCAGGCAGGCGCCGCTCACCCAGTCGACCTCGCGCGTCCGGCGCGTCATGTCGTCGACCATCGCGGTCATCCGCTGCAGCACCTTCTGCCGCAGTTCGGCGAACGGCGAGATCATCCGTCCAAACGAGAGCTCTGCGTGACCGCGAGCATCGACGATGCGCGGGCCGGCAATCGCGACGTCGGGACGCGAGTCGAGTGCGTCGACGAGCCGGTCGATCGCCTGTCCGTGCGCACGCGTGTCGGGGTTGAGCAGGAGTACGAGCTCGCCACTGGTCTGACGAATGCCGACGTTGTTCGCCGCGGCGAATCCGAGATTGGCGCCGGCGTCGATCACTCGCACCGCCGGCCAGGTCGCACGGAGATGTGACGCGGTGCCGTCGGTCGAGGCGTTGTCGACGACGACGATCTCGTGGTCGATCCGGGGCCGCGGTTCGCGCAGCGCACGCAGGGCGTCGTCGATCTCGCCGCGTGAGTTGTAGGTGACGATGATGATCGAGAGGCGCGTCATGGAGGAATGGCCCCCCTTGTCACCAGCACCTGCAGCGTGCGGCGCGCGCATTCACTCCATGAGTAGCGCTGAAGTTGCGACGCTCCAGCGTCGAGCAGCCGTGTGCGTACGGCGCTGTCGGTCAGCACACGCGCCAATGCCGCTCCAACCAGGTCGGGCGCCGGCTGGGGGACGTATTCCGCCGCGGGTCCGTAGATCTCACGGGCGACGTCGGTGTCGAGCACGACGATCGGGACTCCAGCCGCCATCGCCTCGAGCGGCGTCAGGCCGAACCCTTCGTACTCCGAGAGGAACGCGAACGCCGATGCACGCGCGTACAGGGACGACAGATCGGCGTCCGATACGTACGGACGAATCCTGATGCGATCGGCGGCGCCGCTGCTCGCGATCGCGGCGTCGATGTCGAGCGCCGGATGCGTGCGGTTATCGCCGACGATCTCGAGGCGGGCCGTCTGGTGCGTCGCTGCCAGCTGCGCGAAGCCGGCGACGAGCGCCGGCAGATGCCGCCGGTTGAAGATCGATCCCACGTAGAGCACGAGCGGCTGGCGCGGCGCCGCCGGCGGCGGCGCCGGCGCTCCGAGGTGGATCACCTCGATGCGCGATCGATCGACACCCAAGTGCGTGGCGATCTCGCGTTTCGAGAATTCCGAATCGGCGATTACTCGCGCGGCCCGCCTCGCGCTGAAGCGCGCGAGCGTCCGGCGCCTTAAACCCTCCCGCCCCGAGAACCACTCAGGATGCGCCGCAAACGACACGTCGTGGATCGTCAACACGACGGGAATGGGACATCGTAGCGGCGATGTGTAGGCCGGCGCGAAGAGCACGTCGGCCCCGGCGCGCTGCGCCAATCGTGGCAGCGTGACCTGCTCCCACAATGTGCCTCTCCCAGACGAGGTGACTGTGCTGACACGCAGCCTCGTTGCCGACGATGGCGGCTCCTGCGGCGCACACAGCACGAACTCGTGCTCAGCCGCCTCGGGCAGCTCGCCCCATGCCCTCAGGATCTCGAGCAGATAGCGACCGACGCCTGTAGGCCGGTCGAGGATCTCGCGGGCGTCGATCGCGATGCGCATGCGATCAGCGCGCGCCTCGTCGAGCGACGGCGTCGGCGTAAGCCTCGCGCAATCGCGCAACGGTGGCCGGCCACGTGAACGCCTTGGCTCGCTCGAGACCTGCGCACCCCTGCTGGGCCGCCCAGCGGTCGTCGTCGATCAGGCGTTCGATTGCGGCGACCCACGCCTCGCGATCGTTCGGCTCCAGCACCGTGCCGCCATCGCCGACGATCTCCGGCAACGAACCGCGATTCGAGGCGATCACTGGAACGCCTGCCGACATCGCTTCGAGCACCGGCAGGCCAAACCCTTCGTCGAGCGACGGGAGCACCAGGGCGCGGGCGCCCGCAAACAATCGTTCGCGGTCCTCGTGCTGGATGTACCCCAAGTAGTCGACGTGCGATGCGAGCGGTGACCGCGACATCCGGTCGATCCAGTCGCGCGCATCAATCGACGCCCCTCCGGCGATGCGAAGCCGCGGTGTCGAGCCATTCGGTCGGGGGCCGCGGGCGATCAGGCGCTCGAAGGCATCGAGCAGGAAGCCGACATTCTTTCGCGGCTCCAGCGTGCCGACGAACAGGATGTATCCGTCGTGCGGCACGTTTGGCGCGCTACCGAGCCTCGTCCATGTCGGCGCACCAGGTGGACAGCAGTAGATGCGATCGAGCTCGACGCCGAGCCGCTCGTGGATCAGGTCTCTGGTGTGACGCGACGATGTGATCACGGCATCGGCGCGGCGTGCATGCCGAGCGACGAGCGCCGCGTAGTCGCGTTTGATCTCAGCGTGCGTGCGTTCAGGGTGGTCGAGGAAGAACAGATCGTGAATCGTCACCACCTGCGCGGCGTGGCGCGTCGGAATGAGCAGCGGGTGCGCCGCGTGCACGACGTCGGCGTCGGAGGCGAGCGATTCGATCGGCGGCCATTCAAGACGATGCCAGAGCAGATTGAGCAGCGTCACCGGCACCCGGCGATCGATCACGCGCACGCGGAGCTCGGCTGCGGTCGTCGCCGATGGCCGATCCTTCCACGAGCTCGTGAACACGGCCACGTCATCGCGATGCGCCGCCGTGTACGCCGCCACGAGCTGGCGGATGTACTCGCCGACGCCCGTGCGCGCGCGCAGGGCAGGACGATAGTCGACGACGATGCGCATAGGGGTCCTCGGCGCGCGTGAGCGGCGCGCGCCAAGAGAGACTCTGCCGGTATGATAGCCTCTGCCGTTTTTGCGCGTGCGAGAGCGGCGCGTGTCGTGGAGGGTCGATGAAAGTTGCGGTCGTGGGGACCGGCTACGTCGGATTGGTGGCTGGTGCGTGCTTCGCCGAATCGGGCAATGACGTCGTGTGCGTCGACAAGGACGAGGCCAAGGTTCGAACCTTGAAGCGCGGCAAGATGCCGATCTATGAGCCGGGACTCGAGGAGCTGGTCCGCCGCAACCGGCAAGAGGGCCGTCTCACGTTCACCACGATGCTGCCGAAAGCCGTGCGCGATTCCACGATCATCTTCATCGCTGTTGGGACGCCGCAGGGCGAGGACGGATCCGCCGACCTCAGACACGTACTCGGCGTCGCGAGCGACATCGCCAAGGCGATGGACGGCTACAAAGTGATCGTCGACAAGAGCACGGTGCCGGTCGGCACGAGCGAGCGCGTGCGAGAAGTGATCCGCCGCGGCACGACGCACCCCTTCAGCGTGGTCAGCAATCCCGAGTTCTTGAAGCAGGGTGCCGCCATCGATGACTTCATGAAGCCCGATCGCGTCGTCATCGGCGCCGAAGACGCCCGCGCCCAGGAGATCATGCTCGAGCTGTATTCGCCGTTCACACGCACCGGCGCCCCGATCATGGTGATGGACTGCGCCAGCGCCGAGCTCTCGAAGTACGCGGCCAACGCGATGCTGGCCTCTCGCATCTCGTTCATGAACGAGATCGCCAATGTCTGCGAAGTGGTCGGTGCCGACGTCGATCACGTGCGCCGGGCGATCGGCGCGGATCGCCGCATCGGCACCGCGTTCCTGTTTCCTGGGGTCGGCTACGGCGGGAGCTGCTTCCCCAAGGATGTGCAGGCGATGATTCGCTTCGCGTCCGAGAAGAGCTATCAGTTCAAGATTCTCGAGGCGGTCGAGACGGTGAACAAGGCGCAGAAGACGCGGCTCTTCACCAAGATCAAGAAGCACTTTGGAACGCTGAAAGGGAAGACCGTCGCGATATGGGGGCTGGCGTTCAAGCCGCGCACCGATGACATGAGAGAGGCGCCCTCGATTCCGCTGATCGAGGCGCTGATCGGTGCGGGCGTCACCGTGCAGGCCTACGATCCCGAAGCCGTCAAGATGGCGCGCGGCATTTTCGGCAGCAAAATCACCTATGCCGCGAGCAACTACGAGGCCCTCAAGGGAGCGGACTGCCTGGCGATCGTGACCGAATGGAACGAGTTCCGCCGCCCCGATCTGAATCGCATGCGAGCGCTGATGCGGTCGCCCGTGATCTTCGACGGCCGCAACATCTTCACGACCGACGAGATGAAACAGTGCGGGTTCACCTACTACTCGATTGGCCGTGACTGACCCGGGCGCGGTTCTCGTTACTGGCGGGGCCGGTTACATCGGCAGTCACGCCGTCAAAGCACTTTTCGCAGCCGGACATCGGGTGGTGATCTACGACAACCTGTCGGCCGGTCATCGCGAAGCGGCGCTTGGGGCGCCGCTCATCGAAGGCGACATCGGCGACGTGGAGTCGGTCCGGCGAGCGCTGCGCGAGTCACAGGCCGCGGCGGTGATGCATTTCGCGGCCTGGCTGTCGGTTCCCGAGTCGGTGCGTGATCCGGTCGGCTACTACCGCAACAACGTCCTCGGCACCCTGGGCACGCTCGAAGCGATGGCGGCCGAGAGGTGCACGCAGTTCGTCTTCTCATCCACGTGCGCGACCTACGGCGAACCGGTCGAGACGCCGCTTCGCGAAACGCACCCGACGGCGCCGATCAATGCCTACGGTCAAACCAAGCTTGCCGTCGAGCACGCGCTGCCTCACTTCGAGAAGGCCTACGGCATTCGCTCGATCCGGCTGCGGTATTTCAATGCCGCCGGCGCCGATCCCGACGGTGAGCTGGGCGAGGATCATTTGCCGGAAATCCACGTGATCCCTCGCGCGCTCGAGGCCGTCCGCAGCGGTCAGACGCTGGACATCTTCGGCGAGGACTACCCGACGCCGGACGGAACCTGTCTGCGCGACTACATTCACGTCGTCGACCTCGCCGACGCGCATCTGAAAGCCCTGGCGTGGCTCGCGCGCGGCGGCGCATCGGGCACGTACAACGTCGGCACAGAACATCCGACATCAGTGAAGGAAGTGATTGCCGCTGTCGAGCGCGTCACCGGACACGAGGTGAAACGCCGCATTGCGCCGCGGCGTCCCGGAGATCCCGCGGTCTTGTACGCGTCCGCTGAGCGAATCCGATCGGACTTCGGTTGGAAGCCGACCCGTCCGGACATCGACACCATCGTTGCCGACGCGTGGAGGTGGCATTCGGCGCACCCCCACGGATTCGGCGGCCAACCGCGCCAGACCGAGGCTCCGCCTCGCTGGTGATTCGCGTAGGATGACGATGTGACGCCGTTTCGCAGGCTCCTTGAGTACGCCCGGCCACACCGGGGTCGGCTCCTGGTCGCCCTGCTCGCGATGCTGCTGTACGGCGCCGGCACCGCCGGAACGATGGCGTACATCAAGCCGATCCTCGACGAGGCGCTGCCGAATCAGGAGCGCTTGCTGCCGACGATCGTGGCCATCCTGGCCATGTTCTTCCTCAAAGGCCTCGGGTCGTACCTGTCGTCGTACGTCATGACCGACGTCGGCCAGCGCGTCGTCCGCGATCTTCGCAACGTCCTGTTCAGACATATCCTCGGCCAGTCGGCGGCGTTCTTCTCGCTGCAGACGACTGGCCGGCTGATGTCGCGCATCACCAACGATGTGGGTCAGCTGCAACGGGCCGTGTCCGAGACGATCGGCGACCTCGCGCGTGAATCGCTGTCGCTCGTCGGGTTGGCGGTCGTGCTCTTCTGGAACGCGCCGCGGCTGGCGATCGTGTGCGGCACGGTCGCGCCGCTGATCCTGTATCCGCTCGCGGCGCTCGGTCAGCGTGTGCGTCGGACCACGCGGCGCAGTCAGGAAGCGCTGGAGCAGATGTCGCATGTGAGCGCGGAAGCGTTCACCGGACATCGCATCGTGAAGGCGTTCGGCGCCGAGGCGCGCGAAGCCGACAAGTTTGCCAAGGCCTCGCAACGGTTCTACCGCACCAGCATGCGCGTGACCAGCGCGCTGTCGGTGCTGCCGCCGATGATGGAATTTCTGGGCGGCGGCGCCTTCGTGATCGCCTTGTGGTACGGCAGCCAGGAGATCAGCGCGCACCGGCTCACCACTGGCGGGTTCGTCACGTTCATCACGGTGCTGTTCTCGATGTATGGGCCGGCGAAGAAGCTGAGTCGCGTGAATGCCGATCTGAATCAGGCAGCGTCGGCAGCCGAGCGGGTGTTCGAGATTCTCGATACACATAGCGAGGTGGTGGAGGCGGCGAACGCCGCGGCGCTGCCTCGGTTCGAGACCACGATCGAGTTTCGCGATGTCGAGTTCACGTACGGCGACGCCGATCACGCGACACTTCGGGGAGTCGCCTTCACCGTCCGTGCCGGTCAGACGCTTGCGATTGTTGGCCGCAGCGGCGCCGGCAAGACGACGCTGGTCAACCTCATCCCGCGCTTCTACGATGTGACCGGCGGCGCGATCTTCGTCGACGGACGCGACGTGCGGCAGATCGCGCTGGCCTCGCTGCGGTCGCAGATCGGCATCGTCACGCAAGAGACGGTGCTGTTCGACGATTCCGTGGCCGTCAACATCTCGTTCGGACGTCCGGATGCCACGCGTGCCGAGATCGAAGCCGCGGCGCGGGCCGCACATGCCGACGATTTCATCCGGCGTCTCGATCAGGGCTACGACACGGTGATCGGTGAACGCGGGCAGCGACTGTCGGGCGGGCAGCGACAGCGGCTCGCGATCGCGCGGGCGATTCTTCGCGATTCGCCGATCCTGATCCTGGACGAGGCCACCTCGTCGCTCGACGCCGAGTCGGAGGCACTCGTGCAGGACGCGCTCTCGAACCTGCTGCAGAATCGCACGTCGTTCGTCATCGCGCACCGGCTCTCGACCGTTCGCCGGGCGGATGTGATCGTCGTGCTCGAACGCGGCCGCATCGTCGAAACGGGTACTCACGACGAGCTGCTGGCGCGCGGCGGTGCCTATGCGAGACTCTACGAGCTGCAGCTGGAAGAAGAGCCGTCGGAGATCGAGATGTGAGCGCACAACTCCCAAACGCCAACTCCCAACTCCCAAAGAGGTGTGGTTTTGCCACAACGGGACTCTTGGGAATTGGTAGTTGGGAATTGGGAATTGGAATCAGATGATTAAGTCGATGACCGGCTTCGCCTCGCTCACGCACGAAGACGAACGTGCGACGATCGCGGTGACCGTCCGCGCGGTGAACCATCGCTTTCTCGATCTGCAGATCCGCATCCCGCAAGCGATCGGCGACGTCGAAGCGCGCGTGCGCGCGCTGCTGCAGAAATGGCTGGCTCGCGGACGCGTGGAGCTGGGCATCTCGGTGCAGGTGCGCAATGCGGCAACGCCCACCGTGGAGCTCAATCAGGACTTCGCTGCCGCGCTGGCCGCTGCCATCGAACAGGCGCGCGCGCGCGGGCTCGTGTCGGGCCTGTTGACGCCCGGCGATCTGTTGAGACTGCCGCAGGCGGTCACCGTACGTGAACGGCCGACCGAATCCGACCCGGCGGCGGACGGTCGGCTTGGGGCCAGCATCATCGCGGCGGTCGAGCAGGCACTGGGCGAGCTGGATGCCATGCGCGTGCGAGAGGGTGGCCACCTGCACGCCGATCTGGACGCGCGTCGGCAGATGCTGGCAGAGCTGATCGAACGGCTTCGTCTCGCGGCGGATGAAGGGCGGGTTGCGCTCGAAGCACGGTTGACCGAGCGGATCGAAGAGTTACGCCTCGAGCTGCCGATAGATCAGGCCATGATCGCCCAGGAGATCGTCCGGGCGGCGGGCCGCTCGGATATCGCCGAAGAGGTCACGCGGTTCCGGGCCCACCTCGCGCACTGGATGGTGCTCGTCGAAGGGGCCGAGCCGTGCGGCCGCAAGCTGGACTTCCTGCTGCAGGAGATGAATCGCGAGATCAACACGATCGGTTCGAAAGCCGACGGTCTCGGCGTGTCAGAGCTCATCATCAACGCCAAGGCGGAGCTCGAGCGAATGCGCGAGCAGGTCCAGAATGTCGAGTGACGCTGGTCGCGAGCGAGCGACGCGAGTCGAGGGGGCTCGACGCGGACGGTTGTTCATCGTCTCGGCCCCGTCCGGCACCGGCAAGACGACGCTGGTCGAGCGCGCCGTGCAATGTGTGCCCCATTTGCGCATGTCGCGCTCGTATACATCGCGCGCCGCCCGGGTCGGCGAGACAGATGGGGTCGACTATAATTTCATCAGCAAGGATCGCTTCGAATCGATGATTCGGGACGGAGCGTTCCTCGAGTGGGCCGACGTCTTCGGCAGCTATTACGGCACCGCCGCCGCCGACACCGAAGCCGCGCTGGCGGGCGGCGACGATGTGGTGCTGGTGATCGACGTGCAAGGGGCGCGTCAGGTCAGGGGCCTGGGCATCGAAACGATCAGCATCTTCGTTCTCCCGCCCTCGGCAGCCATCCTCGAGCGGCGGCTGCGGGGCCGCAGCAAGGACAGCGAGGAACAGATTCAGCGGCGCCTGGAAGTGGCACGGCGCGAGGTAAACGAATACGCGCGGTACGACTATGTAGTTGTGAACGACGAAGTGGAGCCGGCGGTCGACCGGCTTCGAGCCATCATCATGGCCGAACGCGTGCGGGTGACACCGATGCGCGATGAGGCGGAAAGTATCATCAGGACGTTTGCATGAAGGCGAGTCCGAAAGAGAATCGGTTCGAGTTCGTTGTCGTGGCCAGCGCTCGCGCGCGTCAGCTGCTCGCGGGTGCGGTGCCGCGTGAGGAAGGCACCAAGAAGGTCACGATCGCGCAGCGCGAGGTCCTCCGCCGCAAGGTCGAGAAGATCTCTGACGAAAAGCAGGTAAGCGAGTAGTGTAGGGCGGGTCTTGCTCTTTAGACCCGCCGAACACTGGGCAACGATATGGCTTTGATTGCCCTCGGGATTACCGGCGGAGTCGGCGCGTATAAGGCCGTCGAGGTGTGCCGCGGCCTGCAGAAGCGCGGACACGACGTCGTCGCGGTGATGACGCGAGCCGCGACTCGCTTCGTTGGTCCGCTCACCTTCGAAGCGATCACGCGCCGCCCGGTGATCACGTCGCAGTGGCGCCCGGGCATGAACGCCGACATCGAGCACATCGCCATCGCCGACGGCATCGCGCTGCTGCTGGTGGCTCCGTGCACCGCCAACGTCATCGGCAAGTTTGCCAACGGCATCGCCGACGATTTTCTGTCGTCGCTCTATCTCGCCACCAAAGCCCCGGTGTTGATTGCGCCGGCGATGAACACGAACATGCTGGCGCACGAGGCGGTGCGGCGAAATCTCGATACGTTGTCGGCGCGCGGCGTGCGCTTTGTCGAGCCGGGCGAGGGCTATCTCGCGTGCGGCTGGATCGGCAAGGGACGTCTGGCCGAACCGGCGGAGATTGTGGACGCGGCCGAGCGCGTGCTCACGCCTGTTGACTCCGTGCTCACAGGCACGCGCATCGTCGTCACCGCAGGGCCGACATACGAAGACATCGATCCCGTGCGGTATGTTGGAAACCGATCGAGCGGGCGGATGGGATTTGCCATCGCCGCGGAAGCGCACAGACGAGGCGCGGCCGTCACGGTGGTCGCCGGACCCACTCGCCTCGATCCGCCGGCGGTCGAGAGTGTCGTTCGCGTGCGCAGCGCCGCCGAGATGCACGAGGCGGTGATGCGCGTGGCCTCGAACGCCGACGTCGTCATCATGGCGGCAGCGGTCGCGGACTACACGCCGACAGCAGTCGCGCCCGACAAGATCGCGAAGACCGATGCGCCGATGACGCTGACGCTGCGACGCACGAAGGACATTCTCGCCGACCTGGGCTCGATGCGAGCAGGTCTGGGGTCGGGCCGTCCGCTGCTCGTTGGCTTCGCTGCTGAGACCGAAGACGTGCTGGCCAACGCGCGCGAGAAGCGGGCGCGAAAGAAGATCGACATGATCGTCGCCAACGACGTCTCGAAATCCGATCGCGGCTTCGACGGCGCGAACAATGCGGTGACGATCATCACTGCGGATGGCGAGCAGCCGGTGCCGCTGCAGAGCAAGGACCGCGTCGCCGGCGCGATTCTCGATCGGATCGAGCACGTGCTGCGCGCGCGCGCGGGCGCAGCCGCCTCTCGCTAGACGTCTTGAAAGGCTGAGTAGTGCAAGAATGAGAAAGGTCTTGGCCGTGCCTTTCAAGACGTCTCGCCCGCGCGAAGCGCGGGCAGAAGATACTGCCGCTGGCGAGGCGGAGCCTCAATGGTATCCGGCGGAGCCTCGCCAGCCGTGACTCGCGATCAGATCCAGGCGCACCTCGAGTTCTTCGGCGAGCTCGGCGTCGACGGCGTGCGGTTAGAGCCCGAATGGCGCGCGCGGGCAACTGCACAGGCCGCCATCGAATCGGAACCGGAACCGGAACGCATCGAACTCTCTCAACCCGTTCAGTCTGTTGCGGTCTTCACGAACGCGGCTGACGCTCTGCAGGCGCTGCGCATCGAGATCGGCCCCGCCTGCACTCGCTGCAAGCTCCATACGCTCGGCCGCAAGCAGGTGGTGTTCGGCGTCGGCAACCCCAACGCCGATCTGATGTTCGTCGGCGAAGCGCCGGGTGCCGACGAAGACATCCAGGGCGAGCCGTTCGTCGGCCGGGCTGGCCAGCTCCTCACGAAGATCATCGAAGCAATCGGGATGAAGCGCGAGGACGTTTACATCGCCAACGTCATCAAGTGCCGGCCGCCCGGCAACCGCAATCCAGAGCCCGACGAAGTCGATCGCTGCGAGCCGTTTCTTTTCCAACAGATCGACGCCATCAAGCCGAAGGTCATCGTCGCGCTGGGCAAGTTCGCCGCGCAGTCACTCTTGCGCACGACCGATCCGATCACGCGCATCCGCGGCCGGGAATACAAATATCGCAACGCCATCCTCATGCCGACCTACCATCCGGCATACCTGCTGCGGAATCCGGCATCGAAGCGCGATGTTTGGGAAGATATGAAACGCGTTCGGGCTATTCTGCAATCGTCTTGAATCTGGTTTCGGTCGCGGTTCCTGTTCCGTACCTCGATCTGCTGACGTATCGCGTTCCTGAGCCTCTCGCGCTGCCGGCGATCGGCGCGCGCGTGCGCGTGCCGATCGGATCGCGGACGGTCACCGGATGCGTCGTCGAGCACGCCCTCAACGGTGACGCGCCGGTCGACGGTATTCGCGACATCGGCGAGGTGCTCGATGCCGATCCATTCCTGCCGCCTGCAGTCGTCGACCTTTGTCGGTGGGTGTCCGAGTACTACCTCGCGGGAATCGGCGACGCGATCGCAGCGGCGATGCCTCCCGGTGCGCAGCGAAGGGCGTCGTCTTTCAAGACGCGCCGCATGGCCGCGTTGACGGCGCACGGTATCGAAGTGTCGAGAGTGGGAGGGGAGGGGCTCTCGGCCAAGCAGACGATCGCCCTCGAAGCGCTCGGCTCGGCAACGGCGCCGATACCGTTCTCAGAGCTTCGCGAGCGCGGCATCACTGCCGACGTGATCGGCAGGCTGGCGGCGAGGGGCTTGGTCGCGATGACCTCCGAGGCCGACGAACGCGATCCGTTCGAGGGCGCGGCGGTGAGTGTCTCGCCTTCCGATGCCGGACGCCAACTGACAGCCGAGCAAACCGAGGCGTTCGCACAGCTCAGTGCGCTCGTCGATGGCGGCGAGTTTCGCGTCGCGCTGCTGCATGGTGTGACCGGCAGCGGCAAGACGGAGATTTACGCACGCCTGGCCGATCGGGTGCGGCAGCGCGGACGTCAGACGCTGCTCATGGTGCCCGAGATCGCGTTGACGCCGTCGGTCGCGGCGCTCTTTAGATCCGTGTTCGGCGATCGGGTTGCCATTCAGCACAGTGCGCTGTCGGACGGCGAGCGCCACGATCAATGGCATCGCATCCGTCGCGGCGACGTCGATGTCGTGGTCGGCACTCGATCGGCGGTCTTTGTGCCGCTGTCGCGACTCGGTCTGATTGTCGTCGACGAAGAGCACGACACCTCGTACAAACAGGAAGAGGCGCCGCGCTATCACGGCCGCGATGTCGCCATCGTCCGCGCCCAGGGAGCGCAGGCGATCGTCGTCCTGGGCTCGGCCACGCCGTCGATGGAGACCTATCAAAACGCGCAGAGCGGGAAGTACGCGTTGGCCACACTCTCGCGCCGCGTGCTCGACCGTCCGCTCGCGTCGGTTCGCATCGTCAACATGCGCGAGGAGTACGCCGAGCAGGGGCCCGATGTCGTCATCAGCCGCGACCTGACGACGGCGATTGCGGATCGACTCACGCGCCGCGAACAGGTGCTCGTGCTGCTCAATCGGCGAGGCTATGCCACGGCGGTCTTCTGCCGTCAGTGCGGCGACACGTTCGAATGTCCGAATTGCACGATTTCGTTGACCGTGCACTCGGCCCGCAACGGGTGGCGCGCGCGCTGCCACTACTGCAACTACTCGATGATGGTGCCGAAGCAGTGCCGGAAGTGTGCGGCTCCGTATCTCGAACAGGCGGGATTCGGCACCGAGAGAGTGGAGATGCATCTGCGCGACCAGTTTCCCGACGCGCGCATCGGACGCGTCGATCGCGATTCGGTGCGCCGCAAGGGCGCGCTCACGTCACTGCTCTCGCGCTTCGCATCAGGAGAGCTCGACGTGCTCGTCGGCACGCAGATGATTGCGAAGGGGCACGACTTTCCACGGGTGACGCTCGTCGGCGTCATCTCCGCCGATGTGGGATTGGGACTCGCCGACTTCAGAGCGGCGGAACGCACATTCCAGCTGCTGACCCAGGTTGCAGGCCGCGCCGGACGCGGTGAGCGCACAGGCGAAGCCATCGTGCAGACGCTCTATCCGAATCACTACAGCATTCAGCTCGCCTGCCGGCAGGACTACGCCGCGTTCTTCGAGAAGGAGATCGCGTTTCGTCGCACCATGCGGTATCCACCGCTCGTGGCGCTCGTGAATGCCGTCGTCCGCGGTCGTTCCTTCGACGATGCCATGCAGACGGCGGTGGATCTCGTGCGCAGGCTGGAGCCGCTGAGTGCTGCTGCCGGCTTTCTCATCCTCGGGCCCGCGCCCGCTCCGCTCGTGAAGCTGCGCGGCGAACACCGCGTGCAGTTCTTCCTCAAGGGCACACGACGCTCAGACATGAGGCAAGCGCTGAAGACGGTACTCGCCGACATGCGTGAAATCCGAAGGCGAGTGACGGTCGATGTCGATCCGCTCAGCGTCCTGTAGTCAGGAGTGAGATCGGAATCGGCGTGAAGGACACGATCAGCATGATCGCGGCGAAGGCCGCCAGCCACAGACGCGTGTGATCCAGCGGTTGTTCCTCATCGAGCGTGCGCGGGTGATGCGGTCCCATCACGAACAGCATGATGAGGAGGAGCACCGTCCAGAGCAGATATGACGGCGTGTGCAAGACCAGAAGCGAGTAGGCAGTGAGACCGATCAAGCACGCCGCCACCCCAATCGTGATCTTCGATGAGGCGCGCCCGAACACCGCATAGCTCACATGCCCGCCATCGAGTTGCCCAGCCGGACATAGGTTCAATGCGGTGGCGAGAAGGCCCCACCATGCGGCCCAGCCAGCCGGATGCAGGTTGATCGTCTGGCCGTTGTGGACCGAGGGGAAGAACAGCTTCTCGACGAACTGGAACAGCAGCGGCTCGTTGAAGTTCGTTCCGTTGAAATCGGGCGGAAGCGTCACCACGTTCGAGAGACTCATCCCCAAGACGAGCACGGGGATGACGACGAGGAACCCCGCGATCGGACCGGCGATGCCGATATCGAAGAACTGCAGTTTCGACGCGATCGGCTGTCGGATTCGGATGACGGCTCCCAACGTGCCGGGCATCAAGAACGGCACCGGCATCGGAAGAAAGTAGGGAAGCGACGCATCGACGCGGTAATACTTGCAGGCAAAATAGTGACCGAACTCGTGAATGCCCAGGATCGCGAGTACGCTGACGCTGAACCAGAGTCCACCCAGCAACAGCCACGGCCATGAGGGAAGCGTCGAGGTGGCGTTCGCATCGAGGCCGGTCAGGAAACTGGCGTAGAACTCGGCGCCGACCAGCGTGGTTGTCATGAAGGTCACGATGAACAGCACGACATGACGGGTGACGGGCACCGGCCGAGGCGACGGCGGCAACACGTAGGGCCGTTCGACGTCGGACGGCTCCGCGGGCAGGCGGATCTCAGGTTCGTTTGGAGAGGGATGGCCCATGCGGGCGGACTGTTACCCGATATTCTGCAGGTCTTTGCCTGGCTTGAAGCGTATGGTCCGCCCAGGCGGGATTCGCACTTCCTTGCCGGTCCGCGGGTTCCGGCCGATGCCGCGCTTGCGCGGCTTCACCTGGAACACGCCAAACCCCCGCAACTCGATGCGATCGCCGCGCTGCATCGAAAGCCGCATGGCGTCGAACACCGCGTCGACGGCGACCTCGGCCTTGACCTTCGTGATGTCGGCGATTTTCGAGACCTCGTTGACGATGTCGACCTTGATCATGCGTGGGTTACCTCGGCTGCAAACACGGTAACTACTATAAAAATAATCACTTAGGCTGTCAACAATCGCGACAAGTGGCCCAAAGATCGCTCCCCTCCGTCGTCCTCGTCGGCCGTCCCAACGTGGGGAAGTCGACGTTGTTCAACCGCCTCACGGGCACGCGGCGCTCAATCGTGACCGCGATTCCCGGCACCACGAGAGACGTCATCACATATCCCGTTGAATGGCAGGGGTCTCACTTCGATCTCACCGACACCGGCGGCATGTTTGGCGCGAGTGAGGATCCGTTGCATGCCCTCGTGCTCGAGCGCGGCCGTCGAGCGATCCAGGATGCCGATCTCCTTGTGCTCGTTGTGGATGGTCGCGAGGGCCTGGTGCCTGGCGATCACGACATCACGAAGGTGGTACGCGATGCCGACAAGCCCGCGCTGCTCGCCGTGAACAAGACCGACGACCGCAGGGCGCGTGACGGCGTGCTCGACCTGTACGAGCTCGGGTTCGATCCGGTGTTCGAGATCGCGGCCGAGCATGGCACTGGTGTCGGCGATCTGCTCGATGCGATCGTCGAACGCTTACCGAAGAGCAGTCACTATGTCGAAAAGCCGCCGCCCGAACTGGCGATTGCGATCGTGGGCCGGCCCAATGCGGGGAAGTCGTCGCTGGTCAATCGGTTGCTTCGCGAAGAACGCATGATCGTCAGCGAGATGCCGGGCACCACGCGCGATGCGGTCGACGCGCTGATGACGTGGCATCGACGGACGTTTCGCATTGTCGATACGGCTGGCATCAGGCGGCCGGGTCGCGTCGCGAGCGGTGGCCAGATGGAGAGTGTCAGCGTGCTGCTCTCGAAACGCGCGATCGATGCCGCCGATATCGTCGTCCTCGTGATCGATTCGGTGGAAGGCGTCACCGAACAGGATGCGGCCATTGCAGGCCAGGCCGACAAGGCCGGTCGCGGGCTCATCATCGCGGCGAACAAGTGGGACCTCATGAAAGACAGGGGGCCCGACTTCTCGAAGACGTTCGACGAGGAGCTGCGGGACCGTCTGAAGTTCCTCGACTACGCGACCGTGCTCCACATTTCGGCGGCCACGGGCGAACGCACCCCCAAGCTGCTCGAGGCGATCGACGCGGTCGGAGAGTCGCGCCGCAAGCGCGTGAAGACATCCGACCTGAATACGTTTGTCGAACGGATTTCGGCCGAGCACCCGCCCGCCAGTCCCGGGCGCACGCACGTCCGGATTCTCTACGCCGCGCAGACGGCGGTCGCCCCGCCTACCTTCGTGTTCTTCACCAACGTCGCCACGACATTTCACTTCTCTTATCAGCGTTATCTCGAGAACCGGTTGCGGGAGGAGTTTGGTTTCAAGGGGACGCCGATCCGGATCCATGTACGGGCGCGACGACGTCGCGAGCGAGGCGGCAACCCGTCGAACAGACGCGCGAACCGCTCGAACAAGACCCACTGAACCCCTGAACCCCTGCACCGTGAACCAATTACTGCTGCTATACTCAACACCGTGACGCAACGGTGGTACAAGGCCGCTGAGGTCTGCGAGATGGCGCAGCTGCAGCCCTATGTGCTCCGTTCCTGGGAGAAGGAATTCCCGGGGATCGGTGTTCAGAAGTCGGCTGAGAGTACTCGCATCTACCGGCAGTCCGACGTCGATCAGGTGTTGAAGATCAAGCAGCTCGTCTTCGGCGAGGGGCTGACCCTCGCTGGAGCACGGCGTCGCTTGGAGGAAACCGCGGCCCCGCCGGGCGCATCCGATCAGGATGTCGCCGAAGTGCTCGACGCGCTGGCCTCCGACGCACGCACGCGAATCGCGCACGTGCGCGACGGGTTGAAGTCGATCCTGCAGCTGTTGTCGAGCGCGCCCGGCACGGTGGTCGTCGTCGATGACTATCGTCTCGAGCCGCCGAGCGGCGGCTCGACGCGCCGTGCGATGTCAGTACGACAGAAGGCGACGGCGTCCGCGAAGCGAGGGAGCGCGAGGAAGCCAGTGCGACCTGTGAAACGGAAGCGCGCGAGCGCGTAGTTCAAGAGTTCAGGAGTTCCGAGTTCCGGTTCAGCGTTCCCAAAAGCACGGGATGTAGCGCAGCCTGGTAGCGCACTTGACTGGGGGTCAAGGGGTCGCAGGTTCGAATCCTGTCATCCCGACCACATCATCGCGAGAGTTCCCCAGGACTCTCGCGTTCGTTTTCGATCAGGATGGGAGCGGCAGCATCTTCGCCACCCAGTCCTGATACTGCCGACGGATCGTCGCGAAGCGTTCGCGCTGTTTCGACGCGAGATCCGACTTCTCACCTGGATCGTTGGCGAGATCGAAGAGATGTTCACCTGACGCGTCTTTCAGGTACTTCCAATTCCCGACACGTGCAGCGTTCAGACCGATGACGCGCCAATAGAGTGAGCGATCGTACGGCTGGCGTTGGCCGGTGCAGATCGGCATCAGGTCCTCGCCATCGAGCGGCAGCGTCGGATCGGCCGTTGTGCCGGTGACGCCGAGGATCGTCGCCGTCCAATCCATCGTGATTGCCGCTTGATCGGTGACTCGGCCGGCGGGAATCACGCCTGGCCATCGTGCGATGGCCGGCACGCGCAGTCCGCCTTCGTTGAGATAGCCCTTCGCAAACGAAAACGGCCAGTTGAACGAATAGCGCTCGCCGCCGTTATCGCTCGTGAAGATCACGAGCGTGTCTCGGGTCATGTTGGCGCGGTCGAGCGCCTTGAGCACGCGGCCGATCCCGATGTCCATCCGCTTCATCATCGTCGAGAAGATCTTGAGCGAGCCGCCGTTGGTCATCGGGCCGGCGCCATGATCGGTGTGCCCGATGGCTTCGTCTTCAGGACCCTCCCAGGGAGCATGCGGTGCCGTGTACTGCAGGCTGAGGAAGAACGGCTTGCTGCGACGACGCAGGATAATCTCGACCGCCTTGTCCGACAGCAGATCGGTGAGGTATCCGACCCGCTCGATTGGCGTGAGGTCGTGCCACAAGTCGGCGGCGCCGCCGGCCGCCGCGCCGCCGCCTGGTGCGTCTGGTGCGCGATGCGTGAAGTAGTCGACCGCGCCGCTCAGCACGCCGAAGAACTCGTCGAAGCCATGTCGATTGGGACCGAATTCCGGCTTCCAACCCAGATGCCACTTGCCCACGAGCGACGTCTCGTATCCGTTGGCTTTCAGCAACGACGCGATCGTCGGGTGGTCAGGTGGCAGTCCCAGATCGCGCGGTGAACTCGCGGTCAGCGGCTCAGCCAGACCGACAGGAAGACGCTGTGGATATCGTCCGGTGATGTACGCGCAACGCGTAGGTGTGCACACTGGAGCGGCGGCGTAATTGCTGGTGAAGCGCACACCCTGTCGCGCCAGGTTGTCGAGCGCGGGTGTCTGATAGTCCGGGCGCCCATAGCAGCTCAAGTCGCCGTAGCCGAGATCGTCAGCCAGGATGAACAGCACATTCGGACGACGTTGATCGGCAGCGTCGACGCGCCCGGCGGCCAACGCCGTCGTCGCCACCGTTGTCTCGATGAATTCGCGTCGAGTGACTCTGCGCGGCACGCGCGGGATTCTACCTGACGTCAGCGCGATCGACGTCTATGCCTGCTATGCTACCGACACACCCGCCACGGCAAGGCCTGGTCGATGTCCACACGTATCTCCGCTGCGATCACTCGTACGGCCACCGCGCCGCGTGTGCCAGTGCGGCGCGGCGAGCATTGGCTTCGAATCGGTCAGGTCATCACCAGTCCTGAAACGCAGCTCCGCTACGAGATCGAGCGTCTACTCGGCGAAGGCGGATTCGGGCAGGTCTATCTGGCGCGGCGGTTGAGCCGATCGACGCTCGTTCCGGAGATCGTCTGCATCAAGATCAGCCATCGCATCGACGGCTGGCTTCGCGAGGCGTACTTCGGACAGCTGCTCGACGATCATCCGCGTGCGATTCGCGTCTTCGACACGTTTCCGATACTGGAGGGCGATCGTTCGATCGCCTACTGCCTCGCGCTCGAGTACGCGAGTCAGGGTGATCTCAGCGCGTTTTTAAAGCGCCGGGCGCGTCCGTGGCCGGAGGCGTCGGCGCGGCGCGAGATTGCCGGCATCCTCGACGTGCTCGGCAAGCTCCATCGCGGTCAGATGCTGCACCGCGATCTCACGCCGATGAATGTGTTCGTATGCGACGACCGCCGGCTGAAGCTGGGCGATTTCGGCATCGTGCGTCAGCAGAGCGATCGCCGCGGGATCACGGCGCGTACCATGAATGCGCTCACGGCACCGAGCGAGTTCCTCGATCGCGCAGCACCGAAGTGGCAGGCGCGCGACGATGTGTATCAGGTGGGGCAGCTGCTGGCGATGCTGATGAAGGGTGACGCGTCAACGCGTGTGCGAACGTCGGAGATCCGAGCCCTGGCGTGCAGCGATCACTTGAAGGAGATTATTCATCGCTGCATCGGCGAGCGTCGAAAGCGGTACGAGAACGCGAGTGAGCTGATTGACGCGCTGAGTACGCCGCCGGCTCGGCTGAAGGCGGGCGTGTTGCGCGGCTTGAAGGGCGTCCACCTGGCGTTCACCGGCATCCTCACCAAACGTCGCCGAGAGGCCGCGCTGGCGGCGCGACGCGCCGGTGCGATCGTGCACGGAGGGCCATCGGCGCAGACGAGGGTCGTTGTTCGTGGACGGCCGAACCCGCTTCAGGCCGCAGGTCGCGACGGCGGGCTGAAGCTAATGGAGATCAAGCGGCTGCGTGAGAAAGGGACGCGGATCACGCTGTTGAACGAAGAGCAGTTCTGGAGGCTCGTCGCGCGCAAGTAACGTTCGAGGAGGGAAGATGACTGGTCGAATCACACGTCTATCGGTTGTCGTTATCGGCGTATGGCTGGCTGGCACGGTGATCGCTGTGCGTGCGCAGGGCCAGGAAGTCTCCAAGCCGGGGCAAGGCGTCACGCTTCCGAAGCCCATTCACGAGGAGAAGCCTCAGTACACGAAAGAAGCGATGGCGGCGGGCATCCAGGGCTCGGTGTTGTTGAACGTGGTCGTTCAAAAGGACGGAACCGTGGGTCAGGTCGACATCGCCCGATCGCTCGACAAGGTGTACGGGTTGGACGAATCGGCGATCAAGGCTGCCAAAGGGTGGCGGTTCGAGCCGGGAAAGAAAGACGGTAAACCGGTGGCCGTCCTGGTCACCATCGAGCTGTCGTTCTACTTGCGCAAGAAGGACGAGAAATAGATCACGCGTGCGCGGGCAATCGCAGGCGCGCGGAGACGCCGCCGGTCGCGGATTCACTCAACTCGATCGACCCGCCATAGAGCTCGACGAGATCGCGCACGATCGCCAGGCCCAAGCCGCTGCCCGGGACGGCCTCGTCGGCGCGAACGCCTCGTCGTAGCACGGTCTCGCGCATCGTCAGCGGAAGGCCCGGACCATCATCGTCCACGATGATCAGTGTGTGGCCGTTACTGACGCTCGACGAAACCACGACGCGCGAGCGCGTCCACTTGCAGGCGTTGTCGAGCAGGTTGCCCAGCATCTCGTCGACATCTTCCCGCTGACACCGCACGGCGTGTTCCGGCGAAACGCACAGGTCGATCGTGATGCCCCGATCGGCGTGCAGCCGCAGCAGCGTGCGTGCGAGCGCGTCGGCGGCCGGCTTGATCGCACAATGACTGCCGGGAGCGCTGCCCGACGCGGCGGCGCGCGCCTGTGCCAGGTGGTAGTCGATGTGCTTGCGCATCCGATCCACCTGGTGGCCGACTAATTCGGCGACATCGGCATGCCCTGACTGTGCGGCGCGATCGGCTTCCTGCGAGAGCACGGCCAGCGGCGTCTTCAGGCCGTGCGCCAGATCGCCCGCCTTCGCGATCGCTCGCTGCACGATGCGCTCGCGATCGTCGAGCAACGTGTTGAGGTCGTCGACGAGCGGCTGCACCTCCGTCGGGTAGGTGCCCGTCACGCGCCGCTCTTCGCCGCGATGCACCGACAGCAGACGCGCGCGCACCTGATCGACGGCCGACAGTCCCTTTCGGATTTGCCACAGTCCCCCAATCATGCAGCCGATCGCGATCGTGATGATCAGCAACAAGTGGCGGACTGCGAGATGAATCTGCCGGATGATCTCCGGGGCTAAGAACATGACGTGAATCAGCACGAAGCTCACCGCCGCGAACAAGCCAACGGTCCAGAACAGGGTGCCGATGATGATGCGCGCGCGAAGAGAGAGCAGACGTTTCACGATTGCGCTGGGACCGACGGTTCGGAGGCAATGCGATAGCCGAGGCCGCGCACGGTTTCGATGAGCGATGAGCCGAGCTTGCGCCGCAGCCGCGCGATGAACACTTCGACGGTGTTCGAGTCGCGATCGAAGTCCTGGGCGTAGATGTGCTCGGTGAGCTCGGTCCGCGACACCACGCGCCCGTTCTGGTGCATCAGATACGACAGCACACGGAATTCGTGACTGGTCAGCGACACGGGCGTGCCGTCCACGGTGACGCGCGCCGATCGAGGATCGAGCGACAGGCGGCCGCAGCGCAGTTCCGGCTGCGGGCGTCCGTGCGCGCGGCGAATCAGCGCGCGGACACGCGCGAGCACTTCCTCCATCTGAAACGGCTTGGTCACGTAGTCGTCGGCACCACTGTCGATGCCCAGCACCTTCTCCGACCACGTGCCGCGCGCGGACAGCACCAGCACCGGCACCGGCATGTCCGCCTCGCGCCATCCGCGCAGCAGCGTCACGCCGTCGATGACCGGCAGCCCCAAATCGAGCACGATCGCGTCGTACTGTTCGGTTCGCGCGAGAAAGTCGGCCCGTGCGCCATCCGCTGCCGTGTCCACGACATACCCGCCCCCGATCAGCGCTTCTGCGATTCGCGCCGACAACGTGCGTTCGTCTTCGACCACCAGAATGCGCACAAACGGCCTCGCACTGTTATAGCGCGCGCGAGCATGAACGGAACGTGAACGCCCTGATTCCTGACTCCTGACTCCTGATTCCTGAATTCCTACGAGAGAGAGAACGGCGGGTAATCGTCGACCAGCAGAAGTAGATACGCCTCGACCCGCACCAGCCACCGCAGCGACCCGACTGCGAAGTCGTACATGCCGGCCGGATATGAGCCACTGAACAGGATCACGAACCACGCCAGGATGGTCGTGAAGCCCCACGCGACGAAGATGAAGAACAGCACGATGAAATGTGGAATCGCGAGAAACAGCCGAAAGGCGACGGTCAGGCGATCGCGCGGTCCAACGGGATCGACGATCGCGACCGATGTGGGATAAGGCGCGTCGCCAAATGGAGGATAGGCGTCCGCGAGGAGCATCACATACGCACCTGCGCGCGTCCGCCATCGCAGATAGAACGCACAGAACTGGCGGATGCCGGTGATGTGTGTGCCGGCAATCACGATCGTGAACCAGCTGATGATGGCGAGGAACGCTGCGACCGCCCCCAGCAGACCTCCTTCGCCAAACGAGGATCCGCTCATGGAGTCGTTCTGTGACGTCGCAATGCCCAGTCCCACTCCGCCCACCAGGATGATGTGAGGGATAGCCAGGATCAGACGGAAGAACGTGGTCAGCCGATTGCGGTTCGTGATCGCCGGCTCAATGCTCACGGACACGGGATACGACATGCACGAGACTATACAGAAAGGCGCTTTGGAATGGGGCGACCGACCTCTCAGTAGTCTGCCTAATCGTGGGGCTTCGTCTGCCTCTCGGTATCCTCGCTTCGGCGATTTCTCACGATTTCCTCGGAAATCTGTTCGATGCGCGGCAACTACCCGTTTGAGTGATCGGGCGAGGCTTTTGCTGGGCCCACAGGGGCCACGTTGGCCTTATAGTACAGCCCTAATCTCCAGATTCCTGCGACTCGGTTGCGACGTGGGAGAGCTGTACCCAGGGAGCATGCGGTGTTCGAGCCTGGCACTCAACTCGGTCGTTATGAGATTCAGCGACGGCTCGGCCGCGGAGGCATGGGCACGGTGTACGTCGCCCACGATCCGGTGCTCGGCCGCATGGTCGCCGTCAAAGTCTTTGCCGGTGACCTCGATGTTCCCGATGCGCGTGAGCGTTTTTCGCGCGAGGCGCGAGCGTCGGCAGCGCTGAACCATCCCAACATCGTCACGGTGTACGACTTCGGCGAGTACGGGTCGCAGCCCTACATCGTCATGGAGTACGTGCCCGGCGAGACGCTCGCCAACGTCATTCGCCGGAAAGTGCCAGTGGCGATTGCCGACAAGCTGCGGTGGATGCATGAGCTCTGTTCGGGCGCCGGCTACGCGCATCAGATGTCGGTGATCCATCGCGATATCAAGCCGGCGAACCTGATGATCGATCGCGCCGGGCGTTTGAAAATTCTCGACTTCGGCATCGCCCGCATGCTGGGCATCGCGTCGAACACGTCGGTGATGATTGGGACGCCAGGCTACATGGCGCCCGAGCAGATCACTGGCGAGCCGGTCGACCATCGTTCGGATCAGTTCTCGATCGGCGTCGTCTTTTACGAGCTGCTCTCGTATACCGAGCCGTTCCCGGGCGACACGCTGCCGGCGATCACGCATCGCATACTGAACGACCAGCCGAAGCCGCTGCTGGGCGTGATCCCTGACGTCACTCACGAGATTGCGGCGATCGTCGACCAGGCGCTGAAGAAAAACATCGCCGAGCGTTTTTCAGATACCGACGCGATGCGATCCGCGATCTCGAGGGTGAGGCGACAGTTCAACTCCGACGACAGCTGGAACGGCGCAACCCTACCGACGGGGCGGGACATCACACCGCCCGTCTCACCGCCTGGCACACCGGCTGGCACACCGCCTGGCGGGATGAATCGAGGCACTGGGTCGTCCAGACGACGCACGGGCAATGCCGTGGGTGTGGCGCAGCTGACGCCGCCGCCCGATCCGCGGCGCACCGATCGCGAAGCGTTGGCACGCAGACGGGCGGCGCAGGTCGAAGCCGCGTTGGCGCAGGCGCGCCAGCTGGTCGCGGACCAGCAGCTCGAGGCGGCGCTCGACGCGTGCCAGCAGGCGCTCACGCTCGACGAGAGCCACGCCGGCGCGCTCGAGCTCGAGTTGGAAATCGAAACCGCCCTCGGTCTGCACGACGGCGCGACGCCGGCCGATCTGGATGTCACCATCGCAAGCGAACCGAGCGCACTGGATCCGCGGCTGATCGAATCACAGGCCGTGACGCGTGAGGGCTATGCGTTCGCCGGCGGCCTGCCTTCGTCAGTGCCGACGGAGCGACCCCTCTCAGGCGCACCGCCTGACGGTGGTGTTGGCGAACGCACCGTGCTGCGTCCTGTCACGCCACCGCAGACCAGGCCACAAGAGCCGCTGTCAACGAACCGCGTGCAGGATCCGCCGTCGGCCGTCGGCGAGCCGACGATCATCGCACCAAGCCGCCGCACACCGGCGCCGGCCACCCAGACCGCGAAGCCGGCGGCGAAGACTCCGGTTCAGCCGAAGACTCCGGTTCAGAAGACGCCGGCGCAGAAAGTGCCGGTCCAGAAGGCGCCGAGCGGACCAGACCTCCTCACACGCATCACGTCTGCTGTGGGCCCGGCTGTGCAGGGCATCGTCGGCTCGCTGCAGTCGATCGTCCCGCAAGGCAAGATGCGAATGGTCGCCGGCATTGCTGTCGGTGTCGTGGTGATTGCGATCGCCGCCATCGCGTACTTCGTGACTCGGGGCCCGCTGCCCACTGGAACGTTAGTCATCGAAGCGGCACCATGGGGAACGGTCACCGCGATTCGCGCCGAGAACGGCCGCGAGCAGGCGGTGCCGCCGCAGGCATCGACGCCCTTGTCGATCGCACTGCCCGAGGGCACGTATCAGATCTCGGTGACCGGACCGGATTCGAAGACGGCAACGATCAGTGCGCACGTGGCCGTCGGCGGGATTGCGGTCGCGCCGATGGCGCGCTTCGACAGCGTGTCGATCGAGCAGTATTTTGAGCAGTACCTCGGTGGATCGGTGGCTTCCACCGAGCCTGCCGCACCGGCACCAGTCGCTGGTGCTGCACCAGCACCCGCGGCACCTCCGGCCGCAGGAGGCAATCAGTAATGCGCCTCATTCGCATCGCGCTCGCGGCGCTGATCGGCGTGGCGATCTATCCATCCATCGCCTCGGCGCAGGACGACGCGTTCAAGAAGGGTCTGCAGGCGAGAGGCGAGAAGAACTGGCCCGAGGTGGAGCGTCAGATGCGGATGGCCTTGCAATCCGACGACGTGGACTCGCCTCGCAAGGTCAAGTCCAACGTGTTTGCAAGCGTGTTCGGCGCCCAAGGCAGCGAGTATCTCCCGCACTTCTTCCTCGGTGAGGCGCTGCACAAGCAGGGGCAGTGCGGTCCTGCCGTCAGCGAGTGGCTGAAGTCGGAGCAGCAGAAAGCGGTACTGAGCGCCAAGCCGGAATACCGCGAGACGATGCGGAAGGGGTATTCGGAATGCGCGGCGAAAGGCGTGCTGCAGCGCACCGAGTTCGACGCGCAGACCAATGCCAGCCGGCAAGCCTATGAGGCCGCGTCCGCGATCGCCAAACGCGTCGGCGATCTCAAAGACACCCATAAGGATCTCTGGGCGGGGTCATTCGCGCAGCAGTACGAGACTGCCCGCCGCGAGCTCGAAACCGCATACAACAAGTTCGGCGTGGCGCAGCGCTCGCGTCTGGCCACCGACTTCAACGATGTCAAAGTGGCGAGCGAGCGCGCCCTCGCCGTCTTGCGGCCGCTCGAAGAAGCCTTCAACGGAGCCATCGAAGGCTCATCGACGTTCACGCAGCGAGTCCGAGAGGTCGCTGATGCGATCTCAGGTGCCGAGCTGCTCGACAAGTCGATCGAAGGCATCAAGGTGACGCTGACCGAGCCGTTGAATGCGACACGCAAGTCTGGTCGCGATCAGCTCACACAGGCGCACGATAAGTTGGCCCTCGGGCAGCAAAAACAGAACGTCGCCACGCTCAACGAAGCGATGAGAGCGGTGCAGGCCGCGAACCTTTCGTTCAACCAGGTGCTCGACCTGTTGAAGAAAGCGCAGCGCAGCGATCTCGATCAGCGTCTCAGCGTGTCGGTGCGGGCGGCCGATGAAGCGTTCGCGTCGATCTCGGCGCTGATGACCACGCTCGAGAGCCGCGCCGCACAGACGCCTGACAGAATCACGCCGGAAATCGGGACGCAGCGCGATGCGCTCCGCAAGCAGATCGAAGCACAGCGCCAGCGATTCGAACGGGCGCGGAAAGCGGAAGACGTGCCCGGCATCGACAGCGTCAAGACGCAGCTCATCGACGCCCAAACCGCGCTCAATCGGATCATCCAGGCGTTCGGCCCGTTGTCGCTGCGCGACCGCGGCGTCTCCGCCAGCTTAGAAGAGGGCGCGCGCATGTTCCTCGCCGGCGAGTATCAGAAGTCGCTGACCGCCCTCGATCCGTCGAGCGGCGTCGATGCCGCCGCCAGTCCTTCGCTGCAGCTGCAGGCCCATCTGTTCCGCGCGGCATCGCTCTACGCGCTCTACGTCCGATCGGGCGAACGTCGTCAGGAGCTGCGCACACAGGCGCTCGCCGAGATCGACCAGTGCAAGCAGATCGACGTCACCTTTGAACCAAGTACGCAGGTGTTTGCACCGCGCTTCATCACGTTGTACAAGACAGGAGGCGCGGCCGCATCGCAGACAGCCGCCGCGGCGCACGAGAAGACGCAATAGGGAAGAAGGCGAGACACCGCCCCTCATGAATCTCACGCTCGAAGTGACGGGGCCGCAGTCGGA
>Ga0075434_100000437_pt1 | contig 30944 bp, 26 predicted proteins | sample RhiMethybrSRZTD3_FD_75298 | JGI IMG/M metagenome (GOLD analysis project Ga0075434, IMG submission 75298) | Populus rhizosphere microbial communities from Tennessee, USA - Rhizosphere MetaG P. TD hybrid SRZTD3 | ecosystem: Host-associated > Plants > Roots > Rhizosphere > Soil | place: USA...
TCCAGCCGCCATGGCGCCAAATCCATGTCTTCTCGCAGCTATGACGTCATCGTTGTTGGCGGTGGTCACGCGGGGTGCGAAGCCGCCGCCGCCGCGGCTCGCCTCGGCGCGCGCACGGCGCTCATAACCCACAGTTTTGCCACCGTTGGCGAGATGTCGTGCAACCCCGCCATCGGCGGCCTCGGCAAGGGGCATCTGGTGCGCGAGATCGACGCCCTCGACGGCCTTATGGGGCGCATCGCCGATGCCGCCGGGATCCAATTCCGGGTGCTCAACCGGTCCAAGGGGCCCGCCGTGCAAGGTCCCCGCGCCCAGGCCGACCGCAAGCTTTATCGCCAGGCCATGCAGGCCGCCATCCGGGCCATCCCAGGCCTCAGTGTCATCGAAGGCGCGGTCGAAGACCTCCGTCTTGTCACCCCGCAGCCGGGAGCCTCCCGCCTGGCCGGTGTCGTGCTGGCCGATGGCCGCAGCCTCCTGGCGGGCGCGGGGGTCCTCACCACCGGTACGTTTTTGCGTGGCATGATCCACCAAGGCGAGACGCAGATCCCGGCGGGGCGCTACGGCGAGGCGCCAGCCAACGGCCTGTCGCAGCGGTTGCTGGCCTTGCCGCTGCGGCTTGGGCGGCTGAAGACCGGCACGCCGCCCCGCTTGGCCAGCCATTCCATCGATTGGGCGGACCTGTCGATGCAGGCGGGCGACGATCCGCCGGTCCCCTTTTCCTTTCTCACCACCCGTATCACCACTGCGCAAGTCGCCTGCGGCATCACCGCCACCAATGCCGCCACCCACGCCCTGATTCGCGCCAATCTCAGCCGGGCACCGCTTTATTGTGGCCAAATCGGCGGCGTGGGCCCGCGCTACTGTCCCTCCATCGAGGATAAGGTGGTGCGCTTTGCCGACCGGCCCAGCCATCAGATCTTTCTCGAGCCCGAGGGCCTCGACGACGATACCGTCTACCCCAACGGCATCTCCACCTCGCTGCCAACCGACGTGCAGGACGCCTTGCTGCGCACCATTCCGGGTCTCGCCCGGGTGGTCGTCAAGCGCTTCGGCTATGCCATCGAGTACGACTACGTCGATCCCCGCGAGCTTCTGCCAAGCCTCGAGCTCAAAGGCTTGCCCGGGCTGTTCCTCGCCGGCCAGATCAACGGCACCACCGGGTATGAAGAGGCCGCGGCCCAAGGCCTGCTGGCAGGCCTCAACGCGGCCCTGCGCGCCTCGGGCGCGCAACGGGACTTTACCCTTTCGCGCGCCGATGCCTACCTCGGCGTCATGATTGACGATCTCGTCACCCGAGGGGTCTCCGAGCCCTACCGGATTTTCACCTCGCGCGCCGAATTCCGCCTACGGCTGCGGGCAGACAACGCCGACCAGCGGCTGACCCCGGCCGGTCTCAAGCTTGGCTGTATCGGACCAGCCCGCGCCCACACCTTCGCCGCCAAAGCGCGCACGCTGGAACGGGCTCGCCAGGAGCTCGCCGCGTTGAACCTCACCCCGACCGAGGCCGCGCGGCACGGCTTGGGCGTCAACCAGGATGGGCGCCGCCGCAGCGGCTTCGAGCTTCTCGCCTATCCCGGCATCACGTGGTCCCAGCTCGCGGCTATCTGGCCGGCCCTCGGTGCTCTGCCGAGCTGGGCCATTACTCAGCTCGAGGTTGACGCGCGCTACGCGGCCTACGTCGATCAGCAGGACGCCGATGTCTCGGTGTTGCGCAGAGAGGAGGCCATCCGCCTGCCGCGGGATATCGACTATACCCGCATTTGCGGCCTATCGAGCGAGGTCAAGCAACGCCTCGAGAGGGCACGACCCACAACGCTTGCGCAGGCGGGCCGCCTGGAAGGCATTACCCCTGCAGCGCTCATGCTTCTTCTGGCCCACGTCAAAAAGCTGCCCCTTCGGCGCTCGGCCTCCTAAACAAGGTCCAATTCCGCTCCGGGCGAGCGCAAACGGGGGTGGATCGTGTTTCACGTGAAACATTTTGCGCCCGACGCCTCCATTTTGGGCTATGGCGAGGCCGATGGCCAACCCCTCCCAGGTCCGCACAGGGCGGCGTCGACCGGCGTTGACCATTGCAGGTCCCGCCGACTTCGCCGCCGCATTTGCTGTTTCACGTGAAACGATCACGCGCCTGGAGACGTACGCTGCCCTGCTGCGGCAGTGGCAAAGGGCAGTCAACCTGGTCGCGCCCAGTACACTCGATGCCGTTTGGCAGCGCCATTTCGCGGATAGCGCCCAACTCGTCGCCCTCGCGCCCGAGGCGGGCCGGTGGATCGATCTGGGCTCGGGGGCCGGTTTTCCGGGCCTTGTCATCGCCATTGTCTTGGCGGATGCGGCCCACGCCGAGGACCCAAAGTCTGCCGCGGCCCCCGGTGCACGCATCACGCTCATCGAAAGTGACCACCGCAAGGGCGCCTTCTTGCGTGCGGTGGCCCGCCAGCTGGGCGTCGCTGTGGATATCCTGTCGACAAGAATCGAATCTGACGCGACTCAAAGTAGGGTTGCCGCGCCGGACGTGGTAACGGCGCGTGCCCTAGCGCCCCTCGACAAACTGCTGAGCCTTGCCGCCCCGTTGTGGTCCCCGCGTACCATCGGTTTGTTTCTCAAGGGCCGCGAGGCGGCCAACGAGGTCGAGACGGCCCTTAAGGTGTGGACTTTTCAGCATGAGTTGATCCCCAGCTCTACCGAAGCGGAGGCCCACATCGTGCGGGTCAGCACGCTCGAGCCCAACAGGAAGGAGCCGCGCTCGTGACTGGCATGCTTCCCGGAGCCGCCGCGCTCCGCGTCCTTGCCATTGCCAATCAAAAAGGTGGGGTGGGCAAGACGACCACAGCCATCAATCTGGGAACCGCGTTGGCCGCGGTCGGTCAGAAGGTGCTCATTCTTGATCTTGACCCGCAAGGCAACGCCTCCACGGGTGTGGGGGTCGCAGAGGAGGCCCGGCATCTCACCACCTTCAGCGTGCTGAGCGGCAAGGCGGGTATTGCAACGGCGGCCATGCCGACGCTGGTGCCAAATCTGAGTATCGTGCCGGCGAATTCGGACCTGGTAGGTCTCGAATCCGAAATGATGCTGGAGTCTAACCGTCCCTTCCGCCTGCGGGATGCCGTAGCCGCTTTGATCGCCCAGCAGCGCGCGCGGCCGACCGACGTGCCTTACACCTACCTTTTGATCGACTGTCCGCCGTCGCTCAACCTGCTGACGCTGAACGCCATGGTCGCTGCGCACGCCGTTCTGGTGCCGGTCCAGTGCGAATTCTTCGCCTTGGAGGGCATCTCACAACTGAAGGACACAATCGATCAGATTAAGTCGACGCTCAATCCAGGTCTGGAGATCCAAGGCGTCGTGCTGACCATGCACGATGCACGGACCTCCCTATCGAAGGAGGTTGCCACCGAGGTGCGCGCTTTCTTCGGTCCCAAGGTTTATGAAACCATGATCCCGCGCAACGTGCGCGTGGCGGAGGCGCCCTCGTTCGGCAAGCCGATCCTGCTCTACGACTATGAGTGCCCCGGTAGCCAGGCTTACATCCGGCTGGCAACCGAGATTATTGAGCGCGAGCAACGCCTACGGGCGGCTTGAGCGTGAACAACAGGATTGAGGCGGTGCCTGCGCGCGCTGCCGTTTCCGGCGAGGATCACCGTGCCCGACACTCTTAAGACCTGGGGAACCGCGATGCCACTACCCCTCAACAAAGGCCGGCTCGGCCGCGGCCTTGCGTCTTTGATCGGCGAGGTCCCGAGCGGCGAGCAACGCCTGCCGGCCGAAGGCGAGCAACGCACGGTGGGTATCGACCAGCTGCAGCGCAGTCCGCTCAATCCGCGCCGCGATTTTGGCGACGAGGAGCTGGCGGAACTGGCCGATTCGATTCGCACCAAGGGCCTGCTGCAACCGATAATCGTGCGACCCGACGCCGGCAGCGGCGGTTATGAGATCGTTGCCGGCGAACGGCGCTGGCGCGCCGCCCAGCGCGCCGGCATCCACCAGGTCGCCGTGATCGTCCGTGAGCTGAGCGATCAGGAAGCCCTCGAAGTCGCCCTGATCGAAAACGTGCAGCGTACCGATCTCAACGCCATTGAGGAGGCGACCGGCTACAACGATCTCACCGAGCGCTTTGGTTACACGCAGGAGCAATTGGCGGACGTGATCGGCAAAAGCCGCAGCCACATCGCCAATACGCTGCGGCTTCTGAAGTTGCCGGCCGCGGTGCGCGCGCTGTTGGCCGACGGTTCGCTCACGGCCGGTCACGCCCGCGCCCTGGTTGGGCGCGAGGATGCCGAAGCTTTGGCGCAGCGTATTGTCACCCAGGACCTCAATGTACGGGCCGTGGAGGCTCTGGTGCAAAGTCAGGCCAAAGGCGGCGATGGCGCCGGCGGCGCCGGCCGTCGCGGCACGGACAAGGATGCCGATACCCGCGCCTTCGAAAAGGATCTCGCCGATGTTCTGGGCCTCAAGGTCGAGATCAAGCCGGGGCCGGGCGAGAGCGGCACCCTGACCATCCGCTATGGCAACTTTGACCAGCTGGACTATATCCGCACCCGCCTGGTGGGGTAGGCGAAGCGGTGCCGGTCGGGCGCAGGCCTTGCCGCGGCAGCGTGAGAGGGGGAGCGGCAAAGGCCCCAGGCTCTGTTGGCGCCCGCCTGCGGCTCGCCTCGACGTTGCGCTTGACGATCTTTCCGCATCGTAGTTGGAGTGGAGGCCCCGCGCTGGCCTCGGGCACGCGTGGCAGTCTGCGTTGGAAGGTTGAATGTCGCAGAGCTCCGAATTCGATGACGTCTTGCAGCGCCTGGCGCGGCTGATTGGCACGCGACGCCAGGATGCCACCGGTACCTCCTATACCAAGGAGCTATTGGACGCGGGCGTCGAGCGCTGCGCGCGCAAGCTGGGCGAGGAAAGCACCGAGACCATCATTGCCGCGCTCGGTGGCGACAAGCAGGCTCTGAAACGGGAGGCCGCGGACCTGTTCTACCACCTGCTCGTGCTGCTTGAGAGCCGCGGGGTGGCACTGCAAGACGTGCTCGCAGAACTCCAGGCCCGCATGGGCACCTCGGGGCTCGCCGAAAAGGCGGCTCGACGCGGCACATCCTCATGAGCGCCACCGACGATCCTCTCGACCGGGATGCGCTTGTGCTCGCCAACCGCTCGCCTATCCGCTTTTCGCCTTATCGAGTCTTCCCCCGCGACGAATGGGCCAAGCTGCGCGCGGACACGCCCATGACGCTGGTGCCGCGTGAGCTGGAGCAGCTCTCGGGCTTGATCGAAGACCTGTCGATGGTGGAGGTGGAACAGATCTATTTGCCGCTGTCGCGCTTGCTCAACCTGCACGTGGCGGCGGCACAGGAGCTGCACGCCGTCACCAATCGCTTCCTCGGCCGAAAGGACCACCGCGTGCCCTATATCCTCGGGATTGCGGGTTCGGTGGCCGTTGGCAAGAGCACCACCGCCCGCGTTCTGCGTGCGCTCCTGGCCCGCTGGCCCGACCACCCGCGCGTCGATCTCATTACCACCGATGGCTTCCTGCATCCCAACGAGGAGCTCAACCGCCGCGGTATCATGCATCGCAAGGGTTTTCCCGAGAGCTTCGACACCGCGCGACTTTTGAATTTCTTGCATGAGGTGAAGTCGGGAAAGCAACGGGTCGAGGCGCCCGTCTATTCGCATTTCCACTATGATATCCTTCCGGGTCAGGTGCTGGTGATCGATCGCCCCGACATATTGATCGTGGAGGGATTGAACGTCCTGCAGCCGGCGCGGATGCCGAAGGATGGCGAGGCCATTCCCTTCGTCTCGGATTTTTTCAACTTCTCCATTTATATGGACGCGGACGCCAAGGTTATCGAGGAGTGGTACGTCACGCGCTTTATGCGCTTGCGTCAGACCGCCTTTCGCGATCCGGGCGCCTATTTTCATCGCTATGCCCAACTGACGCCGGATGAGGCCCGCGCACAGGCGCTGGAAATCTGGCGCACCATCAACCAGAAGAATCTGGCGGAGAACATCTTGCCGACGCGACAGCGTGCGCGTCTTATTTTGCGCAAGAGCGCCAACCATCGCATCGAGGATGTCGCCTTGCGCCGAATTTGAGCAAAGCAGGCCCGCGCTGGCAGGGCGGGTTGCCGAGCGGCCCCGGCTGGGCCAGATTGCTTCAACGGCGGGAACAGGGCCGCTCAGCCTGGGTGCACGTGAACGGAGACGATGATGGGCCGCAAATACCAGAATATTCTCGAGACGGTCGGCAATACGCCCGTCGTGAAAATCAATCGGCTCGCGCCCGCAGGCATCAATCTTTACGTCAAGATCGAAGCCTTCAACCCCTTGGGCTCGGTCAAGGACCGTCTGGCGTTAGGCGTCATCGAGGCCGCGGAAAAATCGGGCGAGCTCAAGCCCGGGCAAACCGTGATCGAGGCGACCAGCGGCAACACCGGCATCGGCCTGGCCATGGTGTGCGCGCAAAAGAACTATCCGCTGGTCGTGACGATGGCCGAACAATTTAGCGTCGAGCGGCGGCGCCTGATGCGCTTTCTCGGCGCCAAGGTCGTTCTGACCCCACAGGCCCAGCGTGGGATGGGCATGGTGACGAAGGCGATCGAACTTGCCAACACGCACGGCTGGTTTTTGACGCGTCAGTTCGAGAACGAGGCCAATCCGGATTTTCATTCACGCACCACCGCGCGCGAGATCATCAATGACTTCGCGGGCGAGCGCCTTGACTACTGGGTTACCGGCTATGGCACCGGCGGTACGCTGAAGGGCGTGGCGCGCGTGCTCGCCAAGGAACGACCGGACACCAAAATCATCGTCTGTGAACCGGAGGATGCGCAGCTCTTGGCAAGCGGGACCGAGCAGGCGCGCAATCCCGATGGCTCTCCCGCCACGGCGCACCCGGCCTTCAAGCCGCATCCCATGCAGGGATGGACGCCCGATTTCATTCCCAAGATCACCGGCGATGCGGTCGCCCTCAACCTCTTTCATAAATTGATCGCCGTGCCAGGCGCCGAGGCCATCCGCATGAGCAATGAGCTTGCCAGCAAGGAAGGGATTTTTGTTGGCATCACCTCGGGGGCAACCTTTGCTGGCGCCTTGAAGATCGCCGCCGAAGCCGCGCCGGGGTCGACTATTCTCGCCATGCTGCCCGACACCGGCGAACGCTATCTATCGACGCCCCTATTTGCCAGCGTGCCCGCCGATATGACGCCTGAGGAGATGGAGATCTCGCGCTCGACGCCCTCGGCCCAGTTCCCAGCTTGAACATCGCGACCTAAACTAAGGGGCAACGAGCCGATCGGTGCCGACACGGCGGGCGCGGCAAGCTGCCCGAGCCCGTTGCGACGTGCTCGGTTGACGCCTGGTGTGCGGGTCTTTGTTGCGGTGCGCCCGCATCGCGGGCAGGCGAAAACCAAATAAAACAGGGCGCCGGGTGCGGGGGTCGGCGCCCTATTTTTGTTGATCGGCTCGGTGCGGGAGTGAGCCGGTCGCTGCAACAACGCTCGCCGGTCAAAGTTATTCCCCGCGCGCCCCGTTCTAAAGGCGGCAGGCGCCGCCGCCGGCGGCATTGCACGCAACTTAGGTGTCCGCTGCGGTCACGGGCGACCGGCTGCGCGTCCAGGCCTGATCCCGTTTCAAGAAGTCGTGCAGGGTCTTACCGGGTTCCGCCCGAAACCGATCGGCTCGGACCTGGAACCCATCGATGCGGTCGAGGCGAAAGGTGCGAAAATCATCGCGCAGCTCGCACCAGGCGGAGAGCAGCCAGACCGGCCCGAAGTAGGCCAGGCACAGCGGGCGCACGGTCCGCTCCGAGGCGTCGCCAAAGCCGTCGCGGTAGCGAAAATGCAACTTCAGCTGGCTACGCAGGGCCCGCCGCAACTCGGCGACGTCAAAGGTGATCTGTTCCATGTAATGGTGCGGCGGCGCCAGCAAGGCCGTATTGGCCATGTAGTCGCGCAAGCGCTCGGGAATGACGGCTTCCACCTTCGCGATCACATCGGTAGCGGCGCTGGCCAGCTTCTCGTCGGCCCAGGACTGGACAATGCGCGCGCCAAGCACGAGGGCCTCTATTTCCTGCTCGTTGAACATCAGCGGAGGCAGGTCGAAACCGGCCTTGAGCACATAGCCGACGCCCGCCTCCCCCTCGATCGGCACACCGCTGACAATCAAATCCTGGATGTCACGGTAGATTGTGCGCTCCGACACCTCCAAGGCCTGGCTGAGATCGCGCGCACGCACGAGCTCCTTGCGGCGCATGAACTGGATGATTTCGAACAAACGATCGGCGCGGCGCACTGCTGTCGTCCCCACGGCATAGGCGGCTTTGAGCCTTTTTAACTTACCGCTCCTGACACCACCCTGTCAGGAGCCTGTCAGGGCTCCTGACAGCAGGCTGTCATGAGTGCTCGGGCAGAGTCCGACGCATGGGCCTGTTCCTTCCGGCGGTGCATGCTTCCTGACAAGAAATAGGCCGGAAACCTAAGAAAGAGACGATATTAAAGGAGACATTCATGACCTTAACTCATGTCATAGGCCGCGGCCAACGGCGCCGCTCTGGCCCCGGCACGGCGATCAAAGGCCGGTTTGTCGGGGTCTGGCGCGCTTACTGGGACTGGCAGCGGCGCCGGACCACGGTCCGCATCCTGGCCGCGCTCGATGAGCGGACCCTGAAGGACATTGGCATCAATCCCAGCGAAATCACCTCCTACGCCTATGGTGACCCGGATCAGCGCCGGCGTCGTTGCGAGGCTAGCTGGCGCTGGAGCTCGCATGCTTAGCCGCTGCGACGGCGGCGCCGGGGCGAAACGAGCCCGCTGCAGGGCGGACAGCGCGTGGGGTGATATCCCCCCGCGCGCTGGCCTCACCCCATTTGCTGCCCAAAGCCTAGGCCGGCGCATGCCCGCCCCCGCTTTAGTTGTTCGTGCCGTCAGGGCAGGAGCCCGGCGCGATGGGCGATTTCGGCAAGGCTGGTGGCCGGGCGCGCGCCCATGTGTCCGATGATGTGGGCTGCGGCCAGGCTTCCGAGCCGGCCCGCCGTGCCGAGGTCCAGCCCTCGGCTGATGCCATAAATAAGCCCGGCTGCGTAAAGGTCGCCCGCGCCGGTGGTGTCAACGACCGCCGCTACGGGTGCCGCTGGGATGACGATGGGGGCCATTCCCGCGCTCAGGATTACGCTACCCTTTTCCGAGCGCGTCAGTGCTGCCAGCTTGATATCGGCCCGCGCGGCCTCGAGCGCGGCCTCGAAGGAGGACGCCTGATAGAGCGCCGTGATCTCGGATTCATTGGCAATCAGAATATCCACCGTCGAGCGGATGAACTCGAGGAACTCGTCACGGTGCCGGTTGACGCAAAAGGAATCCGACAAGCTGAGCGCGACTTGTCGGCCTGCGCCGACCGCAATTGCGGCGGCCGTGCGGAAGGCCGCTTTGGCCTGCGGGCGGTCGAATAGGTAGCCCTCGAGGTAGACGATGCGCGCGGCGCTGATGAGTTTGGCGTCGATTTCTTCCGCGCTCACCTGCGGACTGACGCCAAGAAAAGTATTCATGGTGCGCTGGCCGTCCGGCGTGACGAGGATCAAGGACCGGCCGGTGGGTTCGCTGCCGATGCTGGCGGGTAGCGTCGTAAAGGTGACGCCGGCGGCGCGAATATCATGGCCAAAGATCTCTCCGAACTGATCCGCCGCCGTCTTGCCGATGAAGGCCGCCCGACCGCCGAGCGAGGCGACCCCGACCATGGTGTTGGCGACCGAGCCGCCGGAAATTTCTACCGCCGGGCCCATCGCCGCGTAGAGCGCACCGATCGCGGCCGCATCGACGAGTTGCATGCTACCTTTGCTGCGACCGTGCCGGCTGAGGAAGGCATCGTCGCAGCGGCCAATGATATCGACGATGGCGTTGCCGATCCCGACCACATCGTGCTGTTGCATGCTTTGGCTCCCTCACGGCGCCTGCGGCGCCGCGTCTTGGTGGCAACTATCGCAGGCTGCGCAGCCCAGGTCGACGGCGCCGGGGCGGGCTCCTGCCCGACCGCGACGCGACGGCGTGGCCGGTTGGCACCTCAGGCGCGCGCGAGGGCATCACGCGCGGCGGGTAGCCGCTGGGGCAGCAGCGACACCGCCGCCAAAATAACGGCGGCGGACAGGGCCAACACGCGGAAGAGCACATCAAAACCCCAGTTTTCATAGATAAAGGCGATCAGGGGCAAAGCTGCCGCCAACACGGTAAAGCTCACCACGTAGCGCACGCCATAGATGCGGGCCCGCCATTGGCCGTCGGCCAGCCGGCCGATCATGTAGTCGTTGATCGGGATCTGTCCGAAGGCCGCGAGCATGAAGCCGAGCGCACAAATCAGCGCCGACCAGTCGACGAGGCCCGGCATCGCCATAAAGAAGACGACCTGGAGGGCGGCCGCGGCCATGAAAACCGTGCGCGGCCCAAGCCGATCGAGAAAGTGCCCGACGATCAATTGCCCAATGGAGGCAAGGGCGAAAACCAGGAATGCCAATTGACCAAGCGCGGTGGCGGAAATGGCGAGCCCGCCGAGGCGCTCGTCGAAAACTTTCGGCAAGGCAAAGGTCGTCGATTGGAAGACGATGCTCGATACCGCCGTCGTCAAAAACACGATCATGGAGACACGCAGCAACATCGCCTTGATGTTGGCGGGTACCTCCCGCGCCGGCGACGGCACGGTCCGACGTACCGCGGTCCGGGTGATTTCCGGCCATCTGAGCACGGTATAGGCGATGCCGAGCAAGATCGACACTACGCCTGGAACGAAGAACGCCGTGCGCCAACCGCCGTGGTCAATAAAGTAGCCCGTGATCAAGGCGGCGCTGGCGACGCCGAGGTTACCCCAGACGCCGTTCACGGCGATACGCATGCCGGTGTTTTTCCATTTCTCAACGACAATCGCGAGCCCGACGGGATGGTAGATGGCGGCGAACATGCCGAGCACAAATAGGCCAAGCCCGACCTCGAACGGCGTGCGCGCGAAACCGGTGATGATCGAGGCGACGCCAATGCCCACGAAGAACACGCTCATCATGCCATCGCGGCTCCATTTGTCGGCAAGCCAGCCCGCCGGCAGGGCAAACACGCCAAAGGCGAAGAAACCGGGTGTGGCATACCGCAATAGATCCGCGTAACCCAAACCCCACTCGCGGTGCAGCGCGAGCGCCGCCACGGTGGCAAAGATCAGCGTGAACAGATGATCCATGAAGTGGCCGATATTGAGCAGCAGAAAATGGGCGCGCTCACGCATGGCGAATGGTCTCGGGCAGGGCTTTCATTTTTGCAACGTTAGCCGCTTTGGCCGCCCACGCAAACACCGTTTATGGCGGATGCCGCCAGCGCATTCGGCATAGCTGAGCCAATCCGCACCGCCATCCCCGTGGCCACGGCAATTGACGCACGCGCGGGCTGCCCATAGGGTCGCGCGCGCTCGCGTTAAATCCTTTCCACAACAGGGGGTAATGATGCCGCCCACGACCGCGATCATCGAACCTCATCTGCGCGCCGCGCTCAACGACGCGCGGGCCTGGCCGTTCGAAGAAGCTCGGCGCATCCTCAAGCGTCTCGAAACGCTCAAAGGCGGTGCCGACAAGACCGTGATTTTCGAGACCGGCTACGGTCCCTCGGGGCTGCCGCACATCGGCACATTTGGTGAGGTCGCGCGCACCGCGATGGTGCGCCATGCCTTCGAGGTGTTGAGCGAGGGCCGGCGCAAGAGCCGCCTCGTCTGCTTCTCCGATGACATGGATGGTCTGCGCAAAGTGCCCGAGAACGTGCCCAACCGGGAGATGCTGCAGCAGCACCTCGACAAGCCGCTCACCTCCGTACCCGACCCTTTCAGCAGTGGCTATGCGAGCTTCGCCCATCACAACAATGCACGCCTGCGCCGTTTTCTCGATCAATTCGGTTTTGACTACGAATTCTACTCGGCGACCGAGAGTTACCAAGCCGGCCTGTTCGACGAAACGCTGCTCAAGATGCTCGCGGCCTACGACAAGGTGATGGACATCATTTTGCCGACGCTGGGGCCGGAGCGGCGCCAGACGTATTCACCATTTCTTCCCATCGCGCCCGACACGGGCAAGGTGCTGCAGGTGCCGATGCTGGAGCGCCATCCGCGCAAGGGAACCGTGGTCTACCTTGATCCGGAGACCGGAAAGAAGGTCGAGACGGCCGTGACGGGGGGGCGCGTCAAATGCCAATGGAAGGCCGACTGGGCTCTGCGCTGGACCGCGCTCGGCGTGGATTACGAGATGTGCGGCAAGGACCTGATCGAATCGGTTACCTTGTCCTCAAAAATCTGCCGCGCGCTTGGCGGGACGCCTCCCGAAAATTTTATTTACGAACTCTTTCTCGACCAGGACGGCGGCAAGATCTCCAAATCAAAGGGCAACGGGCTCACCATCGAGGAATGGTTGACCTATGCCTCGCCCGAAAGCCTCGCGCTTTTCATGTTCCAGAAGCCAAAGGCGGCCAAGCGCCTGTTTTTCGACGTCATCCCCAAGGCCGTCGATGAATACCTGACGCACGTGGCCAAGTATCCGCAAGAGGATCAGCGGGCCAAGCTGGACAATCCCGCTTGGCACATTCACTTTGGTCGACCGCCACGCGCCGAACTGCCGATCAGTTTTGCGCTGCTGCTGAACCTCGTTGCCGTGTCGAACGCAGAGGCGAAGACGACGCTGTGGGGCTTTATCCGCAAGTATTCGCCTGCGGCCACGCCCGAGAAGTTTCCCGTGCTTGACCAGCTCGTTGGCTATGCGCTCGCCTACTACCGCGACTTTGTCAGGCCGCAGAAGATCTATCGCTTGGCGAGCGATAAGGAGCGGCCGGCATTGGCGGCCTTGGCCCAGCAACTGGCGGCGGTGCCGCCGGATGCCGGCGCCGAGGCCTTGCAGAACATCGTCTATGAGGTCGGCAAAGCGCACGCGTTCGAGCCGTTGCGGGCGTGGTTCTCGGCGCTTTACGAGGTGCTGCTCGGACAGTCCCAGGGGCCCCGCTTTGGTGGCTTCATCGAGCTTTTTGGCATCGACAATACGCGCGCCCTGATCGCCAAGGCATTGCGCGGCGAATTGGTCGGGCAGGCCTAATCGGCGGCGAGCGGCCGTTGGAGGTCATTCCTCCTTGCGCGGGCGCCTCAAGCCGGCGCGGCCGAGCGCACGCGCGCGCCGGGAGCGGCGCCGCGTCTGCGCCTTTAGGCGCTCCAGTACCGTGCGACGGAAGCGCTGGGCACCTCCATTGCCTTCCAGGTGTTGAAGGTAGGGCTCCCATAACAGGCGCCGCGCCATCACGCGCTTGACGGATTTGGGCGCATGTCGCGCCGGCGACAGTGGCTCCAGGCGTTGGCCACCGAGCCAGGCAAATGTCGCCTGCCAAACCTCGGGCGGAGCGCGGCGGTTGCGCGCGCCGCGCAGCTGCACGATGGTGGGCATCGTTACCTCTTCGCCGTGCAGGCCGATTTCCACGCAGGCAACGCGCCGCTCGCCTTTGCGTATGGAAAAAATCGCACTCTGGCCTGCGTTGAGCTGGTCAGCGTACTGATCGAGACAATTATCGAGCGCCGAGCTCTCGCTAATGAAATCCTCGATCGTGCGTAGCGCCACAAAGTTGAACCCCGCGACCACGCCGTCCGCCAACCAGGGGCTTTCGATACCTGTTCCCAGGTACTCACTGAGGCGCAAGCGCTGGCGCCACGCGCCCACCTCCTCGCGCGCGCGCTTGAAACTCATGTCCGCGGCCCACGGCCGGCGCAAGAGGCGGTGGCCGAACAGGTCGGGCCGCTGGCTGTACCAGGCCCAGGCCGCCATCAAATCAAACAGGTCTTCCGGCCAGCTCGCGAGCTCGCTTTGCCGCGCTATCCAAAGCGCATACTCGCTGCCTGCCCATTCTTGCGCATGCGCGACGCGTTGCAGCCAGTGGGCGGTCGCCTCCGGTGTGCGCGGGATGAAGCTGCAAATCCGCAAGCCGTAGTCCTCGCCGGCAGGAAAGGACGGCAACGGATCCGCAAAGGCTTGCGGCGGCAGCTTGCGCAACCACCAGGGCAGGCCGAGCGCCTCGGCGGCGTGTCGCAGGGGCGCGCCTCGGCACACCAGCTCGAAGCTGCGATCGCGTCGTGCCGCACAGCCATATCCTGTGCTGAGCGCGAACAGCAGGGCAGGGAAGGTTTCCGCCAGATCGGCGACCTCGGCGGCGCAAATGCTCAGGGCTCGGACGAAGCGACGATAGGCGGGATGAAACGCTTCGATACGATGCTGGCGGCGGGCCTCCGCACTCTCTTGCCCGCCCAAGAGTACGCTGTTGAGGGCTGTCATTCGTATTGCTTCATGCAATCTGCTGCTTTTGCCGCCCCATGGCACACCTAGCCGAACAAAGTGGCGAAAACGGGAGGGCCGGCAGCCAGGACGGACATGGCACGGGGGGTGTGATGGTCCTCGGCGCGGCGGCGCGCGCGAGAAGGTCCGCGGGCGTTGGCTCGCTGCGGCTACTGCAAGCCAAGCAAGGCTTGGTTGAACCCCGCTAGCGAAATCGGAATGCCAATCCCCGCTTCTTCGGTCTGAAAAATAATGAAGACGGCCGTCTTGCCGCTCTTGAGCTGTTCAATCAGTTGATCTTCCAGCATGACCTGGGCGTAACAGGCAAACGAATGGCAGCGCACAAAAGGCGCGTGACCCACGTCCTTGTCGTCGATCTTGAGACCGAGCCCTGGCGGCAACAAGACGCCGAGCGGGGCAAACACGCGCAGCACGCGCTTGCCGTCGGAAAAGCGCTGCACGTAAACGGTGAGACCGACATTGCTGCGATCTTCCGCGGTGACGCTCTGCACCATGGCGCAGGTCTCGTTCTTGGCACCGGGCGGGGGCGGTTTGCAGACGATTTGCCAATCGCCATGCTGGGCCTTGATGGTGCCGCCTTCGGGCGTCGGCGGCGCCTGTGCGCTTACCGCGGTACTCAACAGGATGGCGGCCTGAGCCAAGAGAATGACCAGGAGCGGGCGGCGCCCCTGAGCGACCGTCCAGGATGCTCGAAGGGATTGGCGCAGCAAACTCGAATTCCTCACTCGCTTCTAAGGGATTTGCAGGACCAATCCGGACGGGGCCGGCAGTCGATCGACGGCGCTGGCGGCGGCTCTTTTTCAGAGCCGCGGTGCGACATCTTTGATTTGGCCAATGAATCCGGCCAAAATGCGACTCCGGCTGTCGCGGCCGCGCGCCGAGGAGGCGATGTAATTCTCACGCGTAGAAATGCCGCAGCGGGTGCCCTTGTTTCCTAGTCTGCCCTCATGCTTGGTGGCGAGGAGCAAGACCCTCGCGCCGAGTCGAAGCACATGCTGCCAGCATGTCGGGGGCCAGCCATGGCATGTGGCCTGGGTCGCGGCGGCAAGCGGGCATTCACTTTGCGCAACGTCGACCGAACGGGTGGCGTCGCCGGGTCCAGGATTGGGAGCGAAAACGATGACGATGCGGAGCCCGAGGGGCGGCGTCCTTGCAAGCCTTGGCGCCGTCTTGGCCGGCCTTTGCATGACCGCTCCCGCGCTGGCCGGTTCCGGACAACCCTCACCAAGGCAAATCGGCTTTCAAGACGCCGTCACGCCGATCGCGGCGCAGATCCACCGGGTCCACGACTACGTCAACTTCATCATCATTGTCATTACGGCCTTTGTGCTCCTGCTGCTGGTCTACGTCATGTGGCGCTTCAGCGAGAAGCGTAACCCCACCCCCTCGCGTACCACGCACAATACGACGGTGGAGGTGCTCTGGACCGTCATCCCGGTGTTCATTTTGGTGGCGATCGCCATCCCCTCATTCAAGCTGCTGTTTGACCAATACACCTACCCCCCGCCGGATCTGACCATCAAGGCGGTCGGCCATACCTGGAACTGGACGCACGAGTACCCCGACCAGGGCATCAGCGTCGATTCCATCATGTTGCAGGACAACGAGCGCGAGGAAGCCATCAAGCAGGGCATGCCGGCCGATCAGGTGCCGCGCAATCTGGCCGTCGACAATGAAATCCTCGTGCCCGTCAACAAGGTCGTGCACGTGCTCGTGACCTCGACGGATGTGATCCACTCCTGGACCATTCCCTCGTTCGGTTCCAAGGTCGACGCGGTGCCCGGCCGGGTCACGGCAACCTGGTTCAAGGCGACGCAAGAAGGGCTATACTTCGGACAATGCTCGGAGCTGTGCGGCAAGGATCATGCCTTCATGCCCATCGCCGTGCGTGTGGTGAAGGACAAGGTCTTTGCCGATTGGGCGGCGGCCTTGAAGGCGCGTGACCGCAAACGCGCCAAAGAGATCATTCGCAACGCGGCCGCTGAACTGGCTCCGAGCCGGCGCACGGCGCAGGCGCAATAAAAGGGGCCGCAGGGCCCGGCAAGTGTCGCTAGGCGCGGCACGCAATGGAAGACGAAGGTGCTCGAATGGCAGAGAAGTCAGCGGCTCACGCAGATCACGGCCATGACCACGCCCATACCCCCTATGGGATCGGGCGCTGGCTCAATTCCACCAACCACAAGGACATCGGCACCATGTACCTCCTGTTCGCCATCATGGGCGGACTGGTGGGCGGCTTCTTGTCGGTGGGTATGCGCATGGAGCTGCAGGAGCCGGGCCTGCAATATTTTGCCAATGGGCACACCTTCAACGTGTTCGTGACCGGGCATGGCCTCATCATGGTGTTCTTCATGGTGATGCCGGCGATGATCGGCGGTTTCGGCAACTGGTTCGTGCCCCTGATGATCGGCGCGCCGGATATGGCCTTCCCGCGCATGAACAACATCTCCTTCTGGCTGTTGCCCGCCTCCTTCTCGCTGCTCATCATCTCCATGTTCGTGGAGGGTCCCCCGGGCATGGATGGCGTCGGGGCGGGTTGGACCGTTTATGCGCCCCTGTCCACCAGCGGGCATCCCGGCCCGTCCATGGATTTCGCGATTCTTTCGCTACACCTTGCCGGCGCCTCCTCCATTCTGGGCGCCATCAATTTTATCACCACGATCTTCAACATGCGCGCGCCGGGCATGACCTTGCACAAGATGCCCTTGTTCGTATGGAGCGTCCTGGTGACGGCCTTCTTGCTCTTGCTGTCGTTGCCGGTGCTCGCGGGCGCCATTACCATGCTGCTGACCGATCGCAATTTCGGGACCACCTTCTTCAACGCGGCGGGCGGTGGCGACCCCCTGCTCTACCAGCACCTGTTCTGGTTCTTTGGGCACCCGGAAGTCTACATCCTGATCTTGCCGGGCTTCGGCATGATCAGCCACATCGTTTCCACCTTCTCGCGCAAACCGGTGTTCGGTTACCTCGGCATGGCCTACGCCATGGTGGCGATCGGCTTCATCGGCTTCATCGTTTGGGCGCATCATATGTTCGTGTCCGGGATGGGCGTCGACGCGCAGGCCTACTTCGTGTTCGCCACCATGGTGATCGCGGTGCCGACGGGCGTGAAGATCTTCTCCTGGATCGCCACCATGTGGGGCGGTTCGATCCAATTTCGCGTACCCATGCTGTGGGCGCTGGGCTTTATCTTTTTGTTCACGCTCGGCGGGGTCACCGGCATCATGCTCGCCAACGCCGGCATCGACCGCGCGCTGCATGACACCTATTATGTGGTGGCGCACTTCCACTACGTGCTGTCGCTTGGGGCCGTCTTCACCATCTTTGCCGGCTGGTACTATTGGTTCCCGAAGATGACGGGCTACATGTACAACGAGGCGCTCGGCAAGCTGCACTTCTGGCTCACTTTCATCGGCGCCAACGTGCTCTTTTTCCCGCAGCATTTCCTCGGCCTGGCCGGCATGCCGCGGCGCTACTCCGATTATCCCGACGCCTTTGCCTACTGGAATTGGTGGTCCTCGGTCGGGTCCTATATCACCGCCACAGGCACACTGCTGTTCGTGTTTGCCATGCTCTACGCCTACTTCGTGGCCAAGGTGAAAGCGGCCAACAATCCCTGGGGCCAAGGCGCCACCACGTTGGAGTGGACGCTGCCGTCGCCGCCGGCCTTCCACTCCTACGAGCGCCTGCCCAGCTTTCAGCAAAGCGCGCACCACTGAGGCATTTTTGACGCCGATCCTACCGACATGGCCGAACTAGGCATTCCCTTAAGCAGCAGCCGGCCGGCGCCCCTGGTCGGGGCCAGCGTCGCCGATTTCATTCAGCTGATGAAGCCGCGCGTGATGTCGTTGGTCGTCTTCACAGCCTTTACGGGACTGATGCTGGCGCCTGGTCAACTCAACCCCGTGCTTGCCAGCATCGCCATCCTTTGCATCGCCGTCGGGGCGGGCGCTTCCGGCGCGCTCAATATGTGGTACGACGCAGATATCGACGCGCGCATGCAGCGCACGGCGGGCCGGCCCATCCCGCGCGGCGCGGTCAGCCCCGAAGAGGCGCTCACGTTCGGGGTGATCCTGTCGATCGGCTCGGTCACGACGCTTGGGCTCGTCGTAAACTGGCTGGCGGGGGCCCTGTTGGCGCTCACCATCGCCTTCTATCTCTTCGTCTATACGATTTGGCTAAAGCGCCGCACGCCGCACAATATCGTCATCGGCGGGGCCGCCGGTGCCTTTCCGCCGATGATCGGCTGGGCGGCGGCGAGCGGCGGCATCAGCCTTGAGAGCTTCGTCCTGTTTTTGATCATCTTCATGTGGACGCCGCCGCACTTCTGGGCGTTGGCGCTTTATCGCGCCCGCGACTATGAGCGCGTCGGGGTGCCGATGTTGCCGGTGGTGGCGGGCGCCGATGCAACGCGCAAGCAGATTGTGATCTACTCCACGCTGCTGGTGATCGTCGCCTTTCTGCCGGCCCTTCTGAACCTCGGGGGCGCCGCCTATGCGCTGACCACCATTGTTGCAGGTGGCGTTCTGCTCGCGCGCGCGCTGGCCGTCCACAGGGTGCGCCATGGACGCGCCGCCGAGCGCGCCGCCCGGCGGCTGTTTGCCTATTCGATCGTCTACTTGTTTGTGCTGTTCGCCGTGCTTTTGCTGGAGGCGGCGTTCGGCCGCTATCTGAGCCTGTCGGGAGTTTCGCCCGCGTGAGCGATGAGGAGCAACGCGAATGGGAGCGCCGGCGCAAGATGAGATCGGTTGCGATCGCCTTGGCGCTGGCGGCGCTCGTGGCGCTGTTCTACATCGCCACCATCGCGCGGCTGGGTGGCAACGTCCTGAACCGGCCTCTCTAACGGCACTGCTAGGGTGACGCGGATGGCAGATAGGCAACGCCCCGGCCCCAGCGACCGCCGACATCGCATGGTTGCCATGTGCTGCGGCGGCCTTGTCGTGCTCATGGTCGCGGCGGCCTTTGCCTCCGTCCCCCTGTATCGCCTGTTCTGCGAATCGACGGGCTTCGCCGGCACGCCGCAGCGCGTCACCCACGCCTCCGACGCCAGCATCGACAAAACCATCACGATCCGCTTCGACGCCAACGTTACGCCTGGCATGCCGTGGCGCTTCGAGCCCGTGCAGCCGACGCTCGAGGTCAAAATTGGGGAAAATGCCCTGGCTTTCTATCGCGCCACCAACCTCTCCGATCGGCCCGTGGCGGGCATGGCGACCTTCAATGTGACGCCCGAGCCGGCGGGAGGCTTTTTCAATAAGATCCAGTGCTTCTGCTTTGCTGAGCAGGTGCTGGAGCCGGGCCAATCCGTGGATATGCCCGTGAGCTTCTTCATCGATCCGGGCATTGTCTCGGATCGCGATGGCCGCGCGATTTCGCTGATCGTGCTGTCCTATACATTTTATCCGGTTGAGGCCAAGGCGGGGCGCCTCGGCAAAGCGGGCGAGGCGCCGGCCGGCAGCCCGCCGCGCGCAGAGCCTCGCGGCTCGCGGGACAGTGCGGGTTAAGGCAGGGAATCGGATCGAAACACTCAAGGCGAGGACGCGCCGGGGTTTAGGGAGTTGAACGAGAGATGGCCGACACGCACGCAAAGCATCATGACTACCACCTCGTGAACCCCAGTCCGTGGCCGGCCGTCGGGGCGACCGCTGGGTTTGTGACGGCCGTGGGCCTCATCATTTGGATGCGCTCGATGGGCGGCGGTGAAGGCTTGTTTGGGCTCAAGGGGCCTTACGTGTTCGCGGCCGGCATCTTGGGTCTCTTGTTTACGATGTGGGTTTGGTGGCGCGATGTGATCCGGGAAGCCCACGGCGGCGACCACACCCCGGTCGTGCAGCTGCATTTGCGCTACGGCATGATCATGTTCATCGCCTCGGAGGTGATGTTCTTCGTCGCCTGGTTCTGGGCCTACTTCGACGTCGCGCTGTTTCCCGCCGCCGTCCACCCGCTCGACATCACCTCGCCCGATGGCGCGGTGGAGGCAGGCCGGGAGGTGATCGGCATGGTGGAGCGCAATGCGCTGACGGGAGGGCATTGGCCGCCCAAACCCGATGGCACCTTGTTCCACGGCACCTTCGATCCCTGGGGTCTGCCGTTGGTCAATACGCTGATCTTGCTCACCTCGGGCACGACGGTGACGTGGGCGCATCATGCCCTGCTCCAGAACGATCGGCGCGCCCTGAAATGGGGCCTGTTGCTCACGATTATTCTCGGCGTCCTGTTCACCGCGTGCCAAGCCTACGAATATGCTCACGCTGGCTTCAAGTATGCCGGGCACATCTATGGCTCGACCTTCTTTATGGCCACCGGCTTCCATGGCGCCCACGTGCTGATCGGCACGATGTTCCTGACCGTGTGCCTGTTTCGCGCCATGGCCGGGCACTTTTCGCCCAAGCAGCACTTTGGCTTTGAGGCGGCGGCTTGGTATTGGCACTTCGTCGACGTGGTCTGGCTTTTCTTGTTCCTGTGCATCTATGTCTGGGGAGCAGGCACACCGCTGGCCCATTAGCGCGGCGGCCCTGGGCTCGCCGGGCGACAGGACGCGTTGGCGGCGGCGCGAGCCCAGCGGGGCTGGGCAAGGTCTTGCGCCGAGGCAAGTCGAGGATGCGAGAAACGGTATGCCCGACGCGGCATCGCCTTTTGTGTGCGGCCTGAAAGGCCGCTGCCCGCGCTGCGGCGAGGGCGCCTTGTTTGCGTCGGGTCTTTACCTGCGCGAGCAGTGTGGGCGCTGCGGCCTCAGCTTCGCGTTTGCCGATCCCGGCGACGGGCCGGCAGTCTTTGCCATTTTTATCTTGGGCTTCCTGGTGCTTGGCGGCGCGCTCTTGGTCGAATTCAAGTTGGGAGCTCCGGTGTGGGTGCACGTGGTGCTCTGGGGCGTCCTTACCCCGGTGCTGGCTTTCGCCATGCTGCGCGTGCTCAAGGCGACTTTGATCGCCCTCCAGTACAAGCATCGGGCCGAACAGGGCCGCTTCACGCCCCACTGAAGTGAGCGCCATGTGGCAGCGGCTGCGCCAGGCCCGATTGCTCTCCGCCACGGCCTGCACCCTCCTGACGCTTGCGGGCTTGATCGGCCTTGGCCTTTGGCAACTGGAGCGCCTCGCCTGGAAGGAGGGTCTGCTGGCGCGCCTGGTCGCCAGGGTGGGCGCGGAGCCCGTGCCGCTGGGCGCGGTCGAGCGCCAATGGTCGGCGGGCGGGGACGTGGAGTACCTCCATGCCGCCGTCCGAGGGCAATTCCACCATGACAAGGAGCGCTACCTGTACGCGCCGAAGCCCGAAGGCCTCGGCTGGCAGGTCTACACACCCTTGGAGGTTGGCCCCGGCCGCATCCTCTGGGTCAACCGAGGCTGGGTGGATGAGGCCCATAAACGGCCGGACCAGCGCGCGGCAGGCCAACCTGCGGGTGCGACGGAGGTTAAGGGTGTGATCCGTCTGACCGCTCCGCCGGGGCTTTTCACCCCCCGCAACGATCAAGCCCACAACCTGTGGTACTGGCCGGATCTGGCGCCCATGACGGGCTCGGCCTTCCCGCCGCCGGGGCCGGAAACCTTGCCCTTCCGCTTGGAGGTCGATGCTTCGCCATTGCCACCGGGGGGTTTGCCGCGCGGCGGCGTCACGCGCCTCGACCTGCCCAATCGCCATCTGCAGTACGCGCTCACCTGGTTCGCCCTGGCGTTGGTGTTGATCGCTGTTTATTTTGCCTTCGCCCGCCACCGCCTGCGCCTTGGCGGGGCCAAAAATTGGGACCAAGACCGCAATCACCCGTGAGAGCAGCGGCTTCAGCTTGTTAAGCGCTGCGCCGACAGCATAGCATTCGGGCTTATCGTCGCCACACCCCCTTAGCGAGCAGGGCTTTGCACTATATCTCAACCCGAGGCGAGGCGCCCAGACTGGGATTTGAGGACGTGCTCTTGGCCGGCCTCGCCCGGGATGGGGGGCTTTATATGCCCGTCTCCTGGCCCTGCATCGCACCCCAGACGATTGCCGACTTTGCCGGTCGGCCGTTTGCGGAGGTGGCCGCAGATCTGATCGAACCCTTCGTCGGTCAAGAGCTCGCGCGCAAGGATCTCATCACCCTGACGCGCGCGGCCTACCAGCGCTTTTCCCACCCGGCCGTGACGCCGTTGCGGCAGATCGATCGTAGCCTTTGGGTGTTGGAGCTGTTCCATGGGCCGACGCTCGCCTTTAAGGACGTGGCCATGCAGCTGTTGGCGCGGCTTATGGACCACGTGTTGGCCCGGCGCGGTCAGCGCGTGACCATTGTGGCTGCGACCTCGGGTGATACGGGCGGAGCGGCCATTGAAGCCTTTCGCGGCTTGCGGCACGCAACCGTCGTGGTCCTATTCCCGCAAGGGCGCATCTCCGAGGTGCAGCGGCGCATGATGACAACGCCCGCCGAGGTCAACGTCAACGCGCTCGCGATCGAGGGCACGTTTGACGATTGCCAGGCCCTCATCAAGGCCATGTTTAACGATCTCGCCTTCCGCGATCGGCTTCGATTGGCGGCGGTAAACTCCATTAATTGGGTTCGGATCGTCGCTCAGCTCACTTATTATTTCGTGGCGGCGGCCGCGCTTGGCGCCCCGGCGCGTCGCGTCGCCTTTTCGGTGCCGACGGGCAACTTTGGCGACGTCTTTGCCGGCTACAGCGCCAAGGCCATGGGTTTGCCCGCCGAACCTCTCGTGATCGCCACCAACGAGAACGACATTTTACAGCGCGCCTGGAGCACAGGACTATATGAGCTGGGTGAGGTGGTCGCCACGTCCTCGCCCTCCATGGATATCCAAGTCTCCTCGAACTTCGAGCGTTTCCTGTTTGAAGCGAGCGGGCGTGATCCCGCTTTCGTCACCGGCAAAATGCGCAGCCTCGAACAAAGCCGATCGGTCGGCCTCGGCGAAGCCATGCTGCCCTACCGTGAGGCTTTCATCGCTGCGCGCGTCGATGAGGCCGCGGTCGGCGCCTGCATTCGGCGTGTCAAGGCGGAAAGCGGCTATCTGCTTGAGCCCCACAGTGCCTGTGCCGTCGTAGCGGCGCGCCGGACGCAGACCTCAAAAACCCAGCACATCCCCCAGATTGCGCTGGCCACCGCGCATCCGGCAAAGTTTCCCGACAGCCTCGCCGCGATCACGGGCGAACGCCCGGCCCTGCCCGACCGCCTGCGCGCGCTGATGTCGGAGCCTGAGCGCATCACCACGTTGCCGAAGGATTTGGGCGCGGTCGAAGGCTTCGTGGCAAGGTGCGCCAAAGCGGCATGGGAATCGGACACATGAGCACAGAATTGACGCGACTGCCCAATGGCCTGCGGGTGGTGTCGCACAACATGCCGCACGTTGAGACGGTTTCCCTCGGCGTCTGGATCGGCGCTGGTGCCAGGCACGAGGCCATCGCCGAGCACGGCATTTCGCATCTCTTGGAGCACATGGCGTTCAAGGGTACCGAGCGGCGCAGCGCCAGCGATATCGCCGAGGAAATCGAGGCCGTCGGGGGCGAGCTCAATGCGGCAACGAGCCTGGAGACCACCGCCTACTTCGCCCGCGTGCTCAAGGCCGACATCGGCATCGCCCTCGATATCTTGGCCGATATCCTGCAGCAGCCGCGGTATGCCCAAGAAGAGCTGGAGCGCGAGCGCGAAGTGATTTTGCAGGAGATCGCGGCCACCCGCGACAGCCCCGACGAGATCGCCTACGAGATGCTGCAGGATGCCGCCTTTCCCGAGCAGGCGATCGGCCGGCCCATCCTGGGTACGGCGAAAAGCGTGGCGAGCTTCGGCGCCGCCGACCTCAGGGCTTTCCTGACCACAAATTATTGTGCTTCGCGCATGGTGTTAGCGGCTGCCGGCAAGGTCGACCACGCCGAGCTTATGCGCCACGTTGAAGCCCTATTCGGCGGCATGAATGGCGGCGCGTGTGGGCGATTCGAGCCCGCACGCTACACGGGTGGGACACGCACATCCGCCAAGCCGTTCGAGCAAAGCCATCTGGTCCTGGCCTTCCCGGGGCCGTCCTACCGGCAGGAGGAGTTCTACACCGCGCAAGTGTTTTCGGGCCTGTTCGGCGGTGGCATGTCATCGCGGTTGTTTCAGGAAGTCAGGGAACGGCGAGGCCTGTGCTATGCCATCTATTCGAGCTGCTGGGCGCTGGCGGATGGTGGTCTCTTCGGCCTGCATGCGGCAACCGGAGCGGATTTGATGGGTGAGTTGATCGATGTCGTCAAAGCCGAGTTCCAGCGCGCCGCCGGCGAGAACCCACGCGAGGAGGAATTGGCGCGGGCCAAGGCCCAACTCAAGGCAGGCCTCCTTATGGGGCTTGAGAGCTCTTCGGCTCGCGCCGAGCAGATGGCACGCCAGTTGCTCCTGTTCGATCGCCTGATCGACACCCCGGAGCTGGTCGAGCGCATTGATAACGTCTCCCCGGAGGCGGTGCGAACGCTGGCCGCCCGCCTTGTCACAGGCACGCGGCCTTCGGTGGCGATTGTGGGGGCCGGGCGTAAAAGTGATAATTATGCGCGACAGGCCGAAGCCATGGCGATCGCGGGCGGCTAAACGGCATTGGGTGCAGAACCGCAGGATCGGTGCGGAGGGGAAGACATGGCGTTCTTGCGAGCCTCAACGGGCATTGATGGGGAAACCGAAGTCCGCGGCACGGACGTTTTTCTGCGCCATCCCTCCATGACGGACTATGCGGCCTGGGCGCAATTGCGCGCGCAAAGCCGTGAGCATCTCGTTGGCTGGGAACCCCAGTGGGCCCGCGACGAGCTGGCACGCTCGGCCTTCCGACGTCGCCTGCGCCAGTATCAGCGCGAATTGCGCGAGGACCAGGGCTACGCGTTCTTCATCTTTCGCTACGACGACACGCTGCTCGGTGGCCTGACCGTCAGCAACGTCAGACGCGGTGTCTCCCAAGCCGCCTCGATCGGCTATTGGATCGGCCTGGCGCATACGCGGCGGGGTTACATGACCCATGCCGTGCGCACCGTGCTGCCGTTTGCCTTCGATGTCTTGGGTTTGCACCGGCTCGAAGCAGCCTGTCTGCCGCACAACGTTGCCTCCGCGCGAGTCCTGGAAAAGGCGGGTTTCGTCCGCGAAGGACGCGCGCGCCGCTATCTGAAAATCAACGGGGTCTGGCAAGACCACGATCTGTTTGCCTTGCTCCAGGACGACGTGCGCCGCTAGGCGAGCTAAGGAGCTGGATGTCGAGGGGGTCAGCAAGGGGAGGGAAGCGGCGGAGCGCCGGCATCGGCGCGCGCCTGCTGTGCCTTTGCCTTGCCGCGCTGTTGAGCCTCCTGCTGCAAAGCGGTCTAGCCCATGCGCTCAAGGCCATCGAGATCGATCCCGAGCTCGAGCGCATCGATATTACGGGCCTCGGGGAAGGCTACGAGGGCCGCGGCGACAACCTGCGGATCGAGACCGCGCCCGGTGCGGACGGCACGGCCGGGCCGATGTCGGTCAGGGCCCTGACCCCCGGCACCAGTCCCAGTTGGTTTGTGTTCGCGCTGAGCAATCCGACGGACAAGCCGCTGGAAAGATGGCTCGTCGCCGACCGCTACAGCGCGGTGGGCTCGGGCATCGTCTGGCCGGGGCTCGACGCACGGCGCATCGATGCCGTCACGCCGTCGCTGGGTTATGTTCCAGAGCGCATCAAGAATGACCGGGCGGATGTCTTCCGCCTGTCGGTAGAGCCCGGTCAGACGGTCACTTTCGTTGCCGAGCTTTTTTCCGATCGTTTCACGCGCCTCTACCTCTGGAAGGCCGTGGAGTACGAGCAACGCGCTCGCGATCGGCAGCTCTTTAACGGCATCCTGCTCGGTATCACCGGCTTGCTGGCGATCTTTCTTACCGTGGTTTTTGCCGCCAACCACAAGGCCATTTTCCCGACGGCTGCAATCTTCACCTGGTGCGTGCTGGCCTATTTGTGCGTCGATTTCGGCTTTTGGCACAAACTCTTCAATATGCGGCCGGAGGATACGGCCCAATACCGGGCTGCCTGCGAGGCAGCCATGGCCGCGACGCTGCTCGTCTTTCTTTACACGTTTCTGCGCCTCTCCTCCTGGCACGGTTTCGTCCGCTCCCTGCTCGCGCTTTGGATGACGGCCCAGCTCGTCTTGATCGCGGTGGCTTTTCTCGATCCGCGCCTGGCGGCGACCTTTGCGCGGCTCTCCAGCATCGCCATTGCCGGCGGCGGGGCGGGCCTCGTTCTATTCTTGGCGCTGCGGGGCCAGGATCGGGCGCTGTCCTTGGTCCCGACCTGGATGCTGCTCCTGGTTTGGCTGTTTGGTGCCGGTGCCACTTTCACGGGCAGGCTCGCCGGCGACATCGTCGTGTTCGGGCTTGCTGCCGGCCTTGTCCTGATCGTCGTGCTGATCGGCTTCACCGTCACGCAGTATGCGTTTCGCTCCTTTGAGCCGCTCTATGGCGCGCAGCCCGACGACGAAAAGTTGCGCTCGCTCGCGGTCGACGGCGCCGGGGCAGCCGTGTGGGAATGGAACGCGCGCCGGGACGAGATCAAAGTCTCACCGGTGGTCGAAGCCATCTTGGCTCTCAAGCCCGGGGTGTTGTCGACCAAAACGACCGAGTTTCTGCGCCACATGCATCCCGCCGATGCCGAGCGCTTGAAGGTCTTGATGTGGTCCGTGCGCGAACATGCCGGCGGCGAGATGCGCCTCGACTTGCGCCTGCGGCACACCGACAATTCGTATCGTTGGTTCGACCTCGAGGCCGCCAGTGCACCGGTCGCCGATCGACGGCACCTGCGCTACGTCGGATTGATGCGCGAGGTCACGGACGCCAAGCGGGCGCAGGAACGTTTGCTGTTCGACGCGGTGAACGACAGTCTGACCGGACTGCCTAATCGCGAGCTGTTCCTTGATCGGCTCGCCATCGCAGCCAAGCGCGCCACGCTCGAGCCCTTGGTCCGGCCGGCGCTGCTGTTCGTCGATGTAGACAAGTTCAGGTCGGTCAACGCGACGCACGGCCTCGTGGTCGGAGACAGCTTGCTGTTGACCGTGGCGCGGCGGCTTGGTCGTCACCTGGGGCCGCACGACACGCTTGCGCGTGTAGGTGGCAATCAATTCGCGCTGCTTCTGCTCAACCAGTCCGATCCGCGCGAGCTGGCGATCTTGGCCGAGCAGGTGCGCCGGTCATTGCGTGCTCCCATCGATATCGCTGGGCAGGACATCGTTCTCACGGCCTCGATCGGGATTTCCCTCTATGATGGGCCTGACGATGATCCTGCCGAGCTGCTGCGCGAAGCCATGGTTGCCATGTATCGGGCAAAGCGCATGGGCACGGATCGTATCGAGATTTTCAGCGCCGAGATGCGCCGCGACAAGGATGGCCGGGTCGCGCTCGAAGCCGAGCTGCGCCGGGCGCTGGAAAAAAAGCAAATCAGGGTCGTCTATCAGCCAATCTTCTACCTCGCCACCGAAGTGCTGGCCGGGTTCGAGCTGCAGCTCTTCTGGGATCACCCGAGCCAGGGTACGCTCGACCCCAGTCACTTCATGCCCATCGCCGAGGACAGCGATCTCGTGGTTGGCCTCGGCTCGTTTGCGCTGACGCACGCGCTGCGCGACGTTGCCCGCTGGCAGAAAGAGCTTCCGCGTCCGGATCTGCCAGTTTTCGCCAGCGTGAACTTGGCCAGCCGTCAGCTGTTCCGGCCCGAGCTTGTGCAGGAACTGCGCCGGCTCCTGGCGCGCGCCGTCGTACCCAAGGGCTCCCTGCGTTTGGAAATTCCCGAAGCCATGGTGATGGAGAACCCGGAAAAAGCCACGAGCTTGCTGGCGCAACTCGCCGAGACCGGCGCCGGCCTGTCGCTCGATGATTTTGGTACCGGCTTTTCGTCGCTGTCCTATCTCAATCAATTCACCTTCGACGCCATTAAGATCGATGCCGCCTTCCTGCAGGCCGGCAGCCAAAACGGCGGGGGCTCGGTAATTTTGCGCTCGGTCGTGGCCCTCTCCCATGAGCTCGGCAAGGGGGTCGTCACGGAGGGGGTTGAAACCGAGGAGGATGTCGCCTTCCTGCGCTCCATCGGCTGCGAGTACGGGCAAGGACCCTATTTTGGCACCCCGATGGCCGAGCGCGAGGTGATGCACCTGATCAAGGTTGCACGCAAAGTCGAGCGGCGGATGAAAAAAAGCACCCTCTTCCGGCGACGACAACGGCCCGCCGAGGAGCTGCCGCTGGAGGCTCCACTGGCGGCCAAACCCGCCGCGCTCCCCGCGCCGTCGCCCGCGCCCGCCAATGGCAGCGCAGCGCGCGCCCCAGAGGCCGCCGGCGCTCCCCTGCCCGCGCCCGTGCCGCGCCCGAAGCTCGATGCGCGTGCGAGCGAGCGCCGCCCTCGCTTGCCACCGCCGCTGCCGCCCGCGCCGCCGGGGTCAAGACCGCCCCCGCCCGGGGCGCCGGGGGCAGGTCCACCCCCTCCAGGGCCGCCCGGCTCAAGACCACCTCCGCCCGGGCCGCCGGGATCAAGACCACCCCCGCCGGCGCGCCCTGCGCAGGTCGGAGCGGACCGCGCAGGTAAACCTCAGCCGGGCACGCCGCCAGTTCCTAACGCCAAAAGCGCGCAAGCGGCGCCGCCGCCGCCCGCGCGCGGCAACCACCCACCGCCGCCCGGCCCGGGCGGTCCGCCGCTGCGGCCCAAAGCCGCCCCGCCGCCCGCCAACGGTGCGCTGCCACCCGTGGCGGCCCGCTCGCCCGCGCCGCCTCCGCCCCTGCCGCGCACCGCGCCGCCGGTGCCGCCGGCACCGGCACGGCCCAACGGCCGACCCGGCGCCGATTTCTCGACGCTGCCGCCGGCAATTGCCGAAAGCCTGGCCCGGCTCGCCGGCCGTCAAGGGACAGCGCCGGTGGCGCGCGATAAGGCCGAGACGGACAGCACCGGGCCCGCCAACAAGCCCCCGCAACCTTGATCTTGCGCACCCTTGGGTTTACCGAGCGCCACGGCGGGGCTTCGCAGAACGGCGGCCCGCCCGGGCTTGTGCCGCGCCGCAGCCTACTCGAGCTCTACTCAGGCGTGCCCGGCGACGCTGACGAGATGGGAGGGATCGATGCCGATCTTGGAGAGCGCTCGTTCATATTTCTGATCGAGTGCACACTCAAACAACAACTCCGGATCGGCGGGACAATGCAGCCAACCGTTCGCGCTAATCTCGCTTTCGAGCTGCCCGGCGCGCCAACCCGCATAGCCAAGCGCGAGGATCGCCCGGCCGGGTCCCCTGCCGGCGGCGATGGCTTTGAGAATGTCCACGGTCGCCGTCAGCGAGACGCTGTCGTCAATGGCCAGGGTTGAATCGGCCGCATAATAGTCGGAACTGTGCAAGACGAAACCACGCCCGGTCTCCACCGGTCCGCCGACGTGCACGCTGATGTCAATCAACTCGCGGTCGAGCTTGTCGGGATCGCGCGTGGAGATGTTGAGCTGTCCCAACAATTCCCGAAAGCTGATGTGCGGCGCCTTCTGGTTGATGATCAATCCCATGGCGCCCTTGTCGGAATGCGCGCACATGTAGATCACGGAGCGCGTAAATCGCTTGTCCGTCATCAGCGGCATGGCCACCAGCAATTGCCCGTCCAGATAGCTGCTGGACTGCAAGTCCTTGCGAGGTCTCGGCGTGCGCATGCTGGAAGACTACTGCCTCACAGGTGCGCCTGTGAAGAGGCTCAAGGGGTCACGCTGAAATCGAGGAGACTTGAGTTTGGCGGCGCGCCGCCGCATGGCATAGGATTTGCCCAATAGCCTAGGATTCGCCTAATGGCCTAGGGTTTACCCGGTGGCTTCCGCCGAAGTCTTCTCGGCCAAAAGTCCTGGGCCAAAGGTCCTCCGGCGACTCCTTGGGCCCAAGCTCCCTGCGCTAAATGTGGAGGGCCCGATAGTGGGCGCCGTCGCGCAGCAGGGATTTGGCATTGGCGAGGTGGTGATGTGTAAAAAGTGGCGCACCCCCGGCGTGCTGGGATTTCTTTTCCTGGCTGGGGTCCTTTCCGCTGAGGCCGCCGAAGATGCTGCCGTCACGCCCTGGGTCGAGGCGCAAGCCGCGCGCGTGCGCTTGCTGGCGGGTGCCGACCAGCCGGGAAAAGGCGTGCTCGCGGGGGTTGAGATCGTCATGGCCGAGGGTTGGAAAACCTATTGGCGCAACCCCGGGGAGGCGGGAGTTCCCCCGAACTTTGATTGGTCGGGCTCGAGCAATACGGCCTCGATCAAGGTGGGCTATCCGGCTCCCATGCGAATCAGCGATCCCGCCGCCGAAATGATCGGTTACAAGACATCGGTCCTCTTTCCGATCAGCGTCATGCCGCAGGTGCCGGGCGAGCCGGTCGATTTGCGTCTCGCCTTGGAGTTTGCGGTCTGCCGCGAGATTTGCATTCCAGCCCAGGCCGCCCTTGAGTTGAAACTCCCGCCGGCACGCCGCCTCGGCGCACCCGCCGCGGCGTTGGCCGCTGCCCAGGCGCGCGTGCCGCGCGCGCAGGGCTCATTGCGTGCCAGCGATCCTCAGCTGCTCGCGGTTCGCAGCACGCTCAGCGGTCCTTCCCCGCGACTTGAGATCGATGCCGCCTTTCCCGGCGGCAACGGCGGTGCCGATCTGTTTCTGGAGCCTCCCGATGGGATCTTCGTGCCCATGGCGCAGAAATTGAGCG
>Ga0075434_100000439_pt1 | contig 30907 bp, 16 predicted proteins | sample RhiMethybrSRZTD3_FD_75298 | JGI IMG/M metagenome (GOLD analysis project Ga0075434, IMG submission 75298) | Populus rhizosphere microbial communities from Tennessee, USA - Rhizosphere MetaG P. TD hybrid SRZTD3 | ecosystem: Host-associated > Plants > Roots > Rhizosphere > Soil | place: USA...
CCCCACGAGCCCCTGGCTCCCCCAGGCGCAGGCGTAGATCTCGGAGGCGCCCGTCTCGTCGGACTCGTAGGCGATGACGTGCCCGGTGGGCGAGAACGATGCGTGGCTCCGCCGGAAGCCATCCGTGAACAGCGGCTTCGCGTCCACCTCGGTCGTCGAGGTGGGCGAGGTCGATGCCACGTAGATCTTCGACGCTCCGGAAGCGCTCTCGCACAGGAGCTGCGTTCCATCCGGCGACCACGAAGACGGAACGAGCCGCACGTCCGAAGGCGCGCGCACGATCCGACGGGGCGCCGTGGTCCCGCTCGGATCGGTGACATAGATTCCGTTCGACTGGGACAGGGTCTGCTGGCCGAACGCGAGCACCCTCCCGTCGCGCGACCAGAGCGGCGACCCCGCGTCGGCTCCCGGGATCGCGACCACGCGCTGAATCCCGTCGTGACCGCGCTCCGAGACGACGATCTCGGAAAACGTATTCGCGCCGGCGAGAATGGAAGCGAAGCGATTGCCGTCCGGAGACGCGGCGAGCCTGGACTGGAATGCCTCGCGATCTTCGGACCACTCGCTCGCATCGCCGCGCGCGTTCACGATGACCGCGCGTCGATTCGCCCACGGCGCTCCGCCGGCCGCCGTCTGGAGGGTGCCGTTGCGGGACAGGTCGAACGTGGCGTTTCCGGGCGACGCCGTGGTCCGAAGTCCCGACATGATGGCGAGAGGCTCGCCTCGGATCTCGAGCGCGCGCGGATCGAACCGCACCGCGTAGAGGATGTCCTTTCGCGTGAAGAGGAGGCGATCGGGCGGCACGAACTCGGGGCTGCCCCCATCCTGGACGAGGAGCTTCACCTTGGCGGATTCCAGATCCGCCGCGCCGATGCCCACGTGCACGGTCGCCCCGTCGTAGACCTGCATGCTGGTGAAGACGTTCCGGTCTCCCGGCAGCGCCGCGACGAGCTGCATCGTCACGACGGGCACCCGCGACTCGAAGGCGCGGCGCGGCGAGGCCCCCGTTCCGTTGGCCCAGAGCCGGACGAACTCCTTCCCCCGGTTCACCGCCACGACCATGTCTCCGCTGGAGAGCCAGACCGGCTCGCCTTCCCAATCCTCGCCGAACTCCATGAACGGCGTCGGCGTCGCGCTCGCGTCGATGGGCACCTTCGAGACGCGGAGCTTCGTGCTCCGCTCGGAGACGGGCGCGAAGAAGGCGATCCAGCGGCTGTCGGGGCTCACCGTCATGCCCACGACCCCCTGGGTGCCGCGGATCGGCTCGAAGGCGGGACGATCGAGATGGCGAAGGTAGAGGACCGATCTTCGCGGCGAGGCGCCGGGCTTGGTCCGCGGCTGCGCCGCGACGACGTCGGTGCGGCCGTCGGGCGCGAGCGCGACCCCGAAGGCCCGGAGGTCCGCGGGCACCGGGATCGAGACGCTCAGCCCCTCGGATACTCCGTGACGACCGCGAGGGCCGAGCGGGCCCATCATGCTGAGCGCGAGGAGGGCTCCCAGCACGAGGCCCGCGGTGAAGAGGAATCCGCTGCTTCGCGTGGCCGCACGCGCGCGGCTCCCGAGCGCCGTCCATGTCGGTCGCCCCTTGGTTCGTGCCGACTTGCGTGCTGGAGTCACCCTACTTCGCCGCGGTGGGAATCCTGGTCCCGACAGGCGTTGTCATTTCCTGTCAGGTGGATCGGCGCGTTGTACGGAGCTGGGAGGCCATCGGACGGCAGACTACCACTTTGGGACGGCCCCTTGGGACGTCATCCCTGGGCTACGAGGAGTGAACTTTTGGGAACCTCTACGTACGATTTTGAACAAGGGGACGGGGCTCGATCCAGCCCGTCGCCGACACTCGCGCACCACAGCCCCTTCCCCCAAAGGGGTTGGAACTCGCTCGATCCAGCCGGCCCGAGTGGCATGTCTCATGCGAAAACCCGTCTATCTCCCGTCGAGCTTCACGACGCGGACCGCATCCTGCAAGTCATCGGAGAAGTCGCTCATGGCCGGTCGCCGTTTTGCTCCCCGAATCGCGATGTACTCTCACGACACGTTCGGGTTGGGCCATATCACGCGCACGCTCCGGATCGGCCGGGCCGTCACCTCCGCCCTTCCCGAGGCGACCGTTCTCGTCCTCACCGGATCGCCCGTCGCGCACCGGATGACCTTCCCGGACCGGATCGAGTACGTGAAACTGCCTTCGGTCCGAAAGCGGGGACCCGAGCAGTACGTGTCGCGCGATCTGAGCATCCCCTTCTGGCGTCTACGTCAGATGCGCATCCGGATCCTCAGGGATACGATGCGCCTCTACCGCCCTCATCTGCTCTTCGTGGACAACGTCCCGCTGGGGATGAAGGGAGAGATACTCCCCTGTCTGGAAGAGCTGAAGCGAGCCGGGACCGCGCTCCACCTGAATCTCCGCGACATCCTGGACGAGCCCGGCGTGGTGCGGGAGCAGTGGCAACGAGACGGAACCTACTCGGTCCTGGAATCGCTCTACGACGAGATCCAGGTCTTCGGAGACGCCTCGATCCACGACTCGGCCCTCGCGTATTCCCTGCCAGCCGAGAAGACGAGATTCCACGGCTACATCGCGCCGCTCGAGCGACGCCAGGGCGAGCGCCGCCCGTCCAGGCGGCGGCGCAACGGCTGCCCCTCCGTGCTGGTCACGATCGGCGGCGGGGAAGACGGCGCCGAGAACATCCGCTGCGTCCTCGAGGCGGCGCGCGCCCTCGGGGACGCCCATCCCATTTCCTTCGATCTGGTGCTGGGACCGCTCATGGAATGCGGGGAATCCGTGGCGATCCTCGAGGCGATCCGCCGCACGCCCCGTGTATCCGGGCGCGAATTCGTGGCCGATCTCGCCGATTTCATGCCCCAGTACGATCTCGTGATCTCGATGGGGGGCTACAACACGCTCTGCGAGGTCATGGCGAGGGCGCGTCGCTCGCTCGTGATCCCGAGAGTTTACCCGCGCCGCGAGCAGGAGCTGCGCGCGCGCGCGCTGGCGGCGCGCGGTGTATTGACGATGCTCCAGCCGTCGGAGCGCACTCCGGAGCGATTGGGGGCCATGATCCGAGAGTCCCTGGAAGAGGGCCCCGTCCTTCCCTCCCCGTGGACGCCAAGCATGGAAGGACTCGCTTCGCTTCAACGGCGTCTCGTGGAGATGGCCCCCTCGTTCCAGGATCCACCTCCGCGAGTGCGTTCGCGCAAGCGGGAGGAGCGCGCGTCCATCCGGGCGAGAGCGCCCGTCGGTAGTGGGGTTCTCGCGCTCGCCCTCGGACTGCTCCTGGGCGTCGCCGGGCCCGCGGGCGCCGGCGTGCTGCCGCGGGACGTGAACACGGAGGTGATGGCCGGCTACGACAGCAACATCCTCGACGCCTCGGATGCGGAGATCCGCGCGTTCGAAACCCACGACCCCAATTCCTATTTCGTCGTGGGCCGCATGCGGGACGCGGCGATGACGGTGAGCCTCGACGGGAAGTGGGCATTGCCCATCTCCGGCGAAAAGACCGATCTCCGGCTGCGCTACGAGCGCCTCCAGTATCTTCACGAGCCGATCCGAGTCGAGAACCACTACTCGCTCCTCTGGCGGAGCCAGATCGACCCGGGCACGTCGGTCGCCTTCACGCTCGCGCTCGCTCCGGACGTCTACCAGCGGCACCGAAAGGACAAGGACGCCGTGCCCGGAGATCCGGTGTTCCGGGCCGAGGTTCGCGATGAGTGGGATACGTCGATCCAGATCGTGCGGGCGCTCGCGCCCGCATGGTCCTCCCAGTTCGTGCTCGAGGGGTCGCTCCGCGATTACACGGAAGCCTTCAACGAGCGGGATCGCTGGCGGGCGGGAGGCCGGACCGGTCTCCTCTGGCAGCCGGGCGGCGTGAAGCTGGACCTCTCGGGTGGATACCGGCGGCTCCGCTCCAGGAACGTCCCGTACCTGGGCAGCGACCTCTCCTACCGCGACTGGTCGCTCCGCTCCAGCCTCGAAGGCACGTGTCTGGGAGGTTTCCTCAAGCTGAGGGGATACGCCAATCACGACTGGCTGATGTACACCTCGAGCGATCCCAGCGACGCCAATCACTTCGGGCGTGAGGACCAGGAATGGGATCTCGGCGGGGTCGCGCAGCATTCCCTCAGCCGCTCGCTCGACTGGAAGATCTCGGTCGCGCACGTCCAGCGCAGCGCGTCGTCGGCGCTGTCGTCGACCAGTGACCTGGACGAGGAGGGGTCGATCCGTGACACGTTCGTCGCGACCGGATTCGCCTGGCACTGGCATCCGTAGCTGGAGGCTCTTCTACGGTGCGCTGATCGCGATGACCGCCGCCGGTCCGTGGGCGTGTTCGCCCGACTTCAAGGACGGCGTCGGACCTCGCGTTCCCGTACCGAACGTCTCCGGGCGTGCCGAGCGCGACGGAGCGGCCGCATCGGCTCTCGACGTGTCCGTCCGCGATCCGGTCGACAACGTCTCGGTCGCGAGCACGCGCACCGACGCGAGCGGGAGCTACGCCATCGCGGCGCCCTCGGGCGTCTGGGAGATCAGGATCAAAGGGAAGGTCGCGGGGGATTTCGATTCGGTGACCCGTGGCTTCGTCGTCGACGGCGCCGGGGAGCGGATCACGATGGTGCCGCTGGACGTCTTCGCGTACGGAGCGGCGCTCGTCGCTCCGTCGGACGGTGAGGCACTCGCCCGGCCGAGTGGTTCGAACGACGTGACGTTCACGTGGAGCGCGCCCGGGCGGTCCTTCTCGTCGGCGCGGGCGCAGCTCTACGACTCCACCGGGACGGCCGTCTGGTTTTCCGCCAAGGGGACCGCCTCGGAGGCGACCTGGGACGGCACGGGGAACCAGGGGGCGCTCAGCGGCGTCGTGATGCCGGCGGCGACCTACACCTGGCGCGTGAAGTTCGATCTGCCCGACTCGAGCGAAGCGCGCACGAAGAGCTACGTGGTGAGGCTCCAATGAGGCTGGCCTACGTGGCCAAGATGTTCCCCCGCATCTCGGAGACGTTCGTCCTGAGCGAGATCCAGGCGCTCCGCCGGGCGGGCGTTCCCCTGATCGTCTACTCGCTCCTTCCTCCGAACCGGGACGCCAAGGTGCATCCGGAGGCAGAGGCTCTGAGCGGGGAGACCGTGCTGCTTCCGCAGCCCTCCTGGGAGGAGACGCCTCGGTTCTTCGTGCGCCTTCAGCGTTGTGCGCGCGTGGCGCCTCTCCGCACGATCCGGGAGGTCGCGCGGGCCCTCCTGACGCCCACCCCGCGATCCTTCCGCATGCTGTTCCGGGCGGTCGCGCTCGCGGATCGGCTGAGGCGGGACGAGATCTCGCATGTGCACGCCGCCTGGGCGCACACGCCGGCCAGCGTTTCGGAGATCGCCTCCCGCCTCACCCGGATCCCCTGGAGCATGGCGGCGCACGCGAAGGACATCCACACGTCCGACCCGCGGTCGCTCGCCCGGAAGATGTCCTCCGCGCGCTTCACGCTCGCCTGCACCGCCCATCACCGGGACGTGCTCTGTTCCATCGCCGAACGCTGGGCGGGCCGGTTCCCCCCAGGCGAGGTCCGCCTCGCCTACCACGGAGTCGACGCGGGGCGGTTCGCGCCGCGCGAACCTGGGCCGCCCGCGGGAGCGCGTCCTCCCATGGTTCTCTTCGTCGGCCGCCTCGTCCCGAAGAAGGGTGCGGACGTGCTGCTCGAGGCGGCCGCACTTCTTCGCGCGCGTGGAATCGAATTCGCGATCCAGATCGTGGGAGAGGGCCCGCAGCGGCCGGCCATCGAGCGGAGGGTCGAGGAGCTGGGTCTTCGTGACGTCGTCTCGCTGGAGGGTCTCCTGGTGCGGGACGAGGTGCGGGAGAGGATGCTCCGCGCCGCCTGCTTCGCCCTTCCCTGTCGCGTGACGCCGGAGGGTGATCGCGACGGGATTCCGAACTCCCTCGCCGAAGCCATGGCGTCCGGGCTCGCGGTCGTGTCGACGCGCCTTCCATCGATCGAGGAGCTGGTCGAGGACCAGCGCTCCGGGCTCCTCGTCCCGCCGGAGGACCCGGAGTCCCTGGCCGACGCGCTCTCCCAGGTTCTGCTCGACGAAGAACTCCGCCGGCGACTCGGCGCGCACGCCCGCGTGATCGCATGCGGCCGATTCGACGCGCGTCGATGCGAGCCCGAGCGAGTCCGTCACCTCTCGCGCGCGGTCGGGATCGCGCGCGCGCTGTACGTCTCGGGCGACCGCGGCGTTCCGGTCCGGGGCGGAAAGGGAGCCTCGATCCACGTGCGCGCCCTGATCCAGGCGTGGCGGGACCTCGGAGTGGAATCGCTCCTCGTAACCGCGAACGGAGGGCCCACGGGGGGCCCCGAGCCCGGGGCCGAAGTGCGGGAGGCGCCGGCCGGCCCCTTCCTCACCAAGGCGGCCGCCGTGGTCGCGCGTTTCCTGGGGGGCGGGCCGGGAACCGAGCGCGCGTGCCTCCGGCTTCTCCACAACCTGACCCTCTACCGCGAGGCCGCGCGGGCCGCCGCCAGGTGGCGCCCGGACGTCGTGTACGAACGCTATGCGCTGTGCTCGATCGCGGGCGGCCTGCTCGCGCGGCGGCTGGGTGTGCCGCACATCCTCGAGGTGAACGCGCCTCTGGCGGACGAGGAAGCGCGCTACCGCGGGCTGGGCCTGGCGAGGATCACGCGATGGCTCGAGCGCTGGACGATGCGCCGCGCCGATCACGTGGTGGTCGTGTCGCCCACGCTCGATGCCCACGCGAGACGGCAAGGGGTGAGGTCGGACCGGATCCGGGTGCTGCCGAACGGCGTCGACACGCGCCTGTTCCATCCCGCTCGCGACGGCGAAGCCGTTCGCGAACGGCTGGGTCTCGACGGTGAGTTCGTGGCCGGATTCTCCGGAAGCTTGAGACCGTGGCACGGCGTGTCCCATCTGATCGCCGGTTTCGCGGCGGCGTCGAACGCGCATCCCGCGATGAGACTCCTGATCCTCGGCGACGGTCAGGAGCGTGCCTCGCTGGAGGCGCTGGCGCGCGAGCGCGGCGTCGCGGAGCGTGTGGTCTTCACGGGGGCGGTGCCGCACGCCGAGGTGGGCGACTATCTGGCCGCCTGCGACGTGCTGTGCGCTCCCTATGGGCCGAGTGAGGAGTTCTACTTCTCGCCGATCAAGATCGCCGAGTATTTCGCCTCGGGGCGTCCCGTGGTCGCCTCGGACGTGGGCCGCCTGAGGGAGGCGTTGGGGGAGGCCTCGAGCGCAGCCGTCTGGACCGCGCCTGGAGACGAAGCCGGAATCGGCGACGCGCTCGTCGCGCTGGCCCGGGACCCGGAACGAAGGGACCGGTTGTCCCGCAACGCGGCGTCTTCGGTCTGGACCTGGTCGGACGTCGCCCGCGCCACGCTCTCGGTCGCCGAGCGCGTGAGGGAGAGACTCTGGGCGTGGCGTCCCGTGACGGTCGGCTATGTCGTCAAGATGTTCCCACGCTTTTCCGAGACGTTCATCCTGAACGAAATTCTCGAGATGGAGCGTGCCGGCGTGCGCGTCGTGATCTTTTCCATGAAGAGCCCGGCCGAAACGATCCGGCAGCCGGGCGTCGAGCGCGTGCGCGCGCCGGTGGTCGTCCTCTCCGAGCGGGCCGCGGCCCGGGCGCCGCTCGTCCTGGCACATGCCGCGTGCGCCCTGCGGGCTCCTTCCCGCTATGTCCGGACCGCCGCGTTCGTGGGAGCCCGTCGCAACGAGAGCGCGCGGACCAAATTCCTGCACGCCGCGATCCTCGCCGTGGAGGCGCGCAACCGAGGGGTCTCACACCTTCACGCCCATTTCGCGAGCGGGCCCGCCCGGCAGGCGAAGTTCGTGTCCATGCTCTCCGGGATTCCCTACAGCTTCACGGCGCACGCCAAGGACCTCTACTGGAACGGTCAAGGGCACGGCACCGCCAAGAAGCTGAAGCGCCGCATCCAGCGCGCGTCCTTCGTGGTGACGATCAGCGATCACAACCGCCGCTTCCTGGAGGGCCTGGACGCCCGCGTTCCTCCGGAACGGATCGTGACCATCTACAATGGCCTGGACCTGGAAGCGTGGCCCCTGCTTCGCCCCACCGGGAGACCCGCGCGCGCCGAGGAAGCGCCTCTGATCCTCGCCGTCGGACGGCTGGTCGAGAAGAAAGGGTTCCATGTCCTCCTCGACTCGCTCGGGATCCTTCGCTCGCGGGGCCACCGTTTCCGCTGCCTCATCGCGGGGGAAGGCCCCGAGCGCGACCGGCTTCTCGCGATGATCGAGCAGCGGGGTCTCGAGCCTGTGGCGCGGATCCTCGGGCCCGTCACGCAGGACCGCCTCGTGAGCGAGCTCTACCCAAAGGCCCACGTGCTCGCACAGCCTTCGGTCGTGGCGGCGGACGGCGACCAGGACGGAATCCCCACCGTGATCCTCGAGGCGATGGCGACCGGAGTGCCTGTCGTGGCCACTCCGGTGTCCGGAATCGAGGAGGCGGTCGTCCACCTCGAGACCGGCCTCATCGTGCCCCCCGGCGACGCGCCCGCGCTCGCGGACGCCCTCCTGCGCGTGCTCGCGGATGACGCGCTGGCGGCGAGACTCGCCACGGGAGCGCGTCGGCTGATCGAGGAGCGGTTCAGCCTGCGCGAGAACGCGACGCATCTGCGGCGCCGGCTGATGGAGGTCGCCCTGTGAGACCTTTCTCCACGGGACCATTCCATTCGTTTCGCAAGGCGGCGCACGATTCACGGCGCTTCCTGACCGCGGTCGCGCGGCTTCGACCCTATCTCAAACCCCACATTCCGCGCCTCCTGCTTGCGGTGCTGGCAGCGATCGGATACGCGATCGTCACGACGCTCGAGCCCTGGCCCATCCAGTTCCTCTTCGACGGAGTCCTGCTGGGCCGAAAGGTCCACTTCCTCGGCCACACGCTCAAGGGAATCCACGGAGACCCCATCGCGTTGCTCGTAGGGTCGGTCGTCGCCATTCTCGTGCTCGCCGCCTTGCGGGGACAGCTCTACTACGCGCAGAACGTCTGGACCGCGACCGCCGGGCAGGACGTGGTTCTCTCGCTGCGCCGCGAGCTCTTCCACCATCTCCAGACCCTGTCCCTTCGATATCACCGCCGGGAGCGGCTGGGAGACATCCTGATGCGTCTCACGGGAGACATCGTGATGCTGCGCGACATGGTCGTCTCCGCGCTCCTGAGCACCCTCTCGCACACCCTCGTCGTGGTGGGAGTGCTGGGCGTGATGCTCTGGATCAACTGGCGGCTCACCCTGGTCGCGGCAGCGATCGCGCCGGCGCTCTTCATCGTCCTGTCGATCTTCCGGGTCCGGCTCATGGAGGCCGCGGCGCTCCAGCGAAAGCGCGAAGGCCAGCTCGTCTCGAGCGCGCACGAGGAGCTGCAAGCGATCCATCTGGTCCAGGCCAACACCGCCGAGGCACACGAGGAGGAGCGTTTTCGCGCCATGAATGCGCGCAGCTTGAGCGCGGGAATTCGTTCCACGCGCATCGAGGCCGAGCTCCACCGCACCGTTCAGATCACGATCGCGGTAGGCGTGGGCGGCACGCTCGGGCTGGGAGCGCTCGAGGTGCTGCGCGGGCAGCTGAGTCCCGGACAGCTTCTTGTCTTCGCCGCGTACGTGCGCGGCCTGTATGGGCCCTTGCGGCAAGTCTCCAAGGTGGTCCAGCGGACGGCGAAGGCCTCCGCCTGCGCCGATCGCGTGCTCGAGGTACTCGAGGAGAAGCCCGAGATCGAAAGCGCGCCCGGAGCGCCCGCGCTCGCGAGCGTCCGCGGCGCGATCGGGTTCCACGACGTGACGTTCGGCTACGTCCCCGGGCGGCCCGTGCTGAGCGGCATCCGGCTGGACATCGCGCCCCGGACCTCCGTCGCGGTGGTCGGGCCGACCGGCTCCGGCAAGACCACGTTCCTCAACCTGGTGCCCCGCTTCTACGATCCCTCCGTCGGCGAGGTCACGATCGACGGCACCCCCGTTCGCGACGTCGAGCTGAAGTCGCTCCGTCGCCAGATCAGCTATCTCACGCAAGAGGTCGTGGTGATGGGACTCACCGTGCGCGAGAACATCGCCTACGGGGCGGTCGGAGGGACGAACGGCGAGCCGAGCCTGGAGGCGATCGAGAGCGCGGCGCGGGCCGCGCACGCCCACGAATTCATCATCAAGCTGCCGCAAGGATACGAGACGGTACTGGGCGAGCGTGGAACGAACCTCTCGGGCGGCCAGCGCCAGAGGATCGCCATCGCGCGCGCGTTCATCCGCGACGCCAAGATCCTTCTCTTCGACGAGCCCATGACCGGGCTCGATCCGCTCGCCGAGCAGGCGGTGCAGCGCGCCTTCGTCGACCTGAGCCGCGGCCGGACGACGATCGTGGTCGCCCACCACCTCTCCACCATCCTCCACGCCGACCGAATCCTGTTCTTGCAGCACGGACGGATCGTCGAACAGGGATCTCACGACCAGCTCCTCCAGAGCGCGGGCGCGTACGCCGAGTTCTACCGCACGCAGTGGTCCCTGCCCGCGCCGGAGCCGGCGTGACGCCCCGCGCGGAGCCCTGGTCGGAGAGCCTGCCCCGGCTCCTCGATCCGAAGCGCGCGCGCCCCTTGCTGCGCGAAGCGTGCGCCGGCTCGGGATGGAGCCTGGCCGAGATTCTATCTTCCGAGGTCATCCACGAGCGTCCTGAGCGGCGCCGCACCCTGCGCTACCGGGTGCTGGGAGGACGCGCCGAGGAAGAGCCGCGCGAGATCCTCTGGTTCGTGAAGCAATATCGCGGATCGAAAGGGGAGCGCGTGTGGCGGAGGCTTCGCTACCTCTACGCACAGACCTCGCCGGACGTGATGACGGCCGAGCCTGTCGGATTCTCGCCGAGCCTGCGCCTCCTCGTGGTCCGGGAGCTTCCCGGATCCACCCTGGCCGAGGCGCTCCGCGGCGCCCTGGAAGAGGAGGATGTCGAGGAAGGCCTGAGACGCGCGGGACGCGCGATCGCCTCGGTGCACCGGTTCGCCGACGCTCCCGATGGGATCGGGCTCGAGGCACACGGGGCTCCCGAGGAGATCGAGGTCCTGGCGTCCGCCCGCGCTCGGGCGGGCGCCTCCGCGCTTCCGCGGAGGCTCGTCGATCGCTTCGGCAGCCTTTGTTCCCGCGTGGAAGAGGATCTCGCTCGCGGCGGACAGGAGGCGCGCCGCTTCACCCTGCTCCACCGCGACCTCCACCCCGGTCAGATCGTGCTCCGCGAGGACGGGATCGGCCTCCTGGATTGGGACGATGCCTCCTGGGGAGAGCCCGAGCTCGATCTGGGCAACCTGGAGGCGCACCTTCTCCTGGAGGACCTGCGCCTGGGAGGCGGTATCGGTCTCGCGCGATCGAGAATGGACGCGCTCCGTGGAGGGTACCGGACGTGCGGTGAATTCGATCTCGAAAGGCTCGAGACCTATCGAGCCTCGGCGCTCCTCCGCCTCGCTACGCTCGAACGACTGGCCCACCCCAGCCTCAGCAGGGTCGTCTGGCCGGAGCTCTCCCGGGGGTTAATCGAACTCGCTACGCTCGGGCGGCGGTGACTGCTCGGGGCCGACCCGGCCGATCTGGATGTCGGCACGCGAGTAGTTCTCGCCGCGCACGTGGGAGCCCGCGAGGCGTCGCAGCATCGTAAGCTGCCCGGTATGGGTGAGCGCGTCCGCGATCGCGCCCTGGAACATGCGCTCGGCCGGCTTGTGGAGCGGCGCGCTCGAGGCGAGGTAGTCGTCGAACGCGGCCAGAGCCGAATGAAAGCGCCTCACCTCGGCGCCCCAGGAGGAATACTCCGCGCTGCGCCATCGCTCCTGCCCGGTCGCCTGCGACAGCACCCAGTCGAGAAGATCGCCGATGTGGGCCAGGATCTCGATCGGGGTCCGTGTCGTGGGGCCCGCCTTGAAGGTCGCGAAGGATTCGGGCGCCCCGCGCACCGCCTTGCCGCCGCGATACGCCAGAGTCGCGACGGTGTGGCGCAGAAACACGCGGGCTCCATCCGGGGACGGCTTCCTCGCGCGCGTGGTCTTCTTTTTCCCTCCTGCCGCCTTCTTCCTGGCCCCTGCGGTCCTTTTCTTCGCCTTCACGGTCTTGCGTCTTGCCATCCTGCAGCCCTCCGATGGGGCGCGTCCCGGCCATGGAACGGGAGTCGCAGGATACCACGTCGATCCTTTGTGGCGGGATCGCCCCGGACCGCCGATACTACGCCTCATGCGGCTCACCAGGACCATCGCGGCGCTCCTCGTGGCCGCCATCCTCGGCGGGTGTTCGGACGACCACGCGACGAAGCCGATCGCGAGCGCGCGCACCTACCGCATGGGGTTCTCGTCCTTCCCCCCGCGTCCCGATCCCAATCTGTTGATCCCCACCATCAACTCCTGGTCCGCGCGAGGCGACGCCGGCCTCATCCTGACCGATCCCCCCTGGGCCGCGCTTCTCGCGGGGCGTCCGGCCGATTCTCTGATCATGACCAACCAGCTCGGGCTCGCGGGTTATTTCCGGGGGCTGGGTCTCCGCGTGGTGGTGAGCATCGATCCCACCAACGGTCTCGACCGCTCTTCGGAATCGCCGGCCCTGGTCGCGGCGGGACGCAGCCTGAGCGAGCCCGCGGTCCAGGCGCTCTACCGCGACTACTGCACGGCCATGGACACCATCATCCGGCCCGACTACCTGGGCATCGCCTCGGAGACGAACCTGGTCCGGGCCCTCGCGCCTGCGTCCGTCTACAACGCGGTGGTCCAGGCCTCGAGCGCCGCGGCGACGAGCATCGCGATCGCGGACTCCGCGGCGAAGCTCTACTTCACCGTCCAGGTCGAGACGGCCTGGGGCAAGCTCGCGGGACCCGGCGGGGCCTACGTCGGGATCGATCAGGACCTCGCGGACTTCGGGTGGAACGCCGCGCTCGGGCTCTCCTCCTATCCGTATCTCGGGGGCTTCGCCGATCCCGACAGCATCCCGCTCGACTATTACTCGCGGCTCCAGGCCGGGAAGCTCATCCAGTTCCCGATGCTCGTGGTGGAGGGAGGCTGGCCCTCGGATACGGTGGGGGTGGCTTCGAATCCGCAGATGCAGAGCCGCTACATCGCGCGCCATGCCAGCATCCAGGACCAGGCGGGGACGGTCGCCTGGTTCCAGATCACCTACACCGACATCGACGAGGCCGCGTGGGGGTTCCCGCCGGGCTCGCTCACCCCCTTCGCGTTCAACGGGCTGGTGGACACCAACTTCAATCCCAAGCCCGCGCGCACGACCTGGGACGGGATCTTCGCGCGGCCCCGACGGTGACAAGCCTCTTACCTCCTCTGTCGGCTTTCGCCGGGACGTGAGACACTAGCGCCCATGTCCTGGCCCCCGGGAGTGAACATCGCCACGCGAAGCACGCTCACCCGCGAGCGCATCCTCGCCGCGGAGGGGATCGAGCGCGCGGACTGGCGTGAGGCGTATCGAGCCACGCCGCCCGACGTCGCGGCCGCCTTCGGCATGAGCGTCACGACATTCGAGGACGTCGATATATTGATGATGACCGGCGTCGACATGCTCATGTTCAACCGCGTGACCGGTCTCGGCGTGGTGACGCCGGCCACCGAGGACTTGCTCGACAGCGCGATCGTGCGGTTCCAGAAAGCCCAGGTATCTCGGTTCTTCCTCGACGTCTCTCCGGCGGCGCGGCCCATCTTCTTGACCGACTGGATTGCCGGCCGGGGTCTCTCGATCTTCAACAACTGGGTCAAGCTCACGCGGGCGGTCGATCCGGTGCCCTCCGCGCACTCGGCCGCGCGCCTCGAGGAGATCGGACCGGAGCGCGCCGAGGACTTCGGGCGCATTATCCAGATCGTCTTCGGGCTGCCGGAGGGCATGGTGGCCTGGGCGGCCGCGCTCGTGGGCCAACCGGGACGCCGCCATTTCATGGCGTACCAGCACGGAAAGCCGGTGGCCGTCGCGGCGCTCTACTTCGAGGGCGAGTGGGCGGAGTTCGGTTATGCGGCGGTGCTCCCGGAGGCCCGCGGTCACGGCATCCAGGCCGCGCTCATCGCCGCGCGCATCCGCGCCGCGCGCGAGTCCGGCTGCCGGTGGATCTCGATGGAGACTGCCGAAGAGACGCTCGAGAAGCCGAGCTACTCCCTGCGCAACGCGAAGCGAATGGGATTCGAAGTGGCCTACCTGCGCCCCAATTACCTGGGCACGACGAGCGACTAGGGGTGGAACCTTCCCGCCGGCCGGGGTTTCAGTTGGCTATGGGCAGGCTGGGGAAGGTGCTATTGTGGACCGGCTTCATCCTGCCGATTTTTCTCCTCGCCGGATTTCCGATGCACGCCGCACACGCCAAGGACGGGCCTCCGGGCCCCGACGGGCTTCCCCTCGCGGACCCCAAGCATCCCTGGAAATTCCTGGTCGGCACGCCTCGCGTCGACACCCTTCCCTACGCGCCACGGGACATCATCCCGGTCGCGCGCCGGCAATTCGAGCATGACCACTGGGAGATCTACAGTATCGACCCCGGCCGGGGAGTGATCGTGACGAGGTGGAAGCCGATGAACCACATCCTCCTCCGCCTCTTCATGGGGAAGGTCCGGGCCCGCTGCACCGTGAAATTGCAGTCACTGGGGACCACCCGGACCCGTATGGTGTTTCAAGGCGACCTGGCTTCCCATCGTGACCTCGAGGGCAACCCCATGCTGGGGTCCGCGAAGCGCGCCTACGTCAAGGCGGCGAGCCATTATCAATCCGAGGTGCGAACGTACTTGAACACCCACCCTCGCCTCTCCAGCCGCGAGCCGTGACGAGCGTCTCGGTCGTCGTCCCGGCGCGCAACGAAGAGGACCTCCTCCCCGCCTGCCTCGAGGCGCTCACGGCGCAGGACTACCCGGGACCGGTCGAGATCATCGTCGTCGACAACGGCAGCGTGGACAGCACCGCGGAGCGCGCCCAGAGCTTCGGTGTGACCGTGGTCACGGAGCCGCGGCACGGCTACGTCCTCGCGCTCGCGAGAGGGTTCTCGTTCGCGACCGGCGACATCGTCGCAACGACCGACGCCGACAGCGTGCCTCCCTCCGATTGGATCTCCACGCTCGTGCGCCAATACTCGGAGCACCCGGACGTGATCGCGGTGGGCGGGGAGATCCATTTCCGGGATCCGAACTGGAAGGGCTGGCTCTTCACGCGGTGTGTGCTTCCCCACCTCAATCGGTGGGACCGATCCAATCCCGCCGGCCCACATCTCTGGGGGGCCAACTTCTCCGTGAGGCGTGATGTGTTCGAGCGCGCCGGCGGCTGGAACATGGATTTCAATCTCCAGTGCGACACCGAGCTCTCCGAGCGGCTGCGCCGCCACGGCCGCGTCGTGTTGCTGGAGACACTGCCCGTTTCCACGTCATGCCGCCGGTGGAATCTCTCGCTCGCGCGGAGCATGTTCATCTACGCGTCGAATTTCGTATCGCTGCGGCTCCGGGGGCGTCCTCTCTGGCGCGGATTCCCGGAGATCCGGGAAGTCTTCCGGTCCCCGTCGCCGGTGCCCGCGTTCGGGTGGAGCTTCGGCTGGAGCGCCGCGCGCGCGAGCACCCTCGTGGCGCTCTTCGCCCTGCTCGTCGGCCTCGGGGGCTACGACACCTTCGCCCCATGGTCGAGCGCCTTCGGGAAAACCTACTGGGAGGGGCCCACGGAGCGGCGCGTCGTCGCGCTGACCTTCGACGACGGCCCCAACGGTCCGTTCACGGAAGCGGTGCTCGACATATTACAGAGGGAACGGGTCCGGGCGACGTTCTTCCTGATCGGGACCAACGCGCGTCGCTACCCCGAGGTCGCCGCGAGGATCGCGCGCGACGGCCACGTGATCGGAAACCACACCGACTCGCACCCGCCCGCGTTCGCGCTGGAGCCCACGCCGTACCTGCGCGAGGAGATCGACCGCGCCGAGGAGAGCATCCATGCGGCGACCGGCGTGTACGCGCGCCTCTTCCGTCCGCCGCAGGGGATCCGCTCTCCCTGGCTCATGCGCGTGCTCCGGGACGATTCGCTCGTGACGGTGACCTGGGACGACGCGCCCGGCGACTGGTTCCCCTACTCGGCGCGGCAGCTCGCCGCGTCCACGATCCAGCAGGCGCATCCGGGCTCGATCATCCTGCTCCATGATGGCTTGAATCTCTCGCGGCATCCGGATCGGAGCGCGATGGTGGAGGCGCTGCCGACGATCATCCACCGCCTGCGCGAGGAGGGCTATCGGTTCGTGACGGTTCCGGAGCTCTTGAAGAGCCGACCTTCGCTGGACCGCTGGCCGGCGGGCCGGTCGCTGGCCCACACGTAGACTACTTGGCGGCGGCTCGCATCCTCTGCTTCACCACCTCGTCGAAATGCAGCACCAGGTTGATCTGCGTCACCTCTTCTTCCTCCTCACTCCCCTGCACCGCGAGGAGCCGGCCGTCGGGAAGGACGTCGTAGAGACCGGATCCGACGCCGCTGGCGGGGACCCGCAGGGCCCTGAGGTTCCAGGCCTGGGTCGGCGCCGACGAGCTGAGGCGGGGCGAGGTGGTGATGTCGACCGACATCACTCTGCCCTGGGTCGAATAGTAGAGACGCTTGCCGTCATGGCTCCATCGCGCGATCGTGCCCCCGCCCCGGGAGACCATGATCGGCTGGCCGGCAGGCGCGTCCCCCGACCACGCGACGACGTACTCCTCCTCGAGCCCCGTCTCGTTCGATTGAAAGGCCATGACACGCCCATCCGGCGAGATCACTCCGAGGGAATTGAATCCTTCGCCTCCGTAGATCAGTCTCGGTTGGGCCGGTTCGCCTTCCCCCGACGGCAATCGAAACGCCCAGAGCGAAACCCGGTTGCTGTCGACCAGGGTTGCCGTGATGATCCCGTCGCGCGTCCAGGAGTGTGGCACGAGGAACGCTGTCGGCGAGGGCCGCTTCACGACGCGACGCGCCGGGGCGCCGCCGTCGACATCGATCACGTAGACTCCGTCGGACGGATCGTTTGCATTCTGAATGTACGCGACCGAGCGACCGTCCGGCGACCAGCAGAACCCGAGGCAATCCGCGCCCGCGCGCGTCCGGATGCGCCGCGCCGTGGACTGCCCCCGATCCAGGACCCACAGCTCGGTGATCGCGTTCGGGTTGTTGATCTGGGTCATCGCGCGCGTTCCGTCCGGTGAAGCCTTGAGGTCGTACTCGAACGGGCGCCGATCCGCCGACCAGTCGGTGACGTTCCCCTGCCGGTCGACGATGACGACGTGGCGACTGCGCATGACGTTCCCGCCGGCCTTGTATCCGAGGGTTCCATCTCGAGTCAGGCCGAAGCGCGCGTTGAGGGAGGTTCGCTCCTGCCGGAGCCCGTTCATGATTCCCACGGGGGCGCCCTTCACCTCGAGCTTGCCCGGATCGAACGGCACCGCGAAGAGAACGTCGTTCCTCGTGAAGAGGAGGAGGCCCGCAAGGTATGTCGCGCCGCCTCCGTCTCGCAGGAGGAGCTTCGCCTTCCCCGACTTCGGATCCAGAACGCCGACTCCCTGGCGATAGACGCCCCCCTCGTACCAGATCGCGCGGAGGAAGACGCCCCGATCCCCGGGCAACGGACGGCCCTCCGGATAGAAGCGTCCGTTGATTCCCGGGATCGCGAACCGCTCCGGCGCGAGGGCAGCACTTCCATTGGCGGGCAAACGCACGTGCCGCAAGCCGTCGTTGGTCGAAAGGACGAGGTCGCCCGATTCCAGCCAGACCCCATCGGTATCCCAATTCGGATCGACGTTCCCAACGGGGACCGGCGGAGCGCTCCGGTCGGTGGGCATCCGGAAGCGACGCAGGTCGTTCGTCTGCTCGCCGGCGGGCGCCCAGTACTCGATGGTCCGTCCGTCCGGGCTCATGAAGAGCCCTGTGGTCCCCTCGGTCCCGGGGACGAGCTGGAAGTCGGGCTCGTCCATGCGCCTCAGATAGAGGCGTCCGCGCTCCTGCTCGTTCCGACCGGAGCCGACCGGGCTGCCCACGATCGCCATCGTTTCGCTGCCGAGCACGGCCCGGTTCAGCCGCACGTCGCGCGGAAGCTGGAGCGTGAGGTGCATGACTCGTTCCTTGGGCCGGGGGTGGAGCGCGTTCCAAACCGCGGCTCCGAGAGCTGCACCGACGAGGAGAGCGGCCGTCAGGAGAACCGTGATCCGGCGTCTGGCGGAGGCGGCTGCCTGCGGGGAGGCCGCCGCCGCGGAATCGTCGGCCGCGTGGCGACCCGACTTGATCTCTTCGAGCGTGAGCCGCGCGTCGCCGACGTCGCGGAGCCGGCGCTTAGGGTCTCGCTCGAGGCACCGCTCCAGGAGCTCCCGCAGGCGCGATGGCGTGTGTTTCGGGAGCGTCTTCCAGTCGATCGGTCGCTCGAGCACGCTCGCGATCGTGTCGCTGACGGTCTCCCCATCGAAGAGACGGTGTCCGGTGAGGCACTCGAAGAGAACGCAGCCGAAGGACCAGATGTCGGTGCGGCGATCCACGATCTTCCCGCGCGCCTGTTCGGGTGAGAGATAGGCCGCGGTGCCCAGGATGACGCCGGGACTCGTGGCCGGCCCGATGAACGTCGGCGAGTGCGGGAGCGTGGGTGAGGAGAGCGTGGGCGAATCGATGAGCGCCGGGGATTTCGCGAGCCCCGACTCGTCGGTCGCGACCCGGCCCTTCGCCAGCCCGAAATCGAGGATCTTCACCTGGTCGGCCGCCGTGATCATCACGTTCGCGGGCTTGAGGTCGCGATGCACCACGCCCGCGTCGTGCGCGGCTTCCATTCCAGAGGCGATCTGGATGCAGATGTCGAGCGCTTCGCTGAGCGGAAGCGGCCCGCGCGAGAGGCGCTCGCCCAGGGTCTCCCCCTCGATGAGCTCCAGGGCGAGGTATCTGTGACCGTCAGACTCTTCCAGCCCGAAGATCGCGGCGATGTTGGGATGGCTGAGGGAGGCGAGCACCCGCGCTTCGCGCTCGAATCGCTGGAGCCGGTCCGGGTCCCTGGCGACGTCGTCCGGTAGCGCCTTGAGGGCTACGGTGCGGCCGAGCCGGGTATCGTGGGCGAGGAACACGACGCCCATCCCGCCGCGCCCGATCTCGCGGTCCACCTTGTAAGGGCCGATGGTTGCGCCGGCTGCGATGGGCATCCGCTCTACTTACCTGCCGCGCGCATCTTCTGCTTCACCTCGTCGAAGAAACCGAGCACGACGTCGAAACGAGTCAGCTCGTCCTCCCCGTCCCCGCGCTGCACCATGAGAAGCCGGCCATCCGGTAGAATGTCGAACAGACGGCTCGCGGCGGCCGGGATTCTCAGCGCGTCGAGATCCCAGATTTCGGCCGGCGTCGAAGCTTGAAGCTTCGGCCCCGCGACGACCTGGACCGCCATGAGCTTGTTCTGGGGAGTCATGTAGTAGATCGCCTTCCCTTCACGGTCCCACCTCGGCGCCGACCCGCCGCTGTTGGAGACGAGCAGCGATTGGCCGGTGGGAGCCTTCCCGTCCCACCGAGAGGCATAGATATCGGGTCTCCCCATCTCTTCCGAGACATACGCGATCATGCGATTGTCGGGCGAGATCGCCCCGACTCCTCGATTCACATCGTCATGAAACAACGACTTCGGCACCGGCATCGAGTGGTCATCCTTGGTCGCGGCGATCGAGCAGAGGGTCCTCTTCGTGCCCTCGGCCACGGTCATGAGAATCGTCGACCCGTCGGGCGACCATGAGCTGAGCCAGAAGTACGCCGAGGGTGGAGTTCGCGGCGCGATGCGCCGAGGCGGAGAGGTTCCATCGACGCTCGAGACATAGATCCCGTCGTCTCCGGTCTGCGAAACCTGGAAGTAGGCGATCTCCCCACCATCCGGAGACCAGATCGGTCCGAGGCAGTCCGCCCCCGGCCTGACTGAAAGCCTGTGTGAAGCAGGGTGCCCGCGGTCCGAGATCCAGAGCTCGGTGATTCCATCCGGGTTGTCGATGCACACCACGGCCCGGCTCCCGTCGGGTGAGGCACGCATGAAGTATTCGAGCGCCTGCCGCTCCCCGGACCACTCGCTCACCTTTCCGTCACGGGCGACGGTCACCAGCCGGCGATTCGGTCCGGCATCACCGCCGGGCTGATAGGCAACCGTGCCGTTTGATCCCAGGGCAAATCGCGCATGGACCTCTGACGACCCCACACGAAGCCCATCCATGATCGCGACCGGCTCGCCCTTGATCCGGAGGCCGGCCAGATCGAACGGGACCGCCAGAAGAGCGCCTGCTCGGCTGAAGAAGAGATCCCCGGTGGGTGCGTAGTGCGGGGACCCGCCGTCGCGGATCAGAATCTTCGTCTTGCCCGATTTGAGATCCATAACGCCGATTCCTTGGCCGAAGACTCCCTTCTCGTACGAGGTAGCGCTCAGGAAAACACCTCGGTCTCCCGGCAGCGCCGGGCTCACGGGTGTGAGCCTGCCGTTGAATCCCGGCGCGTCGAATTTCAGAGGCGCGCTCGTGGCGCCGCTCGCCGACACACGGACATATTTCGTCCCGTCCTCCGCGCTGAAGATGAAATCTCCCGCGCGAAGCCAGACCGGGTCCCAATCCCACGTGCGATCGACCCTGGCCAGAGGGATGGGCGGGCTGCTGCCGTCGATCGGCATCCGGAACAATTGGAAATGGCTGGATTGCCCGGATAATGCAGACACGAACGAGAGCCACCGGCCGTCCGGGCTCACGAGAAACGAGACCACTCCGTCCGTGCCGCGAAGCGGCTCGAATGTGCCGTGATCCATTCGGCGGAGGTACAACCGCGGGCGCGACGGTTCGCCTTTGCCGGCACCGCGCGGAGCGGCCATCAAGACAGCCGCCTCGCCGCTGGGGGTCAGTTCGACGGCCGAGGCACGAAGGTCGGGTGGCACGGGCAGCGAGAGGTGCACGACACCCATTCGAGCGGAGCGCGAGGAGGGTCCGAATGCGCTCCACGCGAGGGCGCCGAGAACCGCGCCAAGGGCGGCCCCGATCGCGATCAGGATCGCGGTACGACGCCGGGCCACGGCCGCGCGAGGGGTGACCACTTCGGCGGGCGCCGCGATACGACCCGATTTGACCTCCTCGAGCGTGAGCCTCGCCTCGCCGATATCGCGCAGGCGAAGCTTCGGATCCTTGGTCAGGCACCGCTCGAGCAGCGCCCGGAGGACCGGAGGTGTGGACCTGGGGAGCGTGGACCAGTCCATCTCGCGTTCGAGCAGCTTCGCGATCGTATCGCTCACCGTCTCCCCCTCGAACGCGCGCTTCCCCGTCAGGCATTCATAGAGGATGCAGCCGAAGGACCAGATGTCGGTCCGACGGTCGACGATTTTGCCGCGAGCCTGCTCGGGAGAGAGATACGCCGCCGTGCCGAGGATCACACCGGGCAGTGTTGCCGGCGAGATCAGGGTCGGCGAGTGCGGGAGCGCTGGTGAATGGAGGGTGGGAGAGGAGAGCTTCGACGAGTCAGTCAGGGTCGGTGATTTCGCGAGCCCCGACTCGTCCGTTGCAACGCGCCCCTTCGCGAGCCCGAAGTCCAGGATCTTCACCTGATCACTCGGCGTGATCATCACGTTCCCTGGCTTGAGGTCGCGATGAACCACGCCCGCGTCGTGGGCCACATCCATGCCCGCCGCGATCTGGATGCAGACGTCGAGGGTCTCGGCGAGCGGGACCGGCCCGCGCGCGATCCTGTCGGCGAGCGTCTCCCCTTCGACGTGCTCGAGTGCCAGGTAGCGGCGGCCCTCGCTCTCTTCGAGCCCATGGATCGCGGCGATGTTGGGATGGCTGAGCGACGCGAGCACCCGTGCTTCGCGCTCGAATCTTTGGAGGTGCTCCGGGTCTTGGGCGAGGTCGTCCGGAAGCGCCTTCAGCGCGACCGTCCGCCCCAGGCGCGGGTCGTGCGCCAGGAAGATGACCCCCATCCCACCGCGTCCGATCTCGCGGTCGATCTTGTACGGACCGATGCTGGTGCCGGAGGCTACGGGCATGAGGGGGCGAGCGTATCACGCGCCCGCACGGGGAGAAGCGTAGTAAACTTCGCAGCCCATGTCCCACACCATCTCCCCGGGCACCCGCCTGGGCCCATATGAGATCCAGTCCCTCCTCGGCGCCGGCGGGATGGGCGAGGTGTACCGCGCCCGGGACTCGAGGCTCCAGCGGGACGTCGCCGTCAAGGTCCTGCCGCGGGCGCTGGCCCAGGACCAGGACCGCCTCAAGCGCTTCGAGCGCGAGGCGCGGGCGGCGGGGCAGCTCAACCATCCGAGTATCATGGCCGTCCACGACATCGGCTCGACGGACGCCTTGAACGGCCTCCCCTACATCGTCTGCGAGCTGCTCGAGGGCTCCACCCTGCGCACCAAGCTCGCCGCCGGCCCGATCCCGCCGCTCAAGGCGATCCAGTACGCCACGCAGGTGGCGCGCGGCCTCGCGGCGGCGCACGCGAAGGGAATCGCGCACCGCGACCTGAAGCCTGAGAACCTCATGATCCTCTCGGGCGATCACGTGAAGATCCTCGACTTCGGACTGGCCAAGCTCCTCCGGCCCGATCCAACACCGGATGCCAAGGACGACACGGGGCCGGTCGCGGGCACGCTCACCATGACCGGCGAGATCCTGGGCACGCCGAGCTACATGTCCCCGGAGCAGGTCCGCGACCAGCCCTCCGACCACCGCACCGACATCTTCGCGCTGGGCGCGATCCTCTACGAGATGCTGACGGGCCGCCGCGCTTTCGACGGCCCCTCGCCGGCGGATCGCATCACGGCGATCCTCACCGCGGAGCCTCCGCCGCTCCCGCCGGAAACAGAGGAGGCGGCTCCGGGGATCACCGCGATCATCGCGCACTGCCTCGAGAAGTCTCCAAGCGACCGCTTCGACTCCGCCGGCGACCTGGCCTTCGCGCTCTCGCTCACCATCGCGCGCCCATCGCGACGGCACGAACCGACCGCCGGAGACGCCGGCCGCGGCGTAGCACCGGCGGACATGCTCCCGCGCTTCCTCCCCCATCACCGGGTCGCGCTCCGTGAGGGCGCGGTGCACGGCGCGCGCTTCACCCCGGATGGCAAGGCCGTCTGCTACGGCGCCTCCCTGGAGGGGCACCCGATGGAGCTCTACTGGACCTATCCGGGCAACCCCGAATCGCGCACGCTCAGCTCCTCCCGCACGGACCTCCTCTCGATCGCGTCCACCGGGGAGATGGCGGTCGCTCTGCGCCGCCAGTCCCGGGGAGGATTCTTCTTCACGGGGATGCTCGCGCGCATGCCGATCGGGAGTGGCGCTCCAAGGGAGATCCTGGACGGCGTCTGGGAGGCCGACTTCCATCCGGACGGGCGGCGGCTCGCGGTCTCGCGCGAGGCCGAGGGGATGGCCCGCATCGAGTTTCCGGCCGGGACGGTCCTCTATCAGACCCCCGGCTCGGTGAGCTCGATCCGCTTCTCCCGGGACGGATCCCGAATCGCGTTTTTGGATCACCCAGCCCGCGGCAACGATGCGGGCTGCGCCGCCGTGGTCGACATGAACGGGAACATGAAGAAACTCTCGGCGGTCTGGTCCAGCTCGCGGGGCCTGGCCTGGTCGCCGGACGGCCGCGAAGTCGTGTTCGCCGCCTCGAACGAGGGAAGCCGCGCGGTCTATGCGGTGAATGACCAGGGTGTGACGCGGACGGTGCTGGGAATGCCCTCGAACGTCACGTTGAAGGACATCTCGCGTCAGGGAGGCGCCCTTCTCTGCATCGAGAACGAGCGAATGAGGACCCGGTTCCTCGGCTCCACGGAAGGAGACGCCCGCGACCTGACGTGGCTCGACTGGTCGCTCGTGCGTGGGATCACGCCCGATGGGTCGCGGATCCTGTTCGACGAGACCGGTGTCGGAGCCGGCGAGCTGGGATCGGTCTATATCCGCGGCACCGACGGCTCCCCCGCGATCCGCCTCTCGGACGGGAACGCGTTCAGCCTCTCGCCCGACGGAGAGTGGGCGCTCGCGAGCATCGGGCTGGACCGAGCCCGCCTGGAGCTGGTCCCATGCGGCGCCGGCGAGCCGCGGACGATCCCGACCGGAGATCTCGGGATCGACCACGCGACCTGGTTCCCCGACGGACGCGCGGTCTGCTGTCTGGCGAGCGAGCCGGGTCGCGCGAGGCGGCTGTATCGAGTCGATCTGGAGGGCGGAACGCCGGAGCCCTTCTCGGAAGAGGGAGTCACCTACTACGATTCCCTGGTCTCCCCCGACGGGCGCTTCGCCGTCGCGCATGGCCCGGGGCGACGGCTGAGGATCTACCCGGTCGACGGCGGCGCGTCCAGGCCTCTCGGGGGCGCGGTCGAGTTCGAGCGCCTGGTGGGATGGTCCGCGGACGGGAAGGCGATCCACGTCTTCACGCGAGGTGAGCTGCCCGTGAAGATCTGGCGGATCGAGCTCGAGACGGGAGCGCGCAGCCTGCACCGCGAGTTCTCCCCGCTCGACAACACGGGGGTGGAAGGGATCGCGGTCGCGCGCATGACGCCGGATGGGAAGGCGCTCGCCTATAGCTATTACCAGCGGATGAGCCGGATGTACACGGTGGAGGGATTGTTTTGATGGCCGGTTCTGAGCCGGCTCCCCACACTACTTGAGAAGCACCATACGCCGTGCTTCGACCCGATCCCCCGACTCGAGTCGGTAGAAGTACACTCCGGAGGCGAGGGGTCGGCCCGTGCGGTCCAGTCCCGACCAATAGATACTGTGTGGCCCTGCCGGGAGCGATCCTCGAATCAGGCCCGCCACCAGCCTTCCGCCGAGGGAGTACACGTCCAACCGAACGAGCCCCGCATGATCGAGTTCGAAACGGATGAGCGTCGCGGGGTTGAAGGGATTCGGAGAATTCTGCATGAGCGCGAAACGAGGCGCCCGTGGACTTTCAGCTGGAACAGCGGTGACCTCCGTGCAGGTGTTGAGGAGAACGGAAACAGAGCTACCGCTCGAGCTACCCACCGCGATGTCCGGCCGTCCATCGCCGTTCAGGTCTCCAATGGCCAGCCGTGCCGTCCCCCCAGTTGTGGCGAAGTCAGTCTTGGAAGCGAAGGTGCCATTGCCGTTTCCAAGGAGCACGGAGACGCTCCCTGCGTTGGAGTTTGACACTGCGAGATCGAGACTGCCGTCGCCATCGAAGTCGGCAGTCCCGAGCGCATACGCATTCCCCGTGGTAGCGTAGTCCACGGCCGAACCGAACGCGCCACCTCCCGTACCCAGGAGGACCGACACGAGGTTCGAGCCGTCCTTTGCAACGGCGAGATCGAGTTTCCCGTCGCGGTTCCAGTCCCCGAGCGTCACCGCTTGTGGGAACGCTCCCGTCAAGAGCCCGACCGCCGGGCCAAATGTTCCATCACCGTTGCCTGGAAGCACATTCGCGTGGAGGCCGTTGTTGGGTGCCACAGCGAGATCGGGAATGCCATCTCCGGTGAGATCCCCCACGGCCACGGAGAACGGCTGACTTCCCGTTCCGAAGTCCGCGTTGGTTCCAAACGTACCATCGCCGTTTCCGAGCAGAACTGATGTCGTGCTCGCGTAGATGTTCGCCGTGACGAGGTCGAGCCGACCGTCGGCATTCAGATCCGCCGCGGCGACCGAGATTGGCCCCGTGCCCGTCGCATAATCAACCTTGGCGGAGAATGTTCCATCTCCGTTTCCTAGCAATACCGAAAGTGTGCTGTCGTCACGATTGGCCACTGCCAGATCCTTCTTGTTGTCTGCATTCCAGTCACCAATGACGACGGCGTACGAACCCGCCCCTGTCGTGAAATCCGTCTTCGGGGCGAATGTTCCATCGCCGTTTCCCAGAAAGATCGAGACAATCCCAGAGTAACTCGTGACAGCCAAGTCCGACCGTCCGTCCCCATTCATGTCCCCGATCGCGGTCGATAACGACAACGAACCCGTGGTGTATTCGACATTGGGGGCAAATCCGGCGAACGGGGCGCAAATGGCGTTCGTAACGGTGATGGTCGTAGTCGCCGACGCCGTGAGTGCGTTCGATGCCGTGAACACTACGCTAAAGCCTCCGGCTTCACCGATTGCGGGCCACCAGCTGAGCGTCCCCGCTGAGTTCGGTCCATTCGCGGTGAAGGTCGCCCGGGGCGGCAACGGGGTCGCGGTGATGGAACTGATGGGATCTCCATCAGGATCCGAAGCGGCAACGTTCACGACAATGTGGCTGCCCTCTGCACCGCTCACCGATGCTGGGGCGGTCACGACGGGACTTTGGTCCGGCACGCCCTGGCAGCTGAACCGCCCGGCGTTGTGCTGGAACAGGCCCCAATCCGAGACGCCGAAGCCCCCGCTCGACGTTTCCCCCCAAACGATCTTCCGCTGGTTGCCAAAATTGCCATCACTCAGGATGACTCCTCGGAGCTTTCGCACTCCGTCGTAGTCCACCCACACGGAATCGCCGTACACGGTTATCTGGTAGTCATGGAGCCCGTCGGTTGTCGGAACTGCGGCGGTGGCGCCTCGCGCATCAAGGGAGGAGAGTAGGAAGATCTCGTTGTCGCCGATTTGTAGCGTGTTCGCTCGGTTGGGCTCGGTATTGAACTGCACGCCCGCGGATCCTCGGGCTGACGAGCAAGAGGTTCCGGGAGACACGAGCTTGAAGCGGAAGCTGATTTGCAGGCTGTCGGGGATGTAGATGTCGCCATCTGTATCGGTGGAGAGGAACCCAACGTTTTGCGCGCAGGTCAACGTCTCAAATCGAAGCAAGCCATTGACGATCCCGACGGTACCCCCATTGCCGGTCAAGTGCATGCCACAGCTATCCGGCGGCAATGCGCCACCGTGGGACTGATACTCCACCGTGATCTGCTCGGGTCGGTGAAATACCTGGACGCGGTTGTTCCCACGGTCGGCGACATAGATGCGGTGGTCGGAGGCGATCGCGACGCCTTGGGGGTTCGTCATTTGGCCAGCCGCAGACCCGGCTTCGCCAAAAATTCCGATCCTGAGCCCATCCAGCGTGTAAACCTCGACATGATTGAGTGTATAGTCGGGAACGTAGACCCTGTTACGCTCCGAATCGATGGCGAGTTGGTTGTTGTCGGGCCCCGTTTTCCAGCTTCCGGTGAGTGCCGCCGAGGCGTCGAACTTGAAGATGTTGTCTCCCTCATAGTCACCGAAGTAGACGTTGCCTTGCGTGTCGACCGCGGCTCCATTGAGCTTGGCCGCCGCCGGCGCACTGAATGAAAGCAGTTCGGTTCCGTTTTGATCGAACTTCTTGGCGATATTGGTCAGGTTGGTGACGTAGATGTTGCCGGACGCATCCATGGCGGCGTAGGAGCAGCGAATCCCACCTGCCCACGTGGTCGGCCATTGCGTCAGAAAGGAGCAGGTACCTGATAGCTTCTGGACCCGAGCATTCACGTAGTCGGAGACAAATAGAACTCCGCTTGGGTCTTCCAAGACCGATATTGGGAACCGGAACTGCCCTGGCCCGGAACCCGTCCCACCGCAGGTGCGCAGCCGCGAACCGACCGCCGAGTACTCGATAATTGAATCAGTGCCTACCCCGCATACCCAGAAACTCCCAGTCGGCGTGATATTGATTCCCCATGGTTCTGCTTGTGTGGGCCATGCAGATTCGACGACCGCCGGCTGCGAGACAGCGATTGGAGCCCAAAGGAGGAGGTAGGCCGCGACGCATGGGAGAAGTGCGTGTGGCGTTCGCAAGGCGAGCGCTGACCGGGTTCGGGGCACGGGTACCTCCGAAGGTCTGGCATTTGGTTTTCCGGGGGAGAGCCGAGACAGTACTCCCTGGCGGGTCAGCGTACCAGCGCGGAATTCTGGAGCTCGGTGGGGGCGAACGTCATGGACCGCAACTCTAGCCGGGACGAGGCTTGCGATTCGAGTAGAATCGGGCCGCCACCTCAGGCGCAGGATTACGAGACTGATCCATGACACGCGACGCGAAATATGAAGCCTTCCGCGCGCTCCACGAGCGCCCCGGGATCTTCGTGATTCCCAACCCCTGGAACGCGGGCTCCGCGCGAATCCTGACCGCGATGGGGTTCGAGGCGCTGGCGACCACCAGCGCCGGCTTCGCGTTCTCGATCGGGCGGGCGGATCTTTCGGCGGACCTGACCCGGGAGGCGCTGCTGGGAAACGCGAAGGAGATCGTCGACGCGACGGATCTTCCGGTCTCGGCCGACATGCAGGATGGATTCGGGAGAGTTCCCGACGCGTGCGCGGAGACGGTCCGCCTGGCTGCGGGCGTCGGCTTGGCCGGAGGCTCCATCGAGGACGCTACCGGCGACGACAAGGACCCGATTTACGAGTTCGCGCTCTCGGTGGAACGCGTCGCCGCGGCCGCTGAGTCGGCGCGCAAGCACCGGCTCTTCCTCACGGCGCGCGCCGAGAACTTCCTCCATGGCCGCGCGGATCTGAAAGACACGGTCCGGCGGTTACAAGCGTTCGCCGAAGCCGGCGCCGATGTGTTGTACGCGCCGGGGCTCCCGAACCTCGAGGCGATCCGCGAGGTGTGCGCGGCGGTCGCGCCCAAGCCCGTGAACGTATTGATGGGCCTGAGAGGCGCCACCTATTCCGTGGAGGAGCTGGCCGCGACCGGCGCCAAGCGGATCAGCGTGGGCGGAGCGTTGGCCCGAGCGGCGCTGGGAGCGTTCATCCGGGCCGCCCGGGAGATCAAGGACAAAGGCACCTTCACGTTCGCCGCGGACGCGGCTCCCCACCCCGAGCTGAACGCCATCATGGTGAAGGGCAAGCGGGAGTAGGACCCAACCGCCCCATTTGACAAACGCGCCCACCGCGCGTAGCGTGGCCGGCCGCGTCGCCACGCCCTGTCTCCTACGGGCCGGCTTTCTCTCCTGGCAGGAGGGATCCCCATGCTGCATCTCGACACCGGCAATACCGGGTTCATGCTGCTCTGCAGCAGCCTGGTCATGCTCATGACGCCCGGCTTGGCGTTCTTTTACGGCGGCCTGGTGGGCCGGAAGAACGTCCTGGCAATCATGATCCAGAGCTTCGTGTCCATGGGCTGGACCACGGTGCTCTGGTGGCTGTGCGGGTTCTCGCTGTGCTTCAGCGGAGGCTCCGGCGGAATCATCGGAGACATGCACCTGGCTTTCTTGCGCCACGTGAACCTCAATACGCCCTCGCCGAACGACACGATCCCCATGTTCGTGTTCTGCGCCTACCAAATGATGTTTGCCATCATCACGCCCGCCCTCATCACGGGTGCCTTCGCGAACCGGGTCACGTTCAAGGCCTACATGCTCTTCTTGACGGCCTGGCTCCTGTTCGTCTACTTCCCGTTCGTGCACATGATCTGGGGCGGCGGCATCCTCCAGAAGTGGGGGGTCCTGGACTTCGCCGGCGGGATCGTGGTGCACAACATCGCGGGGATGGCCGCGCTGGCGTCGGTGATCTACGTGGGCCGGCGGCGCTTGCAGGATCACGGGCCGCACAGCATCCCTCTCGTGGCGCTGGGAACCGGTCTTCTCTGGTTCGGTTGGTACGGCTTCAACGCGGGCAGCGAGTTCCGCGTGGACGGGACGACCGCGGTGGCCTTCATCAACACGGACCTCGCGGCATCCTTCGCGGCCGTCGCGTGGCTCGCGGTGGACTGGATACAGTCCCGCAAGCCAAAGTTCATCGGTCTCCTGACCGGAGCGGTTGCCGGGCTGGCCACGGTGACGCCCGCGGCGGGCTACGTCTCGCCCGCCACATCGGTCCTGATCGGTATCGTCTCGGGCGTGGTGTGCTACTACGCCGTGGCGTGGAAGAATCGGAAGGGCCTCGACGACGCGCTCGACGTCTGGGGCGTGCATGGCGTCGGGGGCGCTCTGGGCATCGTGATGCTCGGCATGTTCGCGACGACCGCCTTCAATCCGGCAAGCACCAACGGACTCTTCTCGGGAAACCCCACCTTCTTCTGGAAGCAATGCGCCGCGGTCGTGCTCTCCTCGGTGTGGGCGTTCGTCTTCACGTACGCGATGCTCTGGTTGATCAACAGGGTGACGCCGGTCCGGGTGACCGCCACGGAGGAAGAAGCCGGCCTGGACGAATCCCTGCACGGGGAGAAAGCCTATCTCGAGGCGGTCTAGGGTGGGCCCACGCGTGGTACGGATTGGATCGGCCCTGCTGATCCTCGGCTTCCTCGCGGCTCCGGCCTCGGCGGCCACTCAACCCTGGTACGAGGCGATCACGGTCGATGGCCTCGTCTCCTCCAGCTACTCGTACAACTTCAACCGACCGGCTTCCCGTCTGAACGGGTTCCGGGTCTTCGATTTCGACGACAATTCCTTCAAGGTGGACGTCGCGGAGCTGGTGCTGCAGAAGCCGATGCCAAAGGCCGGTGACGCGGGCTTCCGCGTGGACATCGCCGCGGGCGGCTCCATCCCCCGAGTCACGGCCGCGGCGGGCCTCTTCCGCGATTCGGGCGGGGTCGCGCAGGACGTCGACCTCCAGCAGGCGTACGTGGGCTATGTCGCGGACGCGGGCCGAGGCCTGAGGCTCGATTTCGGGAAATTCGTCACGCATCACGGCTATGAGGTGATCGATGGCTACGACGGCTGGAACGACAACGTCACACGGTCGTTTCTCTTCGGCTACGCGATCCCCTTCACGCACACGGGGATCCGAGCCGCGTACGCATTCAGCGACCGTGTATCGAGCACGGTCATGGTGGTCAACGGTTGGGACGTCGCGACGGACAACAACCGGCAGAAATCGCTCGGGGCGCAGCTGAGCCTCACGCCGGCGCCGGAATGGACCGTGGTCCTGAACGGGATGTACGGCGCCGAGCGGCCGGACAATAGCGGCGACGCGCGTGCCCTGCTCGACCTGGTGGCGATCTGGAAGGCCTCGGGGCGGGTTGCGTTGGGCCTGAACCTGGATCATGGGAGTGAGATCAATGCGGTGGTGCCGGGGCAGAACGCGCGCTGGGACGGCGCGGCGGCGTATGCGCGCATCGGAAT
>Ga0075434_100000440_pt1 | contig 30902 bp, 36 predicted proteins | sample RhiMethybrSRZTD3_FD_75298 | JGI IMG/M metagenome (GOLD analysis project Ga0075434, IMG submission 75298) | Populus rhizosphere microbial communities from Tennessee, USA - Rhizosphere MetaG P. TD hybrid SRZTD3 | ecosystem: Host-associated > Plants > Roots > Rhizosphere > Soil | place: USA...
TTCGGGCCCCGGCATCGCGTGGACCCGGCCCACGTGGTCCGGCTGGTCCAACGGTCCGCCGGCCGTTACCGCCTCGACGGATCGACGCGGCTGCGGCTGCGCATCGCGACGGCCGACGCCGCGGAACGGATTGCGGCGGCGGGACAGGTCCTGGACGAGCTCGCCGGCTAGGCCGGGCGGTCGCCCTCGAGCTGCAGCGCCGGACGCTCGACGAGCTCGCGCGCCGACGCCGCCGCGGCCTGCCAGCGCGGATCCGAGGCGAGCGCATCGAGAGCCGCGTCGCGGCCGTGCAGGCGCACGAGCCGCAACCGGCTCACGGGGTCCGGCGCCACTTTCAGCGATTCCACGAGTGCGATCGCCGACGCGGGGTCGTTGCAGACGGGCAGGACGTCGCAGCCGGCGGCGAGCGCGCGCACGCCGCGGGCTCCGATGTCGCCAAAGGCGGCTGCGCCCTTCATCGACAGGTCGTCCGCGAAGACTGCGCCCTGGAAGCCAAGCTCGCCGCGCAGGACGCCGTCGATCCAGCGGCGCGAAAGGCTCGCGGGCAGCTCGTCGACTTCGGGAAATACGACGTGCGCGACCATGACCGCGGGCAGCCCGTTGGCGATCAGCCTGCGGTAGGGCCGCAGGTCCGCCTCGATGTCCGGCCACGTCCTGCGGTCTACCGGGAGCGCCACGTGCGAGTCGGCGGCGACCGCGCCGTGGCCCGGGAAATGCTTGGCGGTCGCGGCCATGCCCGCCTCGCGCATGCCGAGCATGTAGGCGACCGCGAGCTCGCCGACCGCGGATGCGTCCGCGTGCAGCGCGCGGTCGCCGATCACCTGGCTGACGCCGTAGTCGAGGTCCACGCAGGGCGCGAAGGACATGTCGACGCCGGAAGCGCGCAGTTCCGCCGCCATGAGCCAGCCAAGCTGGCGCGCGAGCGCGAGACCGTCGCCGCGGCTCGTCGAGTAACGCCGTCCGATCTCGCGCAGCGGCGGCAACCGCGTGAAGCCGGCGCGGAACCGCTGCACGCGGCCCCCTTCCTGGTCCACCGCGACCAAGAGCGGCGGCGTGCGGATGCCGTGGATATCCGCCGTGAGCCGCGCGAGCTGGTCCGGACTCTCGTAGTTGCGCGCGAACAGAATCACGCTGCCGACTTGCGGGTGTCTCAGCAGCTCGCGCTCCATGGGCTCGATCGCGACGCCGGCGAGATCCACCATCACCGGGCCCAGCGTCATGGCGCGGGCTCGAAGAGCGCGATCGTCTCGACGTGGGACGTGTGAGGAAACATGTCCATGACCCCGGCCGCCGCGAGGCGGTAGCCCAGCTGCCCCCGCAGTATGCCCGCATCGCGCGCGAAGCTGCCCGGGTGGCAGGACACGTAGACAATGCGCCGCGGCCGCGAGGCCACGGCGATCGGGAGGATCTCGCGCGCGCCCGCGCGCGGCGGGTCGAGCAGCACGATATCGTAATGCGCGCGCGACCAGTCGCCGGCGGGCGATGCGCCCGCCAGGTCGGCGGCATGAAAAGCAGTGTTCTCGATGCCGTTCCGGGCCGCATTGGCGCGCGCCCGCGCGACGAGCGCGGCATCGCCCTCGACGCCCGCCACCGCGGCCGTCCGCCGCGCGAGCGGCAGGCTGAAGTTTCCGAGCCCGCAGAAGAGGTCCAGCGCGCGGTCCGTCGGCTTCGGATCGAGCAGCTCCATCGCGCGCGCCACCATCAGCCGGTTCAACTCGCCATTGACCTGGATGAAGTCGGTCGGTGCGAACTCGATGCCCGCCGGCAGTCCGTCGAGCTCATAACGGAGCGCCGACGCGGGCGGCGTCAGCGGAGTCACGGTGTCGAGGCCGCCGCGCTGCAGGTACAGCGCGATGCCGTGACGCGCCTCGAACTCCCGCAGCCGCGCGAGGTCCGGCTCCGTCGGGTCTTCGAGCGCGCGCAGCACCAGCGCCGTGCCGTTGTCGCCGATCGCGACCTCGATCTGGGCGACGCGCCGCCGGATGTCGAGGCTTCCGGCGAGCGCGGCCAGGGCTGCGACGAGGGATCCGACGGGCGCCGCGAGCACTTCGCAGACCTCGAGGTCAGCCAGGAGGGGGCTGCCGCGCTCGCGGAAGCCGACGAGCGCCTTGCCCTTCTTGTCGACGAACTTGCAGCCGAGGCGTGCCCGTCGGCGATACGACCAGGCCGGGCCCGCGAGCGGTGGCAGCCAGCGCTCGGGTGCGACGCCGCCGATGCGCTCGAGCGCCTCCGCGACGATCCGTCCCTTGGCGGCGACTTGCGCCGCGTGCTCGAGGTGCTGGAGCGAACAACCGCCGCAAATCCCGAAATGGCGGCATCTCGGGGTCACGCGTTCAGGCGCGGCGCGCAGCACCTCGACGACGACCGCTTCGTCGTACCGACGCTGCCGGCGCGTGCGCCGGAAGCGGACCGACTCGCCGGCAAGCGCGCCGTCAACGAAGACCGCCTTGCCGCCCACGTGCGCGACTCCGCGTCCCTCGTGATCCAGCGATTCGATCTCCGCGGTTTCGATCGCTGCCGACGGCTTCAAGCGCCGGCCCACGATGCGGCGTATTGCCGCCAGTGCGGCTCCGCGCGCTCGCCGAGCCAGGCGCGTACGCGCGCAATCTCGTCCGCGTGCGCCGAAACCGAGAGCTGGCCGCGTGCCAGCTCGAAGCGCAGCCAGACGAGAAAGGTATTGAGGACGTCCGTCTCGCAGTAGGCGCGGATGTCGGCGATGCGGCCGTCCTTCCAGAATTCGAGCACCTGGTCTCCGCTCATGCCGAGCTTGCCCGGCAGCCCGAGCAGGAGCGCTACGTGCTCGAGGCTCGCACGGCCGCGCGCCTGGTAGGCGGCAAGCACGTCCATGAGGTCGACGTGCCGCATGTGGTAGCGGTTGAGGTAATTGTTCCACTTGAAGTCGCGGTCACGGTCCCCCGTTTCCCAGTAGGTCGGGGCAGAGATCCCGTGCCGCAGCATGCGGTAATGCAGGACTGGCAGGTCGAAGCCCGAGCCGTTCCAGGACACGAGCGTCGGGCGGAGCTTCTCGATGCCGCCGAAGAATCGCCGCACGAGGTCGTCTTCGCCGCTCGTCAGTTCGCCGAGGCTCCACACCTGGAGCTGGTCGGCGCTTCTCAGCAGCGTGGAGATCGCGACGACGCGATGCTGCTCGAGCGGCAGGAAGCCGGAGCCCGACTCCGCCTCGCGCGCCGCGATCATCGCAGACGCGACGGCGTGGTCGTCGCCCTCGAATCCGAGGCGACGGCCGAGCTCGGCGTCCGGCACGGTCTCGATGTCGAAGACGAGGCAGTTCTGCGCGACGCTCATGCCTTCTTCATCAGCACGGCGACCGCCATGACGAGGCCCGCCTCGTCCGTGAGGCTGACATGGCCGTCACCGGCCCCGAGCCGGTCGGCAACCGCCCGCCCGCGCGGCGAGAAGATCACTTCGGGCTTGCCCCAGGCGTTCGCCTTGAACCCGAAGTCGCGGATCCAGACGCCGTGGCGGAACCCCGTTCCAAGGGCCTTGGAGATGGCCTCCTTGGCCGCGAACCGCATCGCGAGGAAGCGCACGGCGCGCCGCTCCGGGTCGAACAGCGCACGCTCCTCCGGCATGAGCAGCCGCTCGACGAAGTGCGCGCCGAACTGCCGGTAGGTCGCCTCGATGCGCTCGACCTGCACGAGGTCCGTGCCGATGCCGAAGATCATGCGGCGCGCGCGCCCACCATGAGGCGCTTCATGGCCGCGACCGCGGGACCGAGTCCGGACATCACGGCGCGGGACACGATGGCGTGACCGATGTTGAGCTCGACCAGCTCGCGGATCGCCGCGACCGGCTGCACGTTGTGGTAGTCGAGTCCATGGCCCGCGTTCGCGACGAGGCCCGCCGCGGCCGCGCGCTTCGCCGCCGCGGCGAGGCGCGACAGCTCGCGCGCACGCTCCGCGCCCTGCGCCTCCGCATAGGCGCCGGTGTGCAGCTCGACGACCGGCGCCCCGGCGCGGGCCGCGGCGTCCACCTGCGTATCGTCGGGGTCGATGAAGATCGACACGCGGATGCCGCCGGCCGCAAGCCGCCGGCAGGCCGCCGCGACGGGCGCGGGGTTCGAGGCGACGTCGAGGCCGCCTTCGGTCGTGACCTCGGTGCGCTTCTCGGGAACGAGGCAGACGTCGCGCGGCTGGACCTCGAGCGCGATCGCAATCATCTCGGGCGTCGTCGCGATCTCGAGGTTCATGCGCGTCTGCAGCGCCGTGCGCAGCGCGCGCACGTCGCGATCCTGGATGTGGCGCCGGTCCTCGCGCAGGTGCAGCGTGATCCCGTCCGCGCCCCACTGCTCGGCGACCAGCGCGGCGAGCAAGGGGTCGGGCGAACGGCCGCCGCGCGCCTGGCGAAGCGTCGCCACATGGTCGATGTTGACGCCCAGCAGGATCTCGCCGCTCATCCTTCACGCCCTCGCCGGCGCACGGCCAGCATCACTTCGCGGCTCGCGAGGCCGCGACCTTCGAGGCAATGCGCGATCGCCGCGCCGTAGATCCCGCGCGCAGCCCGCTGCGCGCCAGGCAGGCCGAGCTCGCCGCCCGCGACCGCGAGCAGGTCGCGACCCGCGTGGACTTCCGGCCCCGGTTCCGCGTCCCGCACGGCGAGCACGCCGCGCCCCGGCTCAAAATGATAGTACCGATCCGCTTCCAGCGGCCGGCCGCTGCCCGCGTCGCGCGTGAGGTCGACGCCATAGCCAAGCTCGTCGAGGAGCACGCGCTCGAATCCCCGGAGCGACGCCTGCTCCGCCCCGGAGGCGAGGCCCGCGAGCGCTGCGCCATACGCGTCGAAAAGCGCCTCGTGGCGATCCTCGCGGGGGAGCAGCCGCAGGAGAAGCTCGTTGAGGTAATAGGCCGACAGCAGCCGTCCGGGCGAGACCACCGGCGCACTGCCGGCCGCTTCCGCCGCGGTCAGCGTGCCTCCGTCCGCGCGCCCGGACCAGGAAACGACGAGCGGCTGGAAGGGCTGCAGCACGGCGCGCAGCGGGGACTTCGCGCGCCGCGCGCCGTGGGCGAACAGCGTGACGCGGCCGTGATCGCGGGTGACGAAGTCGAGGATGCGGCTGCTGTCGCTCCACGGCCGGTGGTGAAGGAGCCAGGCCGGTTCGAGCTGCTTGCGACGGGGTTCGCTCACGGCGGCTCGTGCCCGAGCTGGCGCAGCATGCGGTCGTCGTCGCTCCAGCCTTCCCGCACCTTGACCCAGGTGTTGAGGTGAACGCGGCGGCCGAGCAGCTCGTTGAGCGAGAGCCGCGCGGCGCGTCCGACCGACTTGAGCCGCGCGCCCTTCGTGCCGATGACGATCTTGCGCTGGCCCACGCGCTCGACCCAGATCACCGCGTCGATCTCGATGCGGCCGTCAGCCAGCGTTTCATATCGCTCGATCTCGACCGCAAGCCCGTACGGCAGCTCGTCCGAGAGCGCGATCATGAGCTGCTCGCGGAGCGCCTCGGCGGCCTGGAAGCGCTCGCCGCGCTCGAGCGGGGGTGGCGCCTCCTCGGGGGCGCCTTCGGGCAGCAGCGGAACGGTCGCCCGCAGGAGAGCGTCGAGGTTGTCCCGCTCGAGCGCCGACACGGGGACGATCGCGGCGAAGTCATGGCGCGCAGCGGCGCGCTCGAGGAACGGCAGGAGCGCCGCGCGCGGGCGCACGCGATCGATCTTGTTGACCACGAGCACGACCGGGAGCGCGCGGCGCCTCAATCTCGCGAGCGCCTCGTCGTCGCCTGCGGTCCACCGCGGCGGCGTGACGACGAGGATCGCGCAATCCGCCGCACCGAGCGCGGCCTCGCCCTCGCGGTTCATCAGGTGGCCGAGCCGGCTTCCCGCGGCCGCGCCTGCGCCGGGCGTGTCCGTCACGACCATGGAGTAACCGGGCCCCGCGACGACGCCATCGATGCGGTGGCGCGTCGTCTGCGCCTTGGGCGTCACGATGCTGAGCTTGCGGCCGACGAGCGCGTTGAGCAGCGTCGACTTGCCGGCATTTGGCCGTCCCGCGAGCACGACGCGGCCGGCGCGGTGCGGCGCCCCGGCCATCATCGCGCCGATTGCAGCGCCGGATCCTCGAGGATCCGCTGCGCCGCTTCCTGTTCCGCCCGCCGGCGGCTGCTGCCGTCGGCGACCGCGGCGAGACCGAGGTCCGGGACGTCGCAGCGCACGCGGAAGCGCTGCTCGTGCGGCTCGCCGCTCACTTCGAGCACGGTGTACGCGGGCAACGGATGCCCGCGGCCCTGGAGCCACTCCTGCAGCCGCGTCTTCGGGTCCTTGAGCTCGGCCGCCTGGGGCAGCACATCGAGCGCGCCTTCGAACAGGCGCGCCGCCGCGCGCCGCGCGGCGTCCAGTCCCTGGTCGAGGTAGATCGCGCCCACGAGCGCTTCGAGCGCATCGGCAAGGATCGTGGCTCGCCGCTGGCCGCCGGATTTCATCTCGCCCTCGCCGAGGCGGAGCTGCTCCCCGAGCCCGAGCGAGGCCGCGATTCCGGCGAGCGCCTCGCCGCTCACGAGGCTTGCACGGTAGCGTGACAGCTCCCCCTCGCGCGCGTCCGGGAAGCGCCGGAAGAGCATCTCGGCGACCACGAAGGAGAGCACGGCATCGCCCAGGTATTCGAGGCGCTCGTTGTGCGCCGAGCCGTGGCTCCGGTGCGTGAGTGCCTGCACGAGCAGGCCCGGGTCCGACAGGTCGACGCCGAGCCGCTCCGCCAGCCAGCCGGCCGCCGGTCGCACGTTCCTCACGGCCCGCTCAGCGCGCGGTGACGGTGACCGACTTGTCGAAGTTCACCAGGAAGGAGACGTTGCTGATGATCGGAGTCGTCGCCTCGTAGTTGGCGCGCATGATGAACTCGCCGCCATCCCGCGTGATCTCGATGTCGTTGGAAGTGATGACCTCGACCATCTCGATGTCGAAGTGGCGCTCGACCGCCTTGCGCAGCATGAACTCGGTGGTGCCCGGGTTGCTGTCGAACTCGTCCCGCACCTTCTCGAGCGTCGAGGCGACGCGCATGTACTCGAGGTAGAGGGGCGTCAGCCGGATGCCGGCGTAGATCCACGCGCCGACGACCACGACGACGAGAAGGATCCCGAGCATTGTCATGCCACGCTGTCTGTGCTGCATACCTGTCTCCCTAGCGGATGCCGGTCCCCATGCGCTTCCAGAGCAGGAGCGAGCCCGGCCCTGGATTGAACGACAGCCAGATCGCCTCGGCCTTTCCGATGACGTTGCCTTCCGGCACGAAACCGACATCGGGAAAGCGGCTGTCGCGGCTGTTGTTGCGGTTGTCGCCCATCATGAAGTAGTGCCCCGGCGGTACCTGCCACTCGCCTTCCATGCCCGGCCGTGCCGGGTCGATGAGGATCGCGTGCGTCGCCGCCCCGAGGTGCTCCTCCCCCACGTGCGTGAACGGATACTGCTCGCTCAGGGGCCCGGAATACAACTCGCCAGGCTCAATCCGTGACGGTGTGCCGTTCACGAGCACGCCGGTCGCAGTGACGCGGATGGTGTCACCGGGCAAGCCGACCAGGCGCTTGATGAAGACGACCGAGGGCTCCGAGGGCTTTCGGAACACGATGACGTCGCCACGCTGCGGCATGCCGATCGGCACGATCTTGGAGTTGAGGACGGGCAGCCTGAGGCCGTAGCGCCACTTGTTGACGAAGATGAAGTCGCCCTTGATCAGCGTCGGCATCATCGAGTCGGACGGGATCCGGAACGGCTCGTAGAGGAACGACCGGAGCAGCAGCACGATGACGATGACCGGGAAGAAGGAGCGCGAGTAGTCGACGAGGACCGGGTCCTTGGCGATGCCTTGCGCGCGGCGCTTCGGCGCGAACAACCGCGCGTCGACGCCCCACACGATCCCGGTCACCGCGGCGAGCGCGACCAGCACGAACGAGAAATCGAAGACCATCAGGGACTCCCGGCGTTCACTTCTTGCCGACCCGGAGCACCGCGAGGAACGCCTCCTGCGGGATCTCCACCGTGCCGAGCTGCTTCATGCGCTTCTTTCCTTCCTTCTGCTTCTCCAGCAGCTTGCGCTTGCGCGTCACGTCCCCGCCGTAGCACTTGGCGAGGACGTTCTTGCGCAGCGCCTTCACGGTCGCGCGCGCGATCACCTGGCTGCCGATCGCGGCCTGGATTGCGACCTCGAACATCTGGCGCGGGATCAGCTCCTGCATCTTGTCGACCAGCTCCCGGCCGCGCTGGTAGGCGCTCTCGCGGTGCACGATCATCGAGAGCGCGTCGACCCGGTCGCCGTTGATCAGCACGTCGAGCCTCGACAGCGGCGCCGCCTGGAAATGGCTGAACTCGTAGTCGAACGACGCGTAGCCGCGGCTGACGGACTTCAGGCGGTCGAAGAAGTCGAGCACGACTTCCGCGAGCGGCAGCTCGTACTGCAGCGACATCTGCTTGCCGAGCTGGAGCATCTTCTTCTGGACGCCGCGCTTTTCCTGGCAAAGGCCCAGGACTCCGCCGACGTGCTCCGGCGGCACGAGGATGTTGGCCCGGATGATTGGCTCGCGCAGCTCCCGGTAGTCCGGCGGCAGCCGAGCCGGGTTGTCGACGAGCATGACGTCGCCCGTGTTCGTGACCACTTCGTACACGACCGTGGGCGCGCTCGTGACGAGCGAGAGGCCGTACTCCCGCTCGAGCCGCTCCTGGACGATGTCCATGTGCAAGAGCCCCAGGAATCCGCAGCGGAACCCGAACCCGAGGGCCGTCGAGACCTCGGGCTCGTAGTGCAGCGCCGAGTCGTTGAGCTTCAGCTTCTGCAACGCGTCCCGGAACGCCTCGTACTGGTCCGACACGACCGGGAACAGCCCGGCGAACACGCGGGGCTGAACCGTCTTGAATCCGGGAAGCGGCTTCTCGCTGGGGCGCGACTCGCCCGTGATCGTGTCGCCGACGGGCGCGCCGTCGATGTCCTTGATGCCCGCGGTCAGCCAGCCGACCTCGCCGGTCGAGAGGCTGCCCGTTTCGACCCGCTTCGGCGTGAACCGGCCGATGCGGTCCGCCTGCCAGGCGCGGCCGGTCGACATCACGCGGATCTTGTCGTTCTTCTTGAGCGAGCCGTTGACGACCCGAACGAGCGAGACGACGCCGACGTAGTTGTCGAACCAGGAGTCGACGATCAGCGCCTGCAGCGGCGAGGCCGCATCGCCCTTGGGCGGCGGGATGCGTTCGACCAGCCGCTCGAGGAGCGCGGGGACGTTCTCGCCGGTCTTGGCGCTGACGCGAATCGCGTCGGTCGCCTCGATGCCGATGATGTTCTCGATCTCGTCGATGACGCGCTCGGGGTCGGCCGACGGCAGGTCGATCTTGTTGATCACTGGCAGGACCTCGAGGCCCTGCTCGAGCGCGGTGTAGCAGTTCGCGACGCTCTGGGCCTCGACCCCCTGGGCCGCATCCACGACGAGCAGCGCACCTTCGCAGGCCGCGAGCGAGCGGGACACCTCGTAGGAGAAGTCGACGTGCCCTGGCGTGTCGATGAAGTTGAGCTGGTAGTCGCGCCCGTCGGCTGCACGGTAGCCGAGCGTCACGGACTGCGCCTTGATCGTGATGCCGCGCTCACGCTCGAGCTCCATCGAGTCGAGCACCTGGTCCTGCATCTCGCGCGCCTCGAGTCCGCCGCAGGTCTGGATCAGCCGGTCGGCGAGCGTCGACTTGCCGTGGTCCACGTGCGCAATGATCGAGAAATTGCGTATCTGCTGCTGCATCGGGGGGAAGCGGGACGCCCTTGCCGGACAGGCGCGTCCGGGGATGCGCGATTATAGCAGCCGGGGCTCGCCGGCCCCCGGAACCGAGGCGAGGCGGAGCGCGGCGTCGCGGTCGAGGTGGCCGTGGCAGACGACGCTGCCGTCGCAAGTCAGCACGGGGACCTTGAGGCCGTAGCGCCGCCGCGCGACGGGATCTTCGTCGACGTCGCGCAATTCGAAGCGGATCGGCAGGCCCGAGAGTTCGGCGATGAATTCGTCGCAGAGCGCGCAGCCGGACCGGGTGTAGACGAGGAAGCGGGCGCCCGCCACGGACAAGTCAGTTGCGGCGATCGGTCGCGGCGGCGTGCTGCACGTCCGGTGCAAGCGCCGCGGGGCGGAGCCCGGTCGCGATGTACTTCAGGGTGCGCGGCGGCACCTCGCCGACGGCGGTCACCTGATGGCCGTCGACGACGGTCGTGAACGCCGAGGCGACGCCGGAGCGGGTCGTCCCCTGCGCCGGTGCCTTGCCGGGGCTCGGCGCCTGGACGAAGACGGAGACGGTCGCGAGCCCGTCCGAGTAGACAAGGTGGCTGACGGGACCGCTCGAACCTGCGACGGCCTGTACGCCGCTCGTGGACAGGCGGAATCCGGGCGGGACCTGGACGGCGCGCCAGGCGGGGGCCGCCTCGTCGTCCTGCGGCGACTGGCGTACCCACCGCAGCTTGCTGCGATCGAGCGCGGGCTCGAACGCGGAATCGGGGATCTGGTCGTCGAGGCGCAGCCTGGTGAAGCGCAGGCGCTCGACGACGCGCCCGGAGCCATCCGACAGGTCGCTGCGCACCGGCATGTGCGTGTCGACGTCGATCCAGAGCCGGTAGCCGAATCGGTATCCGTCCAGTGGGCGAACTGCCACCACGGCAGTCGGGCCGAAGTCGTCGAGCGTCTCGCGCCCGACCCAGTCCACGTTGTACCAGGACGCCATGCGCCCCTCGAACTGCGGCAGCGAACCCAGGAGGTCGCTGCGTCCGGAGCGGCGCTCGATGATCGCGAGTTTCTGGTCCGGGAGGTAGACCACCACTTCGTCGTTCTCGCGCACGAGCTCGCGGCGGCTGCCGGTGAGCGAGACGAGCCGCTCCGAGACGACGCCATCGCGGACGCGATGCGTGATTGCGAGGCGCTCGGTGCGTCCGGCCGACTCGGAGACGAATTCGCCGACGTAGCTCGCGTTGTTGAGGGCCGCGCCCATCCGCGTCAGCCACTCCTGGCCGCTCTCGGCGAGCGCCGGGGCCGCTGCGAGCCCGAGCGCGATTGCGATGGCGGGCCGCGCCATCACTGTCCGCCCTGCTCCGCCGCGGGTACGTCTTGCTGAAGTGCCGCGGAATCGTCGCCGATCAGGCCGGCGCCGACGCTGCGGCGCACGAGCGGGGTCGCATAACCGTAGTGCGCCACGAGGAAATTCGCGAGCTCTGCCGGGGCGAGGCCGCCCGACGATTCCGACGCGGGCGGGGTCGTATAGCCCGTCGCGGGCTCGGTGTCATCCACCACCGGCTCGACGGGCGGGACTTCAACCCTGGCGACGACGGCTGCCGGCGCCGCGGTATCGGGAGACTGCAGCTGCTGCACCAGCGCCACCGCGCCGAGCGCCACGCCCGCGGCCACCGCGAGGCCCGCGCAGCCGCGCAGGAGCGCTTCACGCTGCGGCAGGCGGGCGAAGCCGGCAGCGCGGAACGGCTCCCTGGCAATCGCCGCGCTCACGCGAGCCGCCACCTGGCGCGCCGCAGGCACGTCGCCGTCGCTGCGCAGCACCGCGCCGATCAGCGAATAGCGCGAGAGCGCACCGCGCAGCTCGTCGTCGCGCTCGAGCCGCTTCAGCAGCAGTGCCGACTCAGGGTCCGGCAGCTCGCCGTCGAGAAATGCCGAAAGCTGTTCCTTGATTCGATCCGTCATTCCAGGTCTCCGATTCGCCCCAGGCCGCCGTCGAATACCTCGCGCAGGCTGCGATCGATCGCTTCGCGCGCGCGGAAAATCCTCGAACGGACCGTACCCACCGGGCATTCCATCGTCTTTGCTATGTCCTCGTACGAGAGGCCCTCGAGCTCGCGCAGCACGATCGCGAGCCGGAGGTCATCCGGCAGCGCCTCGATCGCCTCGTTCACCGTGCGCCGGATCTCGTCCGTCAGCGCGAGCGCCTCCGGTGTCTCCGTGTCCGCGAGCCGCGCCTGCGCCTGGACCTGCGCACCGTCCTGCAGGTCGAGGTCGTACGACACCGGCCGCCGGCGACTCGCCACGAGCGCGTTCTTCGCGGTGTTGATGGCGATCCGGTACAGCCACGTATAGAAAGCGCTGTCGCCGCGGAAGGCCGGCAGTGCGCGGTAAGCCTTGATGAACGCCTCCTGGGCGATGTCTTCGGCTTCCGCGGGATTGCGAACGTAACGCTGCACGAGCTTCAGCACCTTGTGCTGATACTTCAGCACCAGCGCGTCGAAGGCCGCCTTGTCCCCTTTCTGGACCCGGCGTACCAGCGCGATGTCGCCTGCTTCAGCCCGCATTGGCTCGACGACTTGCGCTGCGCCCTCCACGTGCACGCCGGGTATGACCGGCCGACCCTCCGTTAGTTCGCAAGGTCGTGATTGGGCGGGCGAAAGCCCCTCCTGGCGTGAGATAACGCACAGATTCTAGCATCCAGCCCGACCCGGGCTTTCAGCCGTCGGAACGCCGCCTCCGGGAGGCATTCCCGGGCCAGCAGCCAGCCGTGGCGGCGCCCACCGGACCGGAGGTCGATGACGAGAAGCGCGGCAAAGACGCGGGAGCGGGACGTCAGCCCCGCGCGATGCCATTCGCTCCCGCCGCGCAGCCGAATGCGGCAGCCGCGGGCATCCAGGCGGAGCGCCGCGAGCCCCGCGTGTCGACCCGGCAGGCGCGACACCGTCCATGCGAACCCCGCGATTGCCAGCAGCGAGAGGAGCGCCGCGATCACGGGCGGCACGCGAGCGATCCACGGCAGCGCCGCGGCCATCGCGTGAAACAGCGCCGCGGCCGCCGCGAGACGCGGCGACGCGGCCGGCTCAACCGTGACGTCGAACGATTTCATCGAGCAGCAGGGCCTGTCGCGCGTCCGCCGGTCGAGCGCCGCCGATCAGCCAGTCCGCGAGGTCCGGATCCGGTTGCTCGAGCAGCCATTCGAAGGTCCGGCGCCGCGCGGCGTCGGCACCCGGCCAGCCCTCGTCCATCCAGCGGACGAGCAGCACGTCGAGCTCCTTCATGCCGCGCCGGCAGCGCCATCGCAGCCGGGATTCGTGCGGATCCGGCACGGTCAGCCGCCGCCCTCGACCAGCCGGCGCTTGATGTCGGCAATCGCGCGCGCAGGATTCAGGTCCTTGGGACAGGCCTCGGTGCAATTCATGATCGTGTGGCAGCGATAGAGGCGGAACGACTCGTCGAGCTTCGCCAGCCGCTCCGCGCGCGCCTCGTCGCGCGTGTCGACGATCCAGCGATAACTCGCGAGGAGCGCAGCGGGGCCGAGAAACCGGTCCGAGTTCCACCAGTAGCTCGGGCACGACGTGGAGCAGCAGGCACAGAGGATGCACGCCGATGGCCGGTCGATGCGCTCCTGGTCCCCCGGCGACTGCCGCCGCTCGCCCGCCGCCGGCGGCGCGGTATTCGCCTGCAGCCACGGCTCGACGGAGGCGTACTGCTGGTAGAACTCATTGAGGTCGGGCACGAGGTCCTTGACCACCGGCAGGTGCGGCAGCGGAAAGATCTTGACCGCGCCGTCGATGGCCGCGATCGGCTGCGTGCAAGCAAGCGTATTGACCCCGTCGATGTTCATCGCACAGGAACCACAGATGCCCTCGCGACAGGAGCGGCGGAAGGTCAGCGTCGAGTCAACCTCGTTCTTGATCTTGATCAGCGCGTCGAGGACCATCGGGCCGCAACGGTCGAGGTCGAGCTCGTAGCGATCGATGCGCGGCGGCTCGCCGCCATCCGGATCGTATCGGTAGATCCTGAATTCGCGGGTGCGGGTGCTGCCCGCGGGCGCCACGTGGCGACGGCCCGGACGGTCTGCGTAGCGCGAATTCGCCGGCAATCGGAACTCCGCCATCGGTCGCCGCTCCTTTAATACGCCCGGACCTGGGGCGGAATGCGCTCGACCCCGCTGGCGCCGGTATCCTGCTGCACCGCGCGGTAGTCGAACCGCACCTGTCCGCCGGAATCGACCCAGGCGAGAGTGTGCTTCATCCAGTTCACGTCGTCGCGCGCCGGGTGATCCTCGCGTGCGTGCGCCCCGCGGCTCTCCGTCCGGTTGCGCGCGGAATGGATCGTGGCGAGCGCCTGCCCGAGCAGGTTGTCGAGCTCGAGCGCCTCGATGAGGTCCGTGTTGAAGACGAGCGACCGGTCGCTGATCCGGAGGTCCTGGAAGGCGCCATGGCAACGCGCGAGCGCCGCGCAGCCTTCTCCGAGCGTTTGGCCGGTGCGGAACACCGCCGCGTCGCGCTGCATGGCGCGCTGCATTTCCTCGCGCAGTTGCGCCGTCGGACGGGAACCCGACGCGTGGCGGATCCGGTCGAACCGGCCGAGCAGCGGCTCGACCGCGCGACCGGGCAGCTCCGGCTGCGGTGCGCCGGGCTTCAGCGCGCCGGCGCAGTGCGCCGCAGCCGCGCGACCGAACACGACGAGGTCGAGGAGCGAGTTCGAGCCCAGCCGGTTCGCGCCGTGCACCGAGACGCAGGCGGCCTCCCCGATCGCAAGCAGGCCCGGCACCGGCTGCTCGGTTCCGTCGCGCGACGTCAGCGCCTCGCCGTTCACGTTGCAGGGAATGCCGCCCATGTTGTAGTGCACCGTCGGCTGTACCGGGATCGGCGCGCGCGTCACGTCGACATTCGCGAAGATCTTCGCGGTCTCCGCGATGCCGGGCAGCCGCTTCGCGATCACGTCCGTGCCGAGGTGCTCGAGGTGCAGGTAGATGTGGTCCTTGTGCGGCCCGACGCCCCGTCCCTCGCGGATCTCGATCGTCATCGCGCGGCTCACGACGTCGCGCGAAGCGAGGTCCTTGGCGTTCGGCGCATAGCGCTCCATGAACCGCTCGCCCGCGGCATTCCGGAGAATGCCGCCCTCGCCGCGCGCGCCCTCGGTGATGAGGCAGCCGACGCCGTAGATGCCGGTCGGGTGAAACTGCACGAACTCCATGTCCTGCAGCGGCAGTCCCGCGCGCAGCACCATGGCGCTGCCGTCGCCCGTCTGCGTGTGCGCGCCCGTGCAGGTGTAGTAGACGCGGCCGTAGCCGCCGGTCGCGATGATCGTCGCCTGGGCGAGGAACCGGTGCAGCGTGCCGGTCGCCATGTCGAGCGCGAGCACGCCGCGGCAGGCGCCGCCGTCCATCAGGAGGTCGATCGCGAAGTATTCGACGAAGAACTGCGCGTGGTGCCGGAGGCTCTGCTGGTAGAGGGTGTGCAGCATCGCATGGCCGGTGCGGTCCGCCGCCGCGCATGTGCGCTGCGCGATGCCCTTGCCATAGTGCGTCGTCATGCCGCCGAACGGACGCTGGTAGATGCGGCCATCCTCGGTGCGCGAGAACGGCAGGCCGTAGTGTTCGAGCTCGATCACGGCCGCGGGCGCCTCGCGGCACATATAGGCGATGGCGTCCTGGTCCCCGAGCCAGTCGGAGCCCTTGACGGTGTCGTAGAAGTGATATCGCCAGTCGTCCTCGCCCATGTTGCCGAGCGCCGCGCTGATGCCGCCCTGCGCGGCGACCGTGTGGCTCCGCGTCGGAAATACCTTGGTGATGCAGGCGGTATCGAGCCCGGCCTCCGCGAGGCCGAGCGTCGCGCGCAGTCCCGCGCCGCCCGCCCCTACGACGACGACGTCGCAGCGGTGATCGATCAGCGGGTACGCGCTCACGAGACGCCGCCCTGGGCCAGCCGCAGGATCGCGAAGGCCAGCGCGACGGCGGCCACGACGTGCAGGAGACGCACGACCCGGATGGTCGTGCCGCGCAGCCGGCCGCCGACGTAATCCTCGATCACGACCTGGACGCCCTGCATCGAATGCCACAGGAGCGCCGCACCGAATAGCGCGGCGAGGAATGCCTGCAGCGGCTTCGCGAACCAGCCGGAGACGGTCGCGTAATCGAGCGCGGGCTGGCGCAGGAGCGATGCGAGGAACCACAGGCCGAGCGGGACGAGCGCAATCGCGGTCAGGCGCTGGTTGCGCCAGTGCCGGCTCGCGCTGCCGGCGCGCCCGCTCATGGCACTCCCGCCAGGAACCGGCCCGCGGGCGTCAGCAGAAGCGTCGCCGCGAACGCACCCGCGGCCAGGATCAGGACGATCGCGCCGCTCCGGCGTGCCGTCGGTTTCTCGAATCCGTAGCCGGCATCCCAGGCGAAATGGCGGATTCCGGCAAACAGGTGGTACCAGAACGCCGCGAGACCGACTGCGAGCACGAGGCGCGCCGGCAGGCTCGACAGGCATTCCACCGCGCGCGCATACGCGTCGGGCCCGAGCGCCGCCGCAGCGAGCCAGGCGACGTAGAGGAAGCCACAGGCGGAGAGGAACAATCCCGTCGCGCGATGCAGGATCGACAGCACCATCGTGTACATCGGCCGGTACACCGAGAGGTGCGGGGACAGAGGCCGTTCGGCGGAGCTTGGCATCGCTAAGCTATTCTGCCAGAAGGGATACGGGCTTCCCACGGCCCAAAGCGCCGCGTTCGGCGAGATGTGCTGCGCTAGGATGGTGCGATGCCGGCCACGCGCTGTTGCCTCCTCGCTTCGCACGCCGCAGTCGCCGTGACCGGCCGCGATGCGCGCACGTTCCTGCAGGGCCAGCTCTCGAACGACATGCTGGGGCTCGAGCGCCACCCGGGCATGCTCGCCGCGTCCTGCAACCGCCAGGGACGCGTGCTTGCCACGATGCGTCTCGCCGCAGACGACGACGGCGTCTTGCTCGTGCTGAGCGCCAGGCTGGCGCAGACGCTCATCGCCCAGCTCTTCGCCTACGTGCTTCGCGCCGACGTGCGCTTCGAGGACCGCAGCCGCCAGCTGCTGGTAGCCGGCTTGATCGATGCCGAGCCCGATGCGCACTGGTCGCAGTCCGCGGCCGCGGCCGCGGGCCTCGCGATGCTGGTCGCGAGCCCGCGCCGAATCCTCCTTGTGGGCGAGCGGCGCGCTCTCGACGCCGCGCTCGCCGCAGTGCCAGAAACGGTCCAGGAAGAGTGGGAGCGCGTGACGATCACGGACGGCGAGCCGTCAGTCGAGCCCGCGACGGCGGCACTGTGGACGCCGCAGATGCTGAACCTCGACCTCGTCGGTGGCGTGAGCTTCAGCAAGGGATGTTACGTCGGCCAGGAAGTCGTCGCGCGCGCCCAGCACCTCGGACGCATCAAGCGCCGCACGCTGCGCTACGTCGGGCCGCCCGACGCCGTGCTGGCGCCGGCGCAGGCGCTCTTCAGCGGCGAGACGCTCGCTGCGCAGGTCGTCGGCAGCGCGCGCGACGAATCCGCGACGCAGTGTCTCGCGGTCGTCGAGCTCCGCTACTGCAGCGACCTCCTCGGCGCACGACCCGGCGGCTCCGAGTTCGTCCCCGCCGACCTCCCCTACGCGATCCCCGCACCCGCGCAAGCCGCCGACGACGACTGAAAACGGGGACTCTCCGCGATTTCCTTCGGTCCTTCGGGAAATCGGGGAGAGTCCCCGTTTCTAATCTTCGGCGGCTGAGTTGCGCAGCTGCGGGAAGAGCAATACGTCCCGGATGCTCGGCGAATCCGTGAGCAGCATGACGAGCCGGTCGATGCCGACGCCGAGTCCGGCCGCCGGCGGCATGCCGTATTCGAGCGCACGGATGTAGTCGGAGTCGAAGTACATCGCTTCCTCGTCCCCGGCCTTCCGTCTCTGCACCTGCTCGCGGAAGCGCTCGGCCTGGTCCTCGGGGTCGTTCAGCTCGGAGAACCCGTTCGCGATCTCGCGGCCATCAATGAAGAACTCGAAGCGGTCGGTCACGAATGGGTCGGAATCCCGCCGCCGCGACAACGGCGAGACTTCCGTCGGGTACGAGTGGATGAAGGTCGGCTGCATCAGGCCTGCCTCGCAGGTCTTCTCGAAGATCGCGAGCTGCATCGCCCCCGGGCCGTCGCCCTTACCCGGCTCGATTCCGAGCTTCGCGCAGGCGGCGCCGAGGTAGTCGCGGTCGCGCAGCCGCGCGGCATCGAGCCCCGGGTTCGCCGAGCTGACTGCCTCCTCCACCGAGCGCTTCGCGAACGGCGCCGAAAAGTCGATGCGCCGGCCCTGGTAGCTGACGGTGCGGCTCCCCGCGACCGCGTCGGCGAGTCCCTGCATCATGCGCTCGACGAGGCCCATGAAGTCGGCGCAGTCCGCGTACGCCTGGTAGAGCTCGAGCATCGTGAACTCGGGGTTGTGCTGCGTCGACAGGCCCTCGTTGCGGAAGTTGCGGTTGATCTCGTACACGCGCTCGAAGCCGCCGACGACGAGGCGCTTCAGGTAGAGCTCGGGCGCGATGCGCAGGTACATGTCCTGGCCGAGCGCGTTGTGGTGCGTCACGAATGGCCTCGCGACGGCGCCCCCGGGGATCGGCTGCATCATCGGCGTCTCGACCTCGAGGAAGCCGAGCGCGTCGAGGAAATCGCGCAGGAATCGCACGATGCGCGTGCGCGTGCGGAACGCCTCGCGCGCGGTTTCGTTCACGATGAGGTCCACGTAGCGGCGGCGGTAGCGCGTCTCGGTGTCGGCGAGGCCGTGCCACTTGTCGGGCAAGGGGCGCAGCGCCTTGACGAGCAGCCGCGCCGATTCCGCGCGCACCGAGAGCTCGCCGGCCCGCGTGCGCATGAGCGTGCCCTGGACGCCGACGATGTCGCCGACGTCCCAGCCCTTGAACTCCTCGTAGGCGCCGCCGAGCGCCTCGGCCTGCAGGTAAGCCTGGACCTGGCCGCTCGCATCCTGCAGCTTCGCGAACGACGCCTTGCCCATCAGGCGCTTCGCCATCATGCGGCCGGCGACTCGCACGCGGACCGGGTTCGCCGAGAGCCACTCGTCGCTGCGCGACCCGTAGGTCGCGTGCAGGTCGGCCGCGAGCGCATCGCGGCGAAAGTCGTTCGGGAAGGCGACGCCCACCGTGCGCAGCCGCGTGAGCTTGCCGCGGCGCTCGGCAATCAGCGCGTTTTCGTCGGCTGGGGGCTTGTCGTCGTCTTTTCCCATGCGCGGGAGCTTACAGGCCCTGCTTGAGGCTCGCTTCCATGAACGGGTCGAGCGCCCCGTCGAGCACCGCCTGCGGGTTGCCGGTCTCGTGGCCCGTGCGCAGGTCCTTGATGCGCGACTGGTCCAGCACGTACGAGCGGATCTGGTGACCCCAGCCGACGTCGGTCTTCTGGTCTTCGAGCACGCGGGCCGCGGCGTTGCGCTTGTTGACTTCGAGCTCGTACAGCTTCGCCTTCAGCATCTTCATCGCGGTCGAGCGGTTCTTGTGCTGGCTGCGCTCGCCCTGGCATGCGACCACGATGCCGGTCGGCAGGTGCCGCAGGCGCACGGCGGAGTCCGTCTTGTTGACGTGCTGGCCGCCCGCGCCGCTCGCGCGATAGGTGTCCATCTCGATGTCGGCCGGGTTGACCTCGATGTTGATTTCGTCATCGATGACCGGCGAGACGAACACCGAGGCGAAGGAGGTGTGGCGCCGGTTGCCGGAATCGAACGGCGACTTGCGCACGAGGCGGTGAACGCCCGTCTCGGTGCGCAGCCAGCCATAAGCGTAGTCGCCGTCCACTTCGATCGACGCGCTCTTGACGCCGGCGACTTCGCCAGGGCTCTGGTCGATGACCTCGACGTGGTAGCCGCGCGCGTCGGCCCAGCGCAGGTACATGCGCAGGAGCATCGCCGCCCAGTCCTGCGCCTCGGTGCCGCCTGCGCCGGCCTGGATGTCGAGGAAGGCGCCGCGCGGGTCCATCTCGCCCGGGAACATGCGCGAGAGCTCGAGCTGGCGCACGCGCGCCTCGAGCGACTGCGTGTCCTTCACGATCTCGCCGAATCCGCCCTCGTCGCTCTCGGACTCGACGAGCGTCAGCAGCTCCGCCGCATCCGCGAGGCCGTTGCCGAGCTGGTCGAGCTCCGTGATTGTCGCTTCGAGTCGCGCGCGCTCGCGGCCGAGCGCCTGGGCCTTGTCCGGGGTATTCCAGATCGCCGGGTCGCCGAGCTCGTGGTTCAGCTCCTCGAGGCGCTCGCGCTTCGAGTCGTATTCAAAGGTACCCCCTCAGCGCCTTCTGGCGCTCCGTGAGGTCCTCGATCAGCCGGCGTGTCGGCGCGGTTTCCATGGCGGCGGCATCTTACCAGAGGGCTATTCGCCCCATTCGACGTGCTCCGCGAGGAGCTCCGCACGCGCGCTGCCGCCGAAAGTCGTGGACTGCAGGCGATACGCGAGCTTGAGTCGCGCGCCGGCGCCGGGCCGCCGCGCGCCGGACTCGTCGAAGTAGCCGAAGGCAATGGCTTCCACGGGGCGCATCGCCGCCGCCGCCCGCAGCCACAGCTTCAGGTGACGGTCGCCGACCATGCGAGCTTCGACGACGTCGAACTCGCCCTCGAACACCGGCTCCGGGAATCCCTGGCCCCAGGGCCCGCCGCCCTCGATCGCGCGCGCCGTCTCGAGCGAAATTTCCCCGGCCGCGAGCTCCCCGTCCGTCTCGAGCACGTTCTGCATCTGCGAGGGCGAGAGCTGGCGGCCGATTTCGTCGGCGAACGCATCGGCAAAGCGCGCAAGCGCGCTTCGCTTCAGCGTAAGTCCCGCGGCCATGGCATGCCCGCCGAAGCGGTCGATGAGTTCCGGAAAGCGGGTCGAGACCGCCTCGAGCGCGTCGCGCACGTGCACGCCCGCGATGGAGCGTGCGGAGCCTCGCAACTCGTCCTCGGACGCCGGCGCGAAGGCTACGACCGGGCGATGCAGGCGGTCCTTCATGCGCGAAGCGACGAGCCCGACGATGCCCGCGTGCCAGCCCGGGTCGAACAGCGTCAGTCCCGGCGGCAGGTCGCCCTCGGCGATGCGCAGGTTCCGGACCGCCGTCGCGGCTTCCTCGCGCATGCGAGCCTCCATCTCGCGGCGCTCGCGGTTCAGGCGATCGAGCTCGTCGGCGAGCGCGAGCGCTTCCCCGGGGTCGTCGGTGAGGAGGCAGCGGATCCCGACGGCCATGTCGTCGATGCGGCCGGCGGCATTCAGCCGCGGCGCGATCTGGTGGCCGAGGTTCCGCGCGGTGAGCTCGTCGAGCCGGCAGCCCGCGACGCGCGCGAGCGCCATGAATCCAGCGGTCGCCGCGCGCGCGCGCGCGCGCCGCAGGCCCTCCTGCACGAGGATGCGGTTGTTGCGGTCGAGCGGCACGAGGTCGGCGATGGTGCCGAGCGCGACGAGGTCGAGAAGGTCCGCGACCGCGGGGAGCCGCTGCCCGCGCCGCTGCTCGAGCTCGCGCGTGAGCGACGCCATCAGGTAGAACGCGACGCCGACTCCCGCGAGCGCGCGGCTGCCGAACGACGCCTGGGGGAGGTTCGGGTTCACGTGCGCCGCGCAGTCCGGCAGCGTCGGCGCGGGCAGGTGATGGTCCGTGACGAGCACCTGGATTCCGAGCGCGCGCGCCGCCTCGATCCCGGCGAATGCAGAGACCCCGTTATCCACCGTGATGAGGAGGTCCGCACGCTCGCCCGCGAGCTCCGCGACGAGTGCCGGCGTCAGGCCGTAGCCATGTCGCAGCCGGTCCGGCACGCGCATGGCGTGGTTCAGGTGGCCGACGCGCGAAAGCTGGCGCAGCACGAGCGCGGTGCTCGTCGCGCCGTCGGCATCGAAGTCGCCGACCACGAGGATGCGCGAACCGCGCTCGACGTGATCCGCGAGGAGCTCTGTCGCGGGGCCGATACCGTCGAGCGTCGATACGGGCAGGAGCGATCGCAGCTCGAGGCCGAGTTCGTCGGCCTGGCGCAAACCGCGCGCGGCATACACGCGGCGGAGCACGGGGTGCAGGCTTTCGGGCAGCGCGTCGGCAGCCGCTGACGGCCGGCGCCGCAGGGTCACCGGCTGGGCGCGTGGCAGGTCGCGGGATTTCATCGGGCGCCATGATAGCCGCCGCCGCTCGGGCGATTGGCTATATTGAGGAGCGACATGGAGTTCACCCGCGAAACCGCCGGCGATGCGAACGCGATCCTCGCCTGCTCGGACCAGGAAGTCCGCCTTCGCGACCGCACGTTCCGCGGAAGCGTCATCGTCACGCGCGACGCGGTCATCCCCGATTGGCGGCCGCCCGCGCCCGAAGCGCTGACGCTCGCGGACTTCGGCGAGCTGCTCTCCCTCGGGCCGGATGTCGTGCTGCTCGGGACGGGCGGCCGCCAACGGCTGCCGCCGTCCGCGCTCTACGCCGACTTCGCGGCGCGCGGCATCGGCCTCGAGGTGATGGACAATCGCGCCGCCTGCCGCACATACAACGTGCTGCTCGGCGAGTTTCGCGAGGTCGCCGTCGCGTTGATGCTCTAGCGCGGCGGCAGCTGCGTGAGTGGGTTGAGCGGCTCGCCCTCGAGGCGGATTTCGAAGTAGAGCATGGCCTGCTGGCCAGGCCCGAGGCCCATTGCCGCGATCTGCTGGCCGGCGCGGACTTCGTCGCCCTCCTTCACCTGGACGAAGGCGTTGTGCCCATAAGCTGTCAGCCAGCCGCGCACATGATTGATGATCACGAGCTGGCCGTAGCCGCGGAGGGCGCTGCCGGTGTAAACGACCTTGCCGTCCGCGGCGGCCAGGATCGGCTGGTTGAGGCCGCCATCGATGCGGAGCCCGACCCCGCCCGACGGCTGCTGCACGACTCCGACGACAGTGCCGACATCGACCGGCCAACGCCAGGACGGGGGCCGGTGCTCGGGATCATCCGGCGACGCGCGTGGCGCACGCGGCGATCCCGCTCCGGCGGCCGCGGCGCCAGCCGGTAGCCGCTCGAGCCGGAGCCGGTCGCCGGGCCGGATGATGTCGCCCGGGCTCATGCCGTTCCAGCGCGCCACGTCCCGGTAATCGAGCCCGTAGCGCCGCGCGATCGAATAAAGCGTGTCGCCCGAACGGACCACGTAGACCTCCGGCGCGTCAGCCCGGCGAGCATTCCCTGCGCAGGCCGTGATCGCGAGGACCGCGGCGAGGACGATCCATCGCGTCAGGTCACACCGCCGAGCAGCGGCACGAAGCTGACATAGCCGAGGCGCTCGCGCATGAACTGGTCCTTGTGGCGCGTGAAGCGCAGGAGCTCCTGGCGACCCTCCGGCCCGACCGGGGCGACCAGGCGCCCGCCTTCGGCCAGCTGGTCGAGCAGCTTCTGCGGCAGCGCATGCGGGGCCGCTGCGAGCAGGATGCCGTCGAAGGGCGCCTGTGAGGGCCAGCCCTCGGAGCCGTCGCCATGCTTGAAGCGGACATTCCGGATGTCGAGGTCCCGGATCCGCTCCCGGGCGCGTTCGAGCAGCGGCTCGATGCGCTCGATGCTGTAGATGCGGCCGACGAGCGGCGCGAGGACGGCCGTCTGGTAGCCGCAGCCGGTGCCGATCTCGAGCACTTTCTCGGGCGTGCCGCCGATCGTGATGGCCTCGGTCATGCGAGCCACGACATACGGTTGCGAGATCGTCTGCCCATGGCCGATCGGGAGCGCGGTGTCTTCATAAGCCCGGCTGGCGAGCGCCTCGTCGACGAACAGGTGCCGCGGAACGTTCCGGATCCGGTCGAGCACCCGCGCGTCGCGGATGCCCTGCTCCACGAGGCGCTGGATGAGCCGCTCCCGCGTGCGCGCGCTCGTCATTCCGATGCCGCTGCGCTCGCTGCTCATGCGGGCGGCCCCTGCAGCCACTCGCGCAGCGACTCGAGCGCCGCGTGACGCGTAAGGTCTACCTGCAGCGGAGTCACCGACACGAAGCCGTTGGCGACCGCGTGGAAGTCGGTTCCCGGACCGGCATCCTGGCCGGCGCCCGCCGCGCCCACCCAGAAGATCTCGCGGCCGCGAGGGTCCTTGCCGCGCACGGCGGGCTTTGCGCGGTGCCGATGGCCGAGGCGCGTCACTTCGAACCCCTGCAGTCGCTCGTACGGCAGGTCCGGGACGTTGACGTTCAGGATCATCGAGCGGTGCAGCGGCTTCGCGAGCAGGCGCTCGACGAGCTCGCGCGCGACGCGCGCGGCCGTCGCGAAATGCGGCCCCGTGCCGCCGCCCTGCGCCACCAGCGAGACCGCGACAGTCGGCAGGCCGAGGAACCGGCCCTCGATCGCGGCCGCGACCGTGCCCGAATAGAGCACGTCGTCGCCGAGGTTCGCGCCGTCGTTGATGCCCGAGACCACCATGTCGAACTCGAAGTCGAACAGCCCCGTGATCGCGAGGTGCACACAATCCGTCGGCGTGCCGTTGATCACGTACCAGGTGTCCTCGTCCGCGCGCTGGACGCGGAGCGGCACCTCGAGCGTCAGTGAATGGCTCGCCCCGCTGAAGTTGCGGTCCGGCGCCACGACGGTGAGCGGCGCGACGCCTGCCAGCGCCTCCCGGAGAAAGCGCAGCCCTTCGGCGCGATAGCCGTCGTCGTTGGCGAGCAGGATCTTCAAGCCGGGCCCTTTCGGGTCGCGGGTCGCGCGACCGGGCCGCACTATACTGTAAGCGCCGCAGCCCGGCGCGCGGACGGAGGTGCCGCCATCAAGGACGAAGACCGCGATCTGTTCCGCGCCGCCGTGCGCGACGTCAGGCCGCTCCGGCAGGCGAAAACGGAGCCGCAGCGCATGCGCCGGCGGCCGCGCGCCGCGTCCCGGCGCGCGGACGAAGCGCGGGTGCTGACAGAGTCACTCGCCTTCGACGCCGCGGACCTCGACGTCGAATCCGGGGACGAGCTGGCATTCCGCCGCGAGGGCGTCGCGGAATCGTCGCTCCGGCGCCTGCGGCGCGGCGAATACGCCGTGCGCGACGAGCTCGACCTGCACGGGATGACGCAGGACGAGGCGCGCCTCGCGCTCGGCCACTTTCTCGCGGAGGCCGCCCACGTTGGCCGCCGCTGCGTGCGCATCATCCACGGCAAGGGGCGCGGCTCGGGCCACCGCGGCCCTGTCCTCAAGTCGGCCGTCAACCGGTGGCTTCGGCGGCACGGCGACGTGCAGGCGTTCTGCAGCGCGCGCCGCAACGACGGCGGCACCGGAGCGCTCTACGTTCTGCTCGGCGGTCCGCGCTAGTCCGCGCCCGACTCCGGCACCCGCGCGTCGAGAATCTCCCGCAGCACGCTTGTCGCGAAGCCGCCGCGCGGCAGCGCGAACTCGAGCTCCAGGGCGTCCGCGTCGAGGCGGTGACGCAAGTCGACGGGGCGCACCAGGAGTGCACGTCGCTCGCCGCGCATCCCGACCGACGCGAGCAGCGACGGGATCGGGGCGACCGTGGCGAGTGCGTCGGATTCAATGCGGCCGGCTTCGCCGGCCGGCAGGACGCCGCCCGCACCGCAGAGCGGCCCGGTCGGCGCCACGTCGCCCTCGAGCAGGCGTTTCTGGAGGCCGTCGTCCGGATAGGCGGATGCGAAGACCGACTGGCTGCCGCTCAAGTTGATGACTTCGCCCGGCAGCAGGCGATTCCAGGTGCCGCCCGCGACGCGCGCCGCCAGCACGGCGTTGAACACGAGCGCTCGAGCGGAGGACAGCAGGAACGCCCGCTGCTCCCGGGCACGCGGCAGGCGGCCGGTGTCGAGCCAGCCGCGCACGCGGGCGAGGTTCGAGCCGTCCCGGCCGAAGCGCTGGGGGCCGTAGTAATTCGGCAGGCCCGATGTCCGCAGCCGCTCGATGCGCGCTGCGATCGCGTCGGCATCGCCCTGCAGTCCGCGCACACGGATCCTGAAATGGTTGCCGGCGAGCGCGCCGCGGCGAAGCTTGCGCGAATGGGGCAGCTCGCGCAGCACGCGAAATCCGTCCCCCGTGTAGCCGACGAAGGAAGCGGCGTCGCGGGAAGCCGGCACCGAGAACCATTGCCGCGCCAGCGAGCGTCGGTCCTTCAGGCCGGCGAAGCCGACGTCGACCTGCGGCTTGCCGGCCCGCGCCGCCAGCGCGCGCGCCACGAACAGCGTGTTGCTGCCGACTTTCTCGACCAGCAGCAGCCGGTGGGCCTCGCCGCCATCCGCCTCGAATCCGAGGCGCTCCTCGACCACGAAGTCGGCCGGCTCGACGCGCACGTTGCCCGAGACGGGCGTCTCGCCGTAGGCGCGCGGCGGCTCGAGGGCGACCCGCTGCCAGGCTTCGCGTGCCTCAGCCTCCATGGCTTCCGGTCAGCAGCACGACCGCGTGGGCCGCGAGGCCTTCACCCCTGCCGAGCGTCCCGAGTCCCTCCGGCGTCGTCGCCTTGACGTTGACCCGGTCCCGGCCGATGCCGAGATCGGCGGCGATGTTCGAGCACATCGCCTCGCGGTGCGGGCCGATGCGCGGAGCCTCCGCGACCAGGGTGAGGTCGCAGTTCGCGACCGACCAGCCGGCCGCGGCCACCTGCCGGGCAACCTCGCGCAGGAGTCCGCGGCTGTCGGCACCGGCAAAGCGGGCATCCGCGGGTGGGAAAAGCTGCCCGATGTCGCCGAGTGCGGCGGCGCCGAGCAACGCATCCATCAGCGCGTGCAGCAGCACGTCGCCGTCGGAATGCGCGATGACGCCGTGCGCATGAGGGATCGTGATGCCTCCGATGCGCACGGCGTTCCCGGGCCCGAAACGGTGCACATCGTAGCCGTGCCCAACCCTCACGTGCGGCTCCGCGCGGCGCGCAGGGCAGCCGCGGCGATCGCGAGGTCGCCCGGCCGCGTCACCTTGACGTTGAGCGGCGAGCCCTCGACGAGCCGCGGACGGAGGCCGGCGCGCTCGATGGCCGCGGCTTCGTCGGTCGGCTCGACGCCGGCCGCGAGCGCTTCGCGGATCGCCGCTGCAAGCCGGCCGATGCGGAACATCTGCGGGGTCAGGGCGCGCCAGAGCCGCTCGCGCGGCAGCGTCCGCGCGCTGCGTCCGTCCTCGCCTGCTTCCTTGACCGTGTCCGCGAGCGGCAGCGCCAGCAGTCCGCCGACCGCATCGCGGTGGCAGCCGGCGACGAGCGCCTCGACGTCACGCCTCGAAACCGCCGGCCGCGCGGCGTCGTGCACCAGCACCCAGTCCTCCGCATCCGCCGTGATCAGCGACTGAAGGCCGTTCAGCACGGACTGCGCGCGGGTCGCGCCGCCGGCGACGGCGACCACGCGCCGGCGCAGCGCCGGCGGCAGCCGCTCGTAGCGACGATCGCCCGAGGCGAGCACGACCGCGCCTCCCGCCATGCCGGGCAGCGAAGAGAAAAGGCGCAGGGAATGCTCGAGGAGCGTCCGGCCGGCGATCCTGAGGTAGTGCTTTGGAACCGGGCCGCCGTAGCGCGTGGCGCGGCCCGCAGCGGCTATCACGAACCAGGTGCGCCCGCCCACGGGGTCACGGATGTGTCGACGCCTGCATCGAACCGGGAAGCGTCGCCTCGGCGCCTGGCGTGCGGTGGCTCGCGTCGACGACCTGGTAGAACGTCTCGTTGGCCGCGACCATGCCGAGGTCGTTGCGCGCCCGTTCCTCGAGCGCCGTGAGCCCGTGCTTCAGGTCGGCGACTTCGGCCTTGATCTGGGCGTTGCGTTCAGCGAGGACGGCGTTTTCCGCGCGTTGGCTCTCGACCGCCTGCTGCAGGTGCCAGACTTCCCGCATTCCCTCGTTCGAGATCCACAGGCGGTACTGGAGCAGCACGAACGCGGCGAGGAGCGCGGCGATGACGAACTTCATGGGGCGGGCAGCGTAGCACGTTCGGCGGGCATGTTTGCGCCCCGACTCACCGCCGGCGCACCGGGAAGGCCTCGCGGCCGGCGTAGCGGGCGCGCGCGCCCAGCTGCTCCTCGATGCGCAGGAGCTGGTTGTACTTCGCAACGCGGTCGGAGCGCGAGAGCGAACCGGTCTTGATCTGCGTCGCCGCGGTGCCGACGGCGAGGTCTGCAATCGTCGAGTCCTCGGTCTCGCCCGAGCGGTGCGAAACGACCGCGGCATAGCCCGCCTGCGTCGCCATTTCGATCGCAGCCAGGGTCTCGGTGAGCGTCCCGATCTGGTTCGGCTTGATGAGGATCGCGTTCGCGACGTGCTCGGCAATGCCGCGGGCGAGGATTTCGGTATTCGTGACGAAGAGGTCGTCGCCCACGAGCTGGACCCGCTCGCCGAGGCGGCGCGTCAGCAGCGCCCAGCCCTCCCAGTCGGCCTCCGCCATGCCGTCCTCAATGGTGAGGATCGGGTATCGCTCGACGAGCGCGGCGAGGTAGTCAGAGAACTGCGCGGCGTTGAACCGGCGCCCCTCCGACTCGAGCTGATAGCTGCCATCCTTGTAAAACTCGCTGCTCGCGACGTCGAGCCCGAGCCAGACGTCGTGCCCGGGGTGATAGCCCGCCTGCTCGACCGCCTCGAGGATCACGCCGAGCGCCGCCTCGTTCGACGGCAGGTCGGGCGCAAAGCCGCCTTCGTCGCCGACCGACGTCGCGAGCCCGCGCCCGTGCAGGATCTTCTTCAGCCGGTGGAAGATCTCGGCGCCGCAGCGCAGCGCCTCGCGGAAGCTCGGCAGCCCCGCGGGCACGATCATGAATTCCTGGATGTCGAGGCTGTTGTCGGCGTGCGCCCCGCCGTTGACAATGTTCATCATCGGCACCGGCAGCACGACGGCGTCGTCGCCCCCGAGGTATCGGTACAGCGGCAGCCGCGACCATTCCGCGGCGGCGTGAGCCGTCGCGAGCGAAACCGCGAGGATCGCATTGGCGCCGAGGCGCGACTTGTTCTCCGTGCCGTCGAGCTCGCACATCCGCCGATCGATGGCCGACTGGTCAGTCGGGTCCCGCCCCACGAGCGAATCGCGCAGCGCGCCGTTGACGTGCTGCACGGCGTTCAGCACGCCCTTGCCGAGGTAGCGCTTCGGGTCGGAGTCGCGGAGCTCCACGGCTTCGCGAGTGCCGGTCGACGCGCCCGAGGGCACGGCCGCGCGTCCGACGGTTCCGTCCTCGAGCTCGACTTCGGCCTCCACGGTCGGGTTGCCGCGGGAATCGATGATCTCGCGGCCGCGGATGTCGACGATGCGCATCAGAGCGTGGCTTCCGCGAACGGGCGCGCTTTCACCGAGCGGTCGAGCTCGACGAGCAGCGACAGGAGTTCCTTCATGCGCGGCAGCGGCCAGGCGTTCGGGCCGTCGGACAGCGCCTTGTCGGGGTCGGGATGCGTCTCCATGAAGATGCCGGACACGCCGGCGGCAACGGCCGCGCGCGCGAGCACCGGCACGAACTCGCGCTGGCCGCCCGAGGCCGTGCCCTTCCCGCCGGGCAGCTGGACCGAGTGGGTCGCGTCGAACACGACGGGCGCGCCGAAGCCGCGCATGACGGACAGCGCGCGCATGTCCGAAACGAGGTTGTTGTAGCCGAAGCTGAAGCCGCGCTCGCAGACCATGATGTCCTCGTTGCCGGTGGAGCGCGCCTTCTCGACGACGTTCGACATCTCCCAGGGGCTCAGGAACTGGCCCTTCTTGATGTTCACTGGCCTGCCCTGGGAGCAGACGTTGACGATGAAGTTGGTCTGCCGGACCAGGAACGCAGGCGTCTGGAGCACGTCGACGACGGCGGCCACCTCGCCGAGCGGCGTGTCCTCGTGAACGTCGGTCAGGACCGGCACGCCGTGCTGGCGCTTCACGTCCGCGAGCACCTTGAGCCCCTGCTCCATGCCGGGGCCGCGGAAGGACTTGCGCGAGGAGCGGTTCGCCTTGTCATAGGAGGCCTTGAAGACGAACGGGATCCCGAGCGCGCCGGTGATCTCCTTCAGCGCGCCCGCGACATCCAGCGTGAGCTGCGGGCTCTCGACGACGCAGGGCCCGGCGATCAGGAAAAGCGGGCGGTCGGGGCCGATCTCCGCGCCGGCGAGCCTCACGCGCTCGCCGCCTGCGCGAGCTGGCCGGCCTTGTGCTGGCCCGTGGCGTGCTCGCGCGCCGCGCGCACGAAGCTCGCGAAGAGCGGGTGGCCGTCGCGCGGACTCGACGTGAATTCGGGGTGGAACTGCACGCCGATGAACCACGGATGCGCCGGCAGCTCGACGATCTCGACGAGCCCGTCCTCGGAGAATGCGGAGATGGCGAGCCCCGCCTTCTGCATGCGCTCCAGGTAGTTGTTGTTGAACTCGTAGCGGTGCCGGTGGCGCTCGTGGATCACGTCGCGGCCGTAGACCTTGCGCGCGAGCGTCCCGGTCAGGATGCGCGACTCCTGGGCGCCAAGTCGCATGGTGCCGCCGAGTTCCGAGCGGTCGTCGCGGCGGAGCGTCTCGCCCGAGCGGTCGCGCCATTCCGTGATGAGCGCGATGACGGGATCCGCGGCCTGGCGATCGAACTCCGTCGAGTTCGCGCCGGGGAGGCCGAGGACGCTCCGCGCATACTCGATCACGGCCACCTGCATGCCGAGGCAGATCCCCAGGTAGGGAATGCCGTGCTCCCGCGCAAAGCGCACGGCGGCGATCTTGCCCTCGATGCCGCGCTCGCCGAAGCCGCCCGGAACGAGGATCGCGTCCATGCCCGCGAGCGCAGACGTGCCCGCGGCCTCGAGGTCGGTCGACTCGACGTAGTGCACCTGGACGCGCGTCCGCGTCCTGAGGCCCGCGTGGCGCAGGGCCTCGTTGAGAGAGATGTAGGAGTCTCGGATCTGCACGTACTTGCCGACCATGGCGACGTTCACCGTCGCGTCGTGCTGAGCGCGCGCGGCGACGACCTGCTGCCAATCGCGGAGGTCCGCGGGCGGCGCCGACAGCCCGAGCTTGTCGCAGACGATTTCGTCGAGGTCCTGCTCGTGCAGCAGCAGCGGGATCCTGTAGATGTCGTCCGCGTCGATCGCGGAGATCACCGCGCGCTCCTCGACGTTGGTGAACAGGGCGATCTTCCGGCGCTGCTCCGGCGGCAGCGGGTCGCGGCAGCGGCACAGCAGCACGTCCGGCTGGATGCCGATGCCGCGCAGCTCCTTCACGGAGTGCTGGGTCGGCTTGGTCTTGATCTCGCCGGAGCCGCCGACGATCGGCACCAGCGTCAGGTGCATGTACACGCAGCTGCCGCGGCCCTGCTCCACCCCGATTTGCCGGATCGCCTCCAGGAAAGGCAGCGACTCGATGTCGCCGACGGTGCCGCCGATCTCCACCATGCAGACGTCGGCGTCGCC
>Ga0075434_100000441_pt1 | contig 30825 bp, 18 predicted proteins | sample RhiMethybrSRZTD3_FD_75298 | JGI IMG/M metagenome (GOLD analysis project Ga0075434, IMG submission 75298) | Populus rhizosphere microbial communities from Tennessee, USA - Rhizosphere MetaG P. TD hybrid SRZTD3 | ecosystem: Host-associated > Plants > Roots > Rhizosphere > Soil | place: USA...
GTGCTCAACGAGGTGCTGCTGCCGGCGATGAAGGAGGTCGGCGACAAGTTCGGTGCCGGGGAGCTCATCCTGCCCTTCGTGCTCCAGTCGGCCGAGGTGATGAAGAAGGCCGTTAGGCACCTGGAGGAGTTCCTGGAGCGAACGGAAGGCTACACGAAAGGCAAGGTCGTCCTCGCGACCGTGTACGGCGACGTGCACGACATCGGGAAGTCGCTGGTCAACACGATCCTCTCCAACAACGGCTACACCGTGTTCGACCTGGGCAAGCAGGTGCCGGTGAACACCATTCTGGACAAGGCGATCGAAGTCGGTGCGGACGCGATCGGCCTCTCGGCGCTGCTCGTCTCGACGTCCAAGCAGATGCCGCTCTGCGTTCAGGAGCTGGATCGTCGCGGGATGCAGATCCCGGTGCTCATCGGGGGCGCGGCGATCAACCGGCGGTTCGGTCGACGAGCGCTCTTTGTGGACGGCGAGCGACCGTACGGCCCCGGCGTGTTCTACTGCAAGGATGCGTTCGAGGGGCTCGAAACGATGGACGTGCTTCAGGACGCCGACCGCCGCTCGCAGTTCGTGGCGGAGTCGCTCGAGGCGGCCCGGAACGACGTGTTCCTGCGCACCACCGTCGGCAAGGACATCACCGCCGGCGACCGTGGTGGCGAGCGCAGCGACGTGCGCGCCGACAACGCGCTGCCCACTGCGCCGTTCTATGGCGTTCGGGTCCTGCGAGACATCCCGCTGCATGAAGTGTTCGAGCTGCTCGATCTCGATGAGCTCTATCGTCTGCAATGGGGCGGCCGCGGGTCGGGCGAGCAGTACGAAGCCACCGTCCGCAACGAGTTCAAGCCAACGCTGGATCGCCTAACGGCAGAAGCCAAGCGCGACCGCTGGCTCGTGCCCCAGGCGGTGTACGGGTTCTTCCCTGTCCAGAGCGACGGGAACGACCTCATCGTGTACGACCCCGCGGCGTACCAGAGCGACGGGGCGTCGCTGCGCGAGATCGCGCGATTCCACTTCCCGCGGCAGGAGGGGCGCGAGCGACTCTGCCTCGCCGATTACTTCCGGTCCACGCAGTCGTCGGACGTGGACGTCGTCGCCTTGCAAGTGGTGACGGTGGGCGATGCCGCCACGCATCGATTCGACGAGCTGCAGCGCGCCGGCGAGTACACCGAGGCGTTCTACTCGCACGGCCTGGCCGTCGAGGCGGCCGAAGCGACGGCCGAGTGGATGCACCGCAGGATTCGTCGCGAGCTCGGTGTGCCGGGCGTGCAGGGTAAGCGCTACTCGTGGGGGTACGGTGCGTGCCCGGATCTCGACGATCACGCGCAGGTCTTCAGGCTCCTGCCGGTGGAGGAGACGTTAGGCATGACGTTGACGTCGGCGTATCAGCTGGTGCCTGAACAGTCCACTGCGGCAATGATAGTCCATCACCCCGACGCGAAATATTACGCCGTTCGGGGTGTATCGAGTGAGGCACCAGCGCAGCCATCAGCCATCAGCCGTCAGCCATCAGCTCAAACAGCGGCTGGAGAGTCGGCAGCGTGACCACCCGAGCCGGGTTGTTGAATCGCTTGCTCGATCCCGAGCGCGTCGTCGTGTTCGACGGCGCGATGGGGACCATGCTGTACGCCAAGGGCGTGTTCATCAACCAGTGCTACGATGAGCTGAACCTCAAGGCACCGGACCTGGTGCGTGATGTTCACGCTGCGTACACCAAGGCCGGGGCCGAGGTGCTGGAGACGAACACCTTCGGCGCGAGTCGGCTGAAGCTCTCGCAGTACGGGCTCGAGTCGCACGTGCGTGAGATCAACCATGCCGCCGCGCGAATCGCGCGCGATGTCGCCGGCGACGACCACCTCGTCGCCGGCGCGGTCGGGCCGTTAGGCGTCCGCATCGAGCCGTACGGGCCGACGAGCGTCGAGGAGGCGTATCAGACATTTCACGAGCAAATGACGGCGCTCAAGGAGGGCGGCGTCGATCTCTTCCTGCTCGAGACGTTCGGCGACCTCGCGGAGATCAGCCAGGGCATCCGGGCCGCCCGCGCCGTCGACCCGACGATGCCCCTGATCGCCCAGATGACGGTCGGCGTGGACGGGCGCACGGCGTACGGCGCGAGCCCTGACGATCTGGCGCGGACGCTGGGCAAGCTGGACGTCGACATCATCGGACTCAATTGCTCCGTCGGCCCGCAGGCGATTCTCGAGGCGATCGAGAAGATGGCGGCGGTGACGCGGAAGAAGCTGAGCGCGCAGCCCAACGCCGGCATGCCGCGCGATGTCGGCGGGCGCAGCATGTACATGGCGAGCCCCGAGTACATGGCGTCGTACGCGCGTCACCTCATTCACGCCGGCGCGAAGGTCATCGGTGGGTGTTGCGGGACGACGCCAGAGCATATCCGGTCGATTGTGTCCGGGGTTCGGCCGTTGGCTCCGCGTTTCGCGGGAGACGGGAGACGGGAGACGGGAGACGGAGCTGCCAGCAGCTCGCAGCCGGCAGCCGACGTCTCCCGTCTCCCGTCTCCCGTCTCCCGCGGCTGCGCCCCAATCCCGTTCGCAGAGCGCTCTCACTTCGCCGCCAAGATCGCCCGCGGCGAGCGCGTGAGTTCCGTCGAGATCGTACCGCCGCGCGGCGTGGACGCGAGCAAGATGCTCTCCGACGTCGCAGCACTGAAGCGCGAAGGCGTCGACGCCGTCAACGTGCCCGACGGGCCACGTGCGCAGAGCCGCATGGGCGCGGTCATGACCAGCCTCCTCATCGAACAGCAGGTCGGCATCGAGACCGTCACCCACTACTGCTGCCGCGACCGCAACCTCCTCGGCATGCTGAGCGACTTGTTAGGCGCGTCGGCGATGGGACTTCGGAACCTGCTCGTCATCACCGGCGATCCGCCGAAGATGGGGCCCTACCCCGACGCCACGGCCGTCTTCGACATCGACTCCATCGGGCTCACGAATCTCGTCAGGAACCTGAACCGCGGGCTCGACCCGGGCGGCAACCCGATCGGTGCGCCCACGCGCTACGCCATCGGCGTCGGCGTTAACCCGGCCGCGGTCGATCCCGCGCTCGAGCTCAAGCGCTTCGAGTACAAGGTGGAAGCGGGCGCCGAGTACGCCATCACGCAGCCGGTGTTCGACGTGGCGCAGCTCGAGCGCTTCCTCCGTCAGATCGATCACGTCCGGATCCCGATCATCGCCGGAATCTGGCCGCTCGTCTCCGTGCGCAACGCCGAGTTCCTGGCGAACGAGGTGCCTGGTGTCGTCGTGCCGGAGAGCGTCATCACGCGGATGCGTCGTGCGAACGAGAAGTCGAAGGAGCACGCCGTGGCCGAGGGGATCGCGATCGCGCGCGAGATGTTGGCGTGCGTGAAGGCGGCCGTGCAGGGCGCTCAGGTCTCGGCGCCGTTCGGGAAGGTGGAGCTGGCCCTCGAGGTGTTCCGGGACCACATCGCGGCCTAAGGTGTCATCCCGAGCGAAGCGAGGGATCCTCAGGTGACCGGTAGCGAGCTCTCTCTCGGGACGATGAAGATCCCTCGCCTGACGGCTCGGGATGACAGCTTTACCCGCCCAGCCACGCCTTGCGCCGGCGGCGCTCCATGTCGATGACCGTCAAGCCGTTCACGGCATTCACCGTGTGCGTGGCGAGGACCGACGCGTGCCAGTCCGGCGTCAGCGCGCTCACCGTCTCCTCCACGAACTCGCTCGGATCGAGGCGCACGATGCGACGCAACGTGACCGCCCAGCCATACCTCCGCGAGCAGTCCTGGGCCGGCCTGTACCACGTGTCGCCGACCTGAAACGGTCGACCGGCCGGGCGCGCGTGCCTAACGTCCGAGATCACCGGGTTCCGCCGGTGCGGGCACCAGGGACCGAGTGGCGAGTCCGCGTAGTAGATGTTCAGCTCGTCGCAGCGTGACCCCCCGCGCGAAACAGCGCCGGCGAACATCCACCAGCGTCCGTCGATCTCGATGACGGTCGCGTCCACGAGGCGCACGTCCGTGAGCAGCACCCGTTCGAGGGCCCAATCGTACGGTGCCTTCACCGCCCGATAGAGCTGCACCGTCCGGTTGGCGACCGATTCCGGAATCATGAACCGGTCACCACGCCATTCGAACGTGTAGGGATAGGACAGGTGATACTCGTGCTCGAGCACCGGTACCGGGTCGCCGATCATCCCGTTCTCGCCGAGCTCGAAGCCGCAGATGCGGCCCTTGGGAGAGCGGAACAGCAGCTCCTCGAACAGCACATAAAACCGACCATCGATATGCACCGGGAACGGGTCCGCCCAGAAGCGGTCGATCGGCGGGACGATCCACTTGAACCGGAACGGCGCCAGGTCGGGAACATGATCGCCGGCGCTCTTCGGCCCGAAGCGATACGCAAGCGCCCACTGATCGACCGTCGTGAGCTCACGGAGCTTCGCTGCCGCATAACGAGTCACGAGGCTGCCGAGGTGCGGCGCGAGCTCGCGATTCCTGGGCGCGAGGTAGAGGCGGCGCGAGTATGCTTGCGGATGCTGCGCTTTCGGTTCGGGATCGACGAGCGCGCGCTCGCCTTCCTCGTAGAGGTCGCGAAGCTTGCGTATCACGAACTCCGAGGTCTTCCAGAAATACCCCGCGCGATTCTTCGTGACCGACAGCGGTTCCGTACGCGCCTGCGAGCGGTAGATCACGCGGCCGGCGTCGAGCTCCTCGGAGAGCACTTGCAGCACCGAGCCGGTGGTCGGAACGCGCTCCATGACCTCCCAGAATCCCGGCGGGCCGCCGCGATTGGCGAGGTTATCCCCGTGGTGATACGACCATACGCCATAACGAGCGATGCGCAGCGAGCGGCCGCGCAGGATGCGGAATCCCAGGCGCAGCGCGACATCCAGATCGTAGGCGAGAATATGCTCGACGTCCGCATCGCTGAAGTAATCCGAGAATTTTGTCTCGCGAGGGGCAACGTCGATCGTCGGAATGGACGCGAGGACCGACGACGCGTCGACCATGCGGATCGGATCGTCGCTCGTGGCGAACTTCCGGAGGTCGAGCCTCTCGTAGAGCGCGAACAGCAGGCTGTGGCGGTTCGCGTACCAGCGCGACAGCCGCGCTCCTACCGACCGGCGAGGCGCGACGACTGCCGAAGGCGACGTGTTCCTCACGACAAGCGAAATCGTGGCAACCGACGACTTCACGATGTCGTCGATGATGGCCATGACCCAGGCCGGTTGTTGATACGAGTCGATGAGGAGCCCGACTCGAAGCGGCGACCTGGGGTTGGGCGTGGGTGGCATCGGGGTGTACGGTAACGACCAGACCCTGGCGACTGGGAGGGCGTGACTGGGCATGGCCGGGTGTGCACATTGTGTGTGGCGGTCCCGCAACACAGACACCGGGGGCGCCGAACGAGGCGAACCTGGCGGCATTCTGGGCCGGCGCACGCCGTGCATGGGTGCGTCCCTTTAGCCTGCCCTGTTGCGGGACCCGACGAGATATCGACGCGCCAGGGACGCTGACGTCGCCGACTCACTTGACGCAAATACGTGACGGACCCTTCGCTTTCTCAGCGCATACCGGACCAATCCACGGCCCTCGCCCAACCCGGCGACCCCCAAAGCGGCGACCAGACGGGTCGGCCCCGCCTGGTCGGAGACGCCGACGGTCACGAGCATCGACCCCTCGATCGGGCATCGCTGGATCGGAGCCTGGTTCGGGGTGTCGCGTGGACCGGCAGTGTGAAGTGGATCACACAGGTCGCCGCGTGGGCAGCCACGCTCATCGTCGCGCGAATCCTGTCGCCCGACGATTACGGGCTCGTCGGGATGGCCGCGGTCTATTTCGGCTTCCTGACCCTCGTGAGCGAAGCCGGCCTGGGCATGACGGTCATCGCGCTGCGCGAGCTTCGGGGAACGCAGCTGGCGGAGGTCAACACGTTCGCCGCCCTCATGGGGATGGGCGGGTTCGTGCTGTCGTGTCTCGTCTCGGGGCTGCTCGCGAGCTTCTTCGGCGCACCCGCGCTCAAGTGGATCGTCGTCGTGATGAGCGTGAACTTCATTCTCGTCTCGCTGCGAACGGTGCCGCAGGCCGTGCTGCAGCGAGAGCTTCAATTCCAACGATACGCCGTGCTGGATGGAGCGAACGCGCTCGTGACGGCTGCAGCGTCGGTCGCGCTCGCGTTTGCGGGAGCCAGGTACTGGTCACTCGTGGCGAGCACGATCGTCGGCGGGTTGGTCACCACGACGCTCGCGCTCGTGTGGAAGCCGCTCCGTTTTCGGTGGCCAAACTTTCACGAGCTGCGTGGCACGCTCAGAACCAGCCGCGAGATCCTGATCGCGAGCGTCGCGTGGTACGTGTCGCAGAGCGCCGACTTCCTCGTCGCGGGAAAACTGCTCGGCAAGGCGGCGCTCGGGAATTACACGTTCGCGTGGAGCCTCGCCTACTCGATCGTCGACAAGGTGACGTCGCTGGTGAATGGCGTCACGTCATCGATCTTCTCGGCATCCAAGCACGATCGGGCGCTCCTCACGCGATACATAACGCGGATCATGGGGGCGCTGGCGCTGATACTGCTGCCGGCGACAGCGGGAGTCGCGCTGGTGTCACGGGAGCTGGTGCTGGGCGTGGTCGGTGCCAAGTGGGAGGCGGCGATCGTGCCGCTACGGCTGCTCGTGCTGTACGCCGGCGTGCGGTCGCTGACCCCCATTCTCTCTCAGGCCCTCACGATCACCGGCGACACGCGGTACGCGATGCACCGGAACATCGCCGGCGCGATCTGCCTTCCGATCGGGTTCATCGTCGGGTCGCGGTGGGGGATCGGCGGGATCGCGACTGCGTGGATCATCGTTCATGCACCGGTCGTTCTGATCCCGCAGCTGCGGCGAGTGTCGCAGCACCTCGGGATCGGCATTCGGGACTACGTACCGGCCGTTGCGCCGGCGCTCGCTTCGACGTCGATCATGGCGGCAACGGTGCTCGCCGTGAGCGCGGCGATTCCCCATGATCTGCCTATCCTGCTCGTCCTCGGGCTCAAAGTCGTGGTGGGGGCACTCGCCTACGCTGCCGCGATCTGGCTCTTCTTCCGGGAGAACGTGATGGCGCTCGTGCGCGTGCTCAAGCAGGTGCGATCAGCCGGGCCGTCCGGTCCCACGGCCGTCGGAGGCGGAGCGGTGCCTAACGAGCTGCCGGGATGATCGAGTCGCCTGTCACGGCCCGACCGGCTGACGCTCGCGCCGACGACCGACTGTCCGAGCCGCTCGCGGCCGGCACCGACGCGCGCGGCGAGCCCGTGCTGGTCTCACTGGTCATCCCGGTGTACAACGAGGAGGCCACGCTGGACGCGCTGTTCGCGACGATTCGCGACCGGCTCGCCCGCCTGGACGTGTCGTACGAGGTGGTGCTCATCGATGACGGCAGTCGCGATCGAACCTGGGAGATGATCGCCGAGATGACGCGGCGCGACCAGCGCTTTCGGAGCGTGCACTTCTCGCGGAACTTCGGCCATCAGGCAGCCGTGACGGCAGGCCTGCACTTCGCGCGCGGCAGCGCCGTGGTGGTCATGGATGCGGATCTCCAGGACCCACCGGAGCTCCTCGGCTCAATGATGGACCGCTGGCGCGAGGGCTATCACGTGGTGTACGCGCAGCGCGTGAAACGACACGCGGAGGGCGCGCTCAAGCGTGGGATCGCGTTCGCGTATTATCGCCTGCTCCAGCGGCTCACCGACGTCGAGATTCCGGCGGACACCGGCGACTTCTGCCTCATGGACCGGCGAGTGGTGGACCTGCTCAACCGCATGCCGGAGCGCAACCGGTACCTGCGAGGCCTGAGAGCCTGGCTGGGCTTCCGGCAAACGGCCGTTCAGTTCGAGCGCCCGCCGAGGATCGCGGGTGAGCCAAAGTACACCTTTTTGAAGTCGCTCGGTCTCGGCATCAATGGAATCGTGGCGTTCTCGCGAGTGCCATTGCGCATCGCGACCTATCTGGGGACGACGGCGTCCGCGTTCAGCATCGTGCTGACGATCTGGGCCATCTACCAGCGATTCGTCGGCAACGATACGGTGCGAGGGTGGGCTTCGACGCTCGTGGTCATCCTCCTGCTTGGCGGAGCCCAACTGCTCATGATCGGCATCGTCGGCGAATACCTGAGCCGCATCTACGACGAGGTGAAGCAGCGACCGATGTACATCATCGGCGAGCTCCGTGGGTTCGACCAGGCTGAGGATTACCTTACGCAGAGCACGTCACGGGTCGCCGCGACGCATCCCCCGGAGCCGTCCTTCGATCGATGACTACAACGACCGCGCACCCGCCGCTCACTGTCTTCTCCGAGGACGAGCAACTCTTCCGCGACGCCGTGGCCGCGTTCGCGAACGACGAGGTTCGCCCGCGGGTGCAGGCGATGGAACGCGCGTCGAAGCTCGATCCCGAGCTCCTGCCGAAGTACTTCGATCTGGGCATCATGGGCATCGAGGTGCCGGAGCAGTACGGCGGCGCCGGCGGCACGCTCGCCATGGTGGCAATCGCGGTCGAGGAGATCAGCAAGGTCGACGCGTCTGCAGCAATCGTGTGTGACGTGCAGAACACGCTGGTGAACTACCCGCTGGTGCGGTACGGCAACGACGACCAGCGCTCCCGATATCTTCCGCGCCTCGTTGGCGATACGATCGGCGCATACGCGCTGTCGGAGCCGGGCTCTGGCTCGGATGCGTTCGGCCTCGCAACGCGCGCCGAGAAGAAGGGTGACCGCTACGTGCTCACCGGCCGGAAGATGTGGATCACGAACGGTGCGGAAGCGCAGGTCTACGTCGTCTTCGCGAACGCGAATCCCGCTGCCGGCTACAAGGGCATCACAGCGTTCATTGTCGAGCGCGGCTTCGCGGGATTTGCCGTGGGCAAGAAGGAGGACAAGCTCGGCATCCGCGCATCGAGCACGACTGAGCTCATCCTCGACGGGTGCGAGGTGCCCGAAGAGAACATGCTCGGCCCGTTAGGCCAGGGCTACAAGATCGCGATCGAAACGCTCAACGAGGGACGCATCGGCATTGGCGCGCAGATGATTGGCGTCGCGGCTGGCGCGCTCGACATCGCGCTCGACTACACGCGCGAGCGGAAACAGTTCGGCAAGGCGCTGTCCGACTTCCAGGCCGTGCAGTTCCAGCTCGCGCAGGCGGCGACGGAGCTCGAGGCTGCCCGCCTCATGGTATACAACGCGGCGCGCCTCAAGGAAGCCGGACACGACATCGCGCGCGAGGGCGCGATGGCCAAGCTGTATTCGTCGCAGGTGTGTGAGCGCGTGACGTCGCTCTGTGTCGAGCTCCTCGGCGGGTATGGGTACACGAAGGACTACCCGGTCGAGAAGTTTTACCGCGACGCGAAGATCGGCACGATCTACGAAGGCACATCCAACATGCAGCTGCAGACGATCGCCAAGCTGCTGCTGCGCTGAGGTTGTGACAGGTACGGCTCCGCGACAGTCCACTAATGATTGCCATGTCGCTGACCCGAGGACATCCTACGGGTGGCGCCTCTCGACCATGCGCGTGCCGCCGCGCTCGCCTTCCCTACCCCTGAATTATCGATGGTCGCTCGCGACTCACAGTCCGACAACGTCCGCGTGCCGGTTGGGGGCGACGGACGCCCCGAGGCGATTGCTCGCTGGGAGCGCAACCGCGCCATGGGGAGGTCGACGTTCATCTGGCGCCGCGGCGTCTTCGGCTGGGGGATTCCCGTCGCCCTTCTGACGATCGCGTACCAGGTCGTACAGGAGCAGGGGTTCGTCTGGCGGCTGGTCATGACCCAGCATCTCAAGGTCGGGATCGGCGTCGCGATGCTCGTATTTCCCCTGTGCGGGTACCTGTTCGGCCAGTACCTGTGGACCGCCGGGGAGGAAAACTATGAGCGCTTGGTGGATCAGGTGGGTGGCCGTTCGGGGCGAGTCGATACGCGACGCTGAATCGACGTGATCGCCAGGATTGTTCTGTGGGCGTCCGCTGCATGGGCGGCCTACATCTACATCGGGTTCCCACTGGTCCTGGCGTTCCTCCAGCGCTTCGCCAGGCGACCCGTAGCGAAGCGGGCTATTGAGCCCAGGATTTCCGTCCTCGTGGCGGCGTACAACGAGGCGAAGGTCATCGAGGCGAAGATCCGGAACTCGATGGCGCTCGACTACCCGGCGGACCGCATCGACATCGCGATCGCATGCGATGGCCCGAAAGACGACACGACGGCGATCGCGCAGCGGACGGCGGCGTCGATCGGGCAGGGTCGCGTGCGCGTTTTCGCGTATCCGCAAAACCGCGGAAAGCTCTACGTGCTCAACGACACGATGCGCGAGCTCACTGGCGACGTCGTCGTGCTCACGGACGCAGCGAGCATGCTGGCTCCCGACGCCGTGCGTCGGCTCGCCGAGAACTTCGCTGACCCGAAGGTCGGCGCGGTGAGCGGCGTCTATCGCATCGTCCGCGGTGACGACGCAGCGCTCGGCAACCAGGAAGATCTCTACTGGAGGTACGAGACATTCCTCAAGGAAGCGGAAGGCGATGTCAGCTCCATCCTCGGCTGCCACGGCGCGCTGTACGCAATTCGCCGGGAGCTGTATCCCTATCCGGTGCCGACGACGATCAACGACGACTACGTCATCCCAATGCGGATCCTCCAGCGGGGATACCGCGTCGCCTACGACGCGAGCGCCGTCGCCAACGAAGACGCGCACGAGTCGGCCGGCTTCAGCCGGCGGGTGCGCATCATGACGGGCAACTTCCAGCAGCTGAGCGAGCTCAGGGCGCTCCTCAAACCGCTGAGACCGGGGCCGGCGTTCTTCTTTGTCTCGCACAAGGCCGGTCGGTTGATCGTCCCGATCGCGATGATTGCCATGCTCGTCGCGAACCTGTTTCTGCTCGACGAGCCGTTCTACCGGACGCTCTTTGCCGCTCAGCTCACGTTCTACGCGCTTGTGGTGCTTGGCGCGCTCGTCCGGCTCAGGCCGAAGATTCTGCGCCTGCCGTATTACTTCTGCATGATCAACGCGGCAGCGTTCGTCGGGATGTATCACGCGGTGCGTGGCGGTCGCGCACTGGCCTGGAAGCGGGACTAGCGGGGACGAACCGCCCTCGTTGGAACCGCGTCCCGTCCAGTAGGTTACTGGGGTCTGACCCCAATTCCCTGTTCTGGAGGTAGGCCCGTGCGGTTCGCGCAACTTCGTACGCTCGCCTCGGGTCTCGGGCTGGCTGTCGGCGCCGCTCAGCTGAGCGCGCAGATTCCCCAGGCCGAATATGCCCAGCGGCGGGAGGCACTGGCGGCCAGGATCCAGGATGGGGTCCTGCTCGCGATAGGCGGAAAGGAGCCGGTACAGGACTACCTGTCGTTCTACCAGAACGAGCCGTTCACGTACCTTACCGGATACAGCGAGCCGAACGCTGTGCTCGTGATAGTGAAGCGGGCCGGCCAGACGACGGCGACGCTGTTCGTCGAAGAGCGGAGTCCGGCCGCGGAAGTGTGGACGGGCAAGCGCTTCGGCCCCGAGGGCGCGACGAAGGCAACCGGCCTGGATGCGCGACCCGTCGAGCAGCTGCGGCCGGTGCTCGATTCGCTGCTGAATACGGCAACGCAGCTGTACGTCGTTGGCAACGTGCAGTTCGGCGGGCGCCAGGCTGACGAGCAGCGGGTCCTGACCCCCGAGGACCAGTTCGTCCGCGGCGTCGTCGCGACCCACCCCGCAGTGAAGGTGTCGTCGGCGAACATGCACGTGCTGATGCTGCGCGGCGCGAAGAGTCCCGCGGAGCTGGATCTCATTCGGAAGGCCGTCGCCATCACGGCGGACGCGCAGCGTGAGGCAATGCGCGCGATCGAGCCGGGCATGTACGAGTTCGAAGTGCAGAGCCTTATCGAGTACACGTTCCGGCGAAACGGCGCGGATCGTCCGTCGTTCTCGACGATCGTCGGATCGGGACCGAATTCCACGACGCTGCACTACAACGCCGACGACCGGCTGATGAATGCGGGCGAGGTGGTCGTGATGGATATCGGCGCGTCGTATCGCGGGTATGCGGCCGACGTGACGCGCACCGTCCCGGTCAACGGCACATTTACGCCCGACCAGCGCGCGATCTATCAGATCGTTCGGGATGCCCAGGCGGCCGCGGAGCGACAAGCGAAGCCGGGGGCGAAGGCGGAGCTCATGTCCGATTCGGCGTCCGCCGTGCTGGCGGCGGGCCTAACGAGACTCGGTCTGATTGAATCGCCGACGGCGACGTACGATTGCGGAACTGCCCAGCAGCGCCAGCAGTGTGCACAGCTCGATCTCTACTACATGCACGGCCTCGGCCACGGCATCGGGCTCGAGGTCCACGATCCCGACCAGTTCTACTTCAAGGGGACGCTGGGCACCGGCAGCGCATTCACGATCGAACCGGGGATCTACGTGCGTGAGAACGTGCTCGAGATTCTTCCGAAAACGCCGCGCAACGAGGCGCTCGCCGAAAAGCTGCGGCCGGCGGTGACGAAGTTCCGCAACATCGGCGTCCGCATCGAGGACGACTATCTCATCACCGATCAGGGGCTCGAGTGGATCTCACGTGCGCCACGCGAGCTGAACGAGGTCGAAGCGCTCATGCGAGAGGCGCTGGCAGGGGCACCGAAGCGGGACTCCGGAAAGCTCGAATGGTACAAACGAACGGCTGGGCCGCAGGCCCCGTAGACAACCGAGAGACGATTCATGACCATCGTTAGGGCTTCGCTCGCGCTGGCGCTCGCCGCGCCAGTCACGTTCACGTCGGTGGCGGCGCAGTCGAAGCGCCCCATGACGTTCGACGACTTTGCGGCGATGCAGGCGGTGTCCGACCCGCAGCTCTCGCCTGACGGCAAGTCGGTGCTCTACGCGGTGCGCACCACCGATGTCTCGGCCAATCGGCGGACGACGACGACCTACCTTGCGGCGTTAGGCGGCGGAGACCCGCAGGCGTTCCCGGACGACACGACGCACGCCACCGAGGCGCGCTGGTCGCCGGACGGACGACGCGTTGCGTACACCGCCGGCGACCAGCTGTGGGTCGCGAACGCCGACGGCAGCGGCCGAAAGCGCCTGACGACACTCAATGGCGGCGCCAGCGGTCCGGTGTGGGCACCGACCGGCGATCGGCTCGCGTTCGTCTCGGCCGTGTGGCCGGCGTGCACGACCGACGCGTGCAATGCGCAGCAGGACAAGGCCAAGACGGACAACAAGGTCAAGGCGCACGTCGCCGACAACCTGATGTTCCGTCACTGGAACGCCTGGGACGAAGGCACGCGCCCGCACCTGTTCGTAGTGGGCGTCGAGGGCGATGGACCTCGGGACCTCACGCCGGGAGCGAAATACGACGTGCCACCCGGGCCGTTCGGCGGGAGTGAAGGGTATGCATTCGCGCCCGACGCAAAGGAGATCACCTACACCGCCAAGGACCAGGGACGCACGGATGCGTGGACGACCGACGTGAACCTCTACGTCGTAGCGGTGAGCGGCGGTGCGGCAACGGTCATCACGAAGGCGAACGTCGGCGGGGACCAGAATCCGGTGTACTCGCCGGACGGCAAGTACATCGCATATGCGTCGCAGAAGCGTGCCGGGTTCGAGTCGGACCGGTGGCGACTCATGCTCTACGATAGGGCGAAGAAAACGTCGACCGAGGCGCTTCCGTCGTGGGACCGCAACGCGGACGGTTACCGGTTCGCGCCGGACAGCAAGACGATCTACGTGGCGACCACGGACAACGGCCGGGACAAGCTCTATCGCGCCACGTTAGGCGCGACCGGTGTCGCGACCGGTGCGCCAGGGCTCTTGATCGGCGAGTCGAACAACGTCGGGTTCTCGTTCTCGCGCGACGCGCACACGGTCGTCTGGATGCGGGACGCGACCAACCGCCCCCCGGAGGTGTTCGAGGGGTCGCTGGACGGCGCTCGGGTGAACTATGCGCGGCAGTTCACGCACGTGAACGACGCGCTCGTCGCGCAGCTCGCGCTCAATCCGGCCGAGGACTTCTGGTTCAAGGGCGCGGGCGGTGACAGCGTGCAGGGCTTCGTCGTGAAGCCACCGCAGTACACGGCAGGCCAGAAGTATCCGGTGATCCTGCTGATCCACGGCGGTCCACAGGGTGCGTGGCTCGACAACTGGCACTCGCGCTGGAACTACCAGATGTTCGCGGCGACGGGCGCAGGCCTCGTGATCATCAACCCGCGGGGATCGACCGGCTACGGTCAGAAGTTCGTCGACGACGTGTCGAAGGGCTGGGGCGGCAAGGTGTACACGGACCTCATGAACGGGCTAGACGCCGCGCTCGCGCGCAACGCGTGGTTGGACTCGACGCGCATGGGCGCGGCGGGCGGATCGTTCGGGGGCTACATGGTGAACTGGATCGCGGGGCACACGACGCGGTTCAAAGCGCTCGTGTCGCACGCCGGGCCGTTCAACCTCGAGAACATGTACGCGGCAACCGAGGAGCTCTGGTTCCCCGAGTGGGAGTATGGCGGGCCGTTCTGGGATCCGAAGGCGATGCGCGAGCAGTATCGGGTGTACTCTCCACACCTGTTCGCGGGCAAGTTCAAGACGCCGACGCTCGTGCTGAATGGCGAGCTCGATTACCGCGTGCCGTACACGGAAGGCCTGTCGATGTTCACGTCACTCCAGCGGCAGGGGGTTCCGAGTCGTCTGGTCGTGTTCCCGGATGAGGGACACTGGATCGGGAAGCCGCAGAACCAGCGGTTGTGGTGGGGAGAGGTTCAGGGCTGGCTCACCAAATATCTGGCGCCAAGGACGGCGAGCTGACGCGCGCCTGAGGGCTGTGGACGGGCACAAGAGCGCGACGCAGTTTCAGGCATGGGAAAAGCGAGCCGGAGCGCGCGAGCCCAGAAGCGCAAGCATCAACAAACCGCGCCCCCGCCGGCAACGGAGACGCGGGCTCCAATGCTACCCGCGGTCTGGATCTCGTTAGGGCTGATCGCCGCCGTCCTGTTCGTGTACGCCCAGGTCCATCAGTTTGGCTTCGTAAACTGGGACGATCCGCCATACGTCACGGAGAACCCGCACGTGCTTGGCGGACTCTCCTGGCAGAGCACTCGCTGGGCTTTTACCAGCACGCATACCGGCGGACTTTGGCTGCCGCTGACGTGGCTCTCGCTCATGCTCGACGTGAACATGTGGGGCCCTGCCGCGGGCGGACTCCATGTCACCAACGTCGTGCTCCACGCCGCAAACGCGGTGCTGCTCTTCGGATTGCTGTATCGCATGTCGGGCGCGCGCGGTCGGAGCGCGTTCGTCGCCGCATTGTTTGCCGTCCACCCGCTACAAGTCGAGTCCGTAGCGTGGGTCACAGAGCGCAAGGACGTGCTCAGCACGTTCTTCTTGTTGCTGACACTGTGGGCGTACGTCGCGTACGTGAGTCGCCCCACCGTAGTTCGATACCTGGGCACGGTCGTGGTGTTCGCGCTCGGACTCATGGCGAAGCCGATGCTGGTCACGCTGCCGTTTCTGCTCCTCCTGTTAGACATCTGGCCGTTGGAGCGGTTGCCGCTGACCGGGCCAGCACGCAGTCGATCAGCCCGGCCGGGAGGCGGGGGTCACGGCCCGGTCCTGATGCGTTTGTTGCTCGAGAAGGTTCCGCTGCTTGTCATGGCGATCCTAACGAGTGTCGCCACGTTCGTTGCCCAGAGAAGCGCAGGAGCCATAAGCACCATCGGGGCGCTTCCACTCGAGTACCGTGTTCAGATCGCTCTGCGATCGTACATCGCGTACATCGCGAAGCTGCTCTGGCCGTCGAAGCTGGCGGCGTTGTATCCCTTTCACGCGCCGTCGCCGTCCGTGATTGCCGGGTGCGCGGTGATCCTCATTGCGATCACGGCCATCGCTGTCCTCGCGGCTCGACGCTACCCATATGTCCCGGTAGGATGGTTCTGGTACCTGGGATCACTGGTCCCGGTCATAGGGTTGATCCAGGTCGGCAGCCAAACGCAGGCGGACCGGTTCACGTACGTCCCGGCGATTGGGCTCTTCATTGTCGTCGCATGGGGCGCGTACGATCTCGCCACGCGCTGGCCTCGCGGGCGCGTGGCGCTGGCGGGTGCGGCGTCGATCACGCTCGCCGCTTGTTCGATCACGGCTCGCGTTCAGACTGGATACTGGAGAGACAGCCTAACGTTGTGGCAACATACGTTGGACGTGACGAGTGAGAACGCAGGCGGCCATGCGTACCTGGGGCTGGCACTGGCGAACCTGGGAAAGACAGACGAGGCGATCTCGCACTACACGGAGGCCATCCGCATTGAGCCCAAGCTTCCGGACGTGCACGTCAACCTCGCGAATGCGCTCGCAAGCCAAGGGAAGACGGACGATGCGATCGCGCACTATCAGGACGAGCTTCGCATGCGGCCGAACACGATCAACGCTCACAACGGACTGGGGTCCGCGCTGGACGATCAAGGGAAATACGCGGAAGCAATCGTCCATTACCGCGACGCGCTTCGCATTGACCCTGGCTCGGCGCCAGTCCTCAACAACCTCGGCATCGCACTCGTGAATCAGGGAAACCTGGACGAGGCAGCTTCATACCTTGTCGAAGCCGCCAGACTCGCGCCGGACGACGCGGAAACGCACTACAACGCGGCAGCTGTGTTGGAGAAGCTCGGCCGGTTCCGTGAGGCGGGCCGTCTCGCAGAAGAAACGCTGCGGCGACAACCGGACCATGCTCAGACCCGGGCGTTGCGTGAGCGTCTTCGGGCTTCCGGACACGTCGCACCCTAACGACGATCGGCCGACGACTCTCGCCGGAGACCCGGACCACATGTGCTCAGCGTCGACCCGTCTCGATCGGCAGCTCCGATCGACGGCTCCACTCATCCCACGAGCCGTCGTATAGGCGGGCCTCACGACCCAACAGCCTCGCCGCGAAGTACACCACCGTCGCCTGCTGGCCGATGTGGCAGTAGGCGATCACGCGCTTGTCGGGAGTCGCGCCCGCCGCGTCGAGCAGGTCCTCCAGCGTCCCACGTGGCTTGAATGACCCCCGCTCGTCGATGAGCGTGTTGAACGGGATGTTCTTCGCGCCGGGCACGTGTCCCTCCCGCACGTGCATGCCTGTAGCCTGGCCGGTGTAAAAGCGCGGATCGCGCGCGTCGACGATCGTAACACGGCCGTCGCCGATCGCCGACCGGACCTCGGCTGCGTCGACGATGACGTCGGCACGCGGGCGGACCGTGAGCGTACCGCGCGTGGGCGATGGGACCGCGGTCGTCATCGGCCCGCCAGCAGCCATCCAGGCGGCGAACCCCCCGTCCAGGATGGACGTCCTGTCGCCCAGCCCGAGATAGTCCAACGTCAGGAAGACGCGCGTCGTTGGTGAATACCAGTCCTTCGACCAGTAGAGAACGATGCGGGATTCGTCGGAGACTCCCAGTGACTCGAACAGTGAGTCGAGAGCAGCTGCCGGCGGCAACTCCAGCACGAGACCGGTGCCGCGCTGCGTCGAGATGGCCTCGTACGGGAGATAACGCGCGCCGGGAATGTGCCCGGCATTGTAGTCGGCGCGCTCGCCGATGTGCAGCAGCACGACCTTGCCGCGCGTTAGGCGCTCGCGGAGCTGGGCTGTCGTGAGCAGCAGTGAATCCGCCGCGCCGCGCGCGCCAGGCTGCGCCACGGCGCGCGGTGCCAGAAACACCGCAAGCAGTGGCACGACGCGCAGTATCGACGGCATCCCGGCCTCGCTACGGCTTCACCGGACCTACGATCGGTGTGTCAGCGCGCGAGCTCCAGTCCTCGAACGAGCCATCGTACAGGCTCGGCTTGATGCCGACGTATTTCGCCGCGAGAAACAACAGGCTCGCCTGCTGCCCAACGTGGCAGTACGTCACGACACGGTCGGTCGGCTGCACCCCCGCCGCCGTGAAGAGGCCGGAGATCGTCGAGCGATCCTTCATCTTCCCGGCAGAGTCGGTGAGGGTCGTGAAGGGAATGTTCTGCGCGCTCGTCACGTGCCCGGGACGCGGACCACCACCGCCCTCGCCCGTATAGAAGTTCGGCGTGCGCGCGTCGAGAATGCGAATGCCCGGCTTGTCGATGTTCGCCTTCACGAAATCTGCGTTGACGACGACGTCCGAACGGACGTGCGGCGTGAATTTCCCGCGGGTCACCTTCGGCGCCTCGGTGCTCACAGGACGCCCATCGGCCTTCCATGCTGTGAACCCGCCGTCGAGAACTGCCGCACGGTCGCCGGCGCCAAGGTAGTCGAGCGTCATGAACACCCGGGCGACGAGCGGCGAGATCGTCTGGCCGTAGATGACGACTTGCGAGTTGTCCGACACGCCGAGCGACTCGAATAGCGAATCGAGGTGCGCGACGCTCGGCAGCTCCGTGTTGAGATCGGGGTTGCTCGGCGCAACGTCGTTGAACCACAGGAAGCGTGCTCCGGGAATGTGGCCGGTCGTGTAGTCGCGGCGGATGGTCGCGAGATGCAGGACAACGACGTTCGGGTCGTTGAGGTGTTCCGATAGCCATTGCGTCGACACGATGGGCGAGTCGAAACGAGCGGCCGGAGCCTGCGCGGCCAGCGGGTAGGTTAGCGTCGCGACCATGACCACCGACGTCGCGCGGGCGAGCCCGCATCGGGAAAAACGGAGAAAGCGTACCATGATTCCTCGCGAAGTCTCAGGGGGTGAAGCGGTAACCGACTTTCCAGATCGTGATGAAGTGCTTCGGATCGGCCGCATCGTGCTCGAGCTTTTTGCGCAGCTCGGCCATGTGCGAGTCCACCGTCCGTGTGAGCACGATCGCGCGATGGTCCCACACCTCTCTCAGCAGCTCGACGCGCGTGGCGACCGCGCCCTTCCGCTTGATCAGCGCCATCATGAGCTCGTATGCCTTCGGCGTCAGGCTCACGGCCTCACCGGCGCGCGTTACGGTGCGCGAGGCGGGATCGATGCTGACGTCGCCGAACTTGATGGTGCCCGCGGTCGCGGTCGAGTCGTGCGCGTCGGTCCGCACGCGGTTTCGGCGGAGCAGCGATTTCACGCGCTCGAGCAGCTCGATGAGACCGAATGGTTTCGTGACATACTGATCTGCATCGAGCTGGAAGCCGCGAACCTTGTCCGCCTCCTCCCCTCGCGCGGAGAGGATGAGCACCGGCGTTTGACGGCCCTCGGTGCGCAGGGACCGCAGGACCTGATAGCCGTCGATGCCCGGCAGCATGAGGTCGAGGATGACGAGGTCGGGATCCCACTCGCGCGCGAGCGAGAGGCCGGCGTTGCCGTCGTCCGCAACCTTCACGGCATACCCCTCGAGCTCGAGGTTGTAGCGGAGCCCCTGCGCGAGGTCGTTCGAGTCCTCGATGACGAGCACGCGTGTCATGACGGCCGCAAAGTGAGCGCGGCATCCGCGGGTGCCGGAGACGGCGACTCACGGTGTACGGCCGCCAACTCGATCTGGAACGCGGCGCCCTTGGGCGAAGGAACGACCTCGATCCGCCCACCCATCTGGGTCACGAGATCTTTCACGATCGCGAGCCCGATGCCGCTTCCACCCGCCCCTTGCGCCGAGGCGGCGTTTCCACGAAAGAACGGCGTCCAGATGGCTTCGCGCTCACGTGCCGGGATTCCCGGCCCTTCGTCGGCGACCGTGATGCGCGCCGATGACCCGGTTTGGACGAGCGCGATCCGCACGGTCTGCCCGGCAGGCCCGTACTTCACCGCGTTGTCCAACAGGTTGACGAGGACCTGCCGGAAGGCTTCTCGTTGAACCGGTGCGACCACGTTAGGCGCCAGCTCGAGCGTGAGCGATGCCCGTCGCGACGCCGCCAGCGGCTCGAAGGCGCGTGCTATCTGATCAATCTCGAACCCCAGGTCCGTGGGCTCCGGCACGGGTCGCGCGGATGGCGCGTGACCCGCCCGGGCGAAATACAGGACATTTTCGACGAGGTGCGCGAGCCGGTTGGTCTCGCGGTCGATGTTGTCGAGCGACCATTGGCGCTGTGCTTCGGTTGTGAACCGACCGAGGCGCAGCGTCTCGAGGAATAGCCTGATCTGTGCGAGCGGCGTGCGCAGCTCGTGGGACACGCTGGACACGAAGTCGGAGCGCAACCGCGCCAGCTCTTCTTCGCGGCGCAGCTGGATCACGGCGATGACCGCGAGGGCCGCCGACACCACGAACATGCCAAGCAGGAGCGGCAGCCTCGAGCGCGGCAGTCCGCCGATCACCAGCTGGTTCGCATACTCCGGCCGCACCGCCGTCTGCACCTTGATGCCGCCGAAGTGCCGCGAAAGCTCCAGGGCGGCGACGTTGGGTGTCTTCGGCCAGTTCGCCGATTCGTACAGCGGCAGGGATTGTGCGCCCACGATGCGAATCCCGAGGAGATCCTCGTTATCCTTGCCGAGCATCACGGCGTTCGGCAGCAGGTGCTCGTGGACCACGGCGTCCTTGAAGATGTGCGCCGACGTCTTTGCGCCGAACTCCACGCCGTACACCACCGTGTCGCCGGCTTCAGTGGGCATGAGCGCGTAGGCGATCATGCGTCCTGTCCCGAACCGCGGCGACACGAGCACCTCATAGTTCTCGTCCGGGTCGTGGATCGTGCGGATGTGTGTCGTCAGCGAATCCACTAGCCACCGCTTGTCCGACTCCGGAGCTACCTCGAGCCAGGCGTCCGCCTCGGGCACTGCCGCCCGAGGAGCGACCTGCAGCGTATCCGCACCCAACTTAAAGCCGAAATAGACCGACGGCGGGAACGACTCGGGGCACCGCTTTGAGGTGCAGAAGCGCGTGCGGAACCGGTCGTTGCCGTTGTAGAGGCCCCAGAGGTCGTCGGCGTTAGGCCTCGGCCCGTTGCGCTGGAACCGGTGCGGCTCCCGGCCGTGCATGATGTACTGCAGCGACGCCATCACCGCGCCGTCCAGACCCGACTCGACCTTGCGCTGCGATGTCCAGGCAGTGAACGACGCGTAGTCCCGAAGCAGCCGTGACGCCGTTCGCTGATGAGACCACACCGCACGCTGGGCGTTGAACGCCGCCACGCCGGTTACCCCGACGCTGGCGAGCAGCAATAGAAGCGGCCACGAGAATCGGCGGCCGGGAAACGCGACTCGCTCCCGACGAGCCCGACGGGTCACCGGGACTGACCTGCGGCGAAGGAGAGGCACTCGATCACTCGAATACGATGGGACGGCTGCCTCCGGCAGGGCAACGTCCATTTGTGTGAGATCTGTTGAGGAGCGGTCCTATTTTGGTGCCAGCCGAAGCGAGCGACCAGCAACACTTCGCGAACAGGTGCCGCACCAATCCGCAACAGAGGCGTGACGGTTCCTCCGCCGGTGACACGCATCGGGAACGTAGCATGCGCGCACCACGAGAGGAGCCTTGCATGCAGACCTTATTGCAGGATCTGCGATACGCGGTGCGCACGCTCGGACGCGCTCCGGTGTACACCGCGATCGCCGTCCTGACGCTCGCGCTTGGCATTGGCGCGAACACGGCGATCTTCAGCGTCATCCACGGTGTTCTACTCAAGGACCTGCCGTTCGCCAACGGCGAGCGCATGGTCCGGCTGAAACAGCCCGTCTCCGCCGGAGAGATCGACGACGCCGGCTTTTCGGTTCAGGAGGTAGCCGACCTGCGAGCGAAGAGCCGGTCGCTGGAAACGATCGTCGAGTATCACTCGATGTCGTTCAATCTGCTCCGCCGCGGCGAGCCGCAGCGCGTGCAGACCGGCGTGGTGTCCGCCAACTACTTCGATGCCCTTGGCGTTCGGCCACTGATCGGCCGAGCGTTTCGGGACGGCGAGGATCGCCCAGGCGCGACGCCCGTCTTGGTGCTGAGCTATCGATTCTGGCGCGAGCGGCTCGGGGGCGACAGCACGATTATCGGCAAGACCGTCGAGATGACCGACCGTCTGCATACGGTCATTGGCGTCCTGCCGCCGCTGCCAGCGTTCCCTAACGAGAACGACGTGTTCATGCCCGTTTCGTCGTGCCCCTTCCGGATGTCCGAATTCTGGCTGACGCGGCGCGACGTTCGCGCGCTGACTGTGTTTGGTGTCTCGCGCCCGGGAGTCGGGCTCGCGGCCGTTCGATCGGATCTCAAGGCGGTCGCGTCGCAGATGCACGAGGAGCACGGCGAGAGCTACCCGAGTGTGCGCGGCTTTGGGCTCGGTGCCGAGTCGCTCCTCGAGGAGCTGTCCGGCCCCGCGCGCGAAACGCTGGTGCTCCTGCTCGCGACATCCGCGTTCGTCCTGGCCATTGCTTGCGCGAATGTGGCGAACCTGACGCTCGTCCGGCTCGTGCATCGTCGCGCGGAGCTCGTCGTGCGCTCGGCGCTGGGGGCCGGTACAGGCCGGCTTGCGCGACAGCTGCTGACGGAAAGCGTCGTCGTGGCCGTCGCCGGAGCGCTTGTGGGCGTCGTGCTCGCCGCCGCCCTGCTCCGCGTGCTGGTGCCTTACGCGGCGCGGTTCACGCCGCGCGCGTTCGAGATCGGCCTCGACGCCCCAGTGCTGGCGTTCACGCTCGCGGTCTCGGTGGTGGTGGGTCTCGCGTCGGGGACGCTGCCACTCGTGGCCGTGACTCGCGATCTCGCTCGCGGCCTGCGCTCGCGCGTCGACGGCGGCCGGACCCACGGCCGCGCCGAACGGATCCTGGTGGTGGCGCAAGTGGCCGTTTCGGTGATCCTGCTCGCCGCGGCCGGTTTGTCCGTGCGCAGCATGATCGAGCTCAGTCGCGTCGACGCCGGCTACAAGCCCGAACAGGTGCTGAGCTTGCGCGTCACCCCCAGCCGGGAACGCTACCGCCGCGCGGAGGACCGCGTGGTCGTCGCGTCGCGTATCGTGACGGCCATGCGCGAACAGCCCGGCGTCACGTCTGTGGCGCTCGCCGCCGCCGTCCCGTTAGGCGAAGATGGTCGGATGTCGCACGGAATGCTGATCCAGGGCCGACCTGTTGGCCCGAACGAGGTCGCACCTCAGGCCGAGATGCAGATCGTGAGTGGCGAGTACTTCAGCACGATTGGCGTGCCGCTCATGAAGGGGCGAACGTTCGACGACCACGATCGCCTAGGTGCGGAGGAGGTGGCGGTGATCAGTCGGTCGCTGGCGCAGCGTTACTGGCGCGACTCCGATCCCATCGGGGCGCGGATCTCCCCGGACGGCGGCGACACCTGGCTCCGGGTGGTCGGCGTGGCCGGCGATGTTCGCGATCATGCGCTCGATCAGGACCCAATCGACGTGTTCTATGTCGCCTTCGCGCAAACGCCAGGCGGCGCGAACGTTCTCGTGCGGAGCACGCGAGACCCGGCCGTGCTGGCGAAGGGCGCCACCGCGGCGATTCACGCGATCGACTCCGACATGCCCGTGGACAACGTTCGCACACTGGTCGAGATCCGTCTCGACTCCCTCGCGCCTCGGCGCCTCACGGCGTCACTGCTCGCGCTGTTCGGCTTGCTCGCGTTGCTGATCGCCGCGGCGGGGATCGGCGGCGTGCTCGCCGCGTCGGTCAGCCAGCGCACGCGTGAGATTGGCGTTCGACTCGCGCTCGGCGCGCAGCGCACCGAAGTGCTTGGCCTCGTGCTTCGTCAGGGTGGGGCGATGATCGCGCTCGGCCTCGCAGTCGGCACCGTTGGCGCGATCTGGCTCGCGCGGTTCATGCAGGGGCTGGTGTTCGGTATCGGCCCGCGTGATCCGCTGACACTCGCGGCGGCCTGCCTAACGCTTGCTGCAGTCGGGCTGGGCGCGAGCCTCGGTCCGGCGCGCAGGGCGACGTCGGTCGATCCGGTGATTGCGCTGCGGAATGGCTGAAGCATCAGCGCCGACACGTGGACCAACTTCGATATTGGTCAACCCTTTTCGGGAACAGCGATTGGCGGATCAACGCAAAAACGGCCGGATACGACCTAACGGGATGACACCTCACCCCACGAGTTGTTGTCATCCCGAGCGCAGCGAGGGAAGAGCGGGGTTGTCATCCCGAGCGCAGCGAGGGATCCTCAGGTTCCCGATAGAGCCCTCTGCCGGGATGGTGAAGATCCCTCGCTGCGCTCGGGATGACAAGGAGATGCAGAGCCGGATCCGGTCGTTTTCGGCTTCTTCCGCCCAATCGTTGTTCCCTGAGAAAGCTTGCCCTGCGCTGACGTCGCACGCGGGGTCGGAAGCTAGGGCGCCAGCCAGTAGCTGATCTTGATAAGCAAGACGTTCGTGCCAGCCGTGCGCCACAGCGCGCGCGCCTGGCGGTTCAACGAGACGTCGACCGCATTCACGTCATCGTTCCGCGACTGCGCCCACACGAGGAACAGCGCCGAACCCGGACGATACTCCCAGCGGAGCACCGCGTTCGACTGCAGCTCGGCTACCGTGAAGTTCGGATCACCCAACGTGATCGGCGCGCGGCCCGCGCCGCGGTCGATCCGCAGCTCATCGGCGGTGCTCGGAGAGATCGCGTCAGCTCCAAAGACGGAGACGCGCTGCTCCAGCGCGTGGGCGTTCGCGTCACGGACCTCGCCCAGCGCACGGTACTTGCCTGAGCTGAGGAAGGGCTGAGCGTAAAGCTGCAGCGAAAGCGTCGGCGTGAAAGTCAAGTTCACGCGAGCGGTGAGCGCGCTCGTGGTCTGCGACAGGCGTCCAGTCACGTAGCTCGTGTCGCCCGCCGCCGAGGCGGTCGCGACATACTGCGATGGGTTCGCCACACGCGTGACTCTGGGTTGCAGCGATAACTCGGCGCGGGGCGACGGACGCAGCGTAACGACCGGCGAGAAGGTGAGCCGATTCCCACCGTCCACGTCGTCCATCGAGCCCTGCGTGACGAGCTCACCGCTCACCACGCGCCGCGGATCGAAGACGAGGCGGCCCCACCACGATACGTTAGGCGGCACGTAGGTCGTCGGCCCGCCGCGCAGGAAGGTCGGCGAGCGCTGTGAGAACTCGCGGCGCAGCTCGCCCATGAGCGTCCAGTTGTTCTGAAAGCTCGCGACGCCGAACATGTTGGCGGCGAGTCGCTCGCGGGCCCCGTCGAAAGTCCAGCGCGCCATCTGGTTGAACCACGTCTCCCAACTCCGCAACATCCGGCCCGGCTCGAAGTGCGTGTACCCGACCCAGCTCGCCGCCGAGACGACGTCGCTCCGCAATTGATACCCGATGTCGTTGACCTCGAACCCGCTGGTCACCGCGCGGCCGTTGATCCCCCAGCGCCAGGGGCCACCACCCTGCTTCGACGCGCGAACCTCGGCGGACACGCCCGCGAGACTCGTTCGCGTGGTGTCGAGCGGACCCCCGCCTCGGTCCGGTCGCTGCAGCAGATGCACCGACGAGCGCTGTGTCTCCGTGATCGCCTCGGGAGCGCCGCGCACGTAACTCCCGAGCACGTTCGCCATCAGGGTGTACGATCTGTCCCGGGAGCGAAGTCGACCGTCGATACCCGCCGCCAGTGCGCTCGACCTAAGGGTCTGCGTAGCGGCGGGGTCGAGCTCACGATGGACCGCGCTCGCTACGATGCCGGCGCTGTTCCGTCCGTCGGCGCCGTCACGCGACAGTCGAGCGAACGCGTAGTTCGTTCGCGGCTCCGCGATGAAGGAGCCGCGAAGGCCGTCCTCGTTCACGATCCGCGCGCGCTCGGCGCCGGTGACGGCGTCGAGGACGCCGATCGTCCACGGCCCCGCCTTCCCGGAGAGCTTTGCAGCGCCCAGGATGCGGGTGACGTCCGGTCGGTCCACGGCAATCACGTCGGCCGGCGTGTCGAGCTGCGGTGCACGTCCGATGCGTCGCGAGTAGAAAAGCTGCTCTTCGCCGAGTAGCCCGTCGCCAATCGTGTAGCGGAAGATGTCTCCGCCTTCCACGAAGAACGGTCGTCGCTCGCGCAGGAACGTCTCGATGCCCGTGAGGTTCACCTCCGACGGGTCCGCTTCCACCTGGCCGAAGTCCGGATTGATCGTCGCGTTGAGCGTGAGCTTGGACGTGATGCCGAGGCCCAGGTCCGCACCGAACGCGCCGTTCATTTCCGTGCGCCGGTAGAACGGATTCGTCGCTTCGAGCGGGGCCCGTGTGGCTTCGGCGAGCGTGTACGGCACCACGTCGATTCGCCGAGGTGACCGGACGCCATCGACGCCCGCCAGCGTGCCGAACCGCGAGACGTAGCCGGCCGCGCCGGGGGCGATCGGCGCCCACATGCTGCGCTCGTTGCGACGCCCGAGATCACGCATGAACTGGATGCCCCACGCGCATGCCGGTGACCCCGTCCGTGTTGCGTCGTTAGGCCTGGCGAGGGTCGGCGCGGGATGGCTCGCCCCGCCGCAACGATCGAAGCGAAGCTGGGTGAGCGGAATGCGAAACTCGGCGGTCCAGCCCAGAGAGTCTCGCGCGGTGGTGACGTCCCAGATGGCGTCCCAGCTCGCGTCTTCCTGCCACTCGGCGTCGTTGGAGATCATTGCGTCGAGGCGCGTCCCCGCGGGATTGACGGCGAAGTGGAAGCCGGTGCGGCGATCGTGATAGCTGTCGATGATGACGTGCGCCCAGTCGCCGTAGGCCTCCGAGTCGCGCCTGCCTAACGGCGCGAGGATGGAGTCGGGGTGATCATCGAACATCCGCATGGCGACGTAGACCGCCCCGGCGTCGAACAGAACGCGCACCTCGGTTCGCTCCGACGCGGGCGCGCCGGGCGTGGGTCGCTGCTGGACGAAATCGGCGGCGAGCTCGGCAGACCTCCACGCGACGTCGTCGATCCGGCCGTCGAGGACGATCGCCGCCGTCGCGCGATGTGCCCTCACGAGCCGAATGTCATCGCCGCCTAACTTGCTTACGATGCGGTCCGCTGCGGCGATGGACGTCTGAGCTGTGGCCGGTAAGCTGGTGAGGCCGACTGTTGCGACGAGCGAGGCGAGCGTTGCGGCATGGTACGACACGATCCACGACTCCGGTCACGCGTCGGCGATTGTGAGGACGCGCGAAGGTAGGATCGTGTGATGACGGGTAGGTGGAGACCGGGTCCGGCCGCCGTGCGGAAACTCTCAGCGTCGTGTGAGGAATGCGCTGCCAGCTGCAAGCAGCTTCTGCCTGGTTGCCGCGTGCTGCGGGCTGCTGCTATTACCGGCTGGTTGTCATCCCGAGCCGTCAGGTCGGTTGTCATCCCGAGCCGTCAGGCTGGTTGTCATCCCGAGCCGTCAGGCTGGTTGTCATCCCGAGCCGTCAGGCGAGGGATCTTCATCGTCCCGACAGAGCCCTCTCTCGGTCACCTGAGGATCCCTCGCTGCGCTCGGGATGACACGCTTTCTTCCCGTTGCCCGTCGCCCGTCGCCGTCGCCCGTCGCCCGTTCGCCCGCCGCCCGCCGCCCGCCGCCCGCCGCTCGTCGCTCGTCGCCCGTCCCCCGTCCCCCGTCCCCGGCAGTACTACCGCTCCAACCGATATCCCGCCTTGCGAACTGTCAGGATGTGCCTCGGCTCGGCGGCGTCGTGCTCGAGCTTCCGGCGGAGCTCGGCGATGTGTGTGTCCACCGTTCGACTCACGACGACCGCGCTGTGTCCCCACACCTCCCGCATGAGCTCCTGGCGGGATGCCACCGCGCCCTTCCGCTGGAGCAGCGCGAGCAGGAGCTCGAACTCCATCGGTGCGAGGTAGACGGGGACACCGTGACGAGTCACCGTTCGCGCCGAACGGTCTACCTCCACGTCACCGAACCGGTCGAGCGGTGGCGGGGCCTGTGGACGCGCGGCACCCGTAGACCGTCGGAGCAGCGCCTCGATGCGAGCAAGCAGCTCCAGCACGCCGAACGGCTTCGTGACGTAATCGTCGGCGCCATTGCGGAACCCGATGACCTTGTCCGCTTCCTCGCCGCGGGCCGTAAGAATGAGCACGGGCCGCTCGAACCCTTCCGATCTGAGTGCCCGCAGCACGCGATATCCGTCCATTCCGGGCAGCATGAGGTCGAGGATCATGAGGTCCGGCAGCCAGTCACGCGCGCGCGTTAGGCCTGTCGGCCCATCACCGGCGACGAGAACCTCGTAGCCTTCGATCTCGAGGTTGTTGCGAAGACCGAAGGCCAGGTCCGGGTTATCCTCGACTACCAGTACGCGGCTCATTTCTGCGACGAGCTGGGAACCGGGATCGGGGAACCGGGAACAGTGGCTCCGTTGTCATCCCGAGCGTGCACACCCGCTTCAGCGGGCGGGATCGCGGTCGTCCCGACAGAGGGCCTCTGATCCCCGTTCCCGGTTCCCGGTTCCCGCTGAGTCGCGAGCGGCATTTCGACAATGAATCGCGCCCCCGTCCCGGGCGCCGAGTCCACCCAGGTCCGGCCATTGTGCAACGCGACGAGCTGCGCCACGACCGAGAGACCGATGCCGCTTCCCGCCACCGCTGCGGTCACGGCACTCTCGAGCCGCTGGTATGGCTCCCAGATGCGCTGGCGATGCTCCATCGGAATTCCGGGACCTTCGTCGTCGACGGTGATTCGCACGCGATCACCGGTACGCCGCAGGGTGATCGTCACCGTCTGGCCGAGCGGTCCGTACTTCACGGCGTTGTCCAGAAGGTTCAGCAGGATCTGTCGCAGCGCAGCCGGATCCACGATGCCGACGACGTCGTTCTCCAGTGCCGTCTGCACGGTGACGTGGCGCGACCGCGCGACGGGAGCGAACGCCTCCACAGCCTCACGCACCTGGGACGCCAGCTCACTCGGCACTGGCGCGAGGCGGATCGCTTCCCGTTCGGCTCGCGAGAACTGCAGGATGTTCTCCACGAGATGCGTTAGGCGGCGGGCTTCCTGGTCGACGATCTGCAGCGATCGCAACCGCTCCTCATCGCTCCGAACACGGCCGAGCAGCAGCGTCTCGGCGAACATGCGGACCTGCGCTAGCGGCGTCCGCAGCTCGTGTGATACGCTGGCGATGAAATCCGATCGGAGACGCGCCAGCTCGCTCTCGCGTCTGAGCTGCATGACGCCGATGGCCGCCAGCGCCACGCTCAGTGCCAGCGCGCCGAGCAGCAGCGGAAGCCGCTCGCTCGGCAGCTCGCCGATGAGCAGTGCCTTCGCGAGCGACGGCCGGAGCGCAATGACGGTCTTCAAACCGCCGAAGTAGTCGATCTTGTACGCGCCGACGTACGTCGCGGGGTACTGCACGTCCGACTGGAAGATCAGGTGGCCGTTGCCGTCGAATACCCGGGCCGAGAAGATGGAATCGTTCGGCACCGCGTCGTTAGGCACGCCACCGGTGAGCGACGGCGGCAGGATGGCGTAGTGCCGCATGACCTTCTTCAGTCCGTCGACGGCGAACTGGGCGAAGCAGAACTCGAATCCGTACGCCACCCCCGGCCGACCGGCACGGTCCCGCTTGAGTTGGTAGACGACCGACCGCGAAGCCCCGCCGACGCTGCCCGTCACGACCTCGTACACCCAGTCCGACTTGTACGTCTTGGCGTTCCTGGGCAGCGAGTCCAGCATCCACGCGCGCATCGACGTTGCCGGCTCTTCCCCGCTCGTCACCAACGAGCCGTCACGCATGTCGAGCCGGAAGAAGTAGCGCGAGGAATCGCGCGCGCAAAGTAGTTGTGAGGATTTCTCGTGGTCGAGGATGGACGGCCCGGGAAGCGGTCCGTCGAGGTCGCGAGCGTCGATGGTGCCTGTCGGGCTGAACGCCCAGACCAGCGTCGAGTACAACTGCTCCTTGGCGCTGGCCGAGAACTCCCACGCGGCGAACTTCGCGTAGTCGGTCATGGCGCGCTCGGCAGTGACGCGGTGGCGGTGCGCGGCGTCCCACGCCTCGAACGCGAGAAACGCCGCCAGCGCGACGCTCAGCATGAGGATCGCGACCAGCGACGTTGTTCTCGAACGGACGCCGCGGAAAAGACGGGCATCAGACATGAGCCCACACTACATGGTGGGAAGGCATCGCGGCAACTCGCGCTTGCGTCGCGACGAGACGAATGTCAGCGCCACGTCAGGGAACGCTAAGGGCGCAGCGCCTGAAACTGCCCACTACTTACGACGCAGGGCACTGACGGCGCACGGCACTGACCGCGCACGGCACTGACTGCGCACCGCACTGACTGCGCAAGGCATTCACGGCCAGAGCGCAAAGGGCGAGCGGCGAAACCAACGGCGAACCGACCGCGCCGTTTCACGATGTGTCGGTCCTGCGCGGTTGCCGTTAATGTCTTGCGTAGTCAGTGCCCTGCGTAGCTCGTGCCGTGCGCCGTTCCCGTGCCCAGCGCAGTTAGTGCCCTGCGAAGTTATCAGTTGGCCGTCAGTGCCCTGCGCAGTTTCGCTTAGCGCCCTTAGGTCCCTTTGAGTATACCGTTGCGGATCTTTACAGCCTTGGCGGATGCGAACGGATTGATGATGAATCTTTGCTCCGTCCGTTCGGCCAGCCGCACGTCGATCTGCAGATCGAGCGTCTCGGTTCCGCGCCGAATCTTGACCGGCAGCTTCGCCCCCTCGGCCTTTGCATAACGAGACCGGAACTGCTCGCCGAATGTCTGATCGCGAACCGGGATGTCCCCCACCTGCACGAGATAGTCGCCGGGACGCAAACCCGCGGCGTCGGCGGGGCTCCCCGCCTGCACATCCGCAATCCGGACGCCTGACGAGTCCGGCGCGCTCGACACCCCGAGTCGCGGCTCGCGGATCGTGTCGACCTTGAGTTGAAAACCCGCGAGCGGCAGCACCGACGCGTACGGGAACGGCTCGCGGCCATCGATATACTTCGCGTTGAAATCGTCGAACGACTTGCCACCCGCCGCGCGACTCACCGCCGACCACCAGTGCTCGCCGGTGAACCCCGTCCACTTCTGCTTGTACGTCGTCTGATACAGTTCCCGGAACACGTCGTCGAGGCCCTTCGTGTTGTCGCTCGCGTCGCGGATCAGGATGTCGAGCAG